>Ga0233425_10001074_pt1 | contig 64463 bp, 51 predicted proteins | sample Watercolumn_Towu_2_FD_181712 | JGI IMG/M metagenome (GOLD analysis project Ga0233425, IMG submission 181712) | Freshwater microbial communities from Lake Towuti, South Sulawesi, Indonesia - Watercolumn_Towuti2014_140_MG | ecosystem: Environmental > Aquatic > Freshwater > Lake | place...
CCGCCTCGCGGCCCCGCTGCGTCAGCCGCGTCAGCGCCTCGCCCACCCCCTTGCCCCCCGCCTGCAGCAGATCCGCCAACTCGTCTATCGCCACCACCAGCCGCGGCAGGCTGCACCCCACCGCATCCCGCCGCACCATCTCGGCCACCAACAACTCGAGCAGCCCGGCCGCCTCCGCCACCCCCGCCACTACGCCCCCAGCCGTCGGCCATTCGCACGGCCGCCAGAGGTGCGGCAGCTCGGTGAGCTCCGCCAGCCCGCGACCCTTCGGATCAATCAGCACGAGTTGCAGACGCCCCGGATGGTTGTGCATCGCCAGCGACAGCAGCAGCATGCGCAAGAGCGCGGTCTTGCCGCTGCCGGTCGTCCCCGCCAGCAGCACGTGCGCCACGTCCGGGCTGTCCAGCCGCAGCAGCAGCGGCGCACCCCCTTCGTCCACCCCCAGCACGGCGCAGTTCGGCGGCACGGCGCTCAGCTTGCCGCACAGCCCGACCAGCCCCACCGCCCGCGGGGCCTCCCGCGCCACCTCGACGTGCAGCACGCCGCCCTCGCGATACACCCGCGCGGCCTGCGCGCCCAGCGAGAAGGCCAACTCCTCGGCCAGGCCGCTCACCTTGTTCAGCCGCGTGCCCAGCGCCGTCGTCACATCGAAGCGCACGAAGCGCGGGGTCACGGTCGCCTGCCAGACCCGCGCCGGCACTTTGTGGGCGCTCAGCACCGCCTCGATGCGCGCCGCTTGTAGCTCGTATTTCTGGCTCATGTCGCGCCTCCGGAGAGAAGGGTGAGGCGAACGGCGCATCTGCGCCGATCCGCTGACAAGTGGCATCATAGCAGAACATACGTTCTATGTCAAAATCGAAACAGGCGCTTTGACCCGCGTCAGAACCTTGCAAGATATCAGAAGACGTGCTAATATATTTTTATTGTCAGCCATCATCCGAGAGCTGCAAGATGATTCTGGCCCACCACTTGCCAGGGCGCCTCATCAGCACTCGTGGAGTTCCGCGCTCATGCCAGATTTTGCTGCCGGCAGACCCATCGAGATTTTGTTGGTCGAAGATAACCCTGGCGACATTCGCCTGACCAAAGAAGCGCTGCGCACCGCCAGGACTCCCAACCATCTTCACATCGCCGAAGATGGCGTCGAAGCGATGGCGCGCTTGTTTCGCCGGGGCAAATACGTCAATTCGCCGCCCCCCGACCTGATCCTGCTCGACCTGAATCTGCCCCGCAAAGATGGCCGTGAAGTGCTGGCCGAAATCAAGGCCGATCCGGCGTTCAAACGCACCCCTGTCATCATCCTGACGACTTCGCAGGCCGAGCCGGATATCATCAGGGCCTACGATCTGCAAGCTAACTGCTATATCATCAAACCGATGGATTACGAGCGATTCCAGGCGATCATCCGGGCCATCGAGAGCTTCTGGCTCACCGTGGCGCGACTTCCGCTGGCGAGAGACCAGGGCGCAGCTCACTCGACGCCGCGCCTATGACCCCAGGGTAGAGAAGAGGACGGCGAGGGCGCCCAGGCAGAGGTAGGGCGCGTAGGCGATATAGCTCTTGAGACCGATCCGCCGGGTGATGAGCAGGATGAGCGAAGCCAAACCGCCGAGCACGATGCCGAGGAAGAGCGCGGAGATCACGTGGGGATAGCCAGTCGCCAGGCCGATGACGCCCGCCAGCTTGACATCCCCCGCCCCCAGCTTGCCGCGGCTGAGGAGCGCCGCCAGCAGAAAAATCCCGAACCCGACCAGCCCACCCACCGCCGCGTTGCCCAGGGCGGGCAGGCCGCGGCCGGCCGCCAGGGCCAAGGCGACAATGACCGCCGGCCCGGACATGACATCGAGGACGCGGCGGTGTTCCAGATCAATCACCAGCACAGCCAGGAAGTAGGTCGCGTAAATCCAAAACGAGACCAGGGCCGGCAGGTCCCCCGCAAAACGGCCCCAACCCAACAAAAAGGCCGCGACCACCGCCGCCATCAGGGCGGCTGGCCGTCGCGACCATTTCTTACCCACCCGTTCCGCGTCCGCGCCCGCTCGGCCGACGGCCGGCAGCACATCCGCGGCGCGATTGGCGAGCCAGCCGGCCAACGCGCCGGCCAGCGCGGCCACACCCCACATCCACACCTCTGATCCCGTCCCTGGCACGCTGCCTCTCTTTCAGCTCACTCCGTCAGCATATCAACGGCGGTTGACCAGTTGGCGCCCGCGCCGAGGTAGCCCTGGATATCCTCCCGCCGCCGCCGGTTACGGTCAGCGTGCCCACGGCGAAGTTGGTCTGCGTCGCCGCGCCGCCGGCCAGTTCCAACGCGCCGACCGCCATATAGATGATCCCGTGCACCCCAGACAGAGCCGCCTGCCCGCTGATTTTCGAGGAACTCGTATTGTTGCGGGCCTGAAAGATCAAGACTCCGTTGTATTCGCCCGATGTGGGCGGGTTCAGGTTCAAAACACCGCTACCACTAATGTCAATGCTGTTCTGCATCACATAGAGAGTGATCCCCGATCCACTCAGGTTGGTTTGGCCTGTGATCTTCATGCCCGATCCGCCGATGCAATAGATACCGGGGGCCATCGTCAGCGTGCCGCCGCTCAGGCGCAAACCGTTCTTGTAGCAGCCGGGCGAACACGACGTCTTCGAGCAGCTCTGCGTTGGGCTGGACGCGCACGCTTGACAGGAGGCGGGCACAGACAGATGCGCCAGCGGGTCTGGCACAACCGGGCCAGGCACGGGCGGCGGTGAGATCGCAGCGGCGCCCGACACTCCGCCGACATACGTCACCGGCGTCTGGGTCTGGATACTCGCGCCGCCGCTGACGTTGATCGCCGGGTTGCAGTCGGAATTGACGGTGATGTTGCCGCGGCTGACCCTGACCCTCCCCGAACCGCTCACGCGGAGCGCCGAGCAGGCATGTAGATCCAGCACCACCACCGATGCGCTGACATCGGTGACGCGATAACATGCGCCGGCCCGCGCGCGCAAAGGGAAAACGCCATTCCACACCAGGGACGCAAAGATCGGCGTCACGCTCTCGACGATCTCGACACGGATACACTGCGAGGGCCAGGTAATCTCCACTGCGCTCCCGCTATAGCCGTGGAGATTAGCATAATAGCGCGCGGCAGCTTCTGCGCTCTCTTGCCCCGTGCCAACGCCGCGCGGATAGAGCACCATCCCACCCGCCATCGCCGCGGCATCGGCGGCGCTCTGCGCCCGCCGCAAGTGGGCATAGGCGTTGCCGACATCAACCACCAGTCCCATGAACCCCACGAGCAGCGGCAACACCAGCACAAACTGTACCAGGTGCTGGCCTCGCTCCGAGAATAGGATCTTCTTCATATGCGCCTGCCTGGAAACGTCCATCAGTTCTGGATAATCATGCTTGACCGGCCGCGCAGGTCGAACGTCTGGCCGGCCCAAAACAGGCCGGCGATGCTCTGCATCCGATAGGTAACCTCCACGGTGATCCGGCTGCCGCGCGCATTGGAGTTGTTCGCCCAGGTCGCGGTCGTAGTCAGTTGAGCCGGATCAAGGCCATGCGCATTAGCCGTCACGATCTGTTGCAAGGCCACATAATTGCCCGGCCCGACCGGTTGGGTCGCCTGCGCGCCGTGTACAATGCCGTAGCGCGCCCCGGCTGCGGCAGCCTGCGACACCGTCACATAGCCCCAGAAAATCCGGCTGCCATCCAGGATGAAGAAGACCAGGGTGAAGAAAATGGCCGCCGTGAGCGCATACTCCACCATTGCCTGGCCGGCAGCGCGATCTCGGCGGATCATTTGCGCACCCTCCGCGTCGCGGTCGCGCTGACCGTCACCGGCCCCAGGCCACCCGGCCCGATAATCAGTTCTGTCACCTGACAAGTGACCGTGACGCTGACCCGCTGGAAGCCATACGGATCACCGACCAGGGAAGAGCGGGTCGCGGTCGGCGCATTGCAGTGCCAGTTGGCGCTATCGGCGAGCGCCGCGGCCGACATCCCCGCGATGTCGTTCGCCGTAACAGCGTTCGTGGCCCCGTAAGTCGCGCCAACGCCGGCCGCACTGACAACCTGGATGTAGGTGTGCAGGATGAACGCAAAATTGATCACCCCTACAACCAACAGCAGCAGCACCGGCAGCAACAGCGCGAACTCGACTGTGCCCTGGCCGCGTTCGGCTGGCGCGCAGCGGCCACGCCCTCCGCGCCCTCTCATATACCCCACTCCCTCAATCCGTAGTGAGGGCGGATTCCCCCGCATCAATAGGCTGTGCGCCGTCGCAGAACGGCTGCCACACCAGGTTGACCGGCGTCAACCACGGAGAACCCGCCCCTACGCCTCGACTTGACTGTGAAGGCATCTAATACATTAGACGCATATTACCATTTATAGTAACGCAGGATCATCGCTGCGGCAACTTCCCGACATCTGCTTCACCTGAGCATCCCGACTCCCAGGACATCCCCGGCGTCGCCGCCGGCCTCTCTGGCCGTGTTGCACCCCTGGTAACAATCGGCGCTGCAGCTCACCTTGACCCTGAGCCACTTAACACTATTATCCATCCCTTTGCCCGGAGGGAGCTTGGGCAAACCCTGGCCGCTCTCCACAATCTCGATACAGCCGAAGTCAACGATGTGATAGGCGCTCGTGCCGCCGCAACTGCCCAGAACCTCCGGATCGCCGGGCCAGCCGCACCCGCGATCATAGAGCGGTACCCGCATGATCCGCCCTGGAAACTCACCGATACGGCGAAAACTGGAGCTGGCCACGCCCGGTTGCGCACGGATGCAGGCGGGCAGCGCGATCGGCGCCGGGTAGTCGTTCTCCAGGTAGCAGCGGATGGTCGCCTGACCGCAGCTTTGGACGCACGACGTGCTGTACAGGCTCAAATCCACCGGCGGCAGGTCGAGCCAGCCGCGATCGCCGTTATTCATATCACAAGCCACATCTCGCCCGCAGACCTTATCGCTGTCAATGACGATGAACTCCCGGCCGCACACCCCTTTGACATCCTGCCACTGCTGATACGGAAACGCGAACGGCGCGATGCCGCACGCCCGTCCCGTGCGCACCGGCCCGCACGCGGCCTGCGCCTCGGCCGCGACAGCCATCTGCTGCACGCCGACGACGCCGGCCAGGTAGGTGTCAATCGTGCCTCGCGCCACAACCGCCACCGAGCCGCCGCGCCCGACCTGCTGTACCGTCACGTCGGCCGTTTGGGCGTTGTTGGCGATCGCGTACTTGCGCGCGGCCGTCCGCGCGCCATCCGCGCCCTCGCCGCGACAGATCGCCTGCGCGCCCGCCAATGCGCCGGCATCCGCCGCATTTTGCATGTGGCGGCGCGTGCCATAGGCAAACCCCGCGTCAATCGCGAGCGCCACCACCGCCAACAGCGCGATCAGCGCCAACGTCACGTAAACGAGCGTTTGCCCCGCGTCCTGCCCTGCGAATCTGCCGAACCAGTTCGGCGCTCCGGAATCTCCTGTCTCCTGCCTCCTGACCCCTGCCCCCTGACGATAGCTCATCACGTCCCCCTCACCGATCCGGATCGAGCACCGGCATCTCCGCGTAGCTTCTGACGATCAGCGTATCCAGGCCGACGACGCTGCCCAACAGCATATTCACCGGATGCGCCACCGCGACCCGAATCGCCTCATCACTGCCGGCCCCTGGAATACGTGTCACGGTGATATTGCTACGCACCAGACTCACCCCGGCGTCCGCCGCCATTGCCAGAGTCCGATCCTGGATCAAAGTTTGCTGGCTGGGAAAGTACGCGCCATAGCGCGCGCCCTCGCGCGCCGCGCCCGTCAGAACGATGTACTCACCGAACGCCCGGCCGACATCGGCCACGCCAGCCAGCAACAGCAGCAACACCGGTAGCACAAGCGCCACCTCTACCAAGTTCGAGCCGCGCTCTTGCCGCCCCATCAGTGCGCCTCCCACCGGCATCATCAGCGACCGCCGATCGTCTTGGCCGGCGCGCGCCGATCATAGGCGAACAGATAGAGCTGGCGCACCAGCTCGTTGACCTCCTCGGCGGCTTCCACCCAACCGGCGGCCACCCGCCGCTCCAGAATGTTCCAGGAATCATCCCGCAGCCCACGCTCCCACACGGGTCGCACGAAGGCCGGCGCCGTCGCCAGCGTCAAGAGCAGCCCGGCGCTGGCGATGGCCCATGTCAGCTTGCGGCCGAGCTGTCGCCGCGGCCGCGCCGCGGCCATATTGCTGCGTCGTTGCGCGGCGAGCAACTCCTGCACGGTCGCGGGCAGGATGGAGAGCGCCACCCCATAGTGTAGCGCGATCCACATCGTTTGAGGGTGGAAGCTGGCGTCACCCAGAAAGCCTTGATACCAACACCAGACCGCCGTAGCGCCGAACACCCCCAGGGCGCCGCACCAGATCACGACCGCATAGAGCCAGCGCAGCAAAGCATAAGACACAGGCCAGGCAAGCGGCTGCACTAGCCCACGGAAGAGACCCATGCCCGCCCATAGGATGCTGAAAAGAGCCATCCAGAAGAAGGGAGAACTCGCCAACACCCAGGACTTCGGCGCCGCGTTAAGCCACCATGCCCCACCGATCAATGCGCCCAGCAGCGCGCCGGCCAGCAGCCCGATCAACGGCCGGCCGATGTAGCGGCTGAAGAGCAAAGGCAGCGGCGCAACCCGAAAACGCACCGGGATGACCTGCGGTTCGGCGTGGGCCGCGGTGTGCACGGCCACCACTGCCTCGCACGGCTCAGCCTGGATCAGCAGGTCGGCGGTGTCCACGGTGACGACCACATCCACGCGCTCGCCGCTGAAACTGGGCGGAAAGACGCGCAGACAGGGGTCGCTCGTGGTCAGATGGCCGAGCAGATAGCCAGCGCGGCCGGCCTTGCCGATGCGGAAGCAGCCGGTCGCCGATTCCCCCGCCAAAATATAGCCCAGGTCGAGCCGGCGCGGCCACAAGACGGGATATGGCCGAACCACCAGGCCGGCCCCGATCAGGAACTCCTCCAGGCCGCGACGCGGGTCATCGAAACAACGATCCGCCGCCGCACGCGCCAGGGCGGCCAGGTGCGCCGCGCCCTCGTCGGCCAGCCAATGCTCCAGCGTCCGGTTGCGCAGATGATAGACGCCATCGGCCGGGCACGCATCTATGTGCCGGATCGCGTCCCGAATCGTCCAACTCCGGCGGGCGCCCCCCAGGAGGGCCTTGCTGGAGCGAAAAACGAAGGGGCGCGTCGTGCGTTGCGACGGCGTGATCTGCCGATCACGGAAGGCGACGGCTACCGCCTGGCGTACGGCGGCGGCGGCCAGAGGGAAATCCAGCGGGGCCGGCGCGGCGAGGAGCGCATCTGCCAGGCCCGTGTCCATCGCCCCCTCGGATTCGACAAGCCGCCAGGGGGGCAAATTGGCGCAGGCCCAACTCGTCACGCGCCGGCTGGGCGCGGCAGCAAAGCAATGACGCACCGGCAGGCGCAGCGCCGGGAACTCCTCGGCCAAAAAGGCGCACACAGCCTGAACGGCCGCGGCCGCGGCATCACTCGCATCCGCGTCACTGCCAGACAGCGGGCCATCGGCGACATCTATGACAACCAGCCCGCCTGGGCCGATGACAAGCGCAGCGATCTCGCGGCGGCCGACCACGGGATCGACCACGACGATCCGGTTGTCGGGCAGCGCATCCCGCAGATAGGCGCCCAATGAATCGGGGATCCGGCCGTGGCCTGCAAGCAGCAGCTCAGCCATTTCAGTTCCCCTGCCAGAATGGATTTATAACCTCTCCGCATCGGCAAATCCTTACATTCTTCCTTTGACCGGCGCAAACACCGTAGGCGCAATGAACAAGCCGTGACGTTCCACCTTATCCAGCACCTTTGGCCGGATGCCCAGGCCGGTGTGATGGCCCAACACCTTGCCATCTTTGAATCCTTCCTCGACATACTTGAAAACGTCTTGCATCACGATGGTGTCCCCCTCCATCCCCTGCACCTCGGACACTCTGACGACCTTACGCGAGCCGTCTTGCAGGCGCTCCAGGTGACAAACCAGGTCGAAGGCGGCGGAGATCTGCTCGCGGATGGCCCGCAGCGGCAGATCCATGCCGGCCATCAACACCATCGTTTCCATGCGGTGCAAGGTGTCACGCGGGCCGTTGGAGTGCGCCGTGGTCAGCGAACCGTCATGGCCGGTGTTCATGGCTTGCAGCATGTCCAACGCTTCGCCGCCGCGCACCTCGCCTACCACGATGCGGTCGGGGCGCATGCGCAACGCGTTGATGACCAACTGGCGGATCGTCACCTGGCCCTTGCCCTCGACGTTGGGCGGCCGCGATTCGAGACGGACGACATGCTTTTGGCGCAACTGCAGCTCGGCGGCATCCTCGATGGTGACGATCCGTTCGTCGCCGGGCAGGAAGGAGGAGAGCAGGTTAAGAAAGGTCGTCTTGCCGCTGGAGGTGCCGCCGGAGACCACGATGTTGCACCGCGCCACGACGCACACCCGCAGGAAATCGGCCATTGTCTGCGTCAGCGCGCCCAACCGGATCAGATCCTCCATGCCGAAGGTAGTGCGGCTGAACTTACGGATGCTCAGAGAAGGGCCATTCAGACAGAGCGGCGGGATGATGATGTTGACGCGCGAGCCATCGGGCAGGCGAGCATCCACCATCGGGCTGCTCTCATCCACGCGGCGGCCCAGGGGCGCCACGATGCGATCCACGATCCGCATCAGATCCTCGTTGTCGCGGAACCGGATATCGGTTTCCTGGAGCTTGCCGGCGCGCTCGGCATACACCAGGTTGGGGCCGTTGACCATGATCTCCGTCACAGTTTCATCGCGCAACAAGCGTTCGATCGGGCCAAGCCCCAGGATGCTGGCGACGATCTGGTCGTAGAGATCGTTGCGCTCCGAGCGACTCAGCGGCAACGCCTCCTCGGCCAATGTCTCCGCAAAGATGCGTTCCAGCGTGCGGTGGATCTCCTCCACGTTGTCCGCGCTGACGGTCGGGCTTAGCTCCGAGAGCAGGCGGCGTTGGACCCGCTCGGCGATGGCATTGGTGCGCTCGCGATCCGTGGTGACGGTCGGCGCACGTTCGATCATCGGCCGCACCGGTGGCGGCGCGATGCGCTGAGGCGCGGGGGGCGGAGTGCGCGAAAAGCTAAACATGATGCTCCTTTTTCATTTGACCCACAGCGGGTCGTATTCATCCCAGGTCGTCGTGGCCAATCGGCGCACATTTCGACATGCGGCGTCCATGCTGTAAAGCTGTTTGAGACCATCGCGGTTTGACCAGAAGACGATCCGGCTGCTGTCGGGCGACCAGGTGGGATGCTTGTCCCATTCCCAGCCGTTCGGAGTGCAGTTGCGCACATTGGTGCCATCCACATTCGCCAACCAGATGTCATCACTGTAGCCTTGTTGACTCACAAACGCAATGCGGCTGCCATCGGGCGACCAGACTGGGTCATAGGAGATATCGGTCATCCCCGTGTTCACCAGCCAGGTGTCGGCCTTGCCCCACTCGTTCACCGGGCCTTGGATGTAAATCTGCGGGTTCTTGTCTCCCCGACTCTTATCGGTCGTATTGTAGACCCGATATCGGCCATCCGGCGAGAGCGCCTCTTTCTTCATCAGCTCGTCATACTCCTTGCGGAGTTGGCCCCGGTTGCCCAGATAGCGACGATTGGCGCCATCGGGATTCATCACCCACAGGCCCGGCTCGTCCTCTTTGTCCGACCAAAACAGGATCTGGTTGCGATAGGCGGCCAGCGGCGAGGCCGGGGTGGGCGCCCCTTTCGGGGTCGGCAGAACCAACGGCGTTGGAGTCGGGACGGCGGTCGGCACAGGCGTCGCCGTCGGCGTCGGCGTCGGCGTAAGCCGCTGCTCCACCGCCATCATGCGCGCCTGCGCCACCACTTTGTCCGTCACGGGCAATTGCGCTGCTTTGTGGTATTGCGCCCACGCCAGCGCGTAATCCTCCGTGGCGCGATACCCGTCACCGACATGGATGTACGACTCGTAGAGCAGCGGCAGATAGGCGCCCTTCAGATAACCCGGCTGCTGCGCTTGCAAGACGGCCAAGGCGGTGATGGTCTCTGGCCATTGGCCCGCGTCGAACGCGTCCCGGCCTGCCAGATAGCTGGCCGCGGCTTGCTGCGCGGCCGCGGCTTCGGCGTTGCGCGGCTGGAGCGCCAACGCCTGGGTATAGTATTCCAACGCCCGATCTACCAACTCTGGCGCGGGCGGATCGCGTTGGATAAGCTCCTGGCCCAACTGCATGTAACAGTCAAACAGGCGCCGTGCGATCGTCTCCTTTTTATACGCGGCGTTCAGCGCCTTGACCTCTTGATAGCCCTGAATCGCATTCACGCAGCGACCGGCGGCCTGGTCAGCCTCTGCCCGTTGCCAAACGGCCTCCAACTCCGATTGGCGGCGGATTTCAGCGATACGCGCGCCGGTATCCTTATAGTCACTTTTGCGCAGCGCCACCTCAGTAAACTTCTGCTGCGCGCCGGTCAGGTCGCCCGCCTGCTGCAGGGCCACCCCCTGGTTGTAGAGGGTCGCTAATTCGCGGGCGGCCGCCACGCGCGTCAAAGCCGCCACGGCCTCCGCGTTGTCGGGTCGCAGCTTCAGCAGATCCTGGTAGGCGGCCTCGGCCTGATCGAACTTACCCGCCTCCAGGAAGGCATCGCCGCGCTTCTGCAGGTCGGCGGCTTGACGGTCGGCTTGGGCGCGCGCCCACATAGGCGCCGCCTGGCGACTAAGCAGATTGATCGCGATGCCGGCAAAGACCAGCAGGATGACCACGATCCCCACGCGCACCAGCACCAGCCGCCAGGGGAAAAGCCACTGCTTGGGCCGCACCGTGGTCTTGCCCTCCAGGCGCGCCTTGAAGCGCGCCTCGTCAAGCGCCCGGCGGACTTCCCGCGTGGTCGCGGCCTCGGGCGAGAGCGCCTCGAAACAGCGAATCGCCTCGGCGAACGCGCCCGCTTGCAGGTGCGTCAGCCCCTCGCGATAGAGCGCCTCATCACGGCTTTCCCCAGGTTCGTTGACCGTCGTCGCTGGATCCATGGCTCACACTTACCTCATCACACCCCTGAACGCGGTGAGGATCGTCGGCACCGCCGGGCCGAGGATCACCACAAAGAGCGCCGGGAAGATAAGAAATCCCAACGGAATCATGATCTTGATGCCGGCTTGCCGGGCCAGTTCCTCGGCGCGCTGCCGGCGCTTCAGCCGCATCTCGGCCGCCTGGTTGTGCAACACCTGCGAGATGCTCACCCCAAGCTGGCTGGACTGCACCAGGATCGCCACAAAGGTGTTCAGATCGGCCACATCGCAGCGTTCGGCCATCCGCAACAGGGCGGCTTCGCGCGATGTGCCCACGCGCATCTCGCCCACCGTGCGGCGGAATTCTTCGGTCAGCGGGTTGTGCCATTTCTCGCTCACCCGCAAGAGCGCCGACTCGAAGGCCAGCCCGGCTTCCACGCCGATCGTCAGCATATCCAGCGCATCGGGCAGGGAACGAGTGATCATTGTCCGTCGTTGGCGCGCCTTGGAGGTGAGCCAATAGTTCGGGAGGAGAAACCCGATCACAGCAGCGAGCGCGGCGTTGCGCAGGGCGATCGGCAACGGTTGCCCGCCGACGCTGGCGACGAACGCCAACCCGCCGAAAATCGCCAGTCCAAGCACGCGCATCCCCAGAAAATCAATCCCGCTCAACCCGCCCGGGCTGCCGGCCTGGATCAGGAGTTTCTGGGTGGCGGCCAGGTTACGCCTGGGCGCCAGCCCGCCGGCGGCGCGCAACGCTTTACGCAGGAATGGCACGATCACCCGCTGCGCCAGCGGCTCGCGCAGATCATCCTCTTCCAGGTTCGGCGCGCGGCTCAAGTAGCTCGCCAGCCGTTCATCGGTGTCATCGGTGCGCCGGGCCGGCATGTAGGCCAGCCACACCAGGAACACGGTCAGCGCCACCAATCCGGCAAACGCCGCCGGAGACCAGAGGATGCCGTAGGGGCCAAACAGCAACTCGCCGCTCATCCTGTCATACCTCGATGGCTACGATCTTGTTCATGACCACGAAGCCCAGCATGACCATCAGGGTCGCGCCAATCGGCAGAATCCGGATCAAGCCCGGCTCGAACAGCCGGCCCATGTACCCCGGATTGATCACATACAGGATGGCGCCCGTCGCCACCGGCATGATGGCGAGCAGATAAGCTGTCGCCCGCTGCTGCCCGGTGAGGGATCGGATCTCGCGCTTGATGCGCACCCGATCACGAATCGTCTCAGTGATCGTATCCAGAGTTTGCGCCAAGTTGCCCCCCAGCTCGTATTGCACACTGATCGCCGTGACCACCAGGTCGAGGTCATCGCTGACCATGCGGCGGGCCATCTCGCCCAACGCTCGTTGCATCGGCACACCCAGCCCCACCATGCGCACGACGCGTGACAACTCCGCCGCCATCGGGGCGGGCATCTGATTCACCAACATCTCCATCGCCTGCAGCAGGCCATAGCCGGTGCGCAGCGCGCCGACCAACAGGGCCAACGCATCGGGCAACTGCTCGGCGAACTTAATGCGGCGGCGAGCCATTTGCGATCTCAGATAGATGATCGGCAGATAGCCGGCCACCAGACCAATCCCAACACCTGGCAAGAGGCCAAACCGCCACCATCCAAGCATGAAGCCGCCCGCGGCCACGCCGAGCATGAGCAGCGCGAACTCGGCCGCGGTCATCGGCACATCGGTGCGCGCCAGCAGGGACGAGAGGGATGCACTGGCAGATAACCCGGACAACGCCCGGTTCAGCCCGGTCAAGCGGCCCGCTTCCTCGCCAGACCCGCCGCCCGCGATGCCTCCGTCCAGGTCGGCCGTGACGCCATATTGCTCCAGGCGTTCATCCACCGGCTCATCGGTCGCCAGGGAGCGCCCTACGGCCAGGAAAACAATGAGCACCCCCAGGCCGATCAGAAAGCCGAACAGCAACGCGCCGATCATGAGGCGCCTCCGCGGCTGCGCGTCAGCCGGCCGATCAACTGGGAGAGCGGCCCGGCGGCCGGCGTCTCGGCGACCGCCGCGCCGGCGCCGCCTTGCGCCGCCACGTCTTTTTGCAGCTCGGCCGCCAGGCCGATCACAGCGCGGGCGAGCGCGCTCTTGCTATGGCTCATCACCAGCGGTACCCCGCGATTGATCGTGTGAGTCGCCAACGGCTGATCGTCGGGGATGCGATAGCGCACCGGCACATGAAGCCGTTCCTCGATATCGGCCACCGGCACGCCTCCGCGAATAGTAGACCGGTTAAGCACCAGCCACACTTTTTCATCCGCATAGCCGCGCGCGGACAGTTGTTCGAGCATCAACCGGGTGTTGCGCAGCCCGACCATTTCGGGCAGCACCGACATGATGATCCGATCCGCGCCATCCAGGAAGGCGAACGCGGTATCGTCCAGCGGCAGCCCCAGATCCACGATCACCCAGGGGAACATGCGCTTGAGCCAGACCAGCACCTGTTGCACCTGCGGCAAAGTGATCGGGCTGGATAGGTCGGCAGGCGGCGGCGCCAGGAGCACCCGGATGCCGGAAGCATGGGACGCCAGGATGCTGGCGACCAGATCGGCATCCAATCGGGACAGGCGCGGCAGCAAATCCGCGATGTTCTGGTGCGCCACCAGGTTGAGCGCCACATCCACCGCAGGCGCCGCATAGTCCGCATCAATCAAGACGACCGGGGCGTTCGAGATCCGATACAGGGCGATGGCGATATTGATGGCCAGCGTGGTGCGACCGGTGCCCCCCTTGGGCGCGCAAAACGCCACAACGCGGCCAGAAACCCCCTCACTCGCCTCGGCTGCAGCGGCGCCACGGGGCGCGAGCACCTGGCGCAAGGCCGCCAGCAGATCCTCAGCCAGGATCGGCTTGGTGACAAAGCCACGCGCGCCGGCCAACACCGCCTGGCGCGCCAGATCAATCGCCGATGCGCCCACCAGGGCCAACAACGGCACCGCCGGCAGCCGACCGCTCAACGCCACGATCACATTGACCGGGCTGGCGCCGCCCAGGTCGCTGTCCACCAGGATCACATGCGGCAGCAGGTCTTGTGCGCGACCGGGGGCAAGATCGGGCTGCGACACCCAATACAGCCGATGGTCGCCGGCGCGCCCCGCCAACGCGACGCCGATTTCATTACGCACTGCCTCGTTACTGCTCACCAGCAGAATGCGGAGCATTTCGCCGCTGATCAACCCGGCCACATTCGCCTCCATCCCTCAAGTGAAACTATTCAGCCATAGCGGAGCACGCTTCGCGTGAGCGGAGTGGCGGTGTTATTTCCGCCACGTAGTCGAAGGATGCGGAGCGGTTCCGCATAAGGCCGCGCCCTTTATTTCTTGGCGCCGCTCTGCAGCCGATACCGGCGGATGATGTAGTCAATGTCCACCGGATCAGCCTCCAATGGCCGCTCACTGCCTGGCGCGCGCAGGGCCATGTCGAATGTCCCATCAATATCTTTCAGGTATTTCAACACCAGGGCATCCTGGGGACTGACGGTGAGCAAGAGCATTTGCGGCAACCCCGACTGGGTCTTATCACCGGCCGGCACGGCGCCCACCACCGCGGAGAGCGTGACGTTTTGCAACGCGTTGAACGTGGACACTTCTTTCTCGCCGCCGCCGCCCGCCCCGCTCACCACACCCGGTCGAGCGCCCGCCACCGCCAGCACCCGGTTGGGATCCACGCGCACCGAAAAGAGCAGATCCACCCGATCACCCGGCTTCAGTATGCCTGAACGGCTGAGCAAATCGCCGGCCGGATAGGCGATCAACACCTGGTCGTCCGCCAGGGCCAGGGCGACCCGACCATCCCCGGACTTGACGTTTGGATCCGCTAACCGCTGGCGGAGGAGTATCTCTCCCGGATAAAGTTCAGCCAGGTTGACCTTGCCGATGGCCTCGTTACTGTCACGCAACGCACCCTCTGGGATGGAGCTGACCGGGACGTTACGCACGACCACATCGGAAGGCTTGATGAGCGAGCGGACAGGCACCGCCTGCGCTGCCACAACTACCGGCGCATCGGGCGCGCCGCCCCCCGCGCCCGAGCGTTGGGCAGCCGCGCCGGAAAGGGTCATAAAGCCGACCACCCCGGCGAGCATTGCAACGATCAACCCGGCCAAAAGCCACAGGAATCCGCGTGTGCGTCCCATTCGCTTCGCTCCTACTCTGAAAATCGCCGCCAAGGCGTCATTGCGAGGCCCGTCTCCTTCGGCTTCGCTCAGGACATGGTTTGGGCCGAAGCAATCCCTCGTGTTGAAGGCGATTGCTTCGGCCTAAAGGCTGCTCTGCAATCGCAAAAGACGCCCCTCGCAATGACTTTCGTCTCACTCGATCAAGGTGGCTGCGGAGGCGCTCAACGCGAGCGTCCCACCTTCACCGACGACCCGCCCCACCGGGCCGCTGACAGCCTGGTAGCGATAGGTGACCGCGACCCTGAGCACCCCATCTTCCACCGTCGCGGTGTAGCGCACCTGGCCGCTTTGCAGGCCGACCGTCAGCCGGCACACGGCATCGCCAATCCCCGCGCCGGGATTGGCGCATGTGCCCGACACGTTTGCCGGATACAACGCGCCGTAGCGCGCCCCCTCCTGCGCGGCATTCGCGATCGTGCTGTATGAAAAGACCGCGATGCCGAGTTCCATGATACCCAACAAGATCGTCACGACCAGGGGGAAGGCCAGAAGAAACTCCAACGTGCCTTGCCCGCGCTCAGTCGTCTTGTGGCGCAAGCTGGCAGCTTGCGCCACATCCTGAGCGACACGCGGAACACGTAGAAAGCGCATCATAACGACCTTCACCAGGTTAGCGACCTATACCCTGAGACGCGATGCGGGGGCTGTCTCCCACTCAAACCGGCCCTTTGCGCCTGACTTGAGCAGAGCAGCCCCCGCGCCCGAGAGTTTCGCTCGGTAGGCCAGCGTTTCGACCTGGCATCCACCGGCCAACAGGGTGGCGTGGCACGCGAGACGAACGCCAGACGCCGACGCGCTCCGCTTAGCTGCCGCCCAGCCCGCTGGTGACGCCAGCCAGCACACCACTGATGCCCGTCGCCAGCAGCACGAAGGCGGCGATCAAGGCCACCGCGACCAACACCAGGATCAAGCCGTATTCGGCCATGCCCTGGCCCTCTTCACTCTTGAGTTGACTCAGCCACGCCTGTAGAACCTGATAGAGAACCATTGTTTCCTCCTCCGGGCCTCACCCGGCATGTGAAAGGATAGAGTATAGATTGGGTGGGTAACGACCTCAATGTACCACAACTAAACAACGCTTGCAAATCGCCTCGCGGCCTGCTCGATGCACCATGCGCAACGCTCACTCGATATTCTGATCTCACGCCTCCTTTCCTCGCGCGTCTCATGCCATCAACTCACCGGATGGTTGACAGGACGCCGCTACCAGGCTGACTGATCTCGGCCGTACTCGGTCTGAGACTGAAACCTTTCGGCCAAACACTCGCGCCCTGCATCTTCTTCAACAGGGGTCGGTACCGTCAGCGTTCGCAGATACGCCACCAGGCTCTCGAGATCGGGGAAACCGCGCCGCTCTCGGCTGTGAACCGGCTCGAGACTGAAGCGCCAGATCGGCTCTGCATCCGCGGCGTGACTGCGCACTTCCCAAATCCGCAGCACGTATGCCCCGTAACGCGGCACTGGCTCACAGCTAACCATATCACCTCTCAAAGCAACAGGATGCTGCATCGCCCTGTCTATGATAATTCTCGCAGGACTTCATTACGAAACATATTACAATGAAGATAGCGATCATTCGTCGTCTTGGCGGCGGCCCTGCCCAAGCTGATCGCCGCACTCGAGTCAGGTCGCCGGTTGGGAGTCATTTCGAGTTGACTCCTGAAAGAATATACCATATCCTTCACCTGTTTCTTACGTCTCCATTATACAGACCGAGCGTGAAGAGATCGTGAAGAGGCGCTTCGATGACAGACATTTTACACATGACTTTGCTGGGTGGGCTTTCCCTGACGTGGGACGGTGAGCCGATTGGCCGTTTCATCTCCAGCAAGTCACCGGCTCTGCTGTGCTACCTGGCATATACCGGTCAGCCGCACACCCGCGCCGCGCTCACCGGCCTGCTGTGGGGCGATTCACCCGAAGCGCAAGCCAAAGCCAGCCTGCGCCAGGTGCTCAGCGATCTACGTGGACGGCTGGCTCCCTATCTGCTCATCGAAGGCGGCACGGTCGCCTTCAACGCCGCCGCGCCGCACTGGCTGGATGTCGCCGAGTTCAATCGCCATCTCCAGGCCGCCGCGCCACCCGATGCGAACGCGGAGACCATGCTGAGCAACAGCCAAGCGGCCGCGCTGCAGGCCGCGGCCGACCTCTACCGGGGCGACTTCCTGGCCGGCTTCTTCGTGCCCAGCGCGCCCGGCTTCGAAGAATGGGTCACGGGCGAACAGGAATGGCTGCGCCAGGCAGTACTCCAGGCGCTGCACCGGTTGATCTTGCACTACACTCAGCGCGGGGCGTACCTGCTCGGCATCAACGCGGCGCAGCGGCTGCTGACCCTGGAACCATGGCAAGAGGAAGCCCACCGCCAGTTGATGCGCCTGTTGGCCCTCAATGGACAACGGGGCGCCGCACTGGCGCAGTATGAAACGTGCCGCCGCGTGCTCGCCAAGGAGCTAGGGGTCGGCCCCACGCCCGCCACAGTGACCCTCTACGATCAAATCCGTAGCGGGCAGGTAGGGGTGGGCCGGGTCGCCGGCATCCCGGAGCTGACTTCGCCGACCCCAAACAATCTGCCCGTCCAAACACCCCCCTTCATCGGGAGAGAGGCCGAGCTGGCCCAGATCATGGCGCACCTGGGCACGGGGACGTGCCGCGCGGTAACCATCACCGGCGCCAGCGGCAGCGGCAAAACCCGCCTCGCGTTGGCCGCGGCCGACGAGGTGAAGACCAGCTACCCCCAAGGTATCTGGTACGTTCCCTTAACAGGCATCCTTACGAATGCGAACGACCCAGGCGCGTTGGGATTGGCGCCCCTCGCCAATGGCCTGGCAAGTCAACTGGTCGTAGACGAAATCGCAACCGCCATGAAGCTATCATTCAGCTACCACGCTGATCCCACCCAACAGCTCATTGACCACCTGCGCAACAAGCGAGTCCTGCTCTTGTTGGATGGACTGAAGCCGATCCTGCCGCCGGTTGCGCATTTCCTGGCCCGACTGCTGGGGGAAGCCAACGGCATGACCCTGCTGATCACCGCGCCAGGCCCCATCGGCTTGCCTGGCGAGCACACCCTGGCGCTTGGCGGGCTGCCCACACCCGATGCCGCCAGCGAGGCGCGCATCCGCGAGTGCGCCAGTGTGCGCCTCTTCATCGAGCGCGCCGATCGCGCCGCCAACGGCTTCAGCCCCACCCCCCAGGACTTGCCCGTGATCGCGGAGATCTGCCGGCTGATGGCGGGCAACCCGCTCGGCATCGAGCTGGCCGCTGCCTGGGTGGAACACTGGCCGCCGGTCGAAATCTTGAGCGCCCTGCGCCTGGCCCTCCCAGACCGCGATGCCCCGCCAGGTCGCGGACTCCAGAGCGCCGAACTCGTTCGGCCAGCCTTCCCGACAGTGGAGACCCCGATCACGGTCGAGGCGGCGTTCCAGGGGCGCTGGGATCTGTTGGCGCCGGCTGAACGCAGCGCCCTGGCCCAGCTCACGGTCTTTCGCGGCGACTTCAGCGAACAGGCCGCGGAGGCGCTCACCGGCGCCTCGGCCGAGACGTTAGCCGGGCTTGCCGAACGCCTGCTGCTGCAGACGCCGGCGCCGGGCCGCTATGCGATGCATCGGCTCATCCAACAATTCACGGTCAATCGGCTGCCCGACGCGGCCGCGCTCGGCGAGCGCGGCTCCCTGGCGCAAGATCGCCACAGCGCCTATTTCCTGGGTCTGCTGGCCCAACGCGAGGCCAGCCTCCACAAACGGGGGATGATCAGGGCATTAGCCGAAATCCAGACCGAGTGGCGACACATCCAACAGGCCTGGGAATGGGCGGCCGACCGGGGAGATGTCGAACGGCTGCAACGCACGACCAACGCGCTCGCACGCTACATCTCGCTGCGGGGCCTCTACCAGCGGGGCGAAAGGCTCTTCGGTCAGGCCGCCGATGCGCTCCAGGCGCAGTCGGGGCCGCCGGCTGCTGCGGCCGGGACGGCCGGATTGGTCAGCGCAATGGTGCGCGGACAATTACTCCTCAACCAGGCGCGCTTCCTGAACTTGCAGGCGAATCATGAACGTCTGGCCGTCGTGGCCCAGGCCGCTCGCGCCCAGTTCGAGCACACGCTGGCTCAGGCCCGGCAGGAAGAAATCCGGGAGTTGGCGGTCGCGAGCCTCAGCAACCTGGGCAGCATCGCTGTGTTACAAAACGACTACAGCACGGCGCGCGAGCACCTGGAGGCCGCGCTCCAGCTCTACGAGCAAATGGACGAACCGCTGGTCGAAGCCAGCCTGCTCAGCGATCTGGGCGCTGTAATGATGCTCTACGGCGACTACGCAGCCGCCCGCAGCTATCTGGAACGCAGCCAGCAGACCTGCCGGCAGACCAGCGATCGGGCCGGTGAAGGGATGGCGTGCTTCAACCTGGGCCGTGTGACCGACGCCATCGGGGCATATGACGAAGCGCGCAACTACTTCGAACAGGCGTTGCGGATCAGCCGCAGCCTGAATGACGAGCGGCTGGAGGCGCAAACGCTGACCGCCCAGGGCTTGATGGCCCACCACATGGGGGATCACAACGCGGCCTGGGAGGCGAGCGATCAAGCGGCGCGCCTGGCCGCGGCGGCCAACAACCGGCCGGCCGAAGCCGAGGCGCTCACGGTCTCGGGGCACGCGCTGCTGGGCCTCGGCCTGACCGCCGAAGCTGCGACCGCGTATAGCAGGGCGTTGGAAATCTACCGCGCGCTAGACCAGCGCACCGCGGCCCTGGAGCCGCTGGCGGGGCTGGCACAAGTGGCCCTCGCCCACGAAAAGCTCAGCCAGGCGGTGGCTCAGGTGGACGAAATCCTCCGTCACATCATCCCGCCGAAGAGCAAAGAGCTGACCCTGGCGGGCCTGCAAGGCGCCCGGGAACCCTTTCGGGTGTGTCTGACATGCTCTCGCGGGTTGCGCGCGGCGCGCAACCCGCGCGCCCGCGACTGTGAAGAGGCCGCCTATCGTCTCCTGAAGGAACAAGCGGAGCGGATCAGCGATCCGGCCATGCGCCGCGCGTTCATGCGCCAGTCGCCGAGCCATCAGGAGATCATTGAGGCGCACCGGGCCAACCGGACCAGTCCGTGGCGGTGAAGTCCTGACCTGAAACTCGCCTGGAAGTGACCGGCACTTTCGGAAGCGCCGGTCACTTCCAGGCAGGACTGGCCTGATCTTGACAAGAACGCGGCCCTGGTTTATACCGTAACGGACGACACGAACCGGCCGAGAGAATTCGCCATGCAGACTGGCCCCGAAGCCCCATCCGCGCCGCCGCCCGAACACATGGCCGCCGCCCCGCGCCCCGCTCGCGACCCGCGTGCTGGCCTGACCGGCGGCTTGCGCCGCCTGTTCACCGGCCGGCTGACCCTCGAAGCTATCTGGCTCATCCTGCCGCTGGCCATGGCGTTCATCTTCGTGACCAACACGCAGGTACATCCCGCCGACTTCTGGTGGCACGTGCGCACCGGTCAGATCATCGTCGAAACGGGCCAGATCCCCACCACCGATCTCTTCACCTTCACGCGCGCCGGGCAGCCATGGACGAACCAGGGCTGGCTGATGCAAGTCTTCCTCTATCTGGTATTCCGGGCCGGCGGCCTGCCGCTCGCGATCTTCGTCCACGCCCTCACCATCGCCGCGGGCTATCTGCTGATCGAACGGGCCGGCCTCTGCGTAGCTGGCGCGCGACCCCGCGCGGCCGCGTTGGCCGCCGTCGGCGCGATGGCGATCGGCGTCGTCAACTGGGGGACCCGGCCACAGAGCGCCTCCTACCTCTGCTTCGGCGCGCTGATTTACATCATCACGCGCCATCGCGCTCGCGGGGGACAGGTCATCTGGGCGCTGCCGGCCCTCTTTGCGGCCTGGATCAACCTGCACGGCGGCTTTATCTTCGGCCTGGGGCTGTTGGCGATCGCCTGTCTCACGCGCGTCGCCGAGGAATGGGCGGCCACGCGGCGGATCGGCCGGGAGACGGGGGAGCTGCTGGCGGCCAGCGCGGCGACCCTCCTGGCGTTGGGCCTGAACCCCGGCGGGCCGGCCGGCGCCGCCCGCTATGTCATCGGCTTCCTGGCCAGTAACACCACGCTCAACAAGAACATCGAGTTTCAGGCGTTGAGCATCCGCGAAGCCGACGGCGCCATCTTCTTCGCGGTCATGCTGGTCTTCCTGCTCTTGCTCTGGCGGCGACGGGCCGCCCTGTCGGCCAGTCAGACCATCATCATGGTCGTCTTCGGGCTGGCGAGCCTCTATGCGCGGCGGATCGCGCCGTGGTTCGGGATGGCGGCCGCGCCAGCGTTTGCCGCCGCTCTGGCGGACCAGCCGGCATCTCCGGCCAGGCCGCTGCGGCCGCAAAAAACCCGGCTGAACGCCCTGGTGTTCGGGCTGATCGCACTGCTGGTCGTCAGTCGCATCCCGTGGCTGCGCCCCTACCTGCCCGCGACGCTCCAGAAGCCCTATGAGGTGACCGAATACACGCCCATCCGGGCCGTCGAGGTGTTGTGTCGCCTCGGAACGACGGCCGACCTCCGCCCCTTCGCCAACATCTATTATGCCAGCTATCTGGCCTGGGCCTGCCCGACCGCGCCGGTTTTCATGGACACCCGCTTCGAGCTGTACCCGACCGCCATGTGGCAGGATTACATCCGCATCATCAACGCGCAGTTCGGCTGGGAGGAACGGCTGGCGCACTACGACGCGAACATACTGTTCGTCCAGAAAGAGAGCGAGGTGGAACTGATCGCGGCCGCCCGCGCCTCGGGACGATGGAAAACGGCCTACGAAGATCAATTCGCCATCATCATGCAACGCCTCGGCAGCCCGCCGCCCCCATGACCACAGATCCAAGCTCGCGCGCGGCTCGCCGCAAACGCCTGACCTGGCTCGGTATCCTCACCGGGCTGATCGTCCTGGCCTATGAGCTTAGCGCGGTGACGATTGATCCGCGTCTCCTGGCTGATGATTATGTCGAGTACTGGTCGGCCGGCCGCCTGAACCTGACCGGCGGCGACCCCTATGCGGCCGACCAGCTCTTGCCGCTGGAACGGGCCGCCGGGCGGATGACCGAAGTGCTGATGATGTGGAACCCGCCCTACACGCTGGCCCTGGTGATGCCGCCGGCCCTGGCCCCCTACCCGCTCTCCCGGCTGATCTGGTTACTCCTGAATGTCCTTAGCGTCTTGGTCGCCGCCGACTGGCTGTGGCAGCTTTACGGCGGGCCCGCCCGGCGGCGCTGGCTGGCGCAGGCGGTCGCGTTCACCTTCTTCGCCACAGTTACCGTGCTCCGCATGGGCCAGATCGGGCCGTTCCTCCTGTTGGGGATCGCCGGTTTTCTGCGATTCGAACGGGATCGCCGCGATGGGCTGGCCGGCGCGTGCCTGGCGCTGATCGCCGTCAAGCCGCATCTCCTCTACCTGGTCTGGCCGGCGCTGCTGGTGTGGGCGGTTCGCACGCGACGCTGGCGCGCGCCGGCCGCCGCGGCCCTGGCGCTGCTCGCGGCTACGGCCGTCGCGCTGATCGCCAACCCCCGCGTGATCGGCCAATACCTGGCCGCCACAGCCGCCGACTCGCCGCTCGTCTGGGCGACGCCGAACTTCGGCAGCTTACTTCGGATGGCCTTCGGCTTCGAGATCAAATGGCTGCAGTTCATCTCGCTCGCGCCCGGCGTCGCCTGGCTGGCGCTCTATTGGCGGCGGCACGGGGCCGATTGGCGCTGGCCCAGCCACATGCCGCTGCTCCTGCTGGTCTCAGTCACGACCGCCGCGTTCGGCTGGAGCTTCGATCTGGTCGTCTTGCTGCCCGCCATCCTCGTCGTCACCCAGCGTGTGCTGGCCGCGGGCTTCGACCGCGGGGCGCGCCTGCTGACCCTGGCGTACCTCGGCTTCAACGCGGCGGCCTGGGCGCTCTTCAGCCGCGCCTCGGACTTCTGGCAGCTCTGGCTGGCGCCGGCCTTGCTGGCCTGGTATCTCTATGCCTGTGGCAGATACAATGAAAGCTCCACCGCACCCGCGCGCCCCGATCGCTGATCTGTTCGCCTCGACGCGGCCGGCGGCGGTTTGGCTGAGGCGACTATTGTTGCTGGCCGCGCTCCTGGCCGGGCTGAGCGCATCCGCCACGACGATCCGCTATCTCACGCCCCCCTGGCTGTATGAAAAGGACTTCCTGCAGGAGTATCTTTTTGGCCGCGCCGTATTGAGCGGAGTCAGCCCCTATACGATGATGCACGAGCTTGGCGCGCTATTCCTGACGCGGCCCGACATACCGCTTTTCGCGCATCCCACACCGCACCCGCCGCCGGTGGTCTTCGTGGCGGCGCCATTCGGCCTGCTGCCCTACGAACAATCGCAAGCGGCCTGGTTCGTGCTCGAGATAGCTTGCCTGGCGGCCGCGCTGCGCCTCCTGATCCAACCCCTTTTTCCTGACCTGAATATCGGCCAGTTTACCCTGATCTGCCTGACCGCTATCCCCCTGCTCCACTTTTGGGAGGAACTTGGCCTGGGCCAACTGATGATGCTCCAGTTGCTGCTGCTTGTGGCTGCGTGGCGGGCGTTGCGCGTCCGCCGCGAAGGGACCGGCGCGATCCTGCTCGGCCTGGCTCTGGCGCTCAAGCTCATCGCCTGGCCGATAGTCATCCTGCTCATGGTGGGGAGGCGGCGGCGCGCAATGATCGTGGCGCTCGCGACCTTTGCCTGCGCCAACCTGGCGGCCGCTCTGGTTTTGGGCTTACGCGAAGTCATCTACTACTATGCTGTCGTCAGCGGGTGGGTCTGGGGCATCTATCGGGGGGACTGGGGCAATTTCTCGCTGGTGAGCGTCGGTTGGCGGCTGTTCGAAGGCGCCGGCGTCACGAGCTGGTCGGGCATCCATGCGCCGCCTCTCGTCGCCGCGCCCGGCCTGGCCTATCCGGCCGCGATCCTGGTGGCCGGGATTTGGCTGGCGGTTGGCTTTACGTGGGCCGCGAAAGCCCACTCGTTCGATGGCGCGTTCGGCATGGCGCTTTGCACGAGCGTCCTGGCAAGCCCCCTGACCTGGTGTCATTATCTGATCCTGCTCGTGATGCCGCTCGCGATCGCGGTACGCCGGGTCGTTAACCTGGGCTTCCCCAGGCGCTCTGTCTATCCGCTCCTGCTTCTGGTCGTGGCGTTATCTATCCCGGCCTCCTTGATCCACGATGCCATGATGCGCTTTGTGCGTCCGGCCCAGACGCCTGAGAATGGGGCGATTATCCCATTTGCGGCCAGCCTGATTGACCTGCTCCCGGCGGCCGCGGTCATCGGACTGCTGTTGCTCTTGCGCCAGCTTGATCGTCACGAGTCGGGCGCGCCGGCGCCCCACGATTGGGCCGGTCAAGCCGCCGGCGGCGGCTGATACTGGCGGCGCAGCCGGTCGGGCGCGGCCCCGCGTAGCTCGATCCGTTCCGTCTGGCCGACGCCGGCCCAGCGCGCGGCCTCGAGGTGTGGCACGCGCGATCGCGCCAGGCCCATCAGCTCGACGCACGTCACATCCACCGCCGCCGGGTCGGCGCCCACCGCCAGCAGCCCATGCGGCGCCGTCGTGCCGAACAGGGGGCCATCCCCTTCCATGCCCACGATCCCATCCACCACCGCCGCCACCGGCCGCACGGTCTGGTACAACCCCAGGATGCTGGGGGTGATGCCGTTGAAATGCAGCATGTTCTTGGGCCAGCCGTAGCGCGCGCCAGGGACGATGCCGAACAGGTTCTTGAGACTCAGGGAGACGCCGGCCCAATGATGCGTCTTCAGCTTGGGGACCGAGACGATCAGTTCCGCCTCGCGCACGTGGCGCGGCAGCCACAACTCCTTTGCGCGGAAGAACCAGCCGTCCTGCGCGGCGACCGGCCGCGGGTCGTCGTAGTTCAGATCCACAAAGGGCACTTTGCGCGCGGCGAGCGCCTGCGCCAGCCCGCACGCCTCGACCACCGGCCCGGCGTCGCGGCGGAACCCCGGCCCATCCCCCACGGCGATCTCGCCGGCCCCGCGGCGGCGCAGCAGATCCACCACCGCGGCCACCACCGGAGTCGCGGTGGTGATGGGGTGCCCCTCGATGAAATCAATCAAGTTCGGCTTGACCAGCACCCGCTTGCCGCGCACGTCGGGCATCTCAGCTAAATCCCACGCCTCGGTCAGACACTCTAGCACATCGTCGGCGTAGGACGGGCAACGCCCCAGCCCAACAACGGCCGGTTGGCCCGTCAGCCGCATCGCCTGGCCGCGCGCGCGCCAACCCAGATAGCGGATCACGCCCGCGGGCCGCGCGCCCCACTCGGCCACCCCGGCGGCTGCGCCGATGCCGCCCAGCAAGATCAGGCGCAAGAAGGCCCGCCGGCTGATCCGCTTGCGCTGCGTCTCAATCATAGCCTCCCCGCCGATTTGCCGATTTGCTGATTTGCCGATTCGCCCGCTCACGGCAACCCTCCCGCCAGCGCCAGCAGCGCGACCGCGGTGTGATATGGGTTCGCGTCCCACCCGCCGTCTGTGGTCTGCCGGACCAACAGGCGATCGGCGACCACAAGATCGTCCAGACCCAGCGCGGCCAGCGCCAGCAGGCCCCACGCCAATGCCGAGACGCTCCCGTCGGCGCTCATTTCCTTCAGCAGCGTCGTGGCATCCTCATCCCGGATAGCCGCCGACGCCAGCCGCGTCATCGCCAGCAGCACCCAGGCCGTGGGGATGGCCCGCGGCGGCAGCGCCTGGCTGAACATGACCGGGTTGCCGACGTTCCAGCCCCCGCCCCGGCAGCGGCGATCCCGCAGGTAGCGCACCCCCTCGTCCAGCCGCGACCCCACCTCCGGCGCAGCCAGCCATGGGGACAAGGCCAGCAGCGCCAGCGCGGTCGGCTCGACCCAGCCCGCCTGTCCCGGCAGCCATGGCCAGCCGCGCAGCGCCGGATCAATCCCCAAGGTAGCCTTCGCCCAGCGCACATCTTCCGGTTTCTCGATGCGCACCAGTTGCACGCCCAGCAGCCACGCCACGCCCCGGCGCACGATGGCCTCGTCCGCGCCCAGACGTGTCAGCGCCAGCACCGCCCAGGCGGTCTGCCAGCCGCTCTCGGCGTCATCGGCCGCCAGCCCCCAGCCGCCGTCGCGGTGTTGCGCGGCCTTCAGCCAACTGACCGCACGTTGGATCGCGTCGGCCGGACCGCCGGCCCTGGCGAGCGCCAACGCGGCCGCCGCCGTCGCCTCGACGGTCGAGCCGTGGCCGGCGGCATAGCCCCAACCGCCGTCGGCGTTCTGGGTGCGTAGAAGGTATGCTTGCGCGGCTTCGGCCGGTGTTTTCATAGGGAGAAGTGTAGGTCAAACGGGCGAGTCCGTCAACTATCGGATCGGCCGATGGGGTGTCCCGGATAGGTGGGGGCATGGCCTTGCGCCTACCCACGAGAACTGTTTTCTTAGCCGGTCAGGATCTCCACTTGCCAGTCTGCCAGGACGCGGCGGCTGCGATCGAAGGCCACCCCCACCAGGTAGACCGGCCGCCCCCCGCCGCGATATGGCGCCGCGTAACCCCGCTGCTTGATTTGATCGAGGGCTTCCGCCGCGCCGGCATCCAGCTTGAACTCGAAGAGGTAGACCGCGTCCGCCAACTCCAACACCATGTCGGTGCGGCCTCGGCTGCTGCGCACCTCGGCGCTCACGCGCAGCCCCAGGAGTTTGAAGACCAGGTAGAAGATCGTCTGGTAATAGCGCTCCTGGGGCAACTGGATATCATAGGGGATGCCCGCGAAGAAGACCCCCAGCACATCGAAGAAAAGGGCGAAATCACGCGCGCGGAGCGCCTGCGCGAGCTGAGCCAGATGGCCCCCGGCCAATCCCCCACCCACCTGGCTGAAATCGGCCAGCAAATAGCTGAGAAACGCCTGTTCAACTTCATAGTTGGGGTAGCCCAACCGGTAGAGCTGCGCCTCACGATCGTAAGCCTTGATGGTGAGATAGCCCGCCTGCACCAGCAGGGGCAACACCTCCAGGCGATCCAGCTCATAACTGCTGAACGTCAACTCGTCCACCACCAGCCGGTCGAGTTGGGCAACGTCATAGCCGCTTCCCTGGATCAGCTTCAGCAAGAAGGTCGGCGTGCCGCTCTCGAACCAGAAGTTGGCGAACCGCTGCTGCTTGAACAGCAGCAGCAGCGAGAACGGGTTGTAGACGTGCTGGCAGACCGACGAAAAGCAGTAGCCATCATACCAGCGCCGAATCCGCTCGCGCAGCAGGGGCAGCGAATCGCCCTGCGTCGCGGCCAGGATGGGCAGATGCTCGTCAAAGGCCGTCTCCAGCTCTGCTTCGGTGATGCCCAATGCGGCCGAGAACGCGGGGCTCAGCGTGAGGTCCTCCAGATTGTTCAACCCAGAGAAGACGCCGACTCGACTGAACTTGCTCACCCCGGTCAACAACACGAAACGAATGCAGGCATCCATCCCCTTGATGACCGTGTAGAAGCCCTTGAGCGTCTCACGAATGCGGTAAGCCTCCACCAGGTTGTCTATGTTATCCAGCAGCGGCTTGTCGTATTCGTCAACCAGAATGACGACCTTGTCCCGCGTCGCGAGCTGCCGGATCAGATCAGCGAACTGCTCGTAGTATGCGCCAGGGCCAAGCGCGATCTCATACTGTTTGGCGATTTCACCCAGGACCCGCTGCATGGCCTGCTCCAGGGCCGCAGCGCTCTTGACCGGCAGCAGACTGAAATCCACGCGGATCACCGGATGCACGGCCCAGTCGTAGGGCTGATCGTACAGCCACAGACCCCGAAAAAGCTCGCGCTGGCCGCGGAAGATCTCGTCCAGGGTGGAGATGAGCAGACTCTTGCCGAAGCGGCGAGGACGCGACAAGAAGTAGACGCCCTTGGGGTAACGGATCAGCTCAAGGATCCAGCGCGTCTTATCCACATACAGGAAGCCGCCTTCGATAATGTGGCGGAATGTCTGGATGCCGATCGGCAGTGGTCTGGGCATGGTCACCTCGGTCTCGGCTGAAGCGATGTCCCCTGATCGCGGCAGCCGCTCGCATGATACCGCGAATCGTTGGCTGAGTCAACCGCACTCTCGATGGAGACGACGGTCTTTGATGAATCGGTATCCACTATCCCAGGCTCACCACCTGATTCGTCTGTGCGGACCTGACGATGGCCGCCACGATCTGTGTCTGCCGCAGCCCGTCCACGTGGGTGGGCAGCGACCCGTTGCCGCGCCAGTTCTCCGGCGTTGGCGTGTCCTCCAGGATCGCATTAACGAAGTACTCCACCAGCGGCATCAACCCGGCCGCGGCGACGCCGCGGAATTCCAGGCTGGGTTGCAGCTTGTCGCCGCCGGCCGAAAGCTGCCCTGTCGTCGGCTCGGGGCGATGGAGGAGCGCGGCGACCTTGACCCGGCGATTCAGCAACGCGTTCTGGTGCGCCACAAGCTGTTCGGGCGTGACGGTCTCCGCCAGGTTGGCCCGCCAGCCGGGGGCGGTACCGAAGCCCCCGCGCTTGTTGTAGATCAGCGTCCCATCCCGGCCAGAGAAGCACAGATAGAACTCCACCAGCTCGTCTATGTGCTTGATCCACTCGGCCTTCACGCGCACCTTCAGCCCGGAGTCGAAGGTCAGGTAGGCGTCGTACAGGTCGGGCGTGAAGCCCAACACCTGGGTCTGGCTGATGGCGTAAACCTCCTTGACCTCGGCTGGCGCGAAGTACCAGCGCAGCAGGTCAACCACGTGACTGAGGAGGAAATGCGCGGTGGAGGAACCGGCCGCCCACGCCCGCGACCGCTCACCCCACAGGTCGGTGGGCACGGCGATGTTGTCATCCAGCCGCGCCTCGCCGTAGACCACCGGGCCGAGCAGCCCCTCCTGGATCACATAGCGGCTGGCGATGTCCAGCCCCGCGGCCCGATTGGCGAAGTTCACAAAGAGACGAGCCTTGCGCCGCTCGACCGCCTCGTAGATCGCCAGGGCGTCCTCCCAGGTGGTTGCCAGCGGCTTCTCCAGGATCAGGTTCGGCACGCCGGCCTCGAGCGCCGCCACCGCCGGGTCCCGGTGCAGCGGATCGGGTGTGGCGACGACCACCAGATCCAGCGCGTGCTCCCGCAGCATGGCGCGGTAGTCGCTATACGCCTGCGCGCCGGCCTGGCCGGCGATGCGCTGAGCCACATCCGCTCGTACATCGGCCCCGGCGACGATCTTCGTGGCCTGCTGCGCCTGGAAGAACCTGACGTACTGCTCCCCCAGAATGCCGAGGCCGATCACACCTACGCACAGTGTCGGTTTCATCGTTCCTCTCCTTCCTGAATGTTATCGAAACAACTGCTCCCTCACATGGGCAAGGCAGCCCTCAGGTCGGCGTCCAGCCTGGCCAGATCCACCCGGAGCGCGCCGACCGTCTCCGCCTCGGCGCGGGCCGCATCGGTGAAGCCGCCGCGGGCAAAATAGGCGTAATGGATGCGCCACTCCGGCCCCGGCGCTACCCTCGGCGCCTTCTCGATCAGCTCCCGCACCACGGCCCGGTCTATCGGCTCCGCGCCCCACTTGCACTCGCCGAACAGGATGGCGCGATCCTGCCAGTTGATGGCGACCACGTCCACTTGTGCGTCGGCCGACCAGTGGCTGCCCACCAGCTCGGGGCGCATCGGCAGCCGGCCGGCGCGCGCCTGAACCAGCGTCCACTCGCGGCACAGCTCCTCGAACGCGGTCAGCCCCACGAACGCCCGGAACTGGTCGCTGATGCGCTCCCACAGCAGGTCGGTCAGCTCTTGCTCCACCAGGTCCAGGTTGGGCGCGATGAAACGGAAGTAGAAGCGCAGGTATGGATCGGCCAGGTGATAACGGCTGGTGCGGCTGGTGCGGCGCTGCTCGCGCGGCACGGTGGCAGGGATGCGCCGCTCGACCAGGCGCAGCGCCTCCAGTTGCTTGAGGTAGGGGCTGAGGTACGACGAAGGTAGATCGAGCGCCGCGCCGATCTCCTGGGGCGTGCGCCTGCCGGCCGCGATGGCCCGCAGCACCGCCTCATAGGTCTGGGTCTCCCGGCGGATCACGTCGCCGATCAGGAGGAAAGGCTCGTTGTGGAACATGCCCGTGCGCTGGATGAACAGCCGTCGGAGATTGGCCCCGATACTCTCGCCGTCGTCGAACTGCTCCAGGTAGGCGGGGATGCCGCCAACCACGGCGTAGGCGGCCACCCGCTCGGCAGCCGTGTAACGGGGCAGGAACTCCTGCAAGGCGCCGAAGGGCAGCGGGTCCACGGGCAACTGGCTGGTGAAGCGGCCATAGAGCGGCGCATGGTAGCCCATCTGCTCGACCATCATCCTGATCTGCGAGCCGGCGAGCACGATCGTGGCGTTGCGATCCTTGAACAGGTGATCCCACGCCGCCTGCAGGTGTGAGGGCAGAGATGGGTCCGACTCGGCGGCGTAGGAGAATTCGTCCATCACCAGGATGGCCGGCTGATCGCCGATCAGCCGCGCCGCCATCTGAAAGATCTGCTCCCAGGAATCATAACGCGGAGCTGAAAGGTCCAAATCCTCAGTGAGTCTATCTGGCGGATAGGCCCAGGCCCACAGCGCACGGGTGAAACCCTGCCGCACCAGCGCCGGCAGATCGCGCCTGGCAACCCAGTAGATCACCGGCCGGCCGGTCTGCTGCGCCCAGTGCAGCAGCAGCGTCGTCTTGCCCACCCGGCGGCGGCCGTACACCAGGATGAACTGAGCGCCAGGCCGCGCCAGCGCCTCGTTCAGTTCTCGCAGGTCACGCTCCCGGCCCACGAACTTGCGCATGGTTCCCGCTCCCAGAAAAAGCAGGTTATTATAAGCTACTTATATTATAGTCGCTGAGAGAACGCCTGTCAAGAGGGTGCACATCACATTGCGAGCCATGTCGTGAAAGCTGTTGCCATTCTTATACACCACGCGCTACTCCTGTCGCCGTGGCCGATACTGCAGCGCCTCGGCGATGTGCGCGGTCTGGATGCGCTCGCTGCCGGCCAGGTCGGCGATCGTCCGCGCCAGCTTGAGCACGCGGTGATACGCCCGCGCGCTCAGGTTGAGCTGGCGCATGGCCGTGCCCAGCAATTGGCGGCTGGTCTCGTCCACGGGACAGAAGTCGCGCACTTGCGTGGGGCCCATGTCCGCGTTGCAGGCCAGCTTCGTGCCGGTGAAGCGCGCCGTCTGCCGGTCACGCGCGGCCTCAACCCGCGCCCGGATCGCGGCCGAGGTCTCGCCGCGGCGCTCGTCGCTCAGCTTCTGGAAAGGGACGCGCGGGACTTCGATGTGGATGTCAATCCGGTCGAGCAGCGGGCCGGAGAGCCGTTTCTGGTAGCGGCTGATGAGGGTCATGCTGCACGTGCACTCGTGGTCATTGTCGCCGAACCAACCGCACGGGCACGGGTTCATCGCACCGATCAGCATGAAGTTGGCCGGGAAGGTCAGGCTGCCCTCGGCGCGGGAGATGGTGACGATCTTGTCTTCGAGCGGCTGGCGGAGCACCTCCAGACCATGCTGGCCGAACTCCGGCAGCTCGTCCAGGAAGAGCACCCCGCGGTGCGCCAGGCTGATCTCGCCAGGCCGCGGCCAGTGCCCGCCGCCCACCAGCCCGGCGTTGGAGATGGTGTGGTGCGGCGCGCGGAAGGGCCGTTGGCGGATGAGCGGCGTGTCGGCCGGCAACATGTCGGCCACCGAGTAGACCCGCGTCACATCGAGCGCCTCGGCGAGGGTCATGCGGGGGAGGATCGAGGGGAGGGAGCGCGCCAACAGCGTTTTGCCGGAGCCGGGCGCGCCGCTCATCAGCGCGTTGTGCCCGCCGGCCGCGGCCACTTCGAGCGCCCGCTTGACATGCTCCTGGCCTTTGATGTCCTGAAAATCCGCCGCGTAGGTCGGCGGGTCGGCGTCGAGATCCAGGGCGGCGCGATACGGCTCAATGGGGTGATAATCGCGGAAGTGCGCGGCGAGCCGGCCCAGGCTGTCCACCGGGTAAACGGTGATCCCTTCCATTAGCGCGGCTTCGGGCGCATCGAGCTGGGGCACGAAGAGCGACTTGAAGCCCTGTTCCCGCGCCAGATGCGCCATCGGCAGGACGCCGTTGACGTGGCGCACCGAGCCATCCAGCGACAGCTCGCCCAGGAAGAGCGCGCTCTCCAGGTCGGCCGGCACCTGCTCGGCCAGGATCAGCAGCGCGACGGCGATCGGCAGGTCGTAGGCGGGGCCTTCCTTGCGCAGATCGGCGGGGGCCAGGTTGACCGTCAGCCGGCCGCGCGGATAGCTCAGGCCGGAGTTGAAGATCGCGGCGCGCACCCGCTCGGTGGATTCCTTGACCGCGGCGTCGGGCAGGCCGACGATCGTGACCGAAGGCAGCGAACGCGTATTCAGGTCGGCTTCGACTTCGACCACCGCGCCTTCCAGGCCGATCAAGGCGCAACTGAAGACTTTGGCGAGCATAGTGACGTCTCCCAACGGATGGGATGACCAGAGGGCAAGACGACGCCCCCGGACTGAGTCGGCGGGATTCTCGGCGACTCGTCAGGGCGTTCATGCGGACGCAGGCCGGCGGGGGAGGGCCGGGGCGCGCCGCGCGATCTATGCGGCGGAGTGTACCACAGCCGCTAAGATCTGACAAACTCCCACTGCGCTGGTACGTACGGAAATGATAATTCGTCGTTGCCGGCTGCCGCAACACTGATTGTGGGTTTCTCGTGGTCGGCTGATGAGGAAAGCCGACCGATCATATTGTCTCGGCAGGAATATACCACAATTCATTGCCTTACACAAGCCCCCAACCGCTCTATTGGGCACAGCTTGCGCCGAGGGCTTAGGGTCTGTAAAAGAATAACTTCCCGCGGGCGTCAGCACCGCGTAGCGTGAGCGGAGTCCGGCGTCGTGTGCCGGACGTAGTCGAAGGATGCGCCTCCTGACAAGCCCAATCACCGCTGGTGGGGCCGCATCCTTCGACTACGCAGCGAAAAGGCCGCTGCTCCGCTCAGGACGCTCCGACTCGGTGCGGGAAATTATATTTTTACGAGCCCTTAGCATCTACGCCGACCGCTTGGAGCAAACCCTGGTCCTGCACGCCGCGTCATTACAGCCCGGCCTTTTCCACCAACGCCTGGTGCAGCGCCAGAAGCGCCGCGTTCCCGGCCGCATCGGGCGCGACGATTGTCGCGAACGCGCCATCGGCCGCCCGCCGCGTGACTACCTTCAGATCGCCCGCGGCCGGGCGCTCCATGTCGCTGCTCACATAGGTGCGCACTTCCGCGGCCGCAGACGGCTCCCCCGCCGGCATAGCCATCGGCCGCCCGACGGATTCGGTTGTGGCGCTCGCCGCTGCTAACTCGACCGGCCTGGCCGCCGCAGGAGCGGCCGCGGCGGTTGGAAGCGCCGCGGCGCTGATCTGCACGGTGATCGCGAAGCGCTCGACCGGCTGCTCGGTGGCGCCGACCACCGGCAGCCGCACGGCCGGATCGCCGATGATGGCGTAGCCGCGCGCGTCGTTGTTGGCGGTCCACATGCCAGCCATTTCGAAGGGATCGTAGCGCTTGCCGAAGCTGATCTCCTCCAGCTCGTCGCTGAGGGTAGTGGAAAGCTCGGCGTAGCGCTCGTTGAAGTACTCGAGCGCGGAGCCGATGGGGTGGCCGTTCAGCAGCCGTTTGAGTGTGCTCTCGAAGACCGTGGTTTGACTGCCCGCCTTGCCCCAGTCGAAGGAGTAGCTCCAGACGCGCTCGACATGGCCCACAACCGCCAACGCGCCGCGCGGCCGGCCCAGCATCTTCACCGGCAGTTGCGCCAGGAAAGGGTAGGGCGCGATCTCGGGACGGATGGCGGGCGCAGCGCCCGGCCGGTCTTGTTGGGCAAATTCGTTGAACTGCGGGGTGCCGCCGCCGTAGCAGGCGAAGAAGAAGGCGATCAGCCCCAGCAGGTCGGCGCTGGCAGTCAGGTCATCGCCCGCGAAGTAAAAGTCCTGTGGGATCTCCTGCTTGGTCCACTGCTGCGGCCCCGGCCAGTCCCCGCAGAGCAGCGCGCCCTGGTAGGGAAGCTGGCGCGGGCTGCCGTTGGCGAACTTCATGCCGTGGCCGGCCGTAAATAACAGCGATGGCGTCTCGCCGCCGCCCAGCAGCGAGGCCAGCGTCGCCTTGGAGGCTCGATCAGGCCCATACGACTTAACGGCCCAGTCGGGGTGATCGCCCTGCACGAAGTCCGCCAGGGGCTTTGCCAGTTTGGCGAAGCTCAACCGTGTCGCCAGATCGTCGGGATTGACGACGCCGAAGAAAGCGGCCTGCCGCGCCAGCTTCTGCGGGCTTGTCTCGGCGGCGACGACGCTGGCCGCGTAGGCCGCGTACTCGTCCAGGGTCTTGAAGTGGATGCGGCCGACCGCGTACTGTACATCGAGCTGGCTCTGGAAGCGGTAGGAGATGTCGGCCGGGCTGCCCACGATCAGCAGGTAATAGGGCACCTTGTTCGGGTCGGCCGGGCCAGGGCCGGCGCCGTGTCGGGCCAGGTAACCATTCTTGGTGTCGGCGCCGACGCGGTAGCCCTTGTCTGTCCCCTCAGTCCACGCCGCGAAACGCTCGCCCGCCTGCTTCTGGCGCAATTGGAGCAGCGGTTGGAGCGCCTCGCGGATCGCATCCACTTCGTTCTGCCGGTCCCCATCCGAGACCGGATAAGCCGGAAAAATGACGCCCCAGCCGGCCTCATCTAACTTCATGGGGTCCACGCCCTCTTTGACTCCCAGGAAGTCGGTCCTGGCCTGCCGCACGCGAAAACGCAGCTCATTGAGGTTTTCCGGAGTCATCTCCCCGCGGATGATCCGCATAAGCTCCTCGGCGCTCATGGGCGGCAGGTCGTAGCTGCCGGTGTCGCCGTCAATGCCGTTGAAGACAAGAAGCTCGCTTAACATAGTAATCCTTGTATACTGTTCGAAAATACGTCCGAAGAAGTTACAGCAGCCCCGCGGTGCGCAGCCTGGCAGCGGCTTCGGCGGCTTCGGCGGGGGATGCCGGCGGCAAGGGCGACCGGATGCCGCCACAGCGCAACCCACGCGCTTCCAGGATGTGCTTGTAGAGGGCCAGATGGCGGCCGTCCTGGAGCGTGGCGCGGATCAAATCGAGCGTTTCCTGCTGACGGCCGGCCGCGGCCAAATCGCCGCGCCAGAACGCCTCGAACAGGCCGACCAGCACTTCCGGGAAGACATTGGCATTGCCCGACACCCCGGCGATGGCCCCCGCCTGCAAGCCCCGGAAGAGCAGCGCATCACTGCCGCACGCCACCTGAAAGCGGCCATCCGCCAGACCAAAGAAGCTTGACAGCGTGGCGAGGTCGCCGGAGCTGTCCTTGATGCCGATCACGTTGGGGCAGCGGGCGATCACCGTCTCGGCGCAGGCGCGGGTGACGTGATTGCCAGCGCGAGCGGGCAGGTTGTAGAGGAAGACGGGGGTAGCGGACGCGGCGTCGGCCACCCGACAGAAATGCTCGACCAGCGCGGCCTCGCTGAGCGCGAAGTAGTAGGGCGTGATGGCCGAAATGGCCGACACGCCGGCCGCCGCGGCATGTTTCGCCAGCTCGACCGTCTCGCGCGTGGTGATGGCGCCCACGTGGGCGATCACCGGCACGCGGCCCGCCGCGGCATCCACGACGATCTCGGTGATGATCTCGCGCTCGGCCTGGGCCAACAGCGGCCCCTCACCGGTCGTGCCGCACGGCATCAGGCCATGCACGCCTTTCTGGACAAGCCAGGCGACGTGCGCCTGGAGCGCCCGCTCATCAACTTGCTCACCATCCCGACTCAGCGGGGTTAACAGCGGCACGATCACGCCGCGCACCTCAGACGATTTCTGCATATGCCATGCCCTTTCTAAGCAGTTTTTCATGCCGCGCGCGGCGTCACGGCGCATGAAAACACCGCGGCAAATCGCGGACTCCAGAGTGCCGAACTTGTTCGGCGGATTTTCAGGGCGTGAGACTTCGGCGTGAACTCAGTCGAACGCTCAGCCGAACGGCCATGTCCCTACTGCGCCCTTGCTGCCTCGATGAGCGCGACCACGTTCTCCACCGGCGTCTCGGGCGAGATGGCCCCGGCCGGCGCCAGGATGTAACCGCCATCTGTGAAAAGCTCGATCCGCGCGCGTGCCTCGCGGCGCACATCGTCCGGGGTTCCGAGCGGCAGGGTGCTCTGCGTGCCCAGCCCGCCCCAGAAGGTGATGTCTCGGCCAAAGTCTTGTTTGGCGGCCGCCACGTCCATCGCTTCCGGCTGGAGCGGGTGATACACCTGCAAGCCGATCTCGATCAGATCGGGCAGGATGGCGGTGAGCCGGCCACAGGAGTGCATGGCCGAGACGAACCCGTGCGCCCGGATCGCCGCGAAAATGCGGCGGTAGTGCTTCTTGTAGAGCCTGCGCCACACCGCCGGTCGCACCATCAGGTTGTTCTGGAAGCCCCAATCGTCGCCGATCCGCACGCCATCCACGCCCATCCCGATCAGTTGGGGGATCAGCGCGCAGACGTAGTCCGCCAGCTTTTCCGTCAGCTCCTCGACAAACCGTGTTTCGGCCGCCAGGTAGTAAAGATAACGCTCGAACCCGCCGCACAGGCTCCAGGCGCGCTCGAACAGGCCGCCCAGGCTGACGAGCAGGAAGCGGTCGGGGTATTGGGCGCGCTTGCCGGGCACATGGTCGAACCGCCCCGGCAAGGCGGGATCGGGGATGCAATAGTTTGCCAGCGTCGGCTCCGGGATCGGCGTGTTCACCAGCTCGCCCCAGTTGCCGGCTTCATCGCGCATGCGCCAGATGTCGCCGAACTCCCCTTTGACCAGGCCCGGCGCCAGGGTGGGGTCGGCCAGGGCTGGCGGCAGCAGCGGCTTGACCCAAACGATGTGATCGCCGGCGGCGGCGATCAGGTCGTCCATGCCGAAATGCTGCCGCAGTCCCCGTTCGACGCCGCGCGTCAGGTCGAGCTGCCACGGCACGATCTCCACCGGCTGATGGCGAATGGCGCGGCAGACGCGCTCGCGGGGCGTGATGGCGGGTTGGATCATATATCGCGAAGCCTCAAGTTGGTGGGGTACGTTTGATGTGTCGCCTTCCGTTCAAGATACCGCTAGTGTACCAAATCTAGACAGAGATGTCCAGCGGTCATTTCACATCAAACGCATCTTACATGAATGAACGCGACGACGAGTTGCACAAAGCTACGATGCGCGTATAATCAACGGTATGGACACGCCGATCTCGCAATCTACCATTTTATCAGGATACTGATTCATCCCCGCCATGCACCTCAACCACCTGTCCCTCACCAACTTCCGCAACTATGCCCGCCTGGAGCTGAGCCTGCCGGACCGGCTGACCGTGATCCAGGGCGCTAACGGGCAGGGCAAGACCAACCTCCTGGAAGCCATCCACTTGCTGGCGACCGGCCGTTCCCCGCGCGCCACAGCCGAGCGCGAGTTGATCTCCTGGCTGGCGCTGGATGGCCCGCTGCCCTATGCCCGGTTGACCGGCGACATCGGCGAAGGCCGGGCGGCCGAGAAGCTGGAGCTTGTGCTGGAACTGGCCGCCAATGGAGGCGCCAACGGACCGACCGTGCGCAAGCAGGTGCGCATCAACGGCGCGCCGCGGCGGGGGATTGACCTGGTAGGCCGCCTGCGGGTGGTGCTCTTCCTCCCCGAGGATCTCAGCCTGGTCGCGGGCGCGCCGTCCGAGCGCCGCCGCTACCTGGATATCGCCCTCTGCCAGATTTCCGCGACCTATTGCCGCGCCCTCGGCGAATACAACCGCGGTGTGACCCAGCGCAACGCGCTGCTGCGCCGCCTGCGAGATGAAGGAGGCGACCCCGGACAGCTCAACTTTTGGGACACCCACCTGGCCGAGCACGGCAGCACACTGCTGCACCGCCGCGGCATGGCCGTTCACGCGCTCGACCGCATCGCCGCCGAACAGCATAGCGCGCTGACGGCCGGCGGCGAGCGGCTGCACTTGGGCTATCTGCCCAGCCCCGACCCGGCGACGCTGGCCCACGAATCGCCGCGCCAGGCCGACGCCGTCCGTAAGCTGCGCCTGGCCGAGGGCCGACCCGCCTACGGGGCCGCCACGCGGGAGAACATCCAGGAGGGGTTACTGAGCCAGTTGCGCGCGGCCCGGTCGCGCGATATCGCGGCGGGATCGTGCCTGGTGGGGCCACATCGCGACGACATGGCCTTCACCGTAGACGGCCACGACCTGCGCGCCTTCGGCTCGCGCGGTCAGCAGCGCACTGCCGCCCTGGCCCTTAAGCTGGCCGAGCTGCAACTGATGCGCGATGAGACCGGCGAAAACCCGCTGCTGCTGTTGGACGATGTCATGTCGGAGCTAGACGCGGCGCGGCGGCAAGCGGTGCTCGCCGCGCTGGCGAGCGTGGAACAGGCGATCGTGACGACGACGGATTGGGGCGATTTTTCAGTGGAGTTGTTGAGGCAGGCGCGCACCCTGCGGGTGGATAGAGGAAGCCTGACGGAAGACCGGCTCAGCCGAGGCCAATAACGACGTTGATCTCGTGTTCGTAATCGGTTGCCGGTTGGATGCCCCACATGTCAAAGGCTTTGTTGCGCGATTTGGTAAAGTTGTGTAGTATAAGCCCATATTGAAGCAGGCAAACATTAGTCATGCTAAACAGATCGTTCAGGAGACCAACGTGCGTTTACTCTGTCTGTCTTGCGAAGTTCTGGCCCGGCCGCTCTATCTCTGCGCGGCGCGCACCCCACATATCGTGGACATCGAGCTGTACGCTAAAGGGCTGCACAACGAGCCGGCCGATCTGCGCGCCCGGCTGCAAAGCCGCGTGGATGCCGTCGCCGGCGGGATGTACGACTACATCGTCATGGGCTACGGTCTTTGCGGCCAGGCGACCACCGGGCTGACCGCGATCAACGTCCCGATCGTCATCCCGCGTGCCCATGACTGTATCACCCTTTTCTTGGGCAGCCGGGAGCGCTATCAATACCAGTTCGAGCACTTCGGCGGCACCTATTGGTATGCGCACGACTACATCGAGCGGAGCAATGGCTCGACCGCCGCGCTCTCGCTGGGTTCTGGCAGCACAACCGGGCTGGACAAAACCTACGAAGAGTACGTCGCCAAATACGGCAAAGACAACGCCGACTATCTGATGGAGGTGTTGGGCGGCTGGCAGAAGCATTACAAGCGCGCCGCCTACATTGACATGGGCGTGGCCGATGGCTCAGCCGTCGAGGCCAAGGCCCAGGCTGAGGCCGCCCGTCGCGGCTGGACCTTCGACCGCCTTTCCGGCGATCTGGTGCTCATCAAGCGGCTGGTGGACGGCGATTGGGCGGACGACTTCCTGGTGTTGCAGCCGGGGGAGCACGTGAAGATGACATATGATGAAGGGGTGATTGGGTGCGGGGCGGCGACACCCCGCTAGTGGAGGGCAACGGTGCTATGACAGACAAATCTATCGTGGATGACTTCCTTTCTCAACGCACTCTGGCTGTGGTCGGCGTCTCGCGCGACCCGAAGAAGTTCGGCAATACGATCTATCGCGAGCTGAAGGCCAAGGGCTATCGTGTGCTGCCCGTCAATCCGAAGATGGAGACGTGCGACGGCGACCGCTGTTATCCCAACTTGACGGCCTTGCCGGAACGCCCGGCCGGCGCGGTGATCGTCGTGCCGCCCGGCCAGACCGAGACGGTGGTGCGCGACGCGGCCGCGGCCGGCATCGCGCGCGTCTGGATGCAGCAGGGCGCGGAATCGGCGGCGGCGGTTCAGTTTTGCCAGGAGCACGGCATCCGCGAGGTGCACGGCGAGTGCATCCTGATGTTTGCCAGCGGCCGGTCTTTTCCCCATAACATGCATCGCTGGGTGTGGGGGGTGCTGGGCAAGCTGCCGAAGTGAAAAGCGACGATCTCCTATTACGTCAGCAGATAGCCGTCCGCAGGGGTGCGCGCGGCTATCTGCTGATCCTCAGCGCGGCGACCCTGTGGGCTTCGCTCGGCGTCTTCTACACGTATCTCATCAACGATTATGGCTTGCAGCCATTGACTGTGGCGGCGCTCCGCGGAAGCGTGGGCGGGCTGATCCTGCTCGCCATGTTGCTCCTCCTGCGGGTGAACCTGCGCGTGCCGCGGCGCGATTGGCTCACTTTCCTGGCCTATGGTGTGGTCGGCGTGGCGCTCTTCTTCATTTGCTATGTGACCGCGATCAACCTGGCCGGGGTGGCGGTGGCGGCTGTGCTGATGTACACCTCGCCCGCGTGGGTGGCGCTTATCTCCTGGCGGTGGCTGGGGGAGCGGCTGGGCGGTCGCGGGTGGGCCGCGTTGGGGTGCGCCCTGGCCGGCGCGGCGCTCGTGGCGCGCAGTTACAATCTGGAGGCGCTGCGCCTGAACGGCCTGGGGGTGCTGGCCGGCCTGGCCGCCGGCCTTACCTATGGGCTGTACAGCGTCTTCAACAAACTGCTGGTGCGGCGCAATGCGCCGTGGGTCGTGCAAGTCTACGGGCTGCTGATCGGCGCGGGAGTACTCCTGCTGCTGGCGCCGGCCGACGAGCTGGCGCGCGGCTTCGCCTCGCCCGGCGCCGTCGCTCTGATCATTGGCATGGGCATCGTGCCCACGCTGATTGCCAGCCTGGCGTTTGCGGTCGGGGTGCAGTGGATTCCGGTCAGCATGGCGGCCATTGTCGCGATCTGGGAGCCGGCCGTCGCTACCCTCTTCGGCCATCTCTTCTTCAACGAGCGGCTGGAGGCGGGGCAATGGCTGGGGATGGCCGGCATCGTGGCCGCGGTGTGGCTGCTGAAACCGGCGGGTAAAGAGGCCGGGTAGCGCAAGATGGCATCTTGCGCTACATTTCATCCGCCGGCGCGCGGGGCGAATTCCCAGATCAGCGCCAGCGCGGCGATGGTAATCAGGCCGAACTCGATCACCACCCGCCGGCCGATCCGGCCCTGGATCGCGTGTTGGGACAGGCCGACGATGTTGTAGAAGAGAAGCAGGAGGATCAGACCGCCGGTCAGGCTTTGCAGGCGCATGTAGTTCAGCGCCCAGGTGGCCTGGCCCAACACCAGCCCCGCAATCCCCGCGTAGATGCCGACCTGCAAAGTGGGGCGCCGGCTACCCCGCAGGAGTTCGAGCGCCAACAACGTGCTCAACAGCATCACCTCGGTGGCCGAGACGATGCTCCGCACGCGCGTGCGGTAGACGACCAGATACATCACCAAAGCCACGCCATAAGTGAGGGCATTCATGGCGAGGCGCGCCCGCCGATAGCCGGTGGCAAACGGATCCATGGTGTAGTAGATGCCCGCCAGGCTCAACCCCAACGCAACCCCGGTCAGGGTCAGGCCTGCCAGCCAGTAGAGGCGCGACGGCGCGGCCGGCAGCAGCAGCAGCGCGACGCCGGTCAGGGCCACCGGGCCCCCCCAATACAGCCAACGCGGCCCAAGCTCCCCGCTATAGCTCAGCGGATGGGCGCGCACCACAGCATCGGTGCCGCTGGCCGCCAGCCCCGCAAGGATCAGCCCAAGCAAAGTGTTCGTGGTGATGGTGAGAGTGATCGGCGAGCCAAGCATGGGGCCGGTGATCACAACAGTAGGCAGCGCCAGCAGCCGTTGGACCGCCAGGCCGAGCAGCACGACCCAAACCAGCACACTCACACGATCTCGGTAGTCAATCAGCTTCTCTCTAAACATGCGCGGGCGCCGGCCCATCGGCCGGCGCTTGCTCCTGTGATTCGGTTTAGCCCATTCTAGCCGGTCGGTTGCGGGCTGTCAATAAATGGCAAAGTGGCTGTTAAGGTCTTGACTTCTGCCGTGGGATGTGATAAAAGTAAATTGTATTTATTGTCAACTCGGTCTTCTCTTATGAGGAGCGAGATATAGTTGCATGAACTCGCCAGGAGGCGACGTGTTATACAGCGACTATACGATCACAATCTCGGCGCGTCAGGGGGCAGGTTACCCGGTGTCTGTGCTGGCAGAGGGGATGGGGCGCAATTCCGATGTGCTGGCTGCGCCGCCGGCCGAGCTGGCGCGCCTGATCGCCCAGGTGGATAGTTTGCCGTCTGGTGATGGGCACGATGAGATTTTGACTGCGACGGGCGTCGCGCTCTTCCGCTGGCTGACCGGCCGGCTGGAGACGCATCTGCGCGTCGCGTGGGATCGCGCCGAACACCACGGTCGCGGCCTGCGGTTACGCCTCAGCATGGATCCGCCGGAGATCAATGCCTGGCCCTGGGAGCTGCTGCACGATCCACAACGCGATCGCACATTCGCGACATCCATCGCGACGCCGCTGGTGCGCTACCTGGATCGCACCGATCAGTTCGGCGGCCTGACCAACCTGAAGGCCGATTTGCCGCTGAAGATGCTCCTGATCTTGCCCCAGTCGGCGGATTTGAACCTGGTTAAAGAACGCGCGGTGATCGAGCGGGCGATCATTCCCCTGGATGACGTGCTCAAGCTCAAGGTGGTTGATGGCACTGTCACCCGTGCGCGCTTTGCAGATGCGCTGATCACCAGCGACTATGAGATCGTGCATGGCAGCGGGCACGGCAGCTTTTTCGACGGTGTAGGGTACATCGGCTTGAACAACGCCGACGGCTCGCCCGACTGGGTGGATGGGCAGGTGATGGGGCGCTTTGTGGTCAACTGCAAGTCTCTCAAACTGGGCGTGCTGAATGTATGCAGCAGCGGTAAGGTGGATGAGGGCCGCGCCTTTCAGGGATTAGCGCCGCAACTGGTGCGCGCGGGCGTGCCGGCCGTGGTCGCCATGCAATATCCGCTCAGCGATGACGCGGCGATGGCCTTCGCCGAGGAATTCTACCGCCGGCTTTGCACGGGCGACAACAGCGTCGGCCGCGTGGATGTCGCGGTGACCTACGCCCGCAACATGTTGGCGATCCTCTATCCTGGCGACCGCTGTTTTGCCGCGCCGGTCGTTTATACCCATGCGGCGGACGGCGTGATTTTCGCCCTGCAGAAGCAGACAGCGGCGACGGCGGCCAGCAGCGGGCCGGCCGACGGCTTAAGCCGTCTCCTGGCCGAATCCTTGCGCGCCAGCGCCGCGTTTGATGATGATATGGCCCTGGCTGAACGCGCGATGCTCGATGATTGGCGGCTGTCCCTTGCCCGAGCGGCGGGCGAGTATCATCGCCACCTGACCGAGCCTGGCGCGCCGGCCCAAGAGGCGGCGCGCCAGGGGCTGGCGTTGATGCGGCGGCGCATCCAGGTCATTGATACGCGCCTCAGCAACGTCGCGGCCGAGTGATCCGGCCTGGCAAACATCCGCCAACCGTTTAGCCCAACAACTCCGGCCACCTGCTCACGATGCTGAGGATCATCGTGAGCAGGATCAACACCCCCACCATGCCCCACGCCAGCGCGTTGAACACGCGGCCATTGGTGAACCGCCCCATCAAGCGCCGGTTGTTGATCAATTTCAACATCACGATCAAGATGAGCGGCAATAGAACGCCGTTCAGCGTTTGGCTGGCCATCATCGTCTCGATCAACGATTTGATGGGCAGCAAGATGATGGCCGCGCCCAGGACGATGAGCGCGGTGTAGATGATGAAAAAAATCGGCGCGGCCCGCAAGCTGCGATCCACCCCCGCCTCCCAGCCGAACGCCTCGCACACCACATAGGCCGTGGAGAGAGGCAAAATGGCCGCGGAAAAGACCGAGGCGTTGAGCAATCCCAGCGCAAACAGCGTCGAGGCATACGGCCCGGCCAGCGGCCGCAGCGCCAGCGCCGCGTCTTTGGCAGACTCGACCCGGACACCGTTGGTGAACAGAGTCGCCGCGCAAGCGATCATGATAAAAGCGGCGACAACGACCGCAAACAGCGAGCCGATCACGACATCAATCCGTTCATAGGCGTAGTCGCTGATCTTCAGCCCTTTGTCCACGATCGAAGATTGCTGGTAGAACTGCATCCAGGGCGCAATGGTCGTGCCGATGATCGTCACGAAGATCGTCACGTAGCCGGCATCGAACTGGAAGCTTGGCGTGATGAGCGCCCGGGTAACCTCTTCCCACGGCGGCCGGGCCAGGATGCCGGAGATCACATAGGCCAGATAGAGGGCGCTGGCGACCAGGAAGATCCGCTCGACCGTCTTGTAGTTGCCCTTGACCATCAGCAGCCAGACGATCACCGCGGCTACAGGCACCGACAGGTATTTGGAAACGCCGAAGATCTCCATGCTGGCCGCCACGCCGGCAAACTCGCTGACGGTGTTCGCCAGGTTGGCGAAGAGCAGGATGGCGATGATGACCGCGGTCAGACGCACCCCCATACGTTCGCGAATCAGGTCGGCCAGGCCTTTGCCCGTCACCACCCCCAGCCGCGCGCTCATCTCCTGGACGATGATCAACGCCAGGGCGACCAGGGGCATCATCCAAAGCAGGCCAAAACCATAGTGGGCGCCGGCCACCGAATAGGTGGTGATGCCGCCGGCGTCGTTATCCACATTGGCGGTGATGATGCCGGGGCCGACGACGGCCAGTAACATGAACAGGCGGACGCGTATCGGCCTGAGGCGTTGCGATAGGGTCATGGGCTAGATTCCTTGTCCGGGAGATGCAGCCTAACGATACATACGCGGCAGCCGCTTCTTCCACGCGGTAGGGATGATTTTGTCGAGCGCATCATCCGCCGTGACGATCCCGTGGATCTTGCCCCCTTCATCTACCACGGGGATCGCCAGCAAGTTGTATTTCGCGATGGCCTGTGCGGCCTGATCCTGGCTATCGGAGGGGGCGAGGGTCACGACGCGCTCGTGCATGAAGCGGGAAACCGGTGTCTTCGGGTGGGCCAATACCAGGTCTTGCAACGAGAACACCCCCATCAGGCGGTCATCGCGGTCGGTGACATAGATGTAGTTGATCGTCTCCAGCTCTTGCGCAGTGCGGCGCAGGTACGCGATGACCTGTTCGGCGGTCAGGTCGGGCCGGGTGGCGACGAATTCGGTGGTCATAATGCCGCCAGCCGAATCCACCGGGTAGGTGAGCAGTTTGCGGACGTCGGCTGCCTCGGCCTGTTCCATCAGGTTGAGCAAGTCCTGGCTGCGTTCCTCCGGCAATTCGGCCAGCAGGTCGGCGGCTTCGTCGGGTGCCATTTCTTCCAGCAGATCGGCCACTTTTTCGTCGGACATGGCCTCGACCAGGCTGGCCTGGAAGTCGGGCTCCACCTCCTCCAGGGTGTCAGCCAGGGTTTCCACATCGAGGGAATCGAGGAGCTTGCTGCTTTCGACGCGGCCGAGATCGCTGATGATCTCAGCTAAATCCGCCGGATGCAGCTCGGCGATCTTGTCGCTGGACACTCGCAGGCGCATCGGCTGGTCGCTCGACAGCAGCTCGACCGCTTCCCAGGAGATGATCCCCGGCGTGCTCTTCCGGCTCAGGCGGCGAGCGACCTTCTCGGCGGGTTTGCCCAACCCCAGGCGGCGCATCAGCCCCAGCCCGCCGATGTCCACGTTGGCGACGTAGAAACCGCCGTTGACACGCGCCAGCTCCAGGTCGTTGACGCGCACCACGCGCACCCCATCGGTGTCAATGATCTGTTTATCCAGCACATCGCGCGCCAGATACAGGTCTTGGTCGCCAGGCGCATAGGCCGAGATTTCCTGTAAACGTTTGTTCAACGCCACGGCCGGCGCCAGCAGCACCACCACATCGGTCAGTGGGACGATTAGCTGGCCGCCGGCGCGCTTGACAACGATCGCCACCACTTGGGGATGGGGCAGATTGTGGCGCGTCACAGCGACCAGGTCATCCAGCCGGCCGACGCGCTCGCCATTGACATCCGCGACCGTCTTACCGGTGAGTTCACTCAAGAACGGCATGTGTCACCTCCCCTGGAAGCGCATCCAGCTTGTGGAATCGGTTGGGTGAATTCAATCATCACCAGGCTCCGTGGGACGCGAGCAGACAGCGGGCTGCGCATCCGTCTGGCCGGACGGACGGCAGGCGCGCCGAGCCCACACGTTGGCGACCAGCCATAGTGGCGCCGGCGCGTGTGAAGCCGCAATGTTCAGGATCCGGAGAATCTCAGCTCGCTTCAAAGCTGCCTCCACGAATGCGAATGCAGGATATGACAACAGAAGCGAGGTGTCGCCGCCGGCGCATCACGGGTCAGATGGCCCAGCGGGCGATGGGGTCAAGCCCGGGGGGAATCCTCTACGCGAAGCGCGATTGCCGGCGCCGGTCGGCAGCACGTCGGGCCGCTGCTGTGTTTGGTTGCCCGGTCAGCGAGGGCCGGGTCGAGACTACCGGGTACAGAATCGTTAGCCATCGTAGCAAAGTAAGCGTAACAACCGGGCAATAGACGCCAGACACGCGCAGAGATTTGCAGAAGCCTGTGCGCCACGGCGCATTTTACTCTTGTCCGGGGAGATGTCAAATCAGCGGGGAAGATACAGCGCGAGGTCATGCGCCGGGCGGGTCGAGCCGCTCCGGGATCTGCCATGTCGGCAGGATGAATGGCGGCGCCGGCGGCGCGACGCCACGCAGGACATCCAATGCCCAAGCCAGCGCCTCCTGGTCGCGCCACGGGTGCTCGACCGCGCCGAAACACATGGACTGCTCGTGCCCCTTGCCGCAGAGGATTACCAGATCGCCTGGGCGGGCCTGCTGCACGGCAAAAAGGATCGCCTGCTGGCGGTCTGCGATTCGGCTGTAGTCGTGTCCTTCCTGGCGTCCGGCGCGCGCCAGCGCGGCCGCGGTCTCGGCCATGATCGCGCCCAGATCCTCTGTCCGCGGGTCCTCGGCAGTGATCACGGTGAAATCGGCCAGCCGCGCGGCGACCTCGCCCATCAGGCGCCGTTTGTCGCGGTCGCGCAGGCCGGCCGAACCGAAGACGACGATCAGCCGGCCGCCTGGCGCCAGCAAGCCACGCACGGTGGACAAGGCCTGGGTCAGGGCGTTCGGCGTATGGGCGAAATCCACGATGGCCGTGAACGGCTGGCCGCGGTGGATGCGCTCCATGCGCCCCAGAATCCCGCGCATGGCTTGCACGCCCGCTCGAATGGCTTCCGCGGGGATGTCCAGCGCCACCGCCGCGGCCGCCGCCGCCAGGATGTTAGACACATTGAAGCCGCCGATCAAAGGTGTGGTGATGTGAAGCGGCGGGTGGGCGGGGCGGCCGTGCGGCTCGGAAAACAGGAGATCGAACTCGGCGCCGGCCGGGGCGTGATGAATGCCGGCGGCGCGCAGCGCCAACGTGGGCGCGCCCGTTGCAAGCTGGCCGGCCGGCTGTCTCTCCCCGGCGGCTTCGATCCCATACACGATCTGCCGGGCAACCGGGATGGCGGCCAGGAAACCGAACGACTCGTCATCCTGGTTCAGCACGGCGGTCTTGGTCAGACCGGGCTTGGGGTAGCTGGTCAGCAGTGCGCGAAAGAGCTGCGCTTTGGCGGCGCGATAGGCCGCGAAGTCGCCGTGCGCGTCCAGGTGCTCATGCGTGATGTTGGTGATCACCGCCACATCGAACGCGCAGCCGGTCACGCGGCGCTGCGCCAGGCCATGCGATGTGACCTCCAGCACCGCGACCTCGGCGTCCGCGTCGCGCATCTGGGCGAGATAACGCTGGATATCCGGCGCGTCCGGGGTGGTCGTGTGCAGCCCCGTGTCATACGTCGCGTCGCCGATCACCGCGCTCACCGTGCTGATCAGCCCGCTGCGGCGGCTGGCCGCGCGCAGGATGCTGAACAGCAGATTGGCCGTAGTGGTCTTGCCGTCGGTGCCGGTGATGCCGACCAGCGCCAGCGCGCGGCTGGGGTGATCGTGCCAGGCGGCGCTCAGCCACGCCAGCGCCGCGCGGCCATCGGCCGTCTGGATGTAGACCGGCGGCCTGATGGGAAGCGCATCTATCGGCAGCTCGCCGACAATTGCGCCGGCCCCGCGCGCGAGCGCGTCCGGGATGAAGCGATGCCCGTCCGCGCCGACCCCGCGATAGGCGACAAAGAGCGCGCCAGGGACGACCTGGCGCGAATCTGCCGTGATGTGGCTGATCTGGATATCTGATGCCCCCCAGGCGGCGCGAACGTGGGGCAGGCTGGCGACCAGGCGGCTCAATTCCATGTCGCCCGCTTTATCCCGGCGAAGTCCGGGGGCGGCCGCTGTGTGTACGCGTGGCAACCCGCACACCCGACCAGCCGCACTCGCGGTTGGTGCAATGGTAGCGGCGCACCGGCACGATGATGCTGGTCAGATGGTCAAGGGTGTGGCGATGCACGCGATGGATATTGCCCTTGCAGCGAGGGCAATGCAGGTCGGTCAGCGAAGGTGTGCGGCGCACCCGCCAGCGGATCCGCCAGATGATCGCCAGGAAAACGACCGCGAGCAAAGGGATCGAGATCAGCTCCGATAAGCCGATGTGTGTGACAAAATAGAGAATCGCATCATCCAGCCGGCCGATCGCGCTCGTGGCCGTCCGCAACGCCGTGTTGAGCCAACGCAACAACGATACGCGAATCTGGATGCGCTCGAACATCAGGAAGATGCCGAGCAACAGACCGATCACGATCAGGATCTCGACCCAGTAGGCCTTCAGGAACGGTGGGATGGCGCTTCCGCGTCTTTCATGGCGGCGCCGTTGTAACTCTTCAGGCATAGCGCATTCCTTCTCCCGGCAAGAAAATGGCCGGCATCTCAGCGATACCAGCCATCATATTTTACCCTACTTCCCGATCAGCGCAAAGCCAACAGCCGCACCGACTGAGCCGCCCACTGGATCAGCGAGCCGGGGAAGAGGCCGATCAGCAAGGTCAGCGCGGCGGTGAGGAGCACGGCCGCCTGCAAGGGCGGCTCCAGGGTCACCGGCTCGGCATCGGCCTCAGCCGGCACAAAGAACATGACCCGCGCGACATTCAGATAGTAGAACGCGGAGACCACTGCGTTGAGCGCGCCGATCACGGCCAGCGGGATCATTGCGGCCCGGACCGCCGCGCCGAAGACGAACAACTTGCCCACGAAGCCGGCCGTAGGGGGGATGCCGGCCAGCGACAACAGGAAGATGAAAAGCGTCGCCGCCAGCCATGGCGCGCGACGGACCAGCCCCGCATAATCGGCGATCGCTACTTTGCCCGACCGATTTTCGATGGCGATCACCGTCGCGAACGCGCCGACGTTGGTCACCAGATAGGCCAGCAGGTAGATCAACACGCCGTTGATCCCGCCGAACGGCGTCGCGGGCGAGGCGCCGCCGGTCGGCGCGGCGACGATGCCGATCAGGATATAGCCGGCCTGGGCGATGGACGAAAACGCCAGCATCCGCTTGATGTTGGTCTGCCGGATGGCGGTCAGGTTGCCGAGGGTCATCGTCAGGATCGCCACGGCGGCCAGCAGACTGGCCCACAGCGGTTGCAACCCGGCCAGCGCGACCAGCGAGACCCGGATCAGGATGGCGAAGCCGGTGGCTTTGGAAGCGGTGGACAGGAAAGCCGTCACCGGGGTCGGCGCGCCTTCGTAAGTGTCGGGCGCCCATTGGTGGAACGGGACCAGGCTGGCCTTGAAGCCGAACCCGACGAGCATCAGGATGATCGCCGGGCCGCCCAGCCAGACGAGGTCGCCGCCGCTATGCGTGCCAAGCGCCTGCGCCACGCCGCCGAAATCGGTCGTACCGGTCGCGCCGTACAGGAGCGACATGCCGTAGAGCATCACCGCGGATGCGGTCGCGCCGTAGAGGAAATACTTGATCGCCGCCTCGCCCGATTTGCGGTCTTCCCGAAAGAAGCCAGCCAGGATATAACTGGTGATACTCAGAAACTCCATCGCCAGGTAGAGCATCACGAAGTTCGTGGCGCCGACCGCCAGGCAGATAGCCGCGGCCGCAATCAGCAACAACGCGTAGAATTCCCCGCGATAGGGGGTGCGCGTGCGCATGTAGGGGATCGCGGCCAGGATCACAAGCGCCACACCGATGAGCGCCAGCGCCTTGAAGAAGATCGCGAACGGGTCGGCGGCCAGCATCATCGCCACCTGCGCGGTCTGCTCCAGGCCAGGGAGCAGCCCCAGCGCGGCCGCGGCCAGGCCGATCAACGCGGCATAGGGCAGCCACGGCTTCGGTTGGCGCGTCAACGTCACCGGGTCATCCGGCCGCCGGCCGGCGATGTCGAAGATGAATAGCATGGTCGCTGCCAGCAGCAGGATCAGTTCGGGCAGCAAGAAGATCAGGTCATTCAGGGTCAAGGGATCGCCTCCCCGGCTGGCGGATTAATCCGCCAACTGAACGCAGGAACGCGCCACATCATTTTCCGGCCAGGCCGGTCAACAGCGTCACGAAGGCGCCGTTGAAGAAGTTCAACAGCACCGCCGGGAGAATGCCGATTAAGACCATGAAGAAGACCAGCGGCCAGAGGGTGAGCTTCTCGAAGCGCGCCACGTCGGTCGGGTCGTGCCCTTCAGCGCCGGTCGCAGGATCGGTCCAGTGCTCGATCTTGTGCGGGTCGTATTGCCCCAGGAAGACGTACTGGACGATCTTCCACAGGATGTACGCCGCGGTCAGCACGATGCCGAGCACGCCGATCGCCGCCCAGATGCGCACAATGTCGAACGCGCCCCGGAAGACGAAGAATTCGCCCCAGAAGCCGGCCAGGCCGGGCAGCCCCAGCGAGGTGAGCGCGGTGACCGCAAAGAGGCCATAGTAGTAGGGCAACTTGCTGCTCAGCCCGCCGAACATCTTCAGGTCGCGCAGGTGCGCCCGCTCGTAGATCACGCCGACGAGGAAGAACAACGCCCCGGTGCTGATGCCGTGGTTGAACATCTGGAGCGCCGCGCCGCTGAGGGCCATCGCGCCCGAATCTACCAGTTCCCTCGAGCCGATCGCCAGCGCCGCCGCGCCCGCGCCCAACAGCACATAGCCCATGTGACTGACGGAGGAGTAGGCGATCAGCCGCTTGAGATCCCACTGCGCCAGCGACACCAGCGCGCCGTAGACGATCGAGATCACGCCCAGGATGACGACGACCAGGCCATACGCCTTGAACGCTTCTGGGAAGATCGGCAAGTTGATGCGCAGGATGCCGTAGGCGCCCAACTTCAGCAGGATGCCGGCCAGGATCACCGAGCCGGCGGTCGGCGCGGCGGTGTGGGCGTCGGGCAGCCAGGTGTGGAAGGGCCAGCTCGGCACCTTGATGGCGAAGGCGATGAAGAAGGCCCAGAACGCCAGGCTCGCCAGCGTAAAATCGTTCGCAAACGGCTTCAGCCGCGCCGCCTCGACGATGTCGAACGTGCCGACCGACAGGTAAATGCCGATGATCGCCAGCAGCATCAGCACCGACCCGGCCATCGTGTAGAGGAAGAACTTGATGGCCGAATACTGCGGCCGGTCTTTCGGCTGGCCCCACACGCCGATGAGCAGGTACATCGGTACCAGGCCCAACTCCCAGAAGACGTAGAAGAGCACCAGGTCGAGCGAAACGAAGACGCCCGTCATGCCTGTCTCCAGGAGCAGGAAGAGGAAGAAGAACTCCCGCACCCGCGTCTTGATCGTCCGCGCCGAATACCAAAGACCGAGGGTCGTCAAGAAGGTGGTCAGGAAAATCAGCGGCACGCTCAAGCCATCCACGCCGAGGTGGTAATGGACGTTGAGCGCCATGATCCAGGGGACTTTGACCTCGAACTGGAAGCCGGGCGCGCTCGGATTGAAGCCGGCCGCCAGCGCGATCGCCAGCCCCAGCGGCAGCAGGCTGATGATGATCGCGCCGTTCTTGATCAGGTGTTCCTCGTGGGCCTTGTCCAGGTTCAGCCACTTGCCCCAGGGCAGGAGGGTGAGAATGGCCCCGAGGAGGGGCGCGAAGGTGATGATGGTTAGCAGTGAATTAGACATGCAACTGTCCTCCGATAAGAGTCAGTGTCGGTGATTGGTAGATTGGTTGCTTGGTAGAAACACGTCCCATACGGACACATGCCGCCAGGCAGCTATTCCCCTGTTTTTGGGGATAGTGCGGCACGTTCATATAACACCTCAGCGTGTTCTGCCATTTGGACAAGGCTTTGCGGCGGCTCTACCTCGAGATCGCCGGTCTGCGCATCTATCCGCAGATCACCGACCTTGCCGAGATACCCCCCGCGCGATAGGGCCAGGTGAACCGGCACACGCCAAGCGAGTTGCTCACCGATGAGCAACTCAGGCGCCCCCGCGTACAGTTGGTCCCCCAGATTCATGATCAAAAAACGGTTGGCGCGTTGTCGTGCGACCTCAGCCGAGATGTTGAAATCGGCGCTAACCGCCACCTGGATCACGATGCGACTGCCCACGGGGGGCACCAGGTCAGAGATGGCTACTGGAACATTCATGGCTCTCGCTCCGTTCATTTTGTGAAACGGCCTCACATCTTCAATACAACCGGCAGATAGATCCGCCACCGGCTCACCTCATTCGAGTACCAACTCTCACGGCCTTGCGTGTCGTAAGCAGTAACAACGATGACGATACCGCCGCCCAGTCCCGACAACGTGAACTGGGTGGCGTTGCCCACGTCAACCGGCGAATTGCCCTGGGCCGCGCCGACGCCTTTGTAGGGCGGGCCGGAGGCATCGGTGTCGTAGTAGACCTTGTAACCGTAGCCGGTCGTCGTGCTGAGGATGGCATCCCACGAAAGGCTGGCCGAACCGCCCGCGAAGGTGGCCCGTAGGTTCTGCGGTGGCGGCACCGGCGCATTGGGATCAGGGTCTTGGATATACGGGATGAAGAGCAACCGCCCTCGGCTAGAGTTATCATACCAGTCGTAGACGTGGGCCAGAATGTCCACCGTGGCGACGGTGCCCCAGTAGTTGTGCGTGCCGCTGATGTCTTGCGACGACAGAACCGCCACATCATAGTTGGAGTTGCCGTAGAGGTTGTTGTGGTGGAACTGCGGCGTGCCGTCGATGGCGACTCCACCGATGATGGCTGTGGGCGAGATGGCCGTGTTGCCGACAACGGTGTTGTAGAGGAAATCGCCCGAGCCGTTGAAATACACCCCCGAGCCCTGTCCGATGGCGGCAGAGACCTTGTTGGCTGTAATGGTGTTGCTGATCACCGTGCCGCCTTCGGCATAGATGCCGCCGCCGGAGCTGTAGTTACCGGTGGCCGAGTTGCCGCTGACGGTGTTGCCCGTCACCGTGCTGCCTTTGGCATAGATGCCGCCGCCGTCGCCGTAATAGCCGCCGTCGCTGCCGGCCGAGTTGCCGCTGACGGTGTTGCCCGTCACCGTGCTGCTGTCGGCATAGATGCCGCCGCCGGAGCCGTAGTCGCCGGCCTTGTTGCCGCTGACAGCGTTGCCCGTCACTGTGCTGCCTTTGGCATAGATGCCGCCGCCGACGCCGTAATTGCCGCCGTCGCTGCCGCCCGAGTTGCTGCTGACGGTGTTGCCCGTCACCGTGCTGCCGTTGGCATAGATGCCGCCGCCCGAGTTGCTGATCACGGTGTTGCTGATCACCATGCTAAAGTCGGCATAGATGCCGCCGCCCCAGTCGCCGGCCTTGTTGCCGCTGACAGTGTTGCCCGTCACCATACCGCCGTAGGCATAGACGCCACCGCCGCCGTAGTCAGCCGAATTGCTGCTCACGGTGTTGCCCGTCACCGTGCTGCCGTAGGCATCGATGCCGCCGCCGGAGCTGTAGTTACCGGTGGCCGAGTTGCCGCTGACGGTGTTGCCCGTCACCGTGCTGCCGTTGGCATAGATGCCGCCGCCGTAGCTGTAGCTGTAGCTGTAGTAGCCTGTGACCGAGTTGCCGCTGACGGTGTTGCCCGTCACCGTGCTGCCGTCGGCATAGATGCCGCCACCGCAGTTGTAGCTATAGAAGCCGGTGACCGAGTTGTCGCTGATGGTGTTGCCCGTCACCGTACCGTAGGAGGCATCGATGCCGCCGCTGCAGTTGTAGCTGTAGTAGTTGGTGTAGTCGGTGTTGCCGGTAACCGAGTTGCCGCTGACGGTGTTGCCCGTCACCGTACCGTAGAAGACATAGATGCCGCCGCCGTAGTCGCTGGTCGAATTACCGCTGACAGTATTGTTGCTGATGATGACATGAATGGTGACTGTGCCGGTGGCGCGTATTCCCCTGGCGGCGTTGTTGCGCACAGTGTTGTGGTCAATGTACGGGGCTGCGTTTGGCGCGTGAACCACGCTTCCGACGCCGCCCCCGCCGTACTCAACGATGCCGTATTGCAGGATGCTCCCGCCGGTGTAATGCCCCACGGCGTCAAACGTGGCGTCCGCGCTGCTATCGGTGAACGCGATGTTCTTCCAGTCTCCCTTCTGCGGGCTGGCCTGGCTGGACGTGAAGGTGATCGGATTGGCGGCAGCGCCCCGTGCGATGAGCGTCCCGTTCACTTGCAGCAACTTATCCTTGTTGAACTTGACCACCACACCCGGCTGGATAGTCAGGGTTACGCCCTGCCACACCTCCACGTTCGCAATGACGATGTACGGGCTGTTCGCCAGCGTCCAGGTCGTATTGGAAATGATCGGGCCGCCGACTTCGGTGTAGGCAGGCGCAGCGCGCACGCTCGCACTCGACGCGGAGAGCAGTGGCGTTAACGATATTGTTAGCGCCACCAGGAAGCATATAGCTCGCCGATTGATATGTGCGACGTTGCTGGCACACATAGCTCATCTCCCCGAAATCCAACTCCCCTATGAAAATCTGCCTGAATCGGGCAAATCCCAGTTGACACACGCGTCATTCCGATGTATAATTGGGTCAATCAATAAACCGGTTCGACCGGTTTACCCGCCCCCGATGATAAGGTCGCCGCCAGTGGTGGTCTTCCGCTAAGGATAGTCGGGGGTGTTTTATTGCCTCAATCACGGCGCTTCCCAAAGGTCAACCACTTTGGATGCAAATGTCCGGTAATAGGCCGTCTCCTCACCCATCACGTAATGTCTGATCGCTCCGGCGACCATATCAGCCAACTGAAGTCCATCGTCACGCTTTGAGTCCCCGCTGATGATCTTTCTGAAAGGCCGCACGCGTTCCAGCTTGCGGCATTCCTCCGATAACCTGATGCGTAACGGGCGCAAGAAACCCAATGTTGCCCCATCCACTACCAGCACATCGTTTGCCAGGTCCAGTTGCGCGGCCCGCAGCGTCAAGCCCGTGATGAACTCGATCGTCAAGTCTTGCCCACCCATGCCGGCAAAACGGTTGCCCAGGCAGGACTTGTCAATGACAACTGCTCGCACACGAAACGGGATCGAGCGCATCATCTTGAAGAAGGCCTCCTTTTGACGCGGCTTTGCCCTGTAATACTTGAACTCGAACATTGGCGGCAAGTGAAACATTTGCCGGAGCGCTGCCAATTCAGGCAGAGGTACTCGCTCGGGCATCTGTACCATCGCAAGGGCAAAGTGACTGGAGCTACTAGAATCACCCAGGCCAGGATCGCCGGAATCGTCGAGAAGGTGATACTGGGCCAATCGGACAGCCCTCCTTGCGCAGTGAGTCAAACTGTCCTACAGACACCTACTCCGCCAACAAAATCATCTGCCCTTCGCGTCGCGCGATTTCAATGATCGCGCTGCTGTCATCTTCCTGGTACTGGCGTTCACCGACCGGGATCGGCTCGATCCGGCTATCAGTGCGAGCCGCGATGCGCCACAAAGTGTTTATGTCTTCACGCTTCCGCGGTTGATCATACCGCGGCGAAACCACCAGGAGATCAATGTCGCTCCAAACATCGGCGCGTCCAGTGACTTGGGACCCGAATACCACGCCGTAACGAATAGGGATACCCTGTTCAGAAACTACTTGCAAGTAGCGTCTTACGGATTCGACAATTGGCTCAGCAACCATTCATACACCTTTTCTGCCCGCCGCAGGTGCTCTCTGGCATCCCCCGGTAACGGCAAAGGAGTCAACATATCAGGATAGCGTCCCTCCAATATAGCCCTTCGTCATAGCCCTTCGTCATTCGTCCTCGGTCTTTCGTCTCATCGTCACTTCGGCAGCACCAAGAACACCCCCAACAGCACCGACACCGACACCAGCCCCACCAACAGATAATTTTGCGCGCGGCCGGTTTGGATCACACGCGCCGCGCTGCCTATGGTCGCGGTGATCGCGCCGATGCCGTTCACGACGCCATCCACGACCCGCTCGTCGAAGGTCTGGCCCCAATCGGAGATGCGCCGCCACAGCTTGCCCATGCCATCCACGATCGGATCAATGACCCAGAGGTCATCGAAGCGGAAGAGCCAGTTGGCGAGACGCTGCACGCCCTTGACGAACACCCGGCCGTAGAATTCATCGAAGTAATACTTGTTTTGCAGCACCATATAGACCTGGCCGAGCGGCCGCGCCAGCGGATCACGGAGTTGCAGCGGATCAGCGCCGCGCTGGCCGATGCGCGCGACGCCGCGATACGTCAGCCAGCCCAGCAGCAGGCCGCCCAGGGCGACGAGCACCGAGGTGAGCAGCGGGACGGCTGAGAAGGGCAGTTCCTTGGCTTCCAGGTGCAACGCTTCGGCCAGGCCGCCGATCAGGTGATGGAACGGGTTGCTGGAAAGTTGCCCCAGAACGGGGAAGCTCGTCGGGATGCCGACCCAGCCGAACGCAACGGCGAAGATGGCGAGGATCATCAGCGGGATCGTCATCCACTGGAAGATGCTGTCGTGCTCGCTGGCGTGCTCGGCTGCGGCGGTGCGCGGCGCGCCGAAGAAGGTCATCACGATCTGGCGGGCCGTGTAGAATGCGGTCAGCAGCGCGGCCAGGGCCAGCGTCGCAAAGACGAGCTGATTGTGCGCCCAAGCGTCGGCCAGGATTTCGTCTTTGCTCCAAAAGCCGGCCGTGACGAGCGGGAAGCCCGACAGCGCCAGCCCGCCGATGATGAAAGTCCAGGCCGTGCGCGGCATCCGCCGGAACAGCCCGCCCATGTTGCGCATGTCTTGGGGATCAAACGAGTGCGGATTGTGGATTGCGGATTGCGGATTGTGCGTATCATGATGCGAAGTTGTCAATCCGAAATCCGAAATCGGCAATCCGCAATGGTGATGTCCATGCTCCATCCCGTGGATCACGCTGCCGGAGCCGAGGAAGAGGAGCGCCTTGAAGAACGCGTGTGTCAACAGGTGGAAGGTCGCCGCGACGTAGGCGCCGATGCCGAGCGCGGCGAACATGAAGCCAAGCTGCGAGATCGTCGAGTACGCCAGCACCTTCTTGATGTCGTTCTGCGCAAGGGCGATGGTGGCGGCGAAGAGCGCCGTGAAGGAGCCGATGAACGCGATGACCTGGAGGGCCGCGCCGTGCTCGACGGCGGCCATCAGCGGGAAGGTGCGGATGACCAGATAGACGCCGGCCGAGACCATCGTGGCGGCATGGATCAGCGCGGAGACGGGCGTGGGGCCTTCCATGGCGTCGGGGAGCCACACGTGCAGCGGGAACTGCGCGCTCTTGCCGATCGCGCCGCAGAAGATCAGGATCGCGATCAAGGTGGCCCACGGCACTTGGCCGATCAAGAAGATGTGCGTGGTGGTCGTTGCCAGGTGTTCCAGGGTCGCCGGCTTGAAGATTTCGCTGAAGCTCAGCGAGCCGACCTGCGCAAACAGCAGCAATATGCCGGCCAGCATCAGCGTGTCGCCGATGCGCGTGGTCAGGAACGCCTTCAGCCCGGCCTCTTTCGGTGTGATCTTCTTGGGGTCGTCGTATTTCCGACCGAACCAGAAGCCGATCAGCAGGTAGGAGCAGAGGCCCATGATCTCCCAAAAAACGAGCAGCATAATCAGGTTGTCGGCCAGCACCAGACCGATCATGCCGGTGGCGAACAGGGCGATATAGGCGAAAAAGCGGCTGGCGAGGGGATCCACGTGCCCAGGCTCGGCCGGCCAGCCGCGCTGATCGTGCGCGCCGGCCGGCTTGCCCACGCCCATGTAGCCGTAGGAATAGACGAAGATTAAGAAGCAGACAAACGGCACCATCAGCAGCATCAGCGCCGACAGGGGATCAATCATAAAACCGAACGCCTGCCAGGCGCGGCCGGCCGGCAACCAATCGCGGAACATGCGGAAGGGATGCGCGGCGATGTCATGGGCGCCGAACGCCGTGAACGCGATGGCCCAGCCGACCAGCCACGCGAGGCCGATCCCACCCAGCGCCAGCCACGCGCTGAGCTGCTTGCTCCGATTCGCCCACAAAACAATCAGCACAAAGGCCAGAAAGGGCAGAGCAGGCAAGAGGATGGTCAAGTTGTAAACAAAGGGTATGGAAGATTCGTGCATAGCAGCCTCAGTGAAAGGCGAATGGCAAATAACAAATAGCAGACGATCATTCGCCAGAACGGCCTTGGACTGCCATTTGCAATTTGCAATTTGCAATCATCTACCCCTTCATATCATCCAGTTCTTCGACGTTGACGGTGTCACGCTGGCGGTAGATGGCGATGAAGAGCGCTACGCCGACCGCGGCCTCGGCCGCGGCGACAGTGATGACGAAAACGGCGAACGCCTGGCCGACCAATTGGCCGAACGCCGTGTAGCGCCAGAACGCCAGCAGGTTGATATTGACGGCGTTCAGCATCAGCTCGACCCCCATCAGGACAGCGATCGCGTTCTTACGCGCCAGCACGCCGAACAGGCCGATGCAGAACAACGCCGCCGCCAGGATTAAGTACCAGGTGAGCGGAACCATAATCGCTACTCCCGTTCCCGCGCGATGATGATCGCGCCGATCATTGCCGTGACCAGCAACACCGAGGCGACCTCGAACGGCACGGCATAGACGCCGACGAAATCCGCGCCGAGCTGTTGGATAGGATCAGGGGGCAAGACGCCGGTCGCGGCCGGCCAGGCCACGCGCGTCGCCACCGCGGCGAGGCCCACGAACAGCAGCGCCGCAAATCCGCCCACCAGCCCCCACTGGCTGTTGAAGCGCGGCTGCTGTGGATCCATGATCCGTCGCGTCAGCATGATCGCGAAGATGATCAGGGTCGAGATCGCGCCGACGTAGATCAACACCTGGACGACCGCCAGGAATTCGGCGTGCAGCAGGATGAAGATGCCGGCGATGCCGAAAAAGACGACGATCAGCCACAGCGCGCTGTGCAACAGATTGCGCGTCGTGACGACCAGCAGCGCCGCGGCGAGGGTCAGCAGGCCCCACAGGATAAAAAAGATCTGCTCCATACCCCATTCCTTTTGATAGGGGAAACTTCGACTTGAACACACCTTACCGGACAGACCGGCGGTTCAGGCGACGGCGACGCCTCTCTGTGCGGCGTAGCGCTTGGCTGCCCGGCCCATGAGCGTCAGCGCGACCATCGCAGCCGCAACGTTCCCGGTCAGCACCAGCGCCCATTGCAGGAGCGTAGGCATGGGCAGCTTGATCATAGCCGCGATCCACAGGAAGTTGAACAGGCCCAACGGCGCCAGCACCTTCCAGGCGAACGCCAACATCTGGTCAATGCGGAAGCGCGGCCAGGTGCCGCGAATCCACATCAGCAGGAAGACGACCAGGATGGTCTTGATACTGAAATAGAGCGGCCCCAACGCCGGAACCATGCCGGCGAACGGCCCGCGCCAGCCGCCCAGGAAGAGGGTGGCGGCAATCGCGGAGACCGCCAGCAGATTGCCGTATTCGGCGATGTAGAACCAGCCAAATTTCAGGCCGCTGTACTCGATGAAATAGCCAGCCACGATCTCCGAGTCTGCCTCGACCAGGTCGAAGGGCGCCCGGCCGGTCTCGGCCGCAGCCGCGAGGATATACGTCACGAACGCGACCGGCAGCACCAGCACGAAGGGGATGGTCTGCGCTTCGACGATCTGGCCCATCTGCATCGTGCCGACCAGCAGCACCACCGCGCCCATCGCCAGCACCATCGGGATCTCATAGCTCAGCAGTTGGGCGACGATGCGGAACGCGCCGACCAGCGCAAACTTGTTGTTGGACGACCAGCCGGCCATGATGACCGCGATGGTCGAGATCGAGCCGATCGCGACCAGGTAAAGGACGCCGATGTTGAGATCCTGGCCGATGACCCCGCGGCCGAAGGGGATCACTGCCCACAGCAGTGCCGCGCCGATGAAAATCAGCAGCGGCGCGATATTGAAAACCGGCTTGTCGGCCTTTTGCGGGACGATGTCCTCCTTCGTCAGCAGCTTGATCGCGTCCGGGATCGCCTGGAAAATGCCCCACGGCCCCGCCCGATTCGGCCCCACCCGGTTTTGGATGCGCGCGATGACCTTGCGCTCCATGACCGTCAAGGTCAAGGTCGCGATCACGGGCATCAAGACGAGCAGAACCGCCATCACAAGGTAGTTGGCGAGCGTCACGGCCCAGGCGGGCAGAAATGAGCTAAGCAGCGAGGTCCAGGAGTTGCCGAGGTTTACGAAGAAGTTACTGATGTATTCCATTTATCGCCACTCCAACGCGCCCTTGCGCCATGCATAGAGCAGCCCGCCGAGCAGGATCGCGACGAAGATCACCATCTCCACCAGGGCATATAACTCCAGTTTATGATAGGCGACCGCCCACGGGAAGATAAATGCCGCCTCGACATCGAAGACGACGAAAACCAGCGCGTACAAATAGTATTGGGCTTTGAACTGCACCCATGTGTCGCCGATCGTTTCCATGCCGCATTCATAGGTGGAGGTTTTGGCGGGATTGGGTTTCTTGGGACGTATCGCCCACGCCAGGATGAGACCGATGGCTGGGACTGCCAGGGCGATCAAGAAGAAGATCGCAACAAACAGATATTGTGATTGCACTGCCTCCCCTCCTTTGGGTTGATCGCGCCCATACCCGGCGACCGAACAGGCCGGGCGGGCGCGGGCCATGTCACAGACGTGTCGGGGTGGGGTAACGGAACCGTTGCCAAAAGCGGGCGAATTGTAGCACAGGACACAATAGAATGCAAGGTTGGAAATCTGAAATTCGCGGCGGGTCACAGCCGATACGCCGGATTTGCGCGTCTGGCGAAATGGCGCGATAATAAAAATTAGCAGGGCACGATGAGCCGCGTGGCTTCGTCCACACGGCCTGCTCCCCCCGTAGCCCTGTGTATTATTCATCCTCAACGCCCCGACATAGGGGCTGCCTCGATGAGATGACCCTGGTCTATCTTGCTGTCGCGTGGTGCGCCGGGATCTGGCTGGCGCACCAGCTTTGGGGGCTGGCCGTGATCGGCTGCGGGACGTCCGGCTGGCTGTTTGCCGCGCCGGCGTTGGCCGCGGCCGCGACCGCCGTGCTGCTGCGCCGGCGCGCGGCGGTGAGATGGCCGGCCGTCCTGCTGATCCTCCTCTTGCTGGGCGGCTGGCGTTACCAACGCCAGCCCTTCGCTGCCTGCGCCCCGGCGACTACCCTGGCTTCCTATAACGGTTCGGCCGAAGCCCCGGTCCGTGCGACGGTCGAGGGCGTGATCGCCGGCTATCCGGACGTGCGCGACACGCGCACCTTCTACCGTCTGCGCGCCGACACGCTGACCATCGACGCGGCCACGATCCCGGTGCAGGGCGACGTATTGATCCAGGCGCCGCGGTTTCCGGCCCACGCGTTCGGCGACCGGATTCGCGCCAGCGGTCAACTCCAAACACCTCCCACCTTCGACGACTTCGACTATGCGGCCTACCTGAGCATGCGCGGCATCCACAGCCTGCTGCGCCGCGCCCGCACCGAGTTGATCGCCCAGGATCAAAGCCGCTCCTTCTGGACGATCCTGTACGGCGTGCGCTCGCGCGGGGCTGAACTGCTGAACCGGGCGCTCCCGGAGCCGGCGGCCGCGCTCGCCAACGGCATGTTACTCGGCATCGAGAGCGGCATCCCCGAGCCGGTGGATGAGGCGTTCAAAGCGACCGGCACATCGCACGTCATCGTCATCTCTGGCAGCAACATCGCGCTCCTGACGGGCGTGCTGATGGGCTTGCTGGCGCGCGTGCTGGGCAAGGGCCGCGCCCCCTATCCCGTGGCGGTTGCCGTCGTGCTTTATGTGCTGCTGGTCGGCGCCGATCCGCCGGCTCTGCGCGCGGGCATCATGGGCGTCCTCTACGTGATCGCGATCGCCCTGGGCCGCGCCAGCACGGCCTACGTCTCGCTCTGCGCGTCCGCGCTGTTCATGTGCTTGCTCAACCCGCTGGCGTTGTGGGATATCGGCTTCCAGCTCAGCTTTTCGGCCACGCTCGGCTTGATCCTGTTCACGCCGCCGATCCAGGCGCGCTTCGAGCGGTTTTTCATCCGCCGCCTTTCCGAAGATCGGGGCCGGCAGGTCATGGGCCTGCTGAACGATGCGCTGATCGTCACCCTGGCGGCGCAGGTTCCCACCCTGCCGCTGCTCATCTACTACTTCGGCCGGCTCTCGCTGGTGTCGTTGGTCGCCAACTTCCTGATCTTGCCCGCGCAGCCGCCGATCATGATCGGCGGCATGACAACCCTGGTCGTCGGGCTGATATGGGAGGTCTTGGGGCGCATCGCCGCCGTGATCCCCTGGTTCTTCCTGACCTACACGACGACGGTAGTTCGCGCGCTGGCGGCCGTGCCGCTGGCAGCGGTCGAGACCGGCGAGTTGGGACGGCTGTTGGCCGTGCTTTACGGCGCGGGACTGACCGTCGCGCTGGGTCTCCGCCGGTTTCCGCGCCTGCGCCGGATGCTGCCGGCGCCGCCGCACGTCGGTCGCTGGCTGGCCGCGGCGGTTATCTCCGGCTGGCTGATGATGACGGCGCTCAACCAGATGCCCGATGGGCTGTTGCACGTGACGTATATCCCCGGCGAAGCGGGTGAAGCGCTGTTGATCACAACGCCGGGCGGCCGGCGCGCTTGGGTTTGGGATGGACAGGGAGACGGCGCGGCCCTGGCTGCCGCGACGCGCGCCGAGCTTTCTGCCGGCCGATCGGCGATGAGCCTGGTGGTCGGCCCTGGCGCAGGCGACCACTGGCCCGGCGCCCGCGCGCTCGAGCCGGAGCGCATTCCGCCAGGCACGGTGGCGCGCCTCGATGGCGCGGTAGAGTTGATCCGCCTCCCGGCGGGTGACGGCTGGCTGTTGCGCTATGGCCGATTCTGCACCCTCGTGCCGACGACCATCTATCCCGAAACCCAGGCTGAGCTGCTGCGCGCCCTGCCAGACGGCCTCCCGATCACCCTCCTGAAAGCGCCGGGCGCCGGCACAGGCGTCTGGCCGCGGGGGGACTTCCTCGCGACGCTTTCACCGCAGGTGATCCTCTGGCCGGACGATACAACGTACCCGCCCAACACCGTCGCGTGGCTCAACCAGCGCCGGGCGACCCGCATTCCGGGAGATGGAGTGGTCGAGGCGCTCAGTGACGGCGATCGGATGTGGCTTCAGCGCCGAAGTGGGATGACCAAGCGGTGATATTGCTCTGTCGGGCCTCTCGTGGTCGAGTATACCGCAAAAGTATCGGTGACCTCACTGTCATTCTGAGCGGGCCAAACCCGAACCTTTCGTTACGGCGTGAAACCAGCGAAGAATCTCTCCTGAACAGCGCCGAGACCCTTCGCTAGCGGCGCGCCACAATGGTATTCACGGGACCAACTCGCTCAGGGTGACATGCCCGACAGTTTTGCGCTATACCCCCGTGGTCCACCGCTTGACAGGTTCACCACTGTTGTGTATGATATCCATCATTGTAGATTTGCGTTCCATGATATGGAACAAAAGTGATCCAATTCATCCCCCATCCCGGTCTGACTCATAGCCGAGGCGCTCATGTTCGACTCGTCGCCGATCTGGTCTGGCGCTCCCCCCACGCTATCGTGCCATGCGGCGACCGTGGCTGACCTCGGCGCGGGGCGTCTGTTGGCGGCCTGGTTTGGCGGCACGCACGAAGGCCATCCTGATGTCTCCATCTGGTTGAGCCGTTACGATGGCGCCAGGTGGAGCGCGCCGGCCAAAATCGCCGCCGAGCCTGGCGTGCCGCTCTGGAACCCTGTTTTATTCCGCGATGCGGCCGGCGTCATCTGGCTCTTCTATAAAGCGGGACCGAACGTGCCCGCCTGGTCGGGTTTGTATCGGCAGAGCCGCGATGCGGGCCACACGTGGTCTGATCCGGTCTGGCTGCCGGCCGGGCTTACCGGGCCGGTCAAGAACAAGCCGATCACCCTCAGCAACGGCGACATTCTCTGTGGCGCTTCGGCGGAGACGTGGCGCAACTGGACGGCCTGGGCCGAGCTCAGCGCGGACGGCGGCCGATCCTGGACGAGGCATGGGCCGATCACCGCGCCCGCCGATATCGGTAGGGGCGATCCCTTGTGTAGAAACTCATGGGGTTATACCCCTGGATGCTCATTAACAACTTACCCCTTTGGGCTGGGCGGAATTGCCGGCTGGTCTCAACGATGGCACACTTGTGGCAACTATGCTTGCTATGGA
>Ga0233425_10001075_pt1:0-22500 | contig 64330 bp, 52 predicted proteins | sample Watercolumn_Towu_2_FD_181712 | JGI IMG/M metagenome (GOLD analysis project Ga0233425, IMG submission 181712) | Freshwater microbial communities from Lake Towuti, South Sulawesi, Indonesia - Watercolumn_Towuti2014_140_MG | ecosystem: Environmental > Aquatic > Freshwater > Lake | place...
TGGGCTTGGGTTCAGCTCGAGTGCGATGGATACGTCGGTTATCTGCCGGCCGACGCGCTGGCGGCTACGGGTCCCGAGCCCACGCACAAGGTCCGCGCGCCAGGCACGTTCGTCTATCCCGCCCCCGACATCAAATCGCCGCCACTCATGCACCTTTCCCTCGGCGCGCGCCTCGTTGTCGTCGAGGAGGGCGAGCGCATGAGCCGGCTCGCATCCGGCGGCTACGTGATCGCCCGCCACATTGCCGGCATCGGGCATCGGGCGCGTGATTTCGTGGCCGTGGCCGAGCGCATGATCGGGGTCCCCTATCTCTGGGGCGGCAAGACGCGCATCGGTCTCGACTGCTCGGGGCTCGTGCAGATCTCGCTTCAGGCGGCCGGAATTTCCGCACCACGCGACAGCGATATGCAGGAGAAGGAGCTTGGCGACACGGTGCTCGTTCCCAAGACCCTGGAAGGGCTCGAACGCGGCGACCTCGTCTTCTGGACCGGCCACGTCGGCATCATGGCCGACGGCATCATGCTGATCCATGCCAATGCCCATCACATGGCGGTGGTGACGGAGACGCTGCCAGAGGCGGCAGAACGGATCGCTCGATCCGGCTCCGAGATTGTGGCCATCAAGCGCATGGCGAGGACCGCGGCGTGACGAACGCTCGGCCTCAACGCCGATAGGGCAGGAAAAGGTGCCTGGTCTCGGTCAAGCTGTCGCCGGGAACGGCGCTTGAGATTGGAGCAAGGCAGCGGTGATCGCGCCACAGCGCGCCGTCGCCGAGCAGGACGGTGCTCTCGACCTCATACAAGATGCCTGTCAGCACGCTCGAGGTACGGCGCTGAATAACGCGGCCCTCCGAGATGGCTTCGACCAAAGGCAGGAACAGAGACAGACTTTCGATGGGCCGGTCCTCGTACGTCTCGCCGGCCAGCATGAGGTCGAATTTCTGGCTCTCGCAGAGCAACAGCTCGAACGCGCAGGCGCCCTCAGTGCGCGGCGTAACGGCGAGCTTCCAGGCGCCCGCAATCTCACTGTCCTCGATGCGCGCCGCATCCGCAACCTGCGGCACCCAGTAGCGAAGAGACGCTATGGTCGTTTCCAGCCTCGATCGAAAGACATCGTCGGACAGCATGAGAGAACCAAATCCTGGCGGCACGGCGGTTCAGTAAGAAAGCGTAATTCCACCGCCGTGCAAGCAGAGAATGCATTGGCCCTGGTCTTCTCGACCTCTGCTTTCCGTCAATTGCAGGTTTGGGCCGTGTTCTGATGCATAGGTCGGGCTAGCCTGCGGTCACACCCTTGTGCTCTACTCTCAGATCCAGCGCCGCGGCAAGGAGAGCCCGGGTGTACTCCTGCCTGGCGGCGGTAAAGATCTGCTCGGCCGGTCCTTCCTCGACGACACGGCCGTTCTTCATCACCATCACATAGTTGCAGAGGGCCCGTACGACCTTGAGGTCGTGACTGATGAACAGGTACGACAGGCCACGCTTTTTCTGCAAATCGCGCAGAAGATCGACGATCTGGGCCTGCACGCTCATATCGAGCGCACTCGTCGGCTCGTCCAGCATGACGAAGCGCGGCTCCAGAACCATCGCGCGGGCCACGGCAATGCGCTGACGCTGACCGCCCGAGAACTCGTGCGGGTATCGGTCGAGACCATTGGGATCGAGCCCCACCTCCTTGAGAGCGTGGGCCACCCGGGCCCGGCGCTGATCCCAGTCGAGCTCCGGGTTCTGAATCGAAAGGCCCTCCTCGACGATCTCGAATACCGAAAGGCGGGGAGACAGCGAGCCATAGGGATCCTGGAACACGATCTGCATCTCGCGCCGCAGCGGCCGCATGTCCTTGTTCGAGAGCCCGTCGATGCGCTTGCCCATGTAGACAATCGGCCCGTCCGACGAGATGAGGCGCAGAATGGCGAGCCCGAGCGTGGTCTTGCCCGAGCCCGATTCGCCGACGACGCCCACGGTCTGTCCGGCGCGAAGTTTGAGCGACACGCCGTCGACGGCCTTGATGTGATCGACGGTCTTGCGGAAGAAGCCGCGCTTTATGGGAAACCAGACCTTGAGATTGCCGGTCTCGACCACAATGGGCTTCGATGCGTCGAAGACCGGCGGCTTGCCCTTGGGCTCGGCGGCGATGAGGTGGCGCGTATAGGGGTGCTGGGGGCTCGAGAAAATCTTTTCCGTCTCGCCGTCCTCGACAATGACGCCATTCTGCATCACGTAGACGCGCTCGGCCATGCGCCGGACGATGCCGAGATCGTGGGTGATGAGGAGCATGGCCATGCCAAGCTCCTTCTGCAGGTCTCTCAGAAGCTCGAGTATCTGCGCCTGCACCGTCACGTCGAGCGCTGTGGTGGGCTCGTCCGCTATGAGAAGATCGGGCTCATTGGCGAGCGCCATTGCGATCATGACACGCTGGCGCTGGCCTCCCGAAAGCTGATGCGGATAGGCGTCGAGCCGCTTTTCGGGCTCGCTGATCCCCACTTTTTTCAAGAGCTCGAGCACCCGCGAGCGCACCCCGGTCTCGTCGCGTCCGCCGTGCAGCGTCAGTATTTCACCGACCTGCTGCTCGATCGTGTGCAGCGGGTTGAGCGATGTCATGGGCTCCTGAAAGACGATCGAGATGCGGCTGCCGCGCACCTCTTGCATCTCGTTCTCGGAGGCCCGAAGAAGATCGTTGCCTTCGAATTCGATCTCTCCGGTGGGATGCGACGCCGCCGGATAGGGCAGAAGCCGCATGATCGAGAGTGCCGAGACGCTCTTACCAGACCCCGACTCGCCGACCAGAGCCACCGTCTCGCCCTTGCCGATGCGGAACGACACGCCCTTGACCGCGCGCGTCACCGTGGTGCCCGACCGGAATTCGACCGAGAGATTGCGCACATCGACGAGGGCGGGATTGGCAGACACCGGTCAAGCCCTCTATCGGAACGTCTTGCGTGGATCGAGGGCGTCGCGCACACCCTCGAACGTGAAAATCAACAGCGACAGCATGAGCGCCGTCGAGAAGAAGCCCGTGATGCCGAGCCAGGGCGCTTCGAGGTACTTCTTTCCCTGGAGCAGCAGCTCACCGAGCGACGGCGAGCCGGGCGGAAGGCCGAGCCCCAGAAAATCGAGCGAGGTCAGCGTCGTGATCGAGCCCGAGAGAACAAACGGCATGAAGGTCAGGGTGGCGACCATTGCATTCGGCAGCACGTGCTTTCGCATGATGGTCGAATCCGAAAGCCCCAGCGCCTTTGCGGCCCGCACGTATTCGAAATTGCGCGTGCGCAGAAACTCTGCCCGGACCAGGCCGACGAGCGTCGTCCAGCTGAAGGCCAGGAGAACGATGAGGAGTGTCCAGAAACCCGGCACCAGGACCGCGGCAATGATGATGAGCACGTAGAGTTCCGGGATGTTGCCCCAGATCTCCAGGAATCTCTGCATGATGAGGTCGATCCAGCCGCCGTAGTAGCCCTGCAGCGCACCGGCGGCGATGCCGACGATGCTGGAGAGCACGGTCAGAATGAGACCGAACAGTATCGAGACGCGAAACCCATAGATCACCCGCGCCAGCACGTCCCGGCCCTGGTCGTCGAGCCCGAGCCAGTTCGTGTTTCCGAGTGCGGTGTATCGCGCAATCTGCTCGGGCGGCGCCTCGCACAGCTCCAGTCTCGATGCCCACTGCGGCGGGGCGGGATAGCCGAGGCACAGTCCGTTCTCGTTCTTCCTCCTCGGGTAGTCCTTGTTGATGGTATTGTAGGAATACCGGATCGGCGGCCACAGGGCCCAGCCGTTCGCCTCGATCTCGTCGAGGATCATCGGATCCTTGTAGTCCGTGACGGCGTAGAACCCGCCGAAGGTCTCCTCCGGATAGTCGACGAGCACGGGATAGAGGATCTGCCCTTTGTAGGAGACGAGCAGCGGCCGGTCATTGGCAATGAGCTCGGCGAACAGCGACAGCCCGAACAAGGTCAGAAAGATCCAGAGACTCCAGTAGCCGCGGCGATTGGCCTTGAAGTTCTCCCAGCGGCGCTGGTTGATGGGCGAGAAGTGAAAGCGCTCCTTGAGGCGGGCCCGCCAGCCTCGATGAGAGGCTTTCGCACGAGCGATCGAGACCTGCTCGGCGGCCTGCTGCGCCGTGGCTGCAGGCTTTGCGGCCGGTTGCTTGCCCTTGCGGGTCGCCGCTTTCTTCCTGCGTCCGCTCCCCATCTAGACCTCCCGGCTCTCGAAATCGATGCGCGGATCGACGAGAGTGTAGATGAAGTCGGTGATGATGTTCACCACGAGCCCCATCAGCGCGAAGATGTAGAGCGTGGCGAAGACCACGGGATAGTCGCGCTTGATCACGGATTCGAAGCCGAGGAGTCCCAGTCCGTCGAGCGAGAAAATGGTCTCGATCAAGAGCGAGCCGGTAAAGAAGGCACGGATGAAGGCCCCCGGAAATCCCGCGATGACCAGCAGCATGGCATTGCGGAACACGTGCCCGTAGAGCACGCGCCGTTCATCGAGACCCTTGGCACGCGCCGTCACCACGTACTGCTTCCTGATCTCGTCGAGGAAGGTGTTCTTGGTAAGAAAGGTCATGGTGGTGAAGGAGCCCAGCGCCAAGGCGATGAGCGGCAGCGTGATGTGCCAGACGTAGTCGGTCATCTTGCCAAGGAGAGACAGCTCATCCCAACTCTCCGACGTGAGGCCGCGCGAGGGGAACCACTGGAAGAACGAGGCGCCGGCAAACAGCACGAGCAGCAGCACGGCGACCAGAAATCCCGGCACGGCGTAGCCGATGACGAGGACGCCGCTGGTCCAGGCATCCATCGGCGTGCCGTCGTGAACGGCCTTGCGGATGCCGAGCGGAATGGACAGGAGATAGGTGAAGAGCGTCATCCACAGCCCGAGCGATATGGAGACGGGGAGCTTCTCCTTGATGAGCTCGATCACCGAGGTGTCGCGGAAGTAGCTCTTGCCGAAATCGAACATCAGGTAGTTCTTCATCATCAGCAGGAAGCGCTCGTGCGCCGGCTTGTCGAAGCCGAACTGCTTCTCGAGGCTCTTGATGAACTCGGGGTCGAGCCCCTGCGCACCTCGGTATTTGGAGGTGACGGCCTCCGCCCCGCCCTGACCGAATTGCGACTGGTTTGCCCCGCCCTGGATGCCGTCACCGCCACCGCCGCCGACGCGGCTCGTGATCGACGTGTCGGTCCCCGTCAGCTTGGCGATGACGGACTCGACAGGCCCGCCCGGCGCGAATTGAACGATGACGAAGCTGATCAGCATGATGCCGATCATGGTGGGAATGATCAAAAGGAAGCGCTTCAGGAGGTAGTCCGCCATCGACTGGGTTTTCCGTCTATCGAGCCTAGTACCCACAATCACTGAAGGGTGCCTCGTCTGATCGCCAGGCCCGAGTCAGCCGGCAGGAGACACGGCGCCGGCGATGCCAATGCATCGCCAAGACGTGTCGACAGACCGGACGGCCGGGAATGGCGACCCTGCGGGCGATCCAGGATGAGCGCATGCGGCGTCGGACCGGCCTGCCGATGAGTGACATCGGTGGCGCCGCTCCTTCTGGCCTGCGCTCGTCCTGGATCGTCATACGAGGCACCTTTCAGTGATTGTGGGTACTAAGGCCGCGCTGCCTTCTCGGCGTCGTACCACCAAGTGACGAGAGCCCCCCGGTCGTACCTCGGCTTCACGGCAGGCCAGCCGAGCTTGTCGTGGAAAGCGAGGTTGTGCGACGCCTTATACCAGTGGGGCACCCAGTAATGCCCGGCCCGGAGCACTCTGTCCACCGCCCGTGTCGCCGTCGTGAGCTCGGCGCGCGATTTGGCGGCCATGACCTTCTCGATCAGCGCGTCGACCACGGGGTCAGCGATCCCGGCAAGGTTGAAGCTGCCGTCGGTGCGGGCCGCTTCCGAGCCCCAGAAGCTCTTGAGCTCGACACCGGGCGTCAACTGCATCGAGTAGCGCTGCACTGCCATGTCGAAGTCGAACGTCTTGAGGCGGCGCTCGTACTGAGCCGGATCGACCATCCGGATCGTGGCCTCGACCCCGATCTGACGAAGGTTGCGAACGTAAGGTCCCGCAATGCGCTCGAAGCCGCCCGTATCGATCAGGATCTCCACCGCGAGCTTCTCGCCCGCTCCGTTGCGGAGGACGTTCGCCACCGGTTTCGACCTCAAACCGATCGCCATCATGGCCCGGCAGACGATACCGCACTCCGGATCGTCCTGCTCCTCGCGATGGGCCTTCCATCCCGCCTCGGCAAGGAGTGCGCCAGCCTTCCTCAAGTTCTCCCGGTTGTCTCCGCTGCCGTTGGTCACCGGCGGCAGGTACACGTCGCCGAGCACCTCCGGCGGCACGCGCTCGCGGTGGGGCTCGAGCAGAAGAAGCTCCTCCGGCGAGGGCGCGCCCGAGGCCTTCATGTCCGAATTCTCGAAGTAGCTCGTCGTTCGCTTGTAGATTTCGTAAAAAAGATAGCGGTTGCTCCATTCGAAGTCGAACACGAGGCCGAGGGCCTTGCGCACGCGCCGGTCCCCGAGCTTGGGCCGGCGCGTATTGATGAAGAAGCCCTGCGCTCCCGATGGGCTGTCGTCGTCGATCGTAGTGCGCTTGACCTTTCCCTCCTTCACCACTGCCTTGTCGTAGCCGGTGGCCCAGTCGACGGACGTGAACTCCTCGCGGAAGTCGATGGTCCCGCTGAACAGGTTCTCGAGCTCGATCTTGCGGTCGAGGAAATACTCGTAGCGCACCTCGTCGAAATTGTAGTGCCCGCGATTGACCGGCAGGTTCTTGGCCCAATAGTCCGGACGGCGCTCGTAGGTAACGAACGTGCCGGCTTTGTAGTCCTTGATCTTGTAGGGGCCCGAGCCGAGCAGCGGCTCGAGCGCGGCTCTGTCGAACTCGCGGGCCTCGAACCAGGCCTTGGAGAGCACCGGCAACAGCGCCACCCGGATCGGCAGATCGCGCACCAGAGTGCCGGTGAACGTATACCTCACCCTCTGCTCGTCGATCGCCTCGGCTGTCACAACGTCGCGCAGAGGCATGGCGATGGCAGGGTGGCCCTTGCTCTTCAAGACTCCGAACGAAAAAACCGCATCCCTCGCCGTTATCGGGCTGCCATCGCTGAAGCGTGCCTCGGGTCTGAGGCCGAACGTGACGGACATGCCATCCTCGGCGACGTCTCCCCAGGCCGCCACCAGCCCATAGACGGCGTCGGGCTCGTCGAAGGCACGCACCATGAGGCTGTCGAACATGAGCTCGAGCCCCTGCGCGGCGTCTCCCTTGAGAATGAACGGATTGAAGCTGTCGAACGTGGTGACGCCGCCGGGGCCGACCTGCGAGACCTTGCCGCCCTTGGGAGCGTCGGGGTTCACGTAGTCGAAGTGCCGGAAGCCGTCGCCGTATTTGAGGTCGCCGAAAATCGAGAGTCCGTGCCGGGGCGCGGCGCGAATGGGCGAAGGGATGGTGAGCGTCACGACGAGCGCAACGCAGAGCACGGCGGATCTCAATGGCCGGGCAAACCTTTCGAGCCGCTTCGCCCCGGGCCTTTCCCCAATCGGCGGAGCAATTCGTCTGCCGGAAATCGCCGCGAGCGTCCTCATCAGGGCTCACATCTTGCGCGCCGCCGTGAGTGCCTTGGCCTTCGCCTCGTCGATCCACCAGGACTGCATCTGGGTGGGGTCCTGCGACGGCAGCTTCGCGGGACGCCCGAACGTATCCCAGATGGCGACGCGCTCGAACGGATAGTACCACTGCGGCACCACGAAATAGCTCCAGAGCAGGACCCGGTCGAGCGCGCGCGTCGCCGCCACCAGCTCGTCGCGATCCGCTGCGAACACGACCCGGTCGATGAGCTTGTCGATCGCCTTGTCCTTGATGCCGATCGTGTTGCGCCCGCCTTCCATGTCGGCCATCGACGAGCCCCAGTAGCTGCGCTGCTCGTTGCCGGGCGAGTGCGACTGACCGAACGTGTCAATGATCATGTCGTAGTCGTGCGTCTTCTCGCGTTTCTCGTATTGCGCGTCGTCGACGATGCGCAGGCTCGCCTTGATGCCGAGCCTCTTAAGATCGGCGACGTAGGGCAGCACGATGCGCTCGAAGGTCGGCTCGCCGATCAGGATCTCGACCTCGAGCGTCTCGCCGGCCCCGTTTCGAAGGACGCGCTCGCTCTTGGCCGAGCCGAGACCGATCGTGCCGAGGAGACCGCAGAAAAACCCGCAATCGGGGTCTTCGACCTCTTCGGTGCGGACCTGCCAGCCGGCTGTTTCCAAGAGCTTTGTCGCTTCCATCATGGTGGCGCGGAAGTCCTGCGGCGTCTTGTTGACCGGATGGACGAACGGCGCCGTGAACACCTCGGGCGGCACAGCGTCCTTTACCTCCGAGAGGATCTCGAGCTCCTTGCCCTGGGGCAGTCCCTTGGCGGCGAGCTCGGAATTGTCGAAGAAGCTCGCGGTGCGCACGTACTCGCCGTTGAACAGCTTCTGGTTCGCCTCCTCGAAGTTGAAGGCGAAGGCCATCGCCTTGCGCACCCGGGCATCCTGGAACTTGGCGCGGCGCAGGTTGAAGATGAAGGCCTGCATGGGCGCGACGCGCTTATGCGCCAGAAGCTCCTTCTTCACCCGGCCGTTCTTGACGGCGTCGAAATTGTACTGAGAGGCCCAGGCCGAGGCGCGGCTCTCGCCCCAGAAATCGATGTCACCCGACTTGAAGGCCTCGAACGCCGGAACGAGGTCGCGGAAGTAGACGTACTTCATCTCGTCGAAGTTGTTCTGGCCGGCCCATACGGGAAGATCCTTGGCCCAGTAGTCTGCGATGCGCTCATAGGCGATCTGACGGTTGGCCTCGAACGACTTGATCTTGTAGGGGCCCGATCCCAGAGGCGGCTCGAGCGTCGAATTCGCAAGATCGCGCGCTTCGCCGTTGGCGCCTTTTCCTTCCCAATAGTGCTTGGGCAGAACGTAGAGCTGACCCATGATGTGCGGCAGCTCGCGGTTGCCGGGCTTGTCGAAGGTGAACGTCACCTCGCGCTCGCCGGTCCTCTCCGCCTTGACCACGTTCCGGTAGTAGCCGTTGAAATAGGGGTGCACCTTCTTCAGCGTCTCGAGGCTGAAAATGACGTCCTCCGGCGTGATGGGCTTGCCGTCGTGAAACCTCGCGCTTTCCCTCAATCCGAAGGTCGCCGAGGCGAAGTCGTCGGGGAACGACACCCATTCCGCCACGAGCCCGTACTCGGCGGAGGGCTCGTCCGGATTCGATACCATCAGGGTGTCGAACGTCATGGCGAGGCCGCTTGCGGCGTTGCCCTTGATCGAGAACGGATTGAGGCTGTCGAACCCGCCGAGCGCGGCAAGGCGCACGGCGCCGCCCTTCGGTGCCTTGGGATCGGCCCAGTCGAAATGCGTGAAGCCCTGAGGATACTGGGGCGCTCCGAGGAGCGAGAGAGCGTGATGGCGCCTCGGCGCCGCCGGATCGGCCAGAGCAGTATCGGCCTGAGCAGGATTCCCCTGAGCAGGATCGGCCACCGCAAGCGCCGCGGCGGCAGCCATGCTGCCGAGGGCCGTCGCGAGAGAGATGGAGAGGCGAAGCGGGCGGGCGGGCATTCACACTCCTGTTTCGAGCGGCTGACGGGCAGACGCCATACGACGCCTGTCGGGTCCGGTTCCAAGTCTGGTTCCGTTGGCCCCTGGAGCCGCAGCACCAGCTGCGATCCCTAACACAGCTTGTGAGCCGCCCCGGATTAAAGATCGGCAACATGATGGGCAGAATGGGGCGCCCGCAGACGCACGGCGGGAGCGCCATCAAGGCGTTGAAATGAAAAGCGGCCTCGGCTTCTCTCACCGGGCAGCGGCAGGGCCTTGCCCGATTGCCCGGCCCATCCGGCAATCAGCGCCTCGTCCCTCGCCCAGTCCGCCGCCGGGCCCTTGCGACGAGCGGCGCCTCCACCGAGGGTCGCGCATGATTCCGGGTACTAGCACGTAGCACAAGGGCGGATTGAGCTGCGCGTAATCCGCCACTTTGCCCGACCTCCGAGAAGCGGCGGATTACGGCGCGAAGGCGCGCCTGATCCGCGCTACGTGCTACGGGCCGGCGGCCCCGCGCGAGCCTGCCTAGCCCAGATCGGGCCACGGCTCGATGCCGCCCAGCCGGCGGCAGATGGCAGCCAAATACCGCTCCGCACGCACCCGTTGCCCTGGCGTCAGGGCCGCGAGCAGAACGGTTGCGGCGCCCGCCAGCCTGCGCGTGGCGCCGAGCCGCACGGCCAGGCGCCGGCCTTCCGTTTCGAGGGTTTCCAATAGCGACGGGGGGTGGTCGCGCGATTGCAGATCAGCGATGGCATCGCTCGCCTCGATGGCATGGCAGATCTCGTCGAACGTCTCCTCGAATGCCTGCCAAGGGGGGACCTGACTTGGGCTCAGCTCCAACTTGACCTCGATCTCTTGCAGCGGCCGGGAACGATGGCCACGCCGCGGCGGTCCGTCCAGCACATCCAACATGAGAGCCCCCAATCCCACACCGTCGCCCGCGAGATGCCCGCTGCCGGGCCTGCAGGGAGAGTTGGCATGATTGAGCGTCGGCCGCCAAAGACAAAAGTGTGCAAAAGTATGCAGGCCGCAGCGGGAGCCCGCCGGAATGGCGCTCGCGCCGCCGCGTTGCTAGTTTGCCCCAAGGGCAAGGGAGAAAGCGCGAGGGAGTTCAGGTCCTTGCAAGAGAAGCGCAACTCGACGGGTCCGCAACAGGGACCGGCATCCTGCCAGGCCGGCGCCCGCGCTGCCCCGCGTCAGGACGGACACACGCCCGCCGTTTCGGGGCCGGACCGGCCGGCAAGCTCCCTGACGGAGCGGCTGCTCGCCTTCGCCGGTGCCGGCGAGCGAAGAGGGAAGGCTCAAAGGCTCTGCTTAGCCGCGCTGATCGTGCTCGCGGCCTTGGCAATGCGTCTCGTGTTGCCGGGGGAGGCGCCGGGATCGGCCTCGGTCTACCTCACTTTCTACCCCGCGGTGGCGGTCGCGGCCTTTGCCGGCGGATTCGCGGGTGGCCTCCTGGCCGTCATCCTGTCGGCCGTCCTTGCGCACGCAGCTCTGGCGTCCCTCGAGACCGCCGCAGACTGGCTCGGTCTTGCAGCATTTCTCTTGAGCGGATCATTGATCTCGATGCTTGCCGCGGCCCTCCACATCACCATCGCCCGGCTTGCGATATCTCCGGCGGCACAGGCTCACTTGCAGCGGATCAACGAGCAATACCAAGCGACATTGAACTGCATGGCGGATGGCGTCCATGTGATCGACGTCCAGGGACGAGTGATCCTCGAGAACCCGGCCGCCGCCCGGATGCTGGGCTGGGATCCGGTGGAGATGCTCGGCAAGCCCTCCCACGCCACCATCCATCACACGCATGGGGACGGAGCTCCTTATCCGCGCGAGGACTGTCCCATCTACCTGACTTTCCAAGACGGGGTCGCAAGGCACGTATTCGACGAGGTGTTCTGGAGAAAGGATGGGACGAGCTTCCCGGTCGAATATGAGACGGCTGCCCTGCGAAACGCGCACGGAGAAATCCTCGGAACGGTGATGGTTTTTCGCGACATCACCGGACGCAAGCGCGCCGAGGCCGCGTTGCGCGAGAGCGAGGAGCGGCTGCGCCTGGCATTGGCGGCCAGCCGGGCCGGAGCATGGCGTTGGGACCTTGCCCGGGAGGTCATCAGCATATCCGACGGCTGCTGCGACCTTTACGGGCTCCCCAGCGCCGCGCCGCTCACCCCGGACACGTGGCTGGCGCAGGTGCATCCCGACGATCGTGACCGCGTGAGACACGAGGCCGAGCAAGCCGTGCGCGGCGGCGCAGAGATCCGCCATGAGTACCGCATCAACCATCCCGAGCGCGGCGAGCGCTGGATCGAGGTCCAAGGCCGTGTGGAACGCGATAGCGAGGGGCGAGCCATCGGTGTCGTCGGCATCGATCTGGACGTCACCGAGCGCAAGAGCTTGCTCGAGGCGCTCGCCAGCGCCAATGCCGACCTCGAACGAAAGGTGGCCGAGCGCACGGCGGCGCTCGCGCTCGAGATGGAAGGCCGCGAGGAGGCGCAGAGGCTGCTTGGCCATGCGCAGCGCCTGGAGGCCACGGGGCGGCTCGCCAGCGGCCTCGCGCATGATTTCAACAACACCTTGGCCGCCATCGCCGCCCATCTCGAGTTCGCAATGCCGCGGATCGGCGACGCCAAGGCGCGCGACAGTGTCAAGGCCGCACTCGATGCCGTCGAGCTCGGAGGGAGTCTCAATCGCCGGCTCTTGTCGGTTGCAGCCAGCCGGCACAATCCGCCGTCAATCGGGGCGATGGGCGAGCCGTTGCGCGCGGTTCTCGCGCTGATCGGCCGGACGCTCGGTCGCGATATCGTCATCGCGACCGAGATTGATCCTGATCTGTGGCCCGCCAGATTCGATCCGGGTGAGCTCGAGAGCGCGATCTTGAACCTGGCAATCAACGCCCGCGATGCCATGCCCGAGGGCGGCAGGCTCACTGTCGGAGCCTGCAACGTCACGCTTCAGTCCAATTCGTTGCCGGCAGGCTCTACGGCCTCGCCCGGCGATTTCGTTTGCATCTCCCTGCTCGATTCGGGGGCGGGCATGACGCCGGAGGTCAAGGCGCGCGCAAGCGAGCCGTTCTTCACCACCAAGAGCGCGGCCAAGGGGACCGGGCTCGGCTTGAGCAGCGTCAACGAGTTCGTGCGCTCCGCTCGAGGCTTCATGACGATCGAGAGCGCAGTCGGTGCCGGAACCGAGGTCGCGCTCTATCTGCCTCGTGCCGCGGTCCCTGCCGTGGCTCCGGCCGTGCCAGCACCGGGCACGAGCGCAGTCCCCATGGGCGACGGCGAGCTGGTGCTGCTCATCGATGACGACGAGCGCGTGCTCGAGGCCACGCACAGACTCCTGGAGGGCCTCGGCTACGCCGTTGTGAGTGCGAAGAGCGGCCCTGAGGCTATGGCGATGCTCGAGCAGGGCGAGCCGGCCCAGGTGGTCTTGAGCGATGTCATCATGCCCGGCGGAATGTCCGGCTTCGAGGTCGCGCGCCGTGTCCGTGCAGAGTATCCCGCGGTCAAGATCTTGCTCGCATCAGGCCACTACGATGAGAGCCTGGACTGTCCGGGCGGCATGGTCATCCTTCGCAAGCCGTACTCGCGAGCCCGGATCGCCGAGGCGCTGGAGGCGGCGCTTCACGGCTCCGGCCTGCCGCCCAGCTGCTCCACGTTGCCGGCGAACACGTAGCCCACACCCCAGACGGTCTTGATCAGGGCCGGTCTCTCGATGTCGGTCTCGATCTTCTTGCGCAGCCGGGCGATATGGCCGTCGAGGGTGCGATCCGTCGGCGACCAAGGGCGGCCCTTGAGCTCGAGGCTGAGCTCATCACGCGAGAGGATGCGCGCCGGATTGCGCAGGAAGGCGACCAGAATATCGAACTCGGCGTCGGTGAGAGCAACCTGCTCGCCCGAGTGCGACGTGAGCCGGCGGCGGTTGACGTTGGTCACCCCGGCCCCGCAATGATAGATCTCCTCGATGTGGCCGCGCGCCATCTCGGCCCTGCTCGTTCGAGACTCGAGCTCGTAACGCCTCAGCACGGATTGGATGCGCAACAGCACCTCGCGACTGTGGAACGGCTTGACGATGTAGTCGTCGGCGCCGTGCTCTAGCCCGGTGACGCGGTCGAGAGGCTCGGACAGGGCCGTGATCATGATAATCGGTATGTTGCGTTTAGCGCGGATCTCTCGCGCAAGAACGAGCCCGTCCTCATGGTCCAGCCGCAAGTCGAGCGTAATCAAGTCGATGGCAGGCTGCTGCTCGAGCCGCGCCAGGACACCAGCCTTGTTGCCGGCCTCGGATACCCCATAGCCTGCCTCTTCCAGGCTGCGCCGAAGGGCGGAGCGGACGCTGGCGTGGTCGTCCACGATGAGGATGTGCACCTGGTTGCCGCGTTGCGATGCCATGATCGAAGCCGGCCTTGGAAAGCCCAGAGAGTGCAATCGGATCGAGATGGGCCCATCCCCGAGACGCGATAAGCCGTTTCACCGTCGACCGACAGTCATGCATGCCACAACCTGTGACGTTATGACAGCTAATCGGCCAAAGTCTTGAGGTAGGCTAAGAGGTCGGCAACCTCGCCGGCCTCCTTGATGCCGTTGAACTTCATGGCCGTGCCAGGAACCGCGGACAGCGGATCGTGAACGAAGCTCGCGAGCTCGGGGAGGGACCACTCACCGCCTTTGCCCTTCATGGCCTCGGAATACTTCGTGTAGTCGGCGCGGGTCGCGCGCTTGCGGCCGACGACACCCCAAAGGCTGGGGCCGACCGTGCTCTTGGCGGCCTTGTCGCCTACGTGGCAGGCGCCGCAGCGCTTGAAGATCGCCTCGCCGTTCTCAGGTTTGGCCGTCGCCACCGCCGCCACAACCGCTGCGGGATCGAAGGCGGCCTTGCCAGCCTCGCCCTTTGCCGGGGCCGCCCCTGCCGCCGGCTGAGGCGCCGCGTCCGGAGCCGCCGCGGCCGCCTTCTTGGTGGCCTCGGGGAGCTTGTAGCCGGCCGTCTCGACCCCGGCACCGCCGTGCCCCACCCCCCGGCCCGAGTCGATGATCACCTTGAGGCCAAATATCAGCAAGAGCGCCGACAGCACGGCGCCCGCAATCTTGCTGAACTCGAAGGAATCCATCATGTCTCGACCCCGCTTCTCGGAACCCGGCCAAGCGTCCCCGCCGAACGGACGACGTGCGCGGCTCGGAGCCTGTTCTATAAGAGTTCGCGGCGCGCTTGCAACCGCACTTCCGATAGGACTAGAGCCTCGCAAAGGGACGAATTGTCACCGACAAGACACGGGCAAGATATGGGAGACCCATGGCCAGCACGATCATCCTCATCCCGGCCCGCCTCGCGGCGACACGACTGCCCAACAAGCCGCTCGCGGACATCGCCGGCGAGCCGATGATCGTCCATGTCTGGAGACGGGCAGCGGCGGCCGAAGCCGGACGCGTGGTCGTTGCAACCGATACGGAGGAGATCGCGGCCGCAATTCGCAAGGCCGGGGGCGAGGCGGTCATGACGCGCGCCGATCACGTCTCGGGCTCGGATCGCATCTACGAGGCGCTGAACCGCGTCGATCCGGAGGCCGATGCCGAGCATGTCGTCAATCTGCAGGGCGACCTGCCGACGCTCGACCCGCGCCTCGTCACCCAATGTCTCGCGCCGCTCGGCGACAAGGCCGTCGACATCGCGACGCTCGCAGCCGAGATCTGCGATCCGGACGAGCGAGCCAATCCGAATGTCGTGAAAGTGGTCGGCACGCCGGCGGCGGCGCCCGGCCGGCTGAGAGCGCTCTATTTCACGCGCGCCACCGCACCCTCGGGCGAAGGCCCGCTCTATCATCACATCGGCATTTACGCCTACCGCCGGACGGCACTCGAACGCTTCGTCTCCATCCGGCCGACGCCCCTCGAGCAGCGCGAGAAGCTCGAGCAGCTGCGCGCGCTCGAAAGCGGCATGAGAATCGACGTCGCAATCGTTGACACCGTTCCGCTCGGTGTCGATACTCCCGCCGACCTCGAACGGGCGCGGCGTCTCATCAAGAAGCGCTGACACAGGACAGGCCGGGCTCACACCGTGTGAACCGCCTGCCCAAAGAACTTCGAAAGCGACGATCATGCCCAAAGCCGCTCCCCTCGACCAGGCCGCGCCGCGCGCGCCGAAACTGGCCAAGCTCAAGCGTATCGCCTATCAGGGCGAGCCGGGTGCCAACTCGCACCTCGCGTGCAGGAACGCCTATCGGGACCACGAGCCGCTCGAGTGCCCGACCTTCGAGGATGCGATCGGCGCGGTCAAGACGGGCCAGGCGCATTATGCCATGATCCCGATCGAGAATTCTCTCGCCGGACGGGTCGCGGACATCCACCACCTTCTGCCGGAGGCCGGGCTTTACATCGTCGGCGAGTACTTCCTGCCGATCCATTTCCACTTGATGGCCCCCAAAGGGGCGAAGCTCGAGGGGATCAGAGACGTCTACAGTCACGTGCACGCGCTCGGGCAATGCCGGAAAGTCCTTCGCAAGCTCGGCATCACGGCCCATGTCGCGGGCGACACCGCGGGTGCCGCGCGCCAAGTCGCCGAGTGGCGCGACAGGACGAAGGCCGCACTTGCGCCCCAGCTAGCCGCCAAGCTCTATGGTCTCGAGATTCTGGCCGAGAACGTCGAGGATGAAGCGCACAACACCACACGCTTCGTCATTCTCGGCAAGGACCCTGAGGATGCCGAGCCGGGCAATGGGCCCGTCATCACGACCTTCATCTTCCGCGTGAAGAACGTGCCGGCCGCGCTCTACAAGGCACTCGGCGGGTTCGCGACGAACAGTGTCAACATGACCAAGCTTGAGAGCTATCAAACCGAGGGTACGTTCAACGCGACGATGTTCTATGCCGATATCGAGGGCCACCCGAACGATCGCCCGGTTCGCCTCGCTCTCGAGGAGCTTTCCTTCTTCTCGAGCGAGTTGAAGCTGCTCGGCACCTACCCTGCGAGCCCCTACCGCAAGACGGCGCTCGAGCGCGTGAAACCGCCGTCCGGCCGGAAGGGCGGCTGATCGGCCGGCACGGGCCGCGAGCAATCACGCTCTCTCATGGAGCAATAAGGTGCGTCTCAAGGACAAGCTCGCCATCGTCACCGGCGCCGCATCGGGTTTCGGTCGGGGCATCGCGGAAGCATTCGCGACGGAAGGCGCCAAGGTGATGGTGGCCGACATCAGTACGGAAGCCGCCGCAGCCGCAGCCGCGGCCATTGGCACTGCGGCCGTGCCGTTCACGGCCGACGTGTCGAAAAAGGATGACGTCGATGCGATGGTGGCCGCCTGCGTGAAGGTGTTCGGAGGTCTCGACATCCTCGTCAACAATGCCGGCGTCACACACAAGAGCCAGTCGCTCATGACGGTGACGGAAGCCGAGTTCGACCGCATCTATGCCGTCAATGTGAAATCGATCTTCCTCACGACGCTGGCGGCCGTGCCGGAAATGGAGAAGCGCGGCGGCGGCTCCATCATCAATACCGCCTCGACGGCCGGTATCCGGCCGCGCCCCGGCCTCACCTGGTACAACGGCTCGAAGGGAGCGGCGCTCACCCTCACCAAGTCGATGGCGGCGGAGCTGGCGGCCAAGAACATCCGCGTCAACGCCATAAACCCCGTCATCGGCGAGACGGGGTTGATCGAGCAGTTCATGGGAATGCCGGATACGCCAGAGAACCGCGCCCGCTTCGTGGCCGGTATTCCTCTCGGACGCTTTTCCAAACCCTCCGACATTGCCAATGCCGCAGTGTTCCTCGCAGACCCCGCGTCCCAATTCATCACCGGCATCGCCATCGAGGTCGACGGCGGCCGATGCATCTGAGATGCGATCGAGCCGGTGGGGGCGTACAAAGATGCGTCGGCAAATTCCGATCGATGCGGCGCAAGGCCAAGACCTTTTGTCCAGACATTGTCATGGCACACTTGCCTTCGACCATCTCTTGTGACAACGTATTCACATGAGCACCAAACTGACCCGCAATGAGAAACTCGACATCCGCCTCACGGCGGATGCGAAGGCCTTGCTCCAGCAGGCAGCCGAGGAGCGCCACAAGACTCTGTCCGAGTTCGTCCTCGACAGCGCCCTGGGCGTGGCCCAAGACGTGATGAGAGAGCGCAACGCCTTCGGCCTCGACGCCGATCAGTGGAAGGCCTTCATGTCCGCCCTCGACGCGCCACCACGCCGCCATGCCCGTCTGGCCCGCCTGCTCAACGAGCCGAGCGTCTTCGATTGAGGTCGCCCATTGCCATTCAGCCCCGCATCGAGAAGCTTGCGGCGGGGCATGATCTCACGGGCTTCGATTGCGGGGCCGACGGGCTGAACCGTTTCCTGAAGCAGTTCGCCCTCGTCAATCAGAAAGCCGGCAGCTCGCAGACCTACCTCGCGCTCGTTGGCTCCGAGGTGGTCGGCTACTACAGCCTCACGGCCGGCAACGTCCTTTATGACGACGCACCCAAGCGTCTTACGAAGGGCTTGCCTCGCCATCCCGTGCCGGTGATCCTGCTTGCCCGGCTCGCCATCCACAAGGATTGGCAACGCCAACGTCTCGGCCAAGGGCTCCTCCTCGATGCTCTTCGGCGCACGCTCCAGGCCGCCGACATCGCCGGCGTACGTGCGCTGCTTGTCCGCGCCAAGGACGACACGGCAAAGGCTTTCTACGAGCACTTCGGCTTCGAGCCGTACACGACCGAGTCGCCGACCCTCTACCGACTACTCAAGGATGTCCGCAGCATGCTGGAGGGCTGAGCCGGAACGAGCAGAACTCTGACCCAGCGTCGTGCTCGCGCCAGGCCCTTCCGCTCAATCCCACTCGAAGCCGATGGCGGTTCTGAGGATCGCATCCTGGCTTGTCGTCCGTGAAGCCGAATGCGCCGCCGATGGCGACCTGTGCGCGATGCCGTTGATACGGTCGCTGAGTTCAGCAATCAGGGAACCGACACGGTGAGGACATCGCTCGCCTCTTATGAGCTTCCTCGCAAAGTCGAGAACCTCGCCTACTTCAATGCTTCGATCGTCGACGACAACCCGCCGCTCCGGCCCGACGACAATTTCAAGGGACTTGGCAATCTCCACGCCAACCACATCTCCGGCGGCAATGGAGACGACCATCTCGCAGGCCTCACGGGGAACGACACGCTTCAGGGCGGTGCCGGCTCGGATACGTTCTACTTCACCGCAGGCACAGGGCGGGATATCGTGCGCGACTTCGTGCCGGATTCCGTCGCCGCAAGCGCGGTCTTCGCGGCCAGTGGCGGAGCCGATCAAATCTCGATCTACGCCATTGCAGCTCGCGACACGTGGGCCGAGGTTCAAGCGAATATGAGTCAAGTGCGCGAGGGCGTCCTGATCTCGCTCGGCTCCGACAGCAGCATCCTCCTAGCCGGCGTCAAAATGTCGGACCTGTCCGCGATCGACTTCGTGTTCGCCCCGCCCCCGTCCGCCTGATCCGGGGCGGAATCGGGGCCAGACCCCGACTCCGCCCGGGGACCTCGTCCGCAGGCCTCAGTCGAACTCGTAGCCGAGCATCATGCGAAGGATGGCATCCTCGCTGTGCCCGGTGAGGCCGAAGGCACCGCCGAGCCCGGCCTCGAAGCCGTTCGCGAACTCTCCCTTGAGATTAAGTCCGGCATACTGCTCGGTCTCATCGGGATCGAGTGTGAGGCCTTCCTCCGAGTCTCCGAGGCCGCCGAACAGCTCGAGACCGAGCTTCACCTCCTTGAGCGCCCAGGAGTGCCGCCCGCTGCCTTCGGTCTCGAACAGCACGTAGTTGAGGCCCATGGCGTAGCCATGCTCCCACGCGCCGGTGTCGAGGTTGACCTCGCTGATCCAGTTGAAGGCGACGTCGATCCGGTCGCCGATATCCTGGCCGAGGAGGAGCTTCAGCTCGAGCTCGTGCTCGGTGCCCTCCTCCTCCTCCTCCTCGCCCTCCTCCTCGCCGGCGCGGCCGGTGACGGCCCGCTTGTAGCGATGCTCCGGCTCGAGCTCTTCGTATTCGGCGTAGAGCACCGGATTGAGCGGGAACGCGCCATAGTCAAAGAGGCGGAGACGGTTCTCGAAGCGCCAGCCGCCGAATTCGTAGCCGCTGCCCTCGCTCTCGACGCCTTCGAAATAGAGCGCGGCCGTCCAGCGGTCGGTGAACCCGTACTCAAGCTCGACCAATTGAGCGTAGTAGTCGCTGCCGTTGCCATTCGACACGTCGGTCAGCAGCTTCACCTCGAACTCGCCCTTGTCGGCCGTGTGGTGATTGTAGGTGACGAAGTTGGCGCCGCTCCCGGCATCGGCCGATGGCGCAAGGACAACAAGAGCGGTCAGAACAGGCAAAGAGCAGGCGGCGAGCCGGCGGCCCTTTGCACGAAGCAGATGAAGCATTTCGAACTCCCCCAATCAGCGGGACTCAAGATCCCGTCACCAGGCGCTGCCGTCATCGGCAGCCGGGCCGCGAGATCGAGCCCGGAACAAAGAAGTCATGACATGCTAACTGCCGTCAATCGCTATGTTTTTTAGTTATTCCAAGTTGAATTTGGCGCACGGAATTTCGGGGTGGTTTCGCGCACGGAAGACTTTTTGGAGGCGACTTTTCGCGAAATCGTTGCACTCCTGCAACAATGAAAACGGCCCGCGATCGGGGGACCGCGGGCCGTTCCATGTGTCATGGCGAAGAGGGGATCCGATGAAATTCGAAAGTTCCTCTCACTCCTTGGCAGGCCTGGCAACGACCTACTCTCCCGCGTCTTGAGACGAAGTACCATCGGCGCTGGGGCGTTTCACGTCCGAGTTCGGAATGGGATCGGGTGCAGCCACCCCGCCAATATCACCAGGCCGGCGAAGAAGTGAGATGAAATTCTGTTCTGGTCTTTCCGTGCTAGGCCTACGCCCATCAGGCGCTCGCAAAAGGCCGAAGCCTCAGCGTCCAAGGGACGCCGGCGTGAGCGCCGCCCTCGCGGAGGAGCCCGCGTGCGAAGCACGCGGACCAGCTCCGTGAGCGCAATGATGAGCATTGCTTAATGAGAGCGATAAAGCCGATCGAGCTATTAGTACCGGTAAGCTGCATGCATTGCTGCACTTTCACACCCGGCCTATCAACGTGGTGGTCTTCCACGGCTCTCGAGGGAGAACTTGTTTCGAGGTGGGTTTCCCGCTTAGATGCCTTCAGCGGTTATCCCGTCCGCACATAGCTACCCTGCTGTGCCGCTGGCGCGACAACAGGTCCACCAGAGGTGCGTCCAACTCGGTCCTCTCGTACTAGAGTCAGATCCTCTCAATTCTCCGACACCTACGGCAGATAGGGACCGAACTGTCTCGCGACGTTCTGAACCCAGCTCACGTACCTCTTTAAATGGCGAACAGCCATACCCTTGGGACCAGCTCCAGCCCCAGGATGAGATGAGCCGACATCGAGGTGCCAAACGATTCCGTCGATATGGACTCTTGGGAATCATCAGCCTGTTATCCCCGGCGTACCTTTTATCCGTTGAGCGATGGCCCTTCCACTCAGGACCACCGGATCACTATGTCCGACTTTCGTCTCTGCTCGACTCGTCAGTCTCGCAGTCAGGCGAGCTTATGCCATTGCACTCGACGGTTGATTTCCGACCAACCTGAGCTCACCATCGAACGCCTCCGTTACTCTTTAGGAGGCGACCGCCCCAGTCAAACTGCCTGCCATGCAATGTCCCGGCGCCGGATGACGGCGCGCGGTTAGACAACCATGTTCATAAGGGTGGTATTTCACATTGCGGCTCCACAAGAGCTAGCGCCCCTGCTTCTAAGCCTACCACCTATCCTACACATGCAAACACGATTGCCAGTGCAAAGCTACAGTAAAGGTGCACGGGGTCTTTCCGTCTAACCGCAGGAACCCCGCATCTTCACGGGGAGTTCAATTTCACTGAGTGTGTGCTGGAGACAGTGGGGAAGTCGTTACGCCATTCGTGCAGGTCGGAACTTACCCGACAAGGAATTTCGCTCGATTTTCTCCAACCCGTTTCCGGGCCGGTCGGACTTTATCTTGACGCACCTCGATTCATCTGACTGGCAATCGCGCGGATCGTCTCCACGCCGTCCGGGGTCAAATGAATGTCTTTTTCCATCAGCAGAAGCACATCACGGAACTTCAAGAAGTCCACGTGCTTTCTCGTCTTCAATGGATGCGACATGAAAAAAGGTACGATCCTCTGCAGCAAGTGGTCCTTGCCGCGCACGCGATAGGACATCCGACTGCCATGATTCTTGCGAACCACACCGCATCCGAAATGCGCCTTCAACGCATGAAGAATCTGTACGTCTCTCTCGTGTTGCACCACTGTGAATTCCGGCAGCACCTGACAGCCAGCGGACATCTCCTCGTGGGTGTTGATACCCACGTGAAAACATCCCTCGCCGTCGACGAAGCCGACGATCCATAGTGCTTCCAACTGCATGGGGCTCGTCCTGAACATGAAGTCTCTGAGGGTTCCCGAACGAGATCGTCCGGGCCTTCCCTGCGGATTGTCCCCATGACCTGCGGATTTTTACTGCCGATCGCCGGCTTGAGCCGTTGGCATCGATCGACGAGTACCGCGCGGTTTTCGAGGAGTTTCCCGCATATAGTTCAGTTTTACTAAGGCTAGCGTTACTTAACCTTAGGACCGTTATAGTTACGGCCGCCGTTTACTGGGGCTTCGATTCAAGGCTTGCACCTCTCCTCTTAACCTTCCAGCACCGGGCAGGCGTCAGGCCATATACGTCGTCGTTGGACTTAGCATAGCCCTGTGTTTTAGGTAAACAGTCGCCACCCCCTGGTCTGTGCCCTGCCACTCTGGTTGCCCAGAATAGCAGCCCGCTTATCCCGAAGTTACGCGGGCAATTTGCCGAGTTCCTTCAGCACACTTCGCTCAAGCGCCTTGGTATTCTCTACCAGTCCACCTGTGTCGGTTTCGGGTACGGTCTATGTGGGGG
>Ga0233425_10001075_pt1:27500-64330 | contig 64330 bp, 52 predicted proteins | sample Watercolumn_Towu_2_FD_181712 | JGI IMG/M metagenome (GOLD analysis project Ga0233425, IMG submission 181712) | Freshwater microbial communities from Lake Towuti, South Sulawesi, Indonesia - Watercolumn_Towuti2014_140_MG | ecosystem: Environmental > Aquatic > Freshwater > Lake...
TCGAAGCCGCGCTGCGTAAGGACGATGGCCTCAAGTGGGCCGTGCCGAAAAGCGACAAGCTTCAGCTTACGACGGGAACTGTCACGGCCCGCTACCTCATCCACGATGCCTTGAAGCAGCGGCGTGCCGGACGAGATTATATCTACGCCAAGCCCTACGTTCGCGTCGTGATGCGCCTCGCCACCGTGCCGGCGAATTACGCCGATGTCATTCCTCCGTTCAATCCGTACAAGCTCTACGCCAACAATCAGCCGCTCGGCAGTGACGCCGAGGAGCGCCAGCGCAGCAGCTCAAGCGAGGTCGATACGAAGGTCGTCGAGCTCCTCGGCGGCATCCTGCCCGGTGAGGACGGACAGGAGCTCGACGCACAGGAGGTGGACGAGATCGTCGCGCGCGCCAGAGACGCCGAGGCCGCGGTCGCTGCACTTCGCAGCGACTCGGCCGCGGGCACGCCAGCGCCACTCGCGGCTGCCGAGAGCTTGGCGGCGCCCGATGCGGACGGACAGAACGCGCCGAACACGACCTCCATCGCGCGCCAGGTGGCGGACGACGAGGATGATGACTCGACCGACCTCGAAGGCTTGAAGCGCTTTCAGAAGACGGCCGTAGAAGGCGACACGCTGGCCAAAGTGCTGGCGGCGGCGGGCGCGGAGAATTGGATCATCAAGTCCATTCTCGAGGCCGCCAAGCCCGTGTTTCCAGAAGGATCCCTCAAGACAGGCTTCGAGGTGCAGGTCGGATTGCTTCCCTCGGTCACGCAGCAGAACAAGCTCGAGCCGGCGCGCCTCAGCGTGTTCGACGAAGGGCATGCCCATAAGCTCACCGTGTACCGCGACGCGTCGGGCGAGTTCATCGCCAGCGCGGATGCCGTGAGTGAGGATGCCATCTTGAGACGGGCGCTGTCGGACAGCGACACGCCCCAGCCGGCGAGCGTCTACGCCAGTCTCTATGCCGCGGGCCTCATGCAGCAGGTTCAGCCCGAAACCATCACGCAGATCCTGCGCATCCACGCAACCGAGACCGACTTCCGCCGCCGCATCCGGCCGGGCGACTCGCTCGAGCTCTTTTTCGACGTGAAAGACGAATCCGGGCTCGATGGTCCGCCCGGCGAGCTGCTCTTCACCGCCATCACGACGGGCGGAGAGACACGCCGCTTCTTCCGTTTCCGTGCCTCCGACGGCACCATCGACTTCTACGACGAGAACGGCAACAACTCGAGAAAATTCCTGACGCGAAAGCCCGTTCGTGGTGACGACGTGCGCCTCGTGTCCGGCTACGGCATGCGCCTTCATCCGCTCTTGAACGTGCGGCGCATGCACACCGGGGTCGACTGGGCGAGCCCGACCGGAACGCCCATCCTCGCCGCCGGCAACGGCACCGTGGAGGAAGTCGGGCACAAGGGTGGATACGGCAACTACGTCCGCATCCGCCACGCCAACGGATACCAGACCGCCTATGGCCATCTCTCGCGCTATGCGCCGGGGCTCGGAGATGGCGTCAGGATCAAGCAGAGCCAGATCATCGGCTACGTCGGCTGCACAGGGCTTTGTCAGGGCCCGCACGTGCATTTCGAAATCCTGATCAACAACCAGTTCGTCGATCCGCTCTCGATCCAGGTTCCGAACGAGCGGCAGCTCGCCGGCGCGGACTTGCAGGAGTTCCAGAAGGAACGCACGCGCATCGACGAATTGAAGATGCGCGCAGCCGTCGCCACCATGACGAAGTAGCGGAATCAAACAGGAGCGAGACCCACGAGTCCCACTCCCACTGGATTTACGCCGCGGCCTTCACCGGCCAGCCGTTGATGGTGAGCGATCCATCGCGCACGGAAACGCGAACCGTATCGCCGTCCTTGACGCCGCCCGCCAGGATCTGCTCGGCGAGCGGGTCCTGTACGTGCTTCTGGATGACGCGCTTCAATGGCCGCGCGCCATAGGCGGGATCGTAGCCGCGGTTGGCGAGCCACATGCGCGCCCCCTCGTCGAGCTCCACCCTGATCTTGCGGTCGCTCAAGAGCTTGTTCAGCCGCTGAAGCTGAATGTCGACGATCTGCCCCATCTCGCTCCGCTGCAGGCGATGGAACAGGATGATCTCGTCGAGCCGGTTCAGGAACTCGGGCCGGAAACGCGACTTCACCTCCGCCAGCACGTACTCGCGCACCGCGTCCGTGTCCTCGCCCTCCTTCTGGCCGACGAGGAGCTCGGCGCCGATGTTCGAGGTCAGGATGATGAGCGTGTTCTTGAAGTCGACCGTATGGCCCTGCCCGTCAGTCAGGCGCCCGTCGTCCAGGACCTGGAGCAGCACGTTGAACACGTCCGGATGCGCCTTCTCGATCTCGTCGAAGAGGACGACCTGATACGGACGCCGGCGCACGGCTTCCGTCAGCGCGCCGCCCTCGTCGTAGCCGACGTAGCCTGGAGGCGCGCCGATGAGACGAGCGACCGAGTGCTTCTCCATGTACTCCGACATATCCATGCGGATCAACGCACTGTCGTCGTCGAACAGGAACTCGGCGAGCGCCTTCGAAAGCTCCGTCTTGCCGACGCCCGTAGGCCCGAGGAACATGAACGAGCCGATCGGCCGGTTCGGGTCCTGCAGCCCGGCACGCGCCCGGCGCACAGCCGTCGAGACGGCGGCCACGGCCTCTTTCTGCCCGATCACCCGCTTCGACAGAGCGTCCTCCATCTTGAGGAGCCTGTCGCGCTCGCCTTCCAGCATCTTGTCGACCGGAACGCCCGTCCAGCGCGACACGACCGCCGCGATCTGGTCCGGCGTCACCGCCTCCTCGACCATCGCGCCCTTGCTCTCCTCGCTCTCGATGGCGGCGAGCTGCTTCTCGAGATCCTTTATGGTGACGTGCTGCAGCTCGCCCGCGCGCGTGTAGTCGCCGCGGCGCAACGCCTTGTCGAGCTCGATGCGCGCGCCGTCGATCTGCTCCTTGAGCTTCTGCGCCGAGCCGAGCTTCTGCTTCTCGGCCTGCCAGCGCGCGGTGAGGGCCTTGGATTTCTCCTCGGTTTCCGCAATCGACTTGTCGAGCCTGGCGAGACGGTCCTTCGAGGCCGCATCCGTCTCCTTCTTCAAGGCCTCGCGCTCGATCATCATCTGCATGAGATCGCGGTCGATCGCGTCCAATTCCTCAGGCTTGCTGTCCACCTGCATCCTCAATCGCGACGAGGCCTCGTCGACGAGGTCGATGGCCTTGTCGGGAAGAAAGCGGTCGGTGATGTAGCGATTGGAAAGCGTCGCCGCGGCCACCAGCGCGCTGTCGGTGATGCGAACGCCGTGATGCAGCTCGTACTTCTCCTTCAAGCCGCGCAGGATGGAGATGGTGTCCTCCACCGTCGGCTCGCTGATGAACACGGGCTGGAAGCGCCGGGCCAGCGCCGCATCCTTCTCGATGTGCTTCCTGTACTCGTCGAGCGTGGTGGCGCCGACGCAGTGCAGCTCACCGCGGGCGAGCGCCGGCTTCAGGAGATTTCCGGCATCCATCGCACCTTCGCTCTTGCCCGCGCCGACGATGGTGTGCAGCTCGTCGATGAAAAGAATGATGCCGCCCTGCTCGGCCTGCACCTCGGTCAGCACGCTCTTCAGGCGCTCCTCGAACTCGCCGCGATACTTGGCGCCCGCAATGAGCGCACCCATGTCGAGGGCGAGCAGCTTCTTGTCCTTCAAGCTCTCGGGCACGTCGCCCTTGATGATGCGAAGCGCGAGGCCTTCCGCAATTGCCGTCTTGCCGACGCCCGGCTCGCCGATGAGAACCGGGTTGTTCTTGGTGCGCCGGGAGAGAACCTGGATGGTGCGCCGGATCTCCTCGTCGCGCCCGATCACGGGATCGAGCTTGCCGGACGAGGCGGCCTCGGTGAGGTCGCGAGCGTAACGCTTCAAGGCATCATACGCCTGCTCGGCAGACGCGCTGTCCGCGGTGCGACCCTTCCGGATGTCGTTGATGGCGGTATTGAGGCCCTGCGCCGTGACGCCGGCGTCTGCGAGGATGCGGCCAGCCTCGGAGGACTTCTCGAGCGCGAGCGCCAATAAGAGCCGCTCGGCCGTGACGAACTTGTCGCCAGCCTTTTCCGCGACCTTCTCGGCCGCATCGAAGACGCGTGCCAGATCCTGTGCCATGTAGAGCTGGCCGGCCCCGCCGCCCGAGACTTTGGGCCGCCTGGCGAGCGTCCTCTCGACCCCCGCCAATGCCTCGCGCGAGCGCCCGCCCGAGCGGTTGATCAGGCCCGCGGCCAGACCCTCCTCGTCGTCGAGGAGCACTTTCAGGAGATGCTCGGGGGTGAACTGCTGGTGGCCTTCGCGCAGCGCTAGGCTCTGAGCCGACTGCACGAAGCCCTTGGCGCGGTCGGTATAATGCTCGAAATTCATGTCTCTTCTCCTCGGCACGCTCGGCCGCCCTGGCAAGGCACGGATCGAAGCGTCGTCATCATGGAGTTGCGGTTACCACAGTCCACAGGGCGACCCTCGGGAGAGGCGCCGCACCACAGCCTGCCGACCGAGATATAGGGGCAAGACACGCCGGTAAAAGGGGGGCACCCCGGCCGAGCGTGGCAAGGTGCTGTCCGGCGACGACGGCGTTTGATGACGCCCGCCGGGGTTCACATCACAACGTGCTTGCTATGAGTCGTCAGCGGTTGAGCATCGGACCCGCTCGGTACTCGGCAATCCGGCTCGCCAGGTCCGCGTACTCGGCACAGGTGCGCCCGCAGCGCCACTCGATCTCTTCGAGCTCGGAGGCGGCTTTCTCGGGCTCTCCTCTGGTGAGGTGGGCCTCGCCGAGATAGGCGCGCGCGACCGAATAGCCGGGATTGAGCTTCAGCGCCTCGGCATAGAACGGCATCGCCTTGTCCACATCGCCGAGCTTGCGGGTCGCGAAGCCGATGTAGGTCAGGATCTTCTCGTCCTTGGTGCGGGCCCGCGTAAGATAGGTGAGGGCTTCCTGGTAGCGGCCGGACTTCGCGAGCCAATAGCCCGCGTAGAACAGCTCCTGATCGGGCATTTGAGCCTTGGCGGCGCCGGCGCAGTCGAGCCACGCCGCTGTCTCCTTGCCGAAGCGGTCGCAAGTCGCGCTCGCGGGGCCCTGATCCTTGGACGGTCGGGCCTCGGAGAGGGCACTAGCGGGGGCCATGAAGACCGCAAGGGTGAGCAGAGCGGCGCATATCAGTCGATCGATCGGCATTCTTCGAGGTCCCCTCACTTCGTCCTTGACGGTTACACGCAGCGCCCTGGCTATGCGCCAGCCGGCGCAAGTCAGCGAGCCCGGAGTGTGCCGGGATTACAGCCCTTTGCCACGCGGCGTGGAGCCGCGGCCAGGTTGACGAGCACCACCCCGGCAACCGTCACTCACCCGCCTCTCGTCTTTCGAGATTCGTAAGCGGCGATTTCGGCCGCGAGCTCGCCGTAGCCGTCGCACGTCTCGCCGCAGCGCGTCGCGATCTCGGCGAGCTGACGCTTGGCGCCGGCGAGGTCGCCTTTGCTGAGGTAGGCCTCGCCAAGGTAGCCGCGCGCCTTGGTGTAGCCCGGATCGATCGCGAGCGCCTTCGCATAGTAGACGAGCGCCTCGTCCACCTTGCCGAGCTTCCTCATCGCGTAGCCGGTCGCATTGAGGATGCGCTTGTCGGTTGCGGACCGGGCGCCGGAAAGCACCGCAAGCGCCTCCTGGTATCGCCCTTCTCGCGCCATCCAGTAGGCCGCGGAGTAGATTTCGTCGTCCGACATCTCCCGGTAGCTCTTCTGGCACTCCGGCTTGCTCTTGTTCCTGGGCTTGCTGCAGTCGACCCTCGGCTTCGGAGGCCCGTCGAAATCGGCGCGAGCCGCCGGGGCGTGCGCCAGAAGCCCGGCGCCTGCAAGAAGGGCGATCAATCGGAGAGGGGTGCTTCTCGGTGTTTTCATCGTCAGCCTCCGGCCGTCGGAAGTAGATTGAACTTTCCGTCTCCCCGGTCGGGCGTATCCACGAGCCGCGACATTCTTTATATAATACCGCCCCGCACCGCCCTTGTCACGGAGCCCGTCGTGGCACGTACAGGGTCAATCGAGAGACCTCCGGCATCCCCGGCCGGAATTGGTTTGACAGGGATCGAGCCCATTCGCGGGACAATCGCGGTCGAAGCCAAAGCGTTGCCACTTTTGCGGGGAAGCTCGTGCATTCTGCGCCCTCTTGCGGGGTCTCATGACGGTCCCGCCCGGACCGGGTCCGCAATCGGCAACACTGGAGTGGGCCGCCTTGGTATTCTGGCGCAAGAGGAACGAAGGATTCGAGTGGCGCGAGTACGTGCGCACGACCATTCTGTTGCGCCGCCAGGAGCGGCGCCGGAAGATCGAGGATGCCAAGGCCGCGGCCGTCGAGAACGTCTTGAAAGGGGGGCGCAAGGGACTCGATGCCGCTGCCGCCGGATTGGGCGCGGCGGGAAGCGGGGCCACCGCGGCCGCCGGATGGATTGCGAAAAAAGCCAGGTCTCATGGGGCGAGGCTCGTGTCTCTGGCCCGATCCGGGACGAGACGCGGCGCGGAGCAGCTCTACCGCGTAGGCGCAAGAATCCGGGCTCGATCGGCGCCTGTGCTACGCCGCGCCCGCACGCGCGCCGTCAGCGCGCTCGAGCCAATTCTGGCGTTGCTGGCCCGGAATGAGGTGCGAGTCCCGCTCGCTTTCACATGCCTCGTCGCGGCAGGTGGCGCCACCGTGCACGCGTTCGGTCGCAGCTCGCATGCGGAAGCCGCCTTTGCCGCTGCCATCGCTCTGGCGACGGGAGTCCTGGTGCTGGCTCCGCGTCTCCTCGGAGCGCGACGCACGGATGCGAGCGAGGGCAGCGGCAAGGCAGGTCGAACGGCCTACCTCGACCAGGTCCGCAACGCCGCCGCCCGCCTGCCGCTGATCGGCCAATGGAGCGCCTTGAGGGTCGCAGCCTCCATCGCGGCGCTCGTTCTTGTGACCTACGCTGCCTTGACGCTGTGGACGAGAAGCTTCCCGTCGCTCGTCTCGCTTCCGGGCATTCCCGTTCTCAGCCAGCCGGCACTGGAAGGAACGGCCACCGCGGTCAGCGGCGACACGCTCTCTGTTGCAGGCCGGCACCTTCGACTCGCGGGCATCGAAGCCCCGGTCGAAGCGCAGGAGTGCTCGAAGCCGCGCACAAAGCGCTGGCGCTGTGGCGTTGCGGCGCGCGAGGCACTTTCTCGCGCCGTACGCGGCCGGCGAGTCGCCTGCGTGATCACCGCTCAAGACGGGGCCGGCGCTGTCGAGGGACGATGCACGATTAAGGGCGCCGACGTGGCCGAGGCCCAGGTGCGCGCAGGCTACGCCTTCGCGAGCGGAGGGTTGTTCGCGTCCTACGCCGGTGCCGAGGAAGAGGCCAGGTCCGGGCAGGCGGGACTCTGGGCGGGCGAAGCTGAGCGGCCCGACGCGTGGCGCTCGCGCCGGTGGGAGGAGGCGAAACAGTCCGCGCCAGGGAGCTGTCCCATCAAAGGCCAGATCACCTCCGGCAAACGCGTCTACCTCCTGCCGTGGTCGCCAGCCTATGAGCGGGCCCGCATCAATGCGCGGCGCGGCGAGCGGTGGTTCTGCTCCGAGGAAGAGGCGCAATCGGCGGGCTGGACCGCCGAGCGCCGGTCGTGACGGCCTATCGCACACACGAAAACGCCCGCGGCCGGGGGAAGGCCGCGGGCTCGAAATAATCGCAGCGCCACTAGGGGGGATGGTGGGACGGCGCCGCGACAGGGGTGAAGTATGCCTCGGCACCCCTCTATTTGCAAGACGAAGCAGGATGTCTTTTCGCAGTTCGTAAAGACTTCGCGTCCCGAAATCCTAAATTGCCGGGGATTTTCTTCACACTTCGAAGACCCGCCTCGGCCGACGAGTCTGAGGCGGAGCGCACTGCAATTCGGCTGGCGCCTGTTGCACCCGACGCCTCTACTCCGGCAAGCAAGTGACGTAGGGTTGAGGCCGTCCTGCACTTGCGGCCGAAACCTACGACTACGACCGATCATGGATCAAATCGCTGGCAGGCCGGGTCCTGTGCGCCGTGGAGTATGCGGCCAACGAATATCCCGTTCTCCGTTCGCCGATAGTAAATCACGTGCGGGCCGCTCGGGAACTTGAGGCATTCAACCGGTCCAAGCCGCGCGTGCAGGCCGATGCCCGGAAAGTCGGCGAGCAGCTTGAATCGTGAGTGGAGGTCGCGCGTGTAGCGTTCGGCCTGCGCCTCGCCGAGAATCGCGAATGTGTATTTGTAGATGCTCTTGAGGTCGTCCCGCGCGGCGGCTCAAAGTGCAACCTCAGCCATGGCTCGCGGTCTTCAACTCGGCCTTTGCCTCGGCAATGATCACATCGATGTCATGGCCGGCAGCGGGCGACTGAAAACCCAGCTCTAAAGCCTTTGCAAATCGCGCCCTTTGCTCTTCGGGCGGCAAGGCATGCCACTCCGCCAGCTCCTCGGGCGTCGGCGAGGCCGAGGGCATGACGTTCGAGAGCGTGTCCGACTCCTTGCTCATGAGATTCGTATAGCGCGTTCGACAGACCTTTTGAAGGCCACCGGCTCGAAGTGACGTAGGGTTGAGTCCGCTCTGCACTTGCGGCCGAAACCCAACATCGCGCCGCACCGACGGCATGTGCGGCAGGATGTTGGGTTTCGCTACGCAACCCCTAAAGCTCTGACGTCACCCCCGCGCAGGCCGGGGCCTGTCCAAACCACCTCACAACGCTCTTACGGCCGGCCTGGAGCTGATTCAGAGCCTGCGGGCTGCCTCACATGCGAAACCGTGCGCCGGACCGCGCGGCGGCGAGCGCGCCTTCCAGTGCGACCGCGAACGCGCGCCGCTCGTCGTGGCTCAGTACATGGCCGAATTCGAGCTCGCGCCCGTGCGAGGCGAGCCTCAACCTGGCCCGCCCGTCCGCCTCCTCCGAGCAGCGGACCCGGACCCAAAAGGGATTGAACTCGAAGCGCTTCGAGCGGCCCTTGGGATCGACTTGCGTCAGCGAGAGAAGCTCCGGGCTCAACTCGATCAGCTCGTAGGCCCTGCCGGACCGGTAGTTGAGCCTGAAGGCGATGTAGACGAGCAACACGTCGAGGCCGAAAAAGCCGAACACCGGCCACGCCCCCATCAAGAGAAAGGCCATGCCGGTCACAAAGCTCACGGTGCCGAGGCACACCATCAGCACCAGGAATCCGGTGGGGCTCAGAGATCGATGGGGATGAAGCACGGCACGGAAGCGTCCGGCCTCTTGCTCTTCGGGGTGATTGTCCGTCATGACGGACGAGAGTATCGGCAATCACCTCGCAGATGAAGGGCCCATGAAGGCGAAAGTGACGGCGAAAGTGACGGCGAGAGAGCGCTCCAAGTCCCTGAGACCATCCGAGGTCAAGGCGCCGTTCCCCCGGCCGCGCAAGGCGAGAGACGCGACCGTCCGGCAGATCTTCGAGCGCTTCGCGGCCGCCAATCCCGAGCCCAAGGGGGAATTGGAGCACGCCAATCCCTTCACCCTCCTCGTCGCCGTGGTGCTCTCCGCCCAGGCCACCGACGCCGGCGTCAACAAGGCGACGCGGGCGCTGTTCAAGGTGGCCGACACGCCCGCCAGGATGGCCGCGCTCGGCGAGGAGAAGCTGCGCGAGTACGTGAAGACCATCGGCCTCTACCGCAACAAGGCCAGGAACATCATCCTTCTCTCCAGGAAGCTCGTCGCCGAATTCGGCGGCGAGGTGCCGCGCGACCGTGTCGCGCTCGAGACCTTGCCGGGCGTCGGACGCAAGACCGCCAACGTCGTCATGAACGTCGCGTTCGGCGCTCCGACCATGGCCGTCGATACGCATGTGTTCCGCGTCGCGAGCCGTCTCGGCCTGTCGAAGGGCAAGACTCCGCTTGCGGTCGAGGAGGACCTCATGCGCATCGTGCCGCCCGAGCATGGCGTCCACGCCCACCACTGGCTCATCCTGCACGGCCGCTATGTGTGCAAGGCCCGAAAGCCCGAATGTGCCCGTTGCCTCATCCGCGATCTCTGCCCTTTCAAGGACAAGACGGGCTTCCCGTCGGTGTCCTCTACTCGCATATGAGCAAAGATTAGGGCTGAGGTGACGATTTGGGCGTAGGCTCACGCCGACCGAGCTGACCCTTTGGCCCATGATCGACCGCGACCCGAACCCCCACGTCCCTGCCATCCCAGCCTATCGAAAACGTATGGCACGGAACGGCTGGTCCTCTGCCGCGGCTCTCGTGCTCACTGCGCTTCTCCTACCCTTCGCGCCCTCCCGGGCGGGTCAGCCTCCAGCGATCGAGTCTCCAGCGCTCGAAGGCGGGCGCATCCGGCATGGGAAGGACGTCTCGTCCGCGAGCGTCGGCCCGGCGGCGGCCGGCTACCGCGTGCTCGGGCGCCATCCCGGCGCCGTCCTCAAGGACGGCGGAGCCTATCCGTTCGCCAAAGTGGTCGGCACGCGTGCCGCATATGACGGCTTCGCGATCGATGGACCGCATCTCCTCATCGAGGGCGCCGCCATCGAGGGCGGCCTCGACATCTATACGACGAAGCCCGTCGTATTGCGCGGCTCGTCGGTGCGCGCCGTGAAGGACGGTCTGTGGAGCATTCACCAGCGCCCCGGCGCAGGCCCGCTCTACCTCCTTTGGTCGGAGGCCGGAGGCGGCAGGAGCGCGCGCGTTGGCATCGGCCTGCTCCTGAGATCCGAGGGAGCCGTCATTTTTCGCAGCCACATCTCCGGCGTGCTCGACGGGTTGAGGCTGACCGGACACGGCTACCGTATCTCCCAATCTCTCATCGACGGCCTCGTCACCCGGCCCGGCGATCACAACGACGGCATCCAGACCTCGCCCAAGGCACGCGACATCACCATCGAGCGAAGCCGGATCATGAACCAGAATCCGCAGACGAGCTCGCTCCTGATCCGCGGCAGCGACATCCGGCTCCGCGACAGCTACCTCGCCGGCGGCGGCTGGACCCTCTACGGGGGCGCGAGCGGCAACGGACACGGCGGCCCGAGCTCGTCCGGCCTCAGCGTCACCGGCAACATCTTCGGACGAGACTACTTCCCGAAGTCCGGCCGGTTCGGCCCCGTGACCTACTGGAGCGCCACGAGCCAGTGGTCCGGCAATACCTACGACGACGGCCTGCCGATCGAGCCGCCCCGCCGCTAACCCGACCTATGCACCAGGACATCAGCGGCATCGAACGAGCGTGAGGCGATCCACGTCACATGGCATCCATACGGACAGGAATACCGGCTTTCGCCATGTGGCGCTTGGCTTCGCCGATGGAGAAGGTGCCGAAGTGGAAGATGGAGGCGGCGAGCACGGCGCTCGCATGCCCCTCTTTCACGCCATCCACCAAGTGATCGAGCGTGCCGACGCCGCCCGAGGCGATGACGGGCACGCTGACGGCGTCCGCGATGGCGCGCGTCAGCTCGAGATCGAACCCGGCCTTGGTGCCGTCGCGGTCCATCGAGGTGAGCAGGATCTCGCCGGCGCCCAACGCCACCACCTCCTTGGCGTATTGGATGGCATCGAGCCCGGTCGGATGGCGCCCGCCATGGGTGAAGATCTCCCAACGGTTGGGCTCTCCTGGCCTCGACACCTTCTTGGCGTCGATGGCGACGACGATGCACTGAGCGCCGAACTTCTCCGAGCCCTCGCGCACGAACGCGCGCCGGCTGACCGCCGCGGTGTTGATGGAGACCTTGTCGGCACCCGCCTCCAGGAGCTTCCTGATATCGTCGACGGAGCGCACGCCGCCGCCGACGGTCAACGGCATGAAGCAGCGCTCGGCGGTCCGCTCGACGATGTTGAAAATTGTGTCGCGGTTCTCGTGGGAGGCCGTGATGTCGAGGAAGCAGAGCTCGTCGGCGCCGGCCGCGTCGTAGGCCGCCGCGGCCTCGACAGGATCGCCGGCGTCCTTGAGATCGACGAAGTTGACGCCCTTGACGACACGGCCGTCCTTGACGTCGAGACAGGGGATGATGCGAGTCTTGAGCATGGCTCGAGGGATAGCGCGGGACCGCTCTCCTGCGCAACAGGCTCACCCCATTGCGTTCCTCACTGGCGGGAGCTTTGAAGTCTCAGAACGGCACGCTCACTTTCGCACTGCCGCCGTGCTGGGTGGTCTCGTCACCCAAGCGACCGTCGTATTGCAGGCGCAGAACCGTGCCGTCCGTGGCAATAAGGTCGACGCCGGTGCCGAGATCGGCCATCACATCGTCAATCTCGCTCGTGATCTGGAAGGGCGCCGAGCCCGCCGGAGCGTCCGCGAACTCGGCCGTGGTGGTGAAGCGGCCGGTATCGAGCCAGGTCATGCCGGCCTTGAGATAGGGGCGCGCGATGCCGCCCGGGCCGAGCCGCAGCTGGGCGCCCAGCTCGAGCGCAGGCGAGACGGACACGACCGTGTCGTCGCTCTTTGCGACGTCGAGGGCGATGCCGCCCGCCGCGTCCTCTCGATAGGCCCCGCGCTCAAGATGCGTCACCGCGACGTCGATCTGCGGCTTGGCGTACCAGGCCCCGAAGCTCGCGAGGTAGGCGGCCGTGAGGCGGCCGGCGAGGAAGCTCGAGCGAGACTCCGAGGTCGCCGTCTCGTCGAAGCCCGCGAACGCAACGTAGCGCTCGTTGTCGTGCCAGCCGTGCCCGCCGGTGAGGCTTGCCGCGACGAGCCAGGGTCCGGGATTGTATTTCACGACCGCGCCCAAATGCAGCCGCTCGGCCTCGCTCGTGGCGTTGCCCGAGGTGTCGAGATCGGAGCGCTCGAAGCCGAGACCGGCGCCGAGCCGCCACGGTCCACCGAGATCGACCTGGGCGCCCGCCGAGTAGAAGGTGGAGGTCTCGTCGAATCCGACCTCGCCCTCGCCGCCGTCGTTCTCCATGCGGCGCACGCTCGAGCGTGCCCAGAGGCACTGGCCCTCGCGGATATAAGCGTTGGCGTCGCCCTCCTCGCCCGCCATGCGGCAGGACAGGAGCTGGCCGGCGAACGTGCTCCCGCTCGCGAGCATCGATGCATTGGCACCGCCCTCGGCCTGGGGCGCGAGCTGATCGAGGGCGTCGCCGAGCTCGCCGCTCGTCGGAAGCGTGAGCAGGACGGGAATGAACCCCAGCGTTCCGCCCTGGCCGACGATGCCGTTCAGCGTTTGCCCGACCGACGTCTGATTTCTGGTCATCCCGCCAGCCTCGACGCCGGCCAGGTCGATGGTCGCCACGAGGTCGATGGTGGTGGGGTTGATGACGAGCTCGTAGTCGACGGCGGCCGTGTCCTTCACCTCGATCCCATCATCGCCGAAGTTCTGAATTCTCCGCAGGATCTGGAACGTGCGGGAAAGCCCCGGCACCGCCGAGAGGTTCAGCGGATTGACGACAACGGTCCCTGCGAGCCCGTCGGTTCCTGTCACGTCGAGCGTATCCGCCGCTCCGCTCGCCCAATCGACATCGACCAGAAGCTGTCCTGCAGCGGTCTGAGTGAGGTAGCCCGAGATGGACGCGGTCCCGAGCACGCCCGCGCCTCCGGGGGAAATAGTGCCCGAGTTCGTGAGAGTTCCACTGGCAAGCCAGAGTGGCGTTGGGCCGATATTCAGGACACCATGGTTGTTGAACACGATTGGAAGGACGAAATCGCCGAGCGAGGCTATCTCCCCCCAGGCGTTGAACGTGCCGTGGTTCTCGACCGTGAACCGTCTCGTGACATCGATGAGGCTGCCGGCATCGAGATTGAATGTGCCGCCGGCCTCGTTCACGAGCGTGCTGCGAAAGACGCTCGTCAAGCCGGTGTTGTTGAAGGTTCCCGAGTTGACGAGGGTTGCAACAAACAACCCCACGCGCCACTCGTTGTTGAAACTTCCCGTGTTCTCGAGAGTTCCCGAGTAGACATTGAAGCTGCCGCCGGTCGCATTGTTGAACGTGCCGGCATTGGTGTACGTCGCGGAGTGGACGTCGAGCGTTGCCCCGCTCAAGGTGCAGGTCTGGCCTTCCGGGTTCGACGTCCCGCCGCAGACCGCCTGGGCGTATGCGCTCGTCACGAGGAGAGGCGCGACGTGGATGGCGACCGAAAGCCCCCACAGGACGACGGCTCCGAGGGCGCGCCCGAGCCCCCGCCTTGGCCGTGCCACGCCGGCCCGGCCAGAAACGCTCCGTCCACTTCTCCCCCCCATCAGCGCTGCCCCCTGATTCGCCCTCGCCGCCCGGCGAGCAGTCTCCCGCGTCAATGCCACCCGCCAAGTCCCGCTGCGGCGCTCTGTCCCGGCAAATAGAGATAAGGCAGCGATTCGCTCCCGAATTCGTTAACGGGGATGTGGATTTCTGCCGCCGCCGGATCATTGGCATAGCGACTGTTGCCGGGAAGGCTCAATGCGCCGTGCCCGCGCGGACAGGGCCGGCTTGCGCCAGGTCAACGCGCGTGCCGTCACGCGCGGCAAAGATTACGGGACTGCCTCGAGCGAGACCATAGAGGGTCGTCATGAACCACCGGCACCGCAAGATCCTGCATGCCATCTTTGCCCATCCCATCAGCGCCAACATCGATTTCAAGGACGTAGAGCACCTCTTGAAAGAGCTCGGCGCCGCGATCGACAACAAGTCGGGGAGCCGCATCGGCGTGACCCTCGAGGGGCATGCCGCTGCTTTCCGCCATGCCAACCATTCGCTGCCGAAGGAGGAAGTGATCCAGATCCGCAAGTTCCTCGAGTCGTGCGGGGTGAAGCCGGAGGATTATCCGGTTTGAGCCGCCCCTCGGAGCGCATGTGAGCGCCGAGGAGACTCGTCGGGCTGTGGTGCTCGCGCGCCCGACCCTAGAGCAGATTCCACCTGATGCACATCAGGTGGAATCTGCTCTAGCTACGCCTCGACGCGGTTGGGGCTCCGGTTCCGCTTCATCCTGGCAGAGGATGCGGCCTTTCGCAGTTGGGCAAGACCAGCTAGATAGGGACCCCAAACGCTTTTTTTCGGCTCGTCCATGGTCCTCGTCCTCGACAGATCCGCCGACCCCGGCTTCACCACACAGACAGGCGCGAGCGCGGAGAAGCCCTCGCTCGCCGGGCTCGGACGCAGGGGCCTCGCCGAGGCGCTCCTCTCGGTCGGCGTGCCAGAGAAGCAGATCCGCATGCGCGTCTCCCAGCTCTGGCGCTGGATGTACGTCTCGGGCGTGACGAGCTTCGAGGCCATGACGGATATCTCCAAGGAGCTGCGCGCGACGCTCGAAGCGCGCTTCACCCTCGACCGGCCCCTGATCGTCGCCGAGCAGGTGTCGATCGACGGCACGCGGAAGTGGCTCCTGAGACTGTCGAGGCGCGGGCACGAGGCGAAGGCGCCCGAGATCGAGTGCGTCTATATCCCCGAGGAGGACCGCGGCACGCTCTGCATCTCCTCGCAGGTGGGCTGCACGTTGAGCTGCACCTTCTGCCACACCGGCACGCAGCGGCTCGTGCGCAACCTGGAGGCGTCCGAGATCGTCGGCCAGATTCTGCTCGCGCGCGACCGCATCGGCGACTGGCCGGGCGCCACGCCGCCGGGCGACGGGCGCCTTCTTCCCGCGACCGAGCGCAAGATCACCAACGTGGTGCTGATGGGCATGGGCGAGCCCTTGTACAACTTCGACAACGTCCGCGACGCGATGGAGGTCGCCGCCGACGGCGAGGGGCTGTCGGTCTCCAAACGGCGCATCACGCTCTCGACCTCGGGCGTGGTGCCGGAGATCGGCCGCTGGGGCGAGGAAGCGGGCACCATGCTCGCGATCTCGCTCCATGCGGTGCGCGACGAGCTGCGCGACCGGCTGGTGCCGATCAACAAGAGGTATCCCATCGCCGAGCTCCTCGAGGCCTGCCGCAACTACCCGGGGCTCTCGAATGCCAAGCGCATCACCTTCGAGTACGTGATGCTGAAGGGTGTCAACGACAGTCTCGCCGACGCGCGTCAGCTGGTGAGGCTGCTCGCCAATATTCCCGCCAAGATCAATCTCATCCCGTTCAATCCCTGGCCCGGCACCCAGTACGAGTGCTCCGACTGGGAGACCATCGAGCGATTCGCCGACGTCGTGAACAAGGCGGGCTATGCGAGCCCCGTGCGGACCCCGCGCGGCCGGGACATCCTCGCCGCCTGCGGACAGCTGAAATCGGAGAGCGTGAAGCTCCGCGCCCGCGATCGAACAGGCGCGGCACCGGCCAATCTCGATGGCGAGGCATGACGCGATGATCTGGCGCGCGGTCGGGCGGCTCGTCCTCGTTCCGATTGCCTTTTTGCTGGCGATGGCCGCGGCGGGGTTCGTTGCGGTGTCGCTCGGGCTCGAGCATGTCACGCGCGCGCTCCACGTCGAGGAGGCCGGCCTCGGCGTGGCCGAAGCCCTCTTGAAACTCGTTTCGAGCGGAGCTGCGCTCGCGGCGGGGCTCTCCCTCGTTCCGGCCCTGGCGGTCGTGATCATCGGCGAGATCGCCCGCATCCGGAGCTGGCTCTATTATGTGCTGGGCGGGGGTGCGGCATTGGCGGCCATTCCCCTGCTCGCTCGCCTGGGCGAGTCCGGAGGACCTGAGGTCACCCCCGCCATCGTATGGCAAGTCCTTGCGACAGCGGGGTTTTCTGGTGGCCTCATCTATTGGCTGCTGGCCGGGCGCAGGGCCTGAGCCGGCCTCATCTCCCTGTCAACCCGCATATCTCCCAGGGGATGAGACCATTTAACAGCCCGCTCCGACGCATGAGCCAATTGTTAACCGGCGCGCCCCAGAGTATGTTGCTGCATCGCACAATAACGTCGCACCTGGGGACATCCGCCGAGTGCCAGCGCCGAGCCAACTCAAACCACCCCAGTCAGCCACCCCAGTCAGCCAGCCAAGTCAGCCAGCCAAGTCAGCCACCCAGGAGCCGCCCGATGCTCATGCCGTCCGAGGACCGTTTCGCCAGATGCTGCACGGACGCCTTCTTCGGCTACGCGCGGGCTGCGAGCGAGACCTACTGGTCGATGACCCACGAGACCCTGCGGTTCTGGACGGACGCCACGGATGCGGTATCCCGCTCCGCGTCACGCACGTCGTCCGCTGGCGTCGAGAGCTGGTACCGGCCGGAGCGACCGGTCCGCTCGGCCCTGCTCCCATCCGCGGTCACGCCTCACAGCGCCTGGGGCATCCCGCGCTACGAGCCCTTCGCGCCGTTCAGAGGCGCGACGCCGGCATTGCCCTCACCGCTCGCCGTCTGGTTCAACATGTTTCCGCTCAGAGGATCGCCGACCGCCTGGCCGATGGCCTTCGCGATGATGTCCGCGGGCGTGCCGCGCACCATCGCCTGGCCGGCCGCCGAGGCCAACGCCGCCATGATCGATGCCGCCGGTGCAGCCAAGGAGACCTTCGAGAGCGTCCTTGCCGCGAGCCGTCCGCGCGCACGCGCGCCCTACCACATGGGCCGCTCGCCGACCACGCTGATGAGCGCCATGTGGACGATGCCCTTCGCGGCTTTGCCGCTCGCCAACTGGCCGCTCGGCTGAGCTCCGGGAACGACGTTACTACGGAGGCACGCCCGCTGCTGCCCCACCCGCCGCAGCGCCCGAGCCGCCGGCCGCGTGAGCCGCAGCGGCGGCATCCGCCGGCTTCGCTTTGGTGTCGATCTTAGCCTTTGCCTGCTTGTCTGTGGCCGCCTCCACGGCGGGCTTCTTCGCCGCCTTCTGCTGCGTGCCGGGACGGCTCATGCAGTGGGCCTTCACCTCGGCGCCGCTCTCGAGCTTGATGTCCGCAATCCAGGAGCACCCCGGCGTCTCGCGGCAGGCTGCCTCGTAGTGCCCCTGACAGGCCGTCGCCGCCGCTCCACCGAACGTCACGCCTTGTGCCTCGGCAGGCTTGGCCCCGGGACTTTTCGCAGCATCTCCCTGAGCGGCGGCTCCACCGGCCGCGTTACCGGCGGCCCAGGGCAGGACCTCCTGTTGAGGAGGCTTCTTCGCAAGCTGCGGTTTCTTGGCATCTGCATCCGGCGCTGCGCTGCCCGCCTTCTTCGCCGCGTCAGCAGCATTCTTCGTCACGGCCTCGTCGACGGCCATCGTCTTCGCGGCAGGTTTCGCCGCGCCCTCTGCCGCGTCCTTGGCAGCTTCCTTCGCACCATTCCCGGGGGCGCCCTTCGCCTGATCGGCTGCTGCGGGCACGATGAGCTGAGGCGCAATCGTCCGGCCGCCCGCAGGATCATCCTCCGCCACGGCGGAGGGGGCGGCGCCGGCCGACATCAGGGCCGCCGCCGCCAAGCGAAGTGCAATCGAATACTGTCTGGCCACGATCTCGTCTCCCAATGCTGCGCCGCGAGCGCTCATGCCTCCGCCGGAAGGTCATAGCAGAAGTGCGCCGCTTTGGCGGCAGAGCGCCGAGCCCCCACGGTCCGCTGCTCTCGGCCGGTCGAGCGCTTCGCCCGGCATACGCCGGGTCAAACTCAGCATGTCCTTGAAAAAAGAGCGACAATAGGGCGGCCAGCCGCAACATCTTGCGGCCCGGAAGCGCCTGCCTATAGTGCCCGCGCGAATCGAAGGCAGAGAAGCACGTATCGAAGGGCGGCGCACATGATGGCAGCGGGCGGGGCGAAGCGGGACGTCAAGAAGGTGGTGCTCGCCTATTCGGGCGGCCTCGACACCTCGATCATCTTGAAATGGCTGCAGGAGACGTATGGCTGCGAGGTCGTGACCTTCACCGCCGACCTGGGCCAGGGCGAGGAATTGGAGCCCGCGCGCAAGAAGGCCCTCATGCTCGGCATCAGGCCCGAGAACATCTTCATCGAGGACCTGCGCGAGGAGTTCGTGCGCGACTACGTGTTTCCGATGTTCCGGGCCAATGCGCTCTACGAGGGCGTCTATCTCCTCGGCACGTCGATCGCGCGGCCACTCATTGCCAAAAAGCAGATCGAGATCGCGCGCAAGATGGGCGCGGATGCCGTCTGCCACGGCGCCACCGGCAAAGGCAACGACCAGGTCCGCTTCGAGCTCGGCTACTACGCGCTCGAGCCCGGCATCCGGATCATCGCTCCCTGGCGCGAGTGGGCATTCAAGAGCCGGGAGGACCTCATCCAATTCGCGGAAAAGCACCAGATCCCGGTCGCCAAGGACAAGCGCGGCGAGGCGCCGTTCTCCGTCGACGCCAACCTTCTCCACTCCTCGTCCGAAGGCAAGGTGCTCGAGGACCCCTCCGTCGAGCCGCCCCCGTACGTCTTCATGCGCACCATTGCGCCCGAGGAGGCGCCCGACAAGGCAACCGTCATCACGCTCGGCTTCGAGAAGGGCGACGCGGTCTCGTTGAACGGCAAGGCGATGAGCCCGGCCAGCCTGCTCGCCGCCTTGAACGATCTCGGCCGCGACAACGCCATCGGGCGCGTCGATCTCGTCGAGAACCGCTTCGTCGGCATGAAGTCTCGCGGTGTGTACGAGACTCCGGGCGGAACGATCCTGCTCGCTGCCCACCGCGCCATCGAGAGCCTGACGCTCGACCGCGGTGCGGCGCATTTGAAGGACGAGCTGATGCCGCGCTACGCCGAGCTCGTCTATAACGGCTTCTGGTTCAGCCCGGAGCGCGAGATGCTGCAGGCCTTGATCGACAAGAGCCAGGAGCACGTCGAGGGCGAGGTGCGGCTCAAGCTCTACAAGGGCAACGTGATCGTGATCGGCCGGAGGAGCGAAAAGTCGCTCTATTCCTCGACCCTCGTCACCTTCGAGGACGACCAGGGCGCCTACGACCAGAAGGACGCCAAGGGCTTCATCAAGCTCAACGCGCTGCGGCTCCGAACGCTCGGGGTGCGCAATCGCAAGGGTTGAGACGCGGCGCAGGGAAGTTAGGCGAAGCCGTAACCCGCCGGCTGCCTCGACATTATAGGTCGTAGCGGCGGATTACGCTCCGCTAATCCGCCGCGGAGCTTGCGGGGGAAGCGGGCCTAATCAGGCGATGGCGCTCATCCGTCGAGAGAAGCCGCCCGCCCCAGAGCCAGTCCGGATCCATGACATCGCTCAATCCGGCCGCTTCCTTGGCGCCGTACGATTGCCGGCCAGACGAGGAGAACGCCTCATGCTGATCCGGATCGTGATACTGCTCATGGCCTTGGCTTTGCCGCTCCAGCCGGCCGACGCAAAGCGCGTGGCGCTCGTCGTCGGACAGAACGCCTATCCCGGCGGCGCATCGGCACGGGTGGGGCTGCGCCCGCTCGAGAATGCTCGCAACGACGCCGCCAGCATGGCGGCCCTGCTGCAGAGGCACGGATTCGAGATCCTGCCGTGCGCGGGCTCGCGCTCGGGATGCTTCGATCTCGACCGGGCGGGGCTGCAGGGTGCGCTGGATGAGCTCGAGTCTGCCAGCAAGGGCGCCGATCTGGCTCTGGTGTACTTCGCCGGCCACGGGCTCGCTTCGGACCAAGGCAACATTCTGGCGCCGACCGACGCCAAGGTCGATTGCGACACCGGCGCCGTGACTGAGGGCGTTCCCGTCGAGCGCTTCATGCAGGCGGTCAGGGACGCCAACGCCAGCCTCCTCATCCTCGATGCCTGCCGGAACAACCCGATCGGGGCGATCTGTCCGGGCCTCAGCGGCAAGAAGCTTTCGTTCACGCGCATCGAGGCCGGCCAGATGCAACGCTTTCTGCTCGTCACCTCGACCCAGTTCGGCCAGATCGCATCCGATGGCCCCAAGGGCGGGCACTCGCCGTTCGCAACCGCGCTATTCAAGGCGCTCGAGGCCAATCCCAACGTCTACTTCGAGCAGGTTCTGAACGAGGTCGCCCGCGCGACCTACGAGGAGGCGCCGCGCGTGCGTGGCATTGGACAAATTCCCGGCAAGGTGGTCGGCGGCGAGGCGCCGGCAGATTGCCTCGCCGGCAAGAGCTGCGTGGGGGATGCCCGCATGGCGGGCCTCGCCGCCGACAACGAGCGGCTCAACGCCAAGGTGCGGTGCCAGGCCAGAAAGGCCGCAAAAATCCATGAGCTGGCCGATACGCAGCGGAAGCTTCTCTCTCCGGGCCCCGTGGCCGAGATCAAGCTCGGCAGCGACGCCGCGCCGATCCTGATGGTCGAGTACTGCGCCATGTGGTCCCCCTGGTGCCACATCCAGCACAAGAATAATATGCCCGCGCTCAGAAAGAGCTACATCGACACCGGAAAGGTTCTCTACATCTACCGCGATATTCCGAACAGCGACACGGGTATCGAGACCCACATGCTGGCCGATTGCATGGACTCGTCGGATCGCTCCAAATTCCTGCTCGAGCTCTATGAGCGCAAGGAAAACGTGCCGATCACTCACAATCCGATTGAGACGGCCAAGAGGCTTGGCCTCACAGAGGCCAGAATCAAAGCCTGCCTGTCGGATGACAAGCTGCGCCGGGATGTCACGAGCCTGATGGACGGCATGACGCGCCTCGGCATCAAAGCCCTGCCGACCTTCTTCATCAACAGCGAGCGGACCGTAGGCTCGCAGGACGCCGCGTTCTTCGATGCCGCATTCATGAAGATCCTCGCTCCGTCGGCTCCAGACGCCGAAACATGCGACTGACGCACAGTCAGAAATGAGGCCTGATCGCGCCGGGACGAACGGCACTGCTTTTCATGATCGAGCCCGAATGACCAAGTCACCCGACCTCGAAATCTTTCTCTCGACCGCGCCCGGCCTCGAGGCGGTGCTGGCCGAGGAGGCGAAGGAGAAGCGCCTGCGGGACGCCAAGCCCGTGCCCGGGGGCGTCACCTGCAAAGGCGGCTGGCCCGCCGTCTGGCGGGCCAATCTCGAGCTGCGCGGCGCGAGCCGCGTCCTCGTGCGGATTGGAAAATTCCGGGCGGCACACTTGTCAGAGCTCGACAAGCGGGCACGGACCATCGCCTGGAACGAGGTCCTGCGACCCGGCGTGCCGTTCCGCGTCGAGGCGACTTGCAGGCGCTCGCGCATCTACCATTCGGGCGCCGCGGCCGAGCGCATCGAGCGGGCGATCGGCGAGAGGCTCGGCGCGCCGCACGCTCCCGATGCCGAGGTCTCCATCATGGTGCGCATCGAGTGCGACCTCTGCACGTTAAGCGTCGATACCTCGGGCGAGCTTCTTCACAAGCGCGGCTTCAAGGAAGCGGTCGGCAAGGCGCCGATGCGCGAGAGCATGGCGGCGCTCTTCTTGCGCCAGTGCGGGTACGACGGTGGCGAGCCGGTGCTCGATCCGATGTGCGGCTCGGGAACGTTCGTCATCGAGGCGGCGGAGATCGCTGCCGGTCTGCGGCCGGGGCGTGCGCGCCGCTTCGCGTTCGAGAAGCTCGCGAGCTTCGATGAGGCGGCCTGGCTCGAGATGCAGGGCGCCGGCGGGAGGGCCCGAACCGGCTTCCGCTTCTACGGCAGCGACCGCGACGCGGGTGCGATCCGATTGAGCCGTGCCAACGCTCTGCGGGCCGGCGTCGCCGGCCTCACCCACTTCAGCGAGCTTTCAATACGGGATCTCGTCGCGCCCGAGGGCCCGCCCGGTCTCGTCATTGTCAATCCGCCCTACGGCGGCCGCATCGGTGACAAGACGCGCCTAAAGACACTCTATCGTACGCTGGGCGCAACTCTTCTCGCACGCTTTTCCGGCTGGCGCGTGGGCATCGTCACCAGCGAGGCCGCGCTCGCCCATGCGACCGGCCTCCCCTTGAAGCCCGCGGGCCCGCCCGTCGCGCACGGCGGATTGCGAGTGACGTTGTTTCAGACGGGTCCGCTCACATCACAAGCACCGCCGCGCCCGTGAGCGCTCCGGACCGCAGACGGTCGAGGGCCGTATTCGCCTCTGCGAGCGGATGGGTCTCGACGTGCATCTTGAGTGGAACGTGCGCCGCAAGCGTGAGGAACTCCGTTGCGTCCTGGCGCGTCAAGTTGGCGACGGAGCGCAGTGTCCGCTCGCCCCACAGGATCTCGTAAGGCATTGCCGGAATGTCGCTCATGTGGATGCCGCCGAGCACCACCGTGCCGCCCTTGTCCGTCGCCTTGAGCGCAGCGGGCACCAGGCTTCCCACGGGGGCGAAGATGAGCGCAGCTTCAAGCGTCACGGGAGCGGCCTCGTCCGAGCCACCGGCCCACGCGGCACCGAGCGCACGCGCGAAATCCTGCGCCTTCACGTCGCCGGGCCGGGTGAAGGCAAAAACCCGCCGGCCCTGGTGACGGGCGACCTGGGCGACGATGTGCGCCGCAGCGCCGAAGCCGTAGATGCCGAGCGCTTCCGCCTCGCCCGCAAAGCGCAGCGCGCGATAGCCGATGAGGCCGGCACAGAGGAGCGGCGCGGCCTCGGCGTCGGCAAGCATAACATCGAGGGGAAACGCATAGTCTGCGCGCGCCAGTGCATACTCGGCGTAGCCGCCGTCGAGGGTGTAGCCGGTGAACCTTGCTTCGTCGCAAAGGTTCTCGCGGCCCGACCGGCAGTAACGGCAGCACCCGCACGTCGCTGCGAGCCAGGGCACGCCGACGCGCTGGCCCACACGCAGATCGAGGACCTCAGAACCCGCCGCTTCGATGGTTCCCACGATCTCGTGGCCCGGCACGACGGGAAGCTTGGGATGCCTGAGATCGCCGTCGGCGACGTGCAGATCCGTGCGGCAGACGCCGCATGCCGAGACCTTCAGCAGGACCTGCCCTGGCCCTGGCTCGGGAATGTCCCGCTCGACGAGCCGGAGCGGCTCGCCCGGGCGCTTAAGCACCATCGCCTTCATCGGCCAGACCTCGCTCGCAGCGCCATTGCCGCCTCACCGTTATGGATCAGGTTTGGGACGCCGGCACAGAGGAAAAATCCGGGAAAGCGGACGGCACTCTTCCAAAGGGCCTTGAATTGGCCACGGCCGGACCATCCCATTAGCCCGCCATACACAGTCCGCACACAACTCCACCCGCTCCATGACCCGCACCTCGCTCAACCGCACGCTCCGCCGCGCCTATGCCCTCCTGACCTTGGTGCTCGCCGTGGCCCTGGCAGCCAAGCTCGTCAATCACCTCCCGGGCCTTGCCGGAACCCCGCTCGAGCATGTCGCGGCCGACGTGTACGAGTACCTCAAGGACATGGCGCTGGTGTTCGTGACCGTGGTCGCGGCCTATCTCGCAAACGTGTTCCAGAAGCGATCCAAGTTCGTCGAGAGCCTCGAGGAGGTGTGGCGCGCGATCGTGGCGACCAAATCGTCCCTCTATACCTTCTGCGAGAAGCAGTATCCCTCGAGCGACGACTACCTCGACGCGTTCTGCCGGCTCTCCGAGACCATCGACACCATGCGCATCGTGTACCGCAACGTCGGCGAGACGGACGAGCTGGTCGGTCTCTACCCCTATGCCCCCTTGCACGACATGCGCCGCGTTCTGCAGTCGATCGATCCCAGGAAGCGCCAGAGCATTCCGGCCGAGGAGCGCAAGCTGGCACGCGATGCGATCCTGCAGTGCTTCTATGCGCTGCGCGAGAACTTTCTCGAGGAGCTGGACTTGAAGGAGCCGGCGCATCCGCTTCTCATCTCCGCGGGACGGCGCACGAAAGTGCCTGGCGCCACGCGCTCCGCCCGCTCGCGCCAGGAGTTTCAGCGCACCCACAACGACGGCAAAGGCAACGTGCGCCCGGAGATCGACGACCTCCTGGCCCGCCTTTACGATGCCGAGCAGGCCGCCAATCCTCACGTCTGGCCCGCCAGGACTGCTCCGGATCGGGGCTGAGCGGACCCTGGCGGGGCGGGCCACGATGTGCTACCCCCGGGCACGTTTTGCGCCGCAACATGCCACCGCTCAGATCGCCATCAATAAGCGCCATCCACACAAAGCCAGACATGAACCTCCGCAACATCGCCATCATTGCGCACGTCGACCACGGCAAGACGACGCTCGTCGACGAGCTTCTGAAGCAGTCCGGTTCCTTCCGTGACAACCAGAAGGTTGCCGAGCGGGCCATGGACAGCAACGACTTGGAGCGCGAGCGCGGCATCACCATTCTCGCCAAGTGCACGAGCGTCGTTTGGAAGGGCTGCCGCATCAACATCGTCGATACGCCGGGCCACGCAGACTTCGGCGGCGAGGTCGAGCGCATCTTGAACATGGTCGACGGCGTGGTCGTGCTGGTCGACGCCTCCGAAGGCCCCCTGCCGCAGACCAAGTTCGTCGTCTCCAAGGCCTTGAAGCGCGGCATCCGGCCGATCGTCGCCATCAACAAGATCGACCGCCCGGACGAGCGCCACCTCGATGTGCTGAACGAGGTGTTCGACCTCTTCGCCAATCTCGACGCGACCGAGGAGCAGCTCGACTTCCCGGTTCTCTACGGCTCGGGCCGCAACGGCTGGATGGCGCTCGACCCCGCCGGTCCCAAGGAGAGCCTGGCGCCGATGTTCGATCTCATCGTGCGCCACGTGCCCGCGCCAGAGGTCGAGGACGGCCCGGCCCGCATGCTGGCCACCACTCTCGAGGCGGACAGCTTCCTGGGTCGCATCTTGACGGGCCGCATCACGTCGGGCGCCATCAGGCCGAACCAGCCGCTCAAGGCGCTGTCGCGCGACGGCAAGCTCATCGAGAGCTTCCGGGTGACGAAGGTGCTCGCCTTCCGCGGCCTCGAGCGTGTGCCGGTCGATCAGGCCGAGGCAGGCGAGATCGTCGCCATCGCCGGCATGAGCGAGGCGACAGTGGCCGACACGCTCTGCGATCCCACGGTCGACACCCCGCTCCCTGCGCAACCCATCGATCCGCCGACACTGTCGATGACCTTCCGCATCAACGACGGCCCCTTCGCCGGCCAGGAGGGCGACAAGGTGCAGAGCCGCGTCATCCGCGACCGGTTGATGCGCGAAGCCGAGCGCAACATCGCCATCCGCGTCACCGACAGCGTGGACGGCACGGAGAGCTTCGACGTCGCGGGCCGCGGCGAGCTGCAGCTCGCCATCCTCATCGAGAACATGCGCCGCGAGGGTTTCGAGCTGACCGTCTCGCGGCCCAAGGTCGTGCTCCGAACGGACTTCAAGACCGGTCAGAGGCTCGAGCCGATCGAGGAGGTCATCATCGATGTCGACGACGGGCATACCGGCATCGTGGTGCAGAAGCTCTCCGAGAGGAAGGGCGAGCTCCTAGAGATGCGGCCCTCGGGCGGCGGACGCACGCGCATGGTGTTCCATGTGCCGACGCGGAGCCTGCTCGGCTACCAGAGCGAGCTCCTGTCGGATACGCGCGGCACGGCCGTCATGAACAAGCTGTTCCATGCCTACGCGCCGTACAAGGGCGACATCGCCGGCCGGCGCACGGGCGTGCTCATCTCGAACTCCGACGGCGAGGCGGCCGCTTACGCCATCTTCAACCTGCAGGATCGCGGCCCCTTCTTCATCGGCCCGCAGACGCGCGTCTACATCGGCATGATCGTCGGCGAGCACACGCGCGACAACGACCTCGAGGTCAACGTGGTGAAGGGCAAGAAGCTCACCAACATCCGCGCCTCCGGCAAGGACGACGCGGTCCTCCTGACGCCGCCCATCAAGCTCACGCTCGAGAAGTCTATGAGCTACATCACCGACGACGAGCTGGTCGAGGTGACGCCCGAGAGCATCCGGCTCCGAAAGCGCTGGCTCGACCCCAACGAGCGCAAGAAGCAGGAACGGAAGCGCGAGGCGGAGCGCGAGGCGAACGTCGCCTGAACGACGTCGGAGCGGCTCCTGTCGCTCAGCAGGCTTTGTCCAAAAGGTCCTCAGTCGCAATCCCGGCTGTGATCGGAGAAGTTATTAATCCTTTCGAAACCTGGAATCGGCCACGATTCTGCGGTCGGCCGCAGGTCCCCCATCTCGCGGCACAACGGAGTCCTGTCATGGCTCTTGCGCCGCATAAACCGGCCAAGCTCATCCTGCGCGACACGAACGTAAGGGAGGAGAGCTACTCCGGCTGGCACGCGCTGGCCCCCGCCCTGTTGGGGCTGGTCATTCCCGGGCTCGTCGCCTACCACTTCTTCCCCGAGACGTTCTCCTTCGACGATCTCGCCTCCATTGGCCTCTACCTCTGCGCGCTGTTCGTGGCGGCCGCCGTCGTCTTCGTTTATACTGTGTTCAATCCCAAGGCTCTGGTCGAAGTCTCTTTCGACCCCGGCACCCGCACCGCGGAGCTGGTGCGCGACGGCCTGTTCGGCACCTCCCGGCAGCGTTTTGCCTTCCGGCAGATTGCGGATGTCTACATGGGAACGCGCTTTGAGAAGGACGGGCGCAAGGAGTTCGTTCCCGTCATGCTTCTCACGACCGATGAAACGATTGAGCTGCCGCCCGGGACGACCCAGGCGCACATCGATCGCATCCGCAAGTCCATCCTCGTCTGAGGGCGCTCTCGACCTTTGACAGCCGGCTGGAAGGCGCCTAAGCACGCCGCGCAATCGAACGAGGCGTCTCGTGCAGGCTTCCAATCCCTTGCGGCCGTCCAAACGGTCTCTCTCGACAACGAGCTGGCCCGCGGGCGTCACGCCGACCCCGGAATACGAGGCCGCGCTCGACTACCTCAAGAATGGAGGGGGGCACCTGTTCGTCACGGGACGGGCCGGCACCGGAAAGTCCACACTGCTCAGGGCTTTGTGCGGGTTGCTCCCGGACGAGCATGTCGTGCTGGCGCCGACGGGCCTCGCCGCCGTCAACGTCGGGGGGCAGACGATCCATTCTTTCTTCGGCCTGCCGCCGCGCCTCGTCCGCCCGGACGATATCCGCCGCAGCCGCAACGGCGGCCTCATGAGAAAGCTGAAGCTCATCGTGATCGACGAGGTGTCGATGGTGCGCTCGGACCTGATGTGGGCCATCGACCAGTCGTTGAGGGTCAATCGCGGCCGCGCGCGCGAGCCGTTTGGTGGAACGCGGCTCGTCATGTTCGGCGATCTGCACCAGTTGCCGCCGGTCGTGCAGGAGGCCGAGGTGGCCCGGCATCTCGACTCCACGTTCGAGGGGCCCTTCTTCTTCTCCGTTCCGTCGCTTCGGGAAGGAGCAGGCACGTCCCTCATCGAGCTTTCCCACGTCTTTCGACAGAGCGACCTATCCCTTGTCAGCGTCTTGAACCGCATCAGGGACGGCGAAGCGGACGAAAGCGACCTCGAGGTCTTGAACAAGCGCGTCAACCCCATTCGCACGCTGGGCGAAGGTGACCCCTATGTCATCCTGACCCCCACCAATGCGGCCGCCCAGCGCATCAACACGGCCTATCTCGGCGCTCTGCCGGGTGCGGCGCGGACCTACGCTGCGAGCGTCACGGGAGAGTTCAGCGCCAGCGCCCACCCGACCGACACCGAGCTCGTGCTGAAACCCGGCGCCAAAGTCATCCTCTTGCGCAACGACCCGGACAAGAGATGGGTGAACGGCACCATCGCCCGGGTCTCGCGCCTAACCGAGAAGCGGGTGTGGATCGAGACCGGCGGCAAGGAGCACGAGATCGAGCCGGTCGCCTGGGAGAGCCGCCGCTACGCCTACGACAAGGCTGCCGAGAAGATTGTCGAGACGGTCGCCGGCACCTTCAAGCAGTTCCCGGTCCGCCTCGCCTGGGCCCTCACCATTCACAAGGCGCAAGGCCTGACGCTCGACCGGGTCTATATCGACCTCGGCCGGGGCACGTTCGCTCACGGCCAAGCCTATGTCGCTTTGTCGCGGTGCCGCTCGCTCGAAGGACTCGCCCTCGCCAGGCCGTTGAAGCCGTCCGACATCCTGTTCGACAGGAGCGCACTCGGATACCGGGACGTTTTTTTCCGGTTGTGATGCAGAGGACCACAACCGACTGATTTACAGGCAATTTTTCGCAAGTGCGAAAAACATGCTGGTACGGCGCTATCCGACCGCGGCTCCGACGTCGCTTCGCATAAAGAAAAACTGCCCGTATTGCCTGTCGCAATAGACATTTCTTGAGCTCTGCCGACGCGCCGCACCAATATCATATTGCATTGCACAAAAACTGTGGTATATGTCCTTCATCGAAAGCGAACGGGGCGACCCGGCCGCCCGACCTCCCAGATCACCCGTCACCAGCGTCAAAGAGCCCGCAGGCCTTGTGCCTGCAACAGCCAAACAAAGGACAACTCCATGAACGACCACTTTGCCCGCCAGGCCCAGGAAATCCTCTCTGCCGCCAAGGACGCCCGCATTCCCGAGAACGTTCAGGCCATCGCCGAGGAAGGCGTCGCCAAGACGCGCGAGGTCTACGAGAAGCTCAACACCGTCGCCAAGGACGGCGTGAAGGTGCTCGAGGACGTGATGGTTGCCGCTCACGCCGGCGCCAAGACCATCGGTGAGAAGGTGCTGCGCAACACCGAGGTCAATACCGAGGCTGCCTTCGACGCCGCTCAGGCGATCGCCCGCGCCAAGACCGTTCCCGAGGCCGTTCGTCTGCAGACGACCTTCGTCCAGCAGCAGCTCGCGGTTGCCGGCGCCCAGACCAAGGAGCTGTTCGAGCTCTCTGCGAAGGTTGCACAGCAGACCTTCGAGACGGTCAACTCGGCCACCACGAAGGCCTTCGAGCAGATGAAGAAGGCCGGCTGACGCGCTATCGTGCCCGGTCATGAGCCGGGCGCGGCGGATTGCGAGATTTTGCCGAATAGAAGCGCCTGCAGTCACCCGGCTGCAGGCGTTTTTGTTTTCATGAGCCTGGCGCGAGCCTCGACATTTCGAGCAGCTTCTGTCCTTCGTTGAAGGTGATGCCCGGCACAACGCTTAACCAGCATTCAAATGCGGGTGGCATCCGATGCGGCGCGGGCCTATAGTGCTTTTATGTTGAGGTCGAGTTCCAGTATCCGCGTCCGTCGAGGGAAGGTGTCCGACGCCAAGACCTTGTCGGACGTCTTTCGCCAGTCGTGGCGGCAGGCCTATCTCGGCATCATCCCGCACCTCGAGCTCGAGAACCTGATCCGCCGGCGCGGCCTCGAGTGGTGGAAATCCGCTGCGCGCTCGGGCGACGATCTTCTTGTCATCGAGCTCGCAAGCAAGATTGCTGGCTATGCGACACTCGGCTCCTGCCGTCTGCGCGGCGAGCACCAGGGCGAGATCTACGAGCTCTACCTCAGCCCCGAGCATCAGGGGCTAGGCCTCGGCGAGCATCTGTTCGAAGCCTGCCGGGCGCACCTCGATCAGAGAATGCGCAGGGGCCTCGTCGTGTGGGCGCTCGCCGACAACGCCACAGCCACCGATTTCTACTGGCGGCGGGGGGGCAGGCCGATTGCCAAGGCGGTGGAGCGCTTCGGACCGGCCAGGCTCGAGAAGATCGCCTTTGCCTGGGACTGACCTCTGTTCGCCAATTACCCGAAAAGAGGGGATGCGCTGAGCGGCGCGCTATGCCATGAGGCCGATTGCCGGTGGCCGCATCCCATTGGAGCGGCGCCGCCAGTCATCACCTGCTGGAAAGTGCGAGGGGCCAAGAGATGCGTATCGAGGCAATACCGGCCGGCAACAGTCCGCCGGAGGACATCAATGTCATCATCGAGGTGCCGGTCGGTGGTGAGCCGATCAAGTACGAGATGGACAAGGCGTCCGGAACGCTGGTCGTCGACCGCTTCCTCTATACGCCGATGCGCTACCCTGGAAATTACGGCTTCGTGCCCCATACGCTGTCCGAGGACGGCGATCCTACCGACGTGCTGGTCTGCAACACGCGCGCAATTTTTCCCGGTGCCGTCATCAACTGCCGCCCCATCGGCGTGCTCGTCATGGAGGACGACGGGGGAGGCGATGAGAAGCTCATCGCCGTGCCGAGCAGCAAGCTCACGCGTCGCTATGACAAAATCCGCACCTTCGCAGATCTGCCAGAGATCACAGCCCGGCAAATCGAGCATTTTTTCGCTCACTACAAGGACTTGGAGCCCGGCAAATGGGTCAAGCTCCACCACTGGGGAGACGCTGAGGAGGCCAAGCGGCTCATTGTCGACGCTATACGTCGGGAAGCGGCAGCCAAAACCTCGGGATAACCCCCGAAACATCCCTCCTTGCCGCACTTCCAGACTGCCGGTGCGATTGCTATACCCCGGCCCACTCGATCGGGAGATTCCGCGTTGGGCGACTTGAGGATCGCGGTGATGGGAGCTGCCGGCCGCATGGGCCGGGAGTTGGTGCGCGCCATTCACGCTACACCAGGCTGTATTGTGGCCGGGGGCACTGAGGCGCCAGGCTCACCGCAAGTCGGCGTCGATCTCGGAGCCTTGGCCGGCGTCGGCGACCTCGGCGTTCGCGTGTCCGTAAACGCCAGGGACGTCATTTCAAGAGCCGATGCCATCATCGACTTCACGAGCCCCGCCGCCACCACGCAATTCGTCCGGCTCGCTGCCGAGGCCCGTGTCGTCCACGTCATCGGCACGACGGGACTGGGAGAGACGGAAGACGCCGCCATTGCCAGGGCCGCCCGGAGCACGACCATCGTCAAGGCGGGAAACATGAGCCTTGGCGTCAACTTGCTGCTCGCCATCACCCGGCGGATCGCCCTGGCGCTCGACGCCGACTACGACATCGAAGTCCTCGAGATGCATCACAACAAGAAAGTCGATGCGCCGTCGGGAACGGCCCTCATGCTCGGGGCGGCGGCCGCGGAGGGGCGTGGCGCCGATCTCAAATCGGTCAGCGTGCGCTCGCGCGACGGTCATACGGGACCTCGCCGGCGCGGCGACATCGGCTTTGCGACGCTTCGGGGCGGCTCGGTGGTCGGTGATCACACGGTGATCTTCGCCGGCGAGGGGGAGCGCATCGAGATTTCGCACAAGGCAGCCGACCGCAGCATTTTTGCGCGTGGCGCGGTCAAGGCTGCCCAGTGGGGCCGCGGCAGGGGACCCGGCCTCTTTGCCATGACCGACGTTCTGGGCCTCTGATGTCGACGCTTGCGAGAACACAACGGACCGTCACGATGACCTCGACGCTGGTTCTCGTCCGTCATGGCCAGAGCGAGTGGAACAAGAAGAATCTGTTCACCGGCTGGCGCGACCCCGACCTCACCGAGAAAGGCCTCATCGAGGCCCGCTGGGCGGGCCGGGTCCTGAGAGACGAGAGGATCACCTTCGACGTGGCCTTCACCAGCGTGTTGCGCCGGGCAGAGAATACGCTCGAGATCATTCTCGCCGAGATGAATCAGACCGGCATCGAGCGCTTTCGCGATACGGCCTTGAACGAGCGCGATTACGGCTCGCTCTCGGGATTGGACAAGGACGAGGCCAAGAAGCGCTTCGGCGAGGACCTGGTCCACATCTGGCGGCGAAGCTATGACATTCCCCCGCCCGGCGGCGAGAGCTTGAAAGACACGGCGGCCCGCGTGCTGCCCTATTACAGTGCCGAGATACTTCCCTACTTCGCCGCCGACAAGAACGTGCTGGTCGTCGCGCACGGCAACTCGCTCCGCGCGCTCATCATGCATCTCGAGCATCTCTCGGGAGAGGAGATCCTGCGCCGCGAGCTGGCGACGGCTGCCCCGATCGTCTACCGCGTTTCACGGGCGGGCGAGGTGGAATCGCGCAAGGATCTCGTTCCATCGGATGGACGCGACGATGGCATGGGATGATCTGGCCCGCATGGCCGAAAGCGAGAACAGCCGCGACCGCGAGCGCTGGATCGGCGTCTACATCGGCGTGCTCGCCGTGCTACTCGCCATATGCGCCATGGGCGGGGGTAACGCGGCCAAGGATGCGGCAAAGGCCAATCTCGACGCCGCCAACACGTGGGCCTTCTTCCAAGCCAAGAACATGCGCCGGCAGCTCCTGCGCGTCGAGATCGACGATCTCGACATGCTCCTCCTGAGCCAGCCGGAGATGCCGGGCGCCGCGAGACAAGCCATTGCCGCCAAGATTGCCGAGTACAAGAGGAACGACGAAATCCTGACCAAGGACCCGGAGCGCGAGCCCGGGAAGCGCGAGGGATTGGATCAGCTCTGGGACAAGGGCAAGGCGCTCGAGGCCGCCCGCGACGAGGCCATGCGGCGCGACCCCTATTTCGATTATGGGGAAGCTTGTCTCCAGATCGCCATCGTGCTCGCTTCCGTCGCGATCATCTCGAGTGGCTCCTGGCTCCTGATGGCGAGCGGCCTTTTCGGTATCGCCGGTGCCTTCCTGACCTTGAACGGCTTCACATTGGCTTTTGCACTGCCCTTTTTCGGATAAGCCCGGGCAGCAACGGGGACACGAGATCACTTCTGCGAACGCCCGGCGGTCGCCTGCTCGATGCGCCGGATGAGATCGGCGCCGACGCGGGGTGCGACCCTGGCCTTCACGCCCTTGAGCGCCGCGATCCAGGCCGCCCGCTCATCCTCTGTCGGATCGTGAAACGCGGTGGTGCCGAGCCCCATCATTTCCTCGAGCGCGTCCGCGTTCTCCTTCGCCGCCTCCCTATTGGCATAGGGCGTGGTCGCGGCGATCGCGTGCTCCAAGGCGGCTCTTATGTCCTCCGGTAGCCGGTCCCAGAACGCCTTGTTCGCAATGACGGCGTAGCCCAGATACCCGTGCCAGGTCAGCGTGGCGTGCTTCTGCACCTCGTGCATTTTCTGATTGAGGAGATTGGCCGGCGGATTCTCGGTGCCGTCGACCACGCCCGAGGACAGCGCCTGATAGGCCTCCGAGAAGGCGAGCACCTGCGGCAGGCCGCCCAGCGCTGCCATCTGCTCCTCGATCACACGCGAGGACTGAATGCGCATCTTGAGGCCGAGCACATCGTCGGGCGCGATGAGCGCCCGGTTGGCCGAGAGGATTTTGAACCCGTTGTTCCAGTAGGCGAGGCCCTTGATGCCTTTTTCTTCGAGCCTCTTCAACAACTCGCGTCCGATCGGACCCTCGGTGACGGCCGCGAGCTCCCCGTCGCTCTTGAAGATGTAGGGAATATCGAACGCCTCGAACTCGCGAATGCCGAGCGGGCCGAATTTCGAAAGCGACGGCGCCAGCATCTCGACCGCGCCGAGCTGGAGGGCCTCGAGCTCCTCCTTGTCCTTGTAGAGCTGCGAGTTGGGATAGAGCTCGATACGCACGCGCCCCTGGGTCGCCTCCTCCGCAAGCTCCTTGAAGCGCTGTGCCGCCTTCGACTTGTGCGCCTGCGGCGCGGCGACGTGGCTGAACTTGATGACGATCGGCTCGGCAGCGGCTGCCGCTGCGCCACCCAGCACGACGGCAAGCACGGCCACAAGGCGGCGCATCATTGGACCACGCCCCCTTCGATCGGAGACTGCAGGGACTCGGCTTCCGCGCGCCAGTCACGGATCACGGCGTTGACCAGCCGGAGGACGCGCCTGGTGCGGCGCGAATCCTCCGGCGACAGGCACCAGCAGCACCCGCAGAAGCCCGGCCGGCGCGCGAGCGAGACCGCCAGCCGGTAATTCGGGCCTGCTGGCGTCATGTCGAAGCGCCCTTCCTGGCTCGCGCCGGAGCGCTCCCTTGCACCGCGAGATCGGGATGCGACAGGGCGAAGACCTCGCCCTCGCTCTCCTCCGTGTCGAGCCACAGGAACGGCAGATCGGGAAACTCGGCCTCGAGCAGCGCGCGCCCGCGCCCGACCTCCACGATGAGCGTGCCCTCGGAGTTGAGATGCCGCGGCGCCTCCTTCAGGATCCTGCGCACGAGATCGAGACCGTCCGGCCCGCCCGCGTGCGCGAGCACCGGCTCGGCCCTGAACTCGGGCGGGAATACCGCCACCGCCCCGGCATCGACGTACGGCGGATTGGAGAGGATGAGATCGTAGCGCCGGGATCCGACGTTGTTGAAGAGATCGGATTCGACGAGCCGGATGCGGTCGGAAAGATCGTAGTCCTCGACATTGCGCCGGGCGACGGCGAGCGCGTCGCTCGAGACATCGCAGGCATCGATCGAGGCACCGGGAAACGCCAGCGCCGCGAGAATGGCGAGCGAGCCGCCGCCCGTGCAGAGATCGAGCACGCGCTCGATGGCGTCGGGATCGGGCAGCGCGCTGCCGAGCCCTTTGACGATGAGCTCGCCGATATAGGAGCGCGGCACGATCACCCGCTCGTCCACGTAGAATTTGTGCCCGCCGATCCAGGCCTCGTGTATGAGATAAGGCGCGGGCTTGCGCGTCTCGATGCGGGCGGCGATGAGCCCGGCGATTTTCTCGCGCTCGCTCTGTGTGAGGCGCGCCTCGAGCCACGGCTCGAGCTGATCGGGCGGGAGGTCGAGCGCGCGCAGCACCAGGAACGCCGCCTCGTCGAGTGCGTTCGACGTCCCGTGCCCGTAGACGAGCCCGGCCGCATTGAACCGGGAGACGCCAAAGCGCAGCCAGTCGCGCAGCGTCACGAGGTCGTCGATGTCCGATTTCGCCGGCGCCGATGTCATAGAGCGAGTGTGTAGCCCAAGGCCGGGCCGGAGGATAGAGGCGGGGCCGTGCGCACCAAGGGGCGCCGTGGCTCGCAGGCGCATTTGCCGTCGTCTCAGGTGGCAGCGGGACGAGTGGAGCCGAATGAGACACGTGAGCGCGGGGAGCTATTGATCGAGCGCCGGGACTGGGAGGATGGGGGGATATCCATTTGCGGACGTCGCGCCTGGTGCGCTTCACGCTCCGGTGCGCGTCTTTGGACACCTGCGCTCACAGAAGTCGATCCGACTTTGACGAGAGAACCCAATGAACGAACATCGGCTCGCGCACGGATGACGTGCTTCCTCAGCTCGCTTCGGACGTCCGCAGCCGAAGGGCGAGCAGTCATTTGCCGGCCAGCGTCAACGGCCGAAAGGGATCCCGAGCGGTCTCTAATGACATTAGGGCCACGATCGATGATAGGACTTGGGCCTCGATACGCGTGCGCGCCTTGGAGAACCTCGGTGATAGATTGGGCCAAGTTCGCATATGGGAGGGACCTTCGTGGAAGTCATCTTCGTTCGCTACCTTCCGATCATTCTGGTCGGCCTAGGCATAGTCGCCTTGCTTCTAACGGCGCGACCGTTTTTGATCGGCAAAGAAATTGCGATAAGGCACGCCAACTTCAAATCTCTTCGTCACTCATCGCCGATTCTCAACGGACTGATCGCCGTCTCGGTGGTCGGGAAACCTGTACTTGAGTTCTTCCAGAGGAATGACTGGGATTTTGACGCCTTGCTTTTCGGCCTCTCGGTTCCCATCACGCTGGCGGCGATCGCGAGCGTGATCGCGCTTGTGGCCAGCATCGTCCATTTTTTCTTCCGCGCCATCCGCAACATCAATTTCTTTAGCAACGCGAAGGTCCGCTCACCCTATGCGGCGTTCTTCATGCTGATTCCGATCACCAACATCGTCGTTCTCCCCTACCTCGAATATTTCACCCTCTACCGTAGCAAACACATCGCTTCGCCGGAGACCGCCTCCAAATGGCGCTCGATGGCGTTAGCGTTCTCGTCGTATGCGCTGTTTCTCATCGGTCTTGCCTATGGTCGTCTCTCGGAAGACGCATCTCAGTCGACGGCTTACGATCCTCTAAGTCTTCTCGTGTTGAGCCTCAGTACGGGCGGCGCTGGCGGCATCCTCACATCTTGGGTCATTAGCGATATTGCGAAGGCGCAAGATCTATGCGCCTGCCAACGGGGGTTGCTTCCACCTGGAGCACTCGACCCTGGAGCTGAGTGGAGCGGGCGAAGGCGAAAACTATGGCAGTCGGTTGCGGTCGCCATTCTGCTGACATTCGCGGCGATCACAGTCGTTTTCCCACAACTGCCCGCAGAGCTCGCTCGCGCCGCCTTGCGAGCCTTTTACAGGTAGCTCTTGAGCCATTGTCGACGATCCCCTTCGCAGACCCTTTGGAGCGGTGGTGAATGAACCGACCTGGCCCTTCGCTCACGTGAGCGGTTCGGCAGGAAATCCCAGAAGCTGCTGCCCAAGCCCTAACTGCTGGTCCCGAGTTGACGCTCGCCGACTATGTCCGCTCCAAGGGGTATCGCGTCGCGATCACAAGATGGCGCGCTGGTTGATCGTCTGCCGCGTTGGACGACTGGTAACAGATCAATCCGACCGGCGAGCCGCCGCTGCCCGGCGAAATTGACCC
>Ga0233425_10001076_pt1 | contig 64320 bp, 54 predicted proteins | sample Watercolumn_Towu_2_FD_181712 | JGI IMG/M metagenome (GOLD analysis project Ga0233425, IMG submission 181712) | Freshwater microbial communities from Lake Towuti, South Sulawesi, Indonesia - Watercolumn_Towuti2014_140_MG | ecosystem: Environmental > Aquatic > Freshwater > Lake | place...
GCACCTTCATCGATCCTGACCATTCAGGATTTTTTCATCCGGACAGCATGACGGTGGCAATTCGCGAGTACTGTCAGAGAACTCAGCAGCCGCCTCCTGTGTCGCACGCTGAGTACATTCGATGCATCCTGGAGAGCCTCGCGTTAAAGTACCGTGTTACGCTTGATCATCTCCGGCATCTCACGAACAAACAGGTTGACCGAATTCACATTATCGGCGGAGGTGCTCAGAACAGCCTGCTGTGCCAATTCGCGGCGAACGCGTTGGGCTGTCCCGTTATTGCGGGACCGGTTGAAGCAACGGCGATCGGCAATATTCTTGTCCAGGCGCAGGCGAATGGCTCTCTCAGCTCTCTTCAGGAGATCCGGGCTGTCGTGGCCCGCTCCTTCACACCGGTGGTATATGAGCCGCGTCAGAGAGCGGAATGGGAGGACGCATACAAACGCTTTGCAGTAATCACCTCATCTGACAAATATTGACAGAGGGCAGGGAGTACGGCTTATGTCAAACGAGAAGTCGGTAGAAAGACGATACGAACTTGCACGAGAACAGTATGCCCAGGCGGGAGTGAATACGGAAGAGGCGATGCGCGCCCTTTCGGCAGTTTCCGTGTCGCTCCATTGCTGGCAAGGTGATGACGTGGGAGGATTTGAGCGGCCAGACGCGTCCCTGAGTGGAGGTGGATTGCAGGTAACGGGATGCTATCCCGGAAAAGCGAGATCGGTCGAAGAACTGCGATCGGATCTTCGCAAAACGTATTCTCTTCTCCCGGGCAGGCATCGTTTAAACCTCCATGCGATCTACGGCGAGTTCGGAGGCAAGGCGGTCGACCGAGACAAGATCTCTGTCGATCAATTTCGCGGGTGGATCGATTGGGCGAAGGACAACGGATTGAAGCTGGATTTCAATCCGACATGTTTTTCCCACCCGAAATCAGATGACGGTTTCACGCTGAGCCACTGGGATCGGAACATCAGATTGTTCTGGATCGAGCACGTGAAGCGGTGCAGGGAGATTGCGGTGGAAATGGGAAAGGCTCAGGCATCCCCTTGCATCAACAACCTCTGGATCCCCGACGGCTCAAAGGACGCACCTGTCGATCGCTGGTCAGCCCGAAAACGGCTGCGGAAATCGTTGGACGAGATCTATGCGATTGAACATCCTCCCGCGTTCATCAAGGACTCTGTTGAGAGCAAACTGTTTGGCATCGGAAGTGAGGCGTTTGTTGTGGGATCACACGAGTTCTATTTGTCCTATGCTCTCCAGAAACACAACTTGGTTTGTCTTGACCTCGGCCATTTCCACCCGACGGAACAGGTGGCGGACAAAATCTCGGCCCTCCTGCAGTTCTTTGATGAGTTGCTCCTCCATGTCAGCCGCGGTTTGCGATGGGACAGCGACCATGTTGTGATTTTCAATGATGAAGTCAGAAGCCTCATGGAAGAGATCGTGCGTGCGGATGCACTTGGGCGTGTGCACATTGCGCTGGATTACTTTGATGCAAGTCTCAACAGAATCGGGGCTTGGGTCACCGGTGCGCGTTCAACACTCAAGGCTGTTCTTTCGGCACTGCTCGAGCCACGGGAGAGACTCAGGACGGTGGAGAAGGAGGGTGATTTCTTCTCCCGGCTGGCGATTCTGGAAGAAGCGCGGGTTCTTCCCCTCGGCGCTGTTTGGGATTATTACTGCCTCACTGCCGGAGTCCCTACGGGAGACGACTGGATCGCAGAAGTACGCCGCTACGAAACCGAAATTCTAAGTAAACGGAAATAGCCTATTCAGATGACACCTCGAGAACGTTGGCTTGCCATCTTCAACAATGAACAACCGGACCGGGTCCCGACGGATTACTGGGCAACAGATGAAGTGACAGAGCGGCTGCAGAGGGAACTGCGCTGCGATTCACTTGAGAGCCTCTACAACAAGCTGAATATCGATGGAGTGACTCGCATCGAGCCTCCGCGAACAATGCTGCATCATCCCGATGATTCTCAGGCGGACATCTGGGGGTTGCGGCGCCGCAAGATGAGCTATGGAGCGGGCACGTATGAGGAATTTGACAACCATCCGCTCGCGTCGGTGATGACGGTCGAAGAGATCCATGCGTACAAATGGCCGAGCGCGGACGATCACGATTATGACGCTTTCCGTACAATGGTCAAGACTGTCCCGCGTCACAGATTCGTGCGATGCGGCGAATTTGAACCATTCCTCCTCTATTGCGCCATGAGAGGTCTTGAGCAAGGGCTTGTGGACTTCCTTGAATGCCCCGATATTCTGGAGGCGGCCCTCGGCCACATCTTCAAGTACTACTATGAGTTGAACCGGCGCGCGTTCGAGATCGGCAAAGGTATTATTGATATCGCGTATTTCGCCGAAGATCTTGGCGGACAGCAGGGACTCCTCATGAGTCACGAAGATATCCGCGCGTACATTCTCCCCAATCAGAAGAAGATGGCAGACCTCGCGCGCAGCTATGGGATCCATGTCTTCTACCACACAGATGGTGACGTGAAGTCGGTCATTCCGGATCTCATCAATGTAACCGGCATTGAGCTGCTGAATCCGATCCAGTGGCGCTGCCCTTCAATGGAACGCAAGGGGCTGGTTCGTGACTTTGGAGACAAGATCATCTTCCACGGCGCGATGGATAACCAGCAAACACTGCCGTTCGGCACTGTCACGGACGTCAAGGCAGAGGTTCTCGAGAATCTCGAGATCTTCAAGGGGTCCCGTTGGATTTGCGCTCCGTGTCACAATCTGCAACCGATCACGCCGACGGAGAACATCGTGGCGATGTACGAGACGATTCACGAAGCTGGTCGACTCTGAACCCCGGCAATTTCACTGCAATCTAATGCTCTGACCTCCTTGCGTAAATCCTGATTGGCCTATCCAAGAAATGGCTTCGAATATCCACACGTCGACGGATCTGCGATGCGAATACCTGAGGAATCCTCTCGGTATCGATGAGATGATACCCAGGTTGTCGTGGGTGCGCACGTCTTCCGATCGGGGCTGCAGGCAGACCGCTTGTCAGATTCTGATCTCATCAACCGACACCTCGGCACAGGATGGTGTTGGTGATCTATGGGACTCGGGGAAGGTCCTATCCGAACACTCCGTCAACGTACCCTTCGGTGGCAGGATGCTCCAATCACGTCAGGCCTGCTTCTGGCGAGTGAGATGGTGGGATCAGAATGATAGAGCCAGCGAGTGGAGCGAGATCGCCTACTTTGAGATGGGGCTTCTAAAGCCATCGGATTGGGAAGGGAAGTGGATCAGTATGAAGGAGGTGAGAGAATTCACCTCCACGGGAAGCACACTCCTCGGCGAACCGCTCGGGGACTATGTCAACGCGCTAACGATCTACCTTCGCACAGAATTCACAGTCTCCAAGCCTGTTGCCCGGGCGAGGGCTTATGTCTGTGGATTGGGCTGGTACGAATTGAGGATCAATGGAGCAAAGGTAGGTGATCGTGTCCTCGACCCTGCCCAGACGGACTACAGGCACGTTGGACTCTACAGCACCTATGATCTGGCGCCTTATATCTCTTCAGCAAAAGGGCGTCGCTACCCTCTCGCCTTTGCCGTGGGAATTGTGGTAGGCAACGGGCGTCATATCCGCAGCTATGGATTTGATTCGCCGAAAGCCATTCTTCAGCTGCAGATCGACTATGAAGATGGCTCTACCGACTCATTCTCGACAGACGCAAAGTGGAAAGTGTCCTATGGTCCCTTGAAGGAAAACGGTCTCTACTACGGCGAACGACTTGATGCCACGGCAGAGATGGCCGGCTGGGATCAGCCTGGTTACGAGGACTCTTCCTGGGAATCTGCATGCGTCGTGCCTGGTCCTCCACTCTCGGCACAGATGATGGAGCCGATCAGAGTTGTCGAAACTTTGGCACCAGTGAAATGGTCGAAGCTAAGGTCGGGAGAGATTGTGTACGATTTTGGCCAGAACTTTGCAGGATGGGTGCGCATCGTAGTGCGCGGCTCAAAAGGTACGGAAGTCCGATTGAGACATGCGGAACTCCTTCATGAAGATGGGGGCCTGAATTTCTCGCCAAATCAGAATGCCGAAGCTACGGACGTTTACATTCTCTGCGGCAGTGGCAGCGAGACATATGAGCCGCGATTCACGTATCATGGATTCCGATATCTTGAGCTGACGGGCAAGCCGGAGATCCCTTTTGTGCTCTCCGTGGCAGGTTGTGTCGTGCATTCCGATGTTGAACGAGCCGGTCGGTTCTCATGTTCGCACGAGCTCGTGAACAAAATTCACCGGAATATCCTCTGGGGCCAGCGCTCGAATCTGATGAGTATTCCCACCGACTGTTCACAGCGTGATGAGCGTCAGGGTTGGCTTGGTGATGCGCATCTGGCCGCCGAGGAATCAATGTTCAACTTCGGGATGGCGGCGTTCTACACCAAGTTTCTGGCTGACATTCAGCACGCCCAACGACCCGATGGAAGTCTTCCGGACACAGTACCTGCCTACCTCGGCCGCCTCTATCCTGCAGATCCAGCATGGAGCGCCGCGTACGTCACGATTGCCTGGCTCATGTATCAGTTCTATGGTGATACAAGAATCCTCGAACGTCACTACGAATCGATGGAGAAGTATGTCACCTTTTTGCGCGATCATTCCGAGAACCTTCTGCTGACCAAGCTTGGCAAGTACGGAGATTGGTGCCCGCCGGGGAGCATTGCACCGAAACGGACTCCGGTCGAGCTCACTTCCACGTGGTATTTTTGCCATGACACTCATCTTCTGAGCCGGATTGCCGGTGTCCTCGGCCGGGAAGAGAGTCAGCGCCGGCTGGAAACGCTGGCCTCGAGAATACGGTCATCCTTCAATGAAGCGTTTCTAAAGGATGGTGAGTACGCTGTCAACCGATTTGCTCCTGTTGACCGGTCTTCTGGACAAACATCAAACGCGCTTCCGCTCTATCTGGATATGGTGCCGAAGGAGCTTAAATCGCGAGTCGCGGATCGCCTTCTCCATTCTCTCGTGAATGAACAGGACTATCATCTTGATACCGGAATACTCGGTACGAGATACCTCCTTGATGTTCTATCCGACTTGGGGCACACTGATGTTGCGTTCCGGGTGGCGACGCAACGAACGTATCCCGGCTGGGGATACATGGTTATCGAAGGCGCGACCACACTCTGGGAACGATGGGAAAAGATCTGCGGTGGAGGAATGAACTCTCACAACCACATTATGCTCGGGAGCGTGGATGCATGGTTCTATCGTGTCCTTGCGGGTATCTCGGCAGGCTCCCCGGGTTGGAAGACGATCATTTTCAAACCGCCGAGAGTGAACGGTCTCGACTCTGCAGAAGCGGCCGTCAGAACGGTCCTTGGCACTGCCAGTATCTCATGGAATACTACTGACTCGGGATGCGAGCTGGATGTGACTGTCCCAATCGGGGCTTCAGGAACAGTATACGTCCCGTTCCTTCCGGTGAGCCAAAGCGTTCTTGTGGATGGAATCCGGAAATGGTCCGGCTCTACTGCGGTCGAGGCTGGCGGTGGTGATGTTGTCGCGCATGGTCGCGAGGGACAGTATGTCATCTTCAGTATTGGGAGTGGGAAGTACCGATTTCAATCGACCTAGTCCAAGTCGTCAGGTGGCAAAGGGCAGCAGCACCCAATCGGACAAAGGGCTCCATGAATATCAAAGCAAAGCTCTCGACGTTTGATGCCACGATGATCGTGGTGAGTCTGGTGATCGGAATCGGAATCTTCAGAACGCCAGCCATGGTGGCAGCCGCAACGGGGACACCGTTTATTTTCTTTGCCGCGTGGATCGTGGGTGGGATCATCAGCCTCTTCGGCGCACTCACGTTTGCCGAAATCGGCTCGCGATTCCCGAAGCCGGGAGCGTTCTACAAGGTGGTAGCAGAGAGCTTCCATCCTTCGGTTGCCTTCATGCTAAACTGGACGAACGTGACGATCGTCAATGGTGCTGGTGGTGCCGCAGTCGCTATGATTGGTGCGGAGTACATAGTCCCGGTTCTTTTTCCTGAGGCTCAGGGGAACCAGCGGGTTGTTCAGTATACGGCCGCCGTCCTCGTCTCATTCCTGATCATCGTCAACTATCTCGGTATCAGGTCAGGAGCGTGGACACAAAACGTCCTCACCGTCATCAAGATCGGGATGATCCTGATGCTCGGCTTTGTGGCATTCTACTTTTCCGGCGTTGCGACCGCTTCAGCGACAGCAGTCCCGGTCTCAGATCCTCTTTGGATCGCATTTGGTGTCGGACTCATCTCGGTCTTCTACACGTACGGCGGATATCAATGCACACTCAACTTTGGTGGAGACATCAAGGATCCTGAGCGGAATATGCCGAGGGCGATTTTCTTCGGCATAGCAATTATCATCTCACTGTATCTGTTGATCAACGTAGCATACTACAGTGTGCTCGGGATGCAGGGCATTGCGGATGCAAAACTCGTCGCGGCAGAGGTCGCCCGGATTTGTTTTGGCCAATCGGCGTACCTGATCGTGTCCTTTGCCATCTTTTTCTCAGCCCTTGGATTTGTGAATGTGACACTCATGCAGATACCGCGATCATACTATGCGATGGCGCAAGACGGTACACTGCCGGCGATATTCATGCGCGTAAATGAGAAATCTCAGGCGCAGGAGTTCACCGTCTTGTTCTTCGGGGGCACAATCCTGCTGTGCATCTTCTTTCTTGGGACCTTCGAGCGGATCGTCAACTACGTCATGGTGTTTGACACGGTGAACAACGCCACGGTGGCAGCCACCATTTTTGTCTTACGCCGCCGCGGCATCGTGTCACAGACCGGAAAGGCATACAAGGTCCCTCTGTATCCGTACCTTCCTGCCCTCTTCATTCTTTTCCTCCTTTTCATAACAGCCAACGTGATTGTGAGTCAGCCGACTTCTCTGCTGGTCGGAGGTGCGATACTACTGGCCGGCTTCCCGATTTTCCTTCTGATGCGGAAAGTCTCGGGAATGAGCAAGAAATCAGGCGATTCGGGAAGCTGAGCCTGCGAGGTGCGACAATCAAGGCTGCAGAACTGCTCCGCTCGATTGCGTTGAACACGGAGATCAGATTCGTTACCTTTACCTGAAAGCAAACCGTACCCTTGCGGCTAGATACTATCAGAAAAGTCCTTGTGGCGATCCCGCTATGCCTGAGAGCGTTCGAATAACACTTCTTCCTCTGGGTCACGAAATCATCGTGAAGAGGGGCGCTCCGCTCCAGGATGTCCTCTTTCCGTTTGGGGTGGAATTCCCCTGCGGGGGAAACGCAGTCTGTGAAAGCTGCAAAGTGCGCGTGCTCAAAGGCGAACTTCCTATGACCCTGGAGCAGGAGAACATCCTCTCCAGGAATGAGATCCGGGAAGGATGGAGGCTTGCCTGCCGTTGTAGGGCGGAGGGCGATATCACGCTCGAGATTGCCCAGTGGGAAGCACAGGTCCTTGCCGACGAGAGCCACTTTGAGTTCAGGCCACGGGAGGGATATGGAATTGCCATCGATCTCGGCACCACGACGATCGCAGCTCAGATGCTCGATCTTCGCTCGGGAAATGTCCTGGCTGTCCAGACAGGCCTGAACGCTCAGGGCCGTCATGGTGCAGATGTCATGAGCAGGATTTCCTTTGCAGTCATGGAAGAAGGTCAGCCAGTGCTCCAGTCGCTCATCCGAACCCAACTTGGCGAAATGACTGCTGCACTCATCGCCTCGGCTTCCGTGGACGGGAACAAGGTCGTCGATGTCAGCATCGTCGGGAACACCGTGATGCACCACCTGTTCTCTGGAATCGATGTCGATCCTCTCTCGATGTATCCATTCGAATCCCCGCATATCGGGTTGCAGCGGTTCACTGGGGTGCAGCTCGGGTGGCACCACATCCCGAATGCAATCATTTCGTTCCTCCCGGCCATGGGCAGTTTCGTGGGGAGCGATGTCCTGGCTGGTATTTTCTCCACGAACATCCACAAGAGCGACGAGCTTGTCGGGCTTATCGATCTTGGCACGAACGGGGAGATTGTAATCGGAAACAAAAACAAGTTGCTCTATTGCTCGACGGCAGCCGGTCCGGCATTTGAAGGATCGTCTATTTCGATGGGGATGAGAGCCACGACCGGTGCGATCGTTCAGGTCACTTCGCTGAATAGTGCGGTTCAGTGCAAGGTGCTTGGTAATGTGCCGCCAAAAGGTATTTGCGGCAGCGGACTTGTTGATGCGGTTGCGGTGGGACTGTCGATGGGAACCATCATGGACGATGGAAGAATTGCAGGAGACAGAGACGTTGTCGAATTGACTCCTCCTGTCGTCCTGACCCAAGCGGATATTCGGGAACTGCAGGTTGCCAAGGCTGCCATTGCTGCCGGGGTCGCCATTCTCACAGAGAACCTTGGTGCTTCCCTGGAGGATCTTACGAGGATTTATCTCGCAGGCGCCTTCGGGAACTACATCGACCGTGTGAATGCGAGCCGCATAGGGCTCCTCCCCGTGCCGGCCGAGAAAGTGGCACCAGCTGGCAACTCGGCGTTGCTGGGGGCCAAGCGTTCGTTGTTCGACAAGGCTGCCGACGCCATTGAGGCTATTCGTGGAATCAGTACACATGTTCCTCTCAATCTGGATGAGAACTTCCAGGAGGTGTTTGTGCGGGAAATGATGTTCACGAGGGAGCACTTCCACTGATGGGTGTTTGATTGAACACAGAGGTCTATTGATGGCTGGTCGCTCTCATCATCCCAGAGATCGCGGTTGGCTTTTGCCGTTCATCACCGGCAAGCTTGAGAACGCAGGGAGCCTTGCGGTCTTTTCGGCACGGTTCTTCCTGCATGTCTTTGTCCCGCCGTATGAACCTGGCGAAGTGCGACGGCACCTCGATGAACTTGGCTCACGCTCACTGCCGCTCGCCGGTATCACCGGCTTCATCGTGGGGCTCATCCTGGCCATGCAAACCCGTCCTACCTTGTTCCGGTTTGGAGCGGACTCGTTCCTTCCCGCGATGGTGGCGATTTCATTCGTCCGTGAACTTGGGCCGGTTATCACGGCACTCATTGTTGCTGGGAGAGTGAGTTCGGGGATTGGAGCGGAGCTCGGCTCAATGCGTGTCACAGAGCAAATTGACGCGATAGAAGTTACAGGTATCGATCCCTACAAGTACCTCGTCGTGACAAGGGTGGTTGCTTGTATTCTCCTCCAGCCGCTTCTCACTGCGATCGTCAACGCCATTGGCTTGTTTGGGTCCTATGTTGCAGTTGCCATCGAGTCGAGTATGTCATGGAGGCTCTACTGGGATAGCGTTGTCCACTCTCTCACGTTTGCCGACCTCATTCCTGGGCTTGCAAAGACGGCCTTTTTTGGCTTCATCATTGGCATCGTTGGGTGCCATCAGGGATACACGGCCCGGGGCGGCACGGAAGGTGTTGGACGCGCCTCGACATCGGCAGTGGTCCTTTCGTCGATGCTCATCATTTTCGCAGACATGATTCTTGTCAAGATCACTGTTCTTTTATGGCCGTAATCGAATTGCGCGACATATCGAAGTCGTTTGAACAGCATCGCGTGCTGCACCATGTGAATCTGGATGTGGACGAAGGGACGACTGTCGTTATCCTGGGCAAAAGCGGTGTAGGAAAAAGTGTGCTGCTGAAGGTCGTCATTGGACTCATCAGGCCTGATCACGGAACCGTGCAAATCAGCGGTCAGGAAGTCGGGAGATTGAGGGTGCGAGGTCTTCAGGCATTGCGGCGGAACATGGGCTATCTGTTCCAGGGAGCGGCGCTCTATGATTCAATGAGTGTGCGCGAGAACCTTGCGTTTGCCCTGACGCGCGTTGAGACGCTCGACGACGACGCTCTCGAGTATCGCATCCTTGGTCAGCTTCGATTGGTGGGACTGGAGGATGCAATCGACAAGATGCCCTCTGAGCTGTCGGGTGGAATGAGGAAACGTGTCGGGTTGGCGCGTGCGCTCATCACGAACCCGCATATCATGCTTTATGACGAGCCGACGACAGGATTGGACCCGATCACTGCGCGGGATATTAGCACTCTGATCAAGGACATGCAGGAGCGATACCGGCTCACATCCATTGCCGTCACGCATGACATGCTCTGTGCCCGTATTATCGCTGACAAAGCAGCCATTCTGAATAACGGCATGCTGGAGCAGCAGGGTACGCTGGAGTACTTGGAGAAATCAGGTGATAGTGTGACCAGGAGTTTCTTTGCTTCAGAATGAGGAGAAGCTATGTCAACAAGAGGATCGTTCATCCGGATAGGCGTCTTCGTAGTGTTGGGAGGCGCCGCCCTCGTCGTCGGTATTTTCCTTGTCGGCAAGGAAGAAGGATTGTTCCGTGAGAGCTTTCACGTGAGTGCCTACTTCAACACCATTGAGGGGCTACGCACGGGAGCGTCGGTGCGCATGGCTGGCGTTGACGTTGGAATTGTCGACAGGATTACGATCTCGCCGGAAAACAACAAGGTGCGTATCGATCTCAAGCTGAGAACGACTGCGCGCAATTTTCTGAAAAAGGACTCCTACGCGAGCATTGAACAGGAAGGGCTCGTCGGGAGCAAGTATGTGTCACTCAGTGTCGGAGGATCTTCATCTGAAGGGGTTGCCGATGGGGATGTTCTCCTCAGCAAGGAGCCGTTCCGGCTGACCGCTATCATTGAGGATACTCAGGGGATGATCGAGAATGCGCGGCGTGCGACTGACGAGGTAACGAAGTTTCTGGCGGCGGTCAACGCTGGCAAAGGCACGCTTGGGAAGCTTGTGACCGATGACGAGGCATATCAGGCGATGAAACGGGCGACAGCACAGGCTGATTCAAGTCTGAGAAGAACAGCGGAGGAGTTTGCCAATATCCCGAAATTCATCAGCGGCGTGAGCGAGAATCTGTACGGCGTAACGAAATCGATCGATAAGGTAGTTCTTGATGTCGACTCTACGATCGTCCACGCGAAAGACATCCTGGCGAAAATCAATCAGGGCAAGGGAACTCTTGGGGGATTGATCACCGAGCGCGATATGTACGACAGCATGCTTGTGATTGTCCGGAGAGGAGTGGCGATGGCGGAGGAGGCCCGGGATGGGGCCAGCCGGTTTAATGAAAACATGGAGGCGCTCAGGCATAACTGGTTCTTCAAGGGATATTTTGAAGACAGGGGGTACTGGGACAAGGAAGATTACGAGAAGTCTCTCGACAGCAGGATGGCAGAGCTGCGTCAGCTTGAAGAGAAATTGAATCGGCAGGCGGAGGAACTGAAAGTCCGGGAGGCGGATCTTCGTAAACGCGAATCTGCTCTTCCGAAGAAGGAACAGTGAAATGGAGGCGGCCTGGGAGAAGGAATCAGAGTCGAAGAAGAACTTGAGGCTCTTTGGCACAGCCTCATTCCTGAACGATTTTGGCTCTGACATGGTGTATCCCATATGGCCGATGTTCGTCACCTCCGTGATGGGGGCGAATGTGGCGATACTCGGCCTCCTTGACGGCCTTGGCGATGCCCTCGTTTCGTTTTCACAAGCTGCATCGGGGTACGCTTCAGACAGGCTTCAACGGCGCAAGGTGTTCATTTGGACAGGGTACCTCGCTGGTGCGATCTCGCGCGTCGGATATGCGGTGTCAACTGTGTGGCCTCACCTCCTCGTCTTCCGATCCCTTGACCGCATCGGCAAAATCAGGACCGCCCCTCGGGATGCTGTTGTGGCAGATATGTCGACGGCGAAAGATCGAGGCCGCAATTTCGGCTTCCTTCGGTTGATGGACAACGCCGGCGCTGTATGCGGTATCGTGACGTGCCTCCTCTTGTTCGATATCGGCTACCGGAATTTGTTCCTTCTTGCAGCCGTACCTTCACTTCTCGGGGTTGTGCTGATTATGAGGTTTCTTCGGGAGCCCGTCCCGGCAGGGGCCAGGGCATTCAAGGGTTTGTCGCTCCGGAGTCTGGACAAGAACCTGAAGATCTTCATCTTCCTGAATGCAGTGTATGCGCTGGGAGCCTTCAGCTACTCGTTCCTTCTTCTCTATGCGCACGAAGGTGGAGTGGATCCGTCAATATTGCCGCTGCTCTATCTTGCATTTACTGTGACGGCAGCTGTGTTCTCACTCCCCTTCGGACGGCTTGCCGATCGCTGGGGCCGGAAACCTGTTTTCTTCATGGGCCTCGTGCTTTGGGCGATGACGTGTGGAGGCTTCTTGATACTCAAGGGTGTGTGGGGAGCGGTGGTATGTCTGACTCTGTTCGGATTGCACAGAGCCGCAAACGATCCTGCTCAGAAGGCCCTTGTGTCGGAGCTGAGTCCTGAACACATGCGTGCTTCGACGCTTGGAGGGCTGCAAATGGTGATTGGTCTCTGTGCTCTGCCGTCATCGTTTCTTGCTGGCCTTCTCTGGACAACGGCCGGTCACGGCGTCCCTTTGTATTGCTCCCTCGCACTGACGATCGTCGCTGCGGTGCTTCTCTTGTTTGTAGAGGAGAAGGGGCGAAGGAATTTATTCAATGGAGGTGTGGAGAATTATGGCTCTGGAAAAGAGTGAGAAGGACAGTCCTCTTCCAATGCTCGGAATGAATTGTCCCATTCCGATTTCCGAGTACCCGCAGATCCTTCTGGCACATGGTGGGGGTGGTACGCTCAGTCAGCAGATCATCAAGAAGATGATCGCGCCTCAGTTTCAGAATGAGCTCCTCTCGCCGTTGCATGATGGTGCCATCTTCACGCTTGGGGGGACAAGGTTCGCGTTCTCTACGGATTCCTACGTGGTGAGTCCGATTGTCTTTCCCGGCGGAGACATTGGTGAACTCGCAGTGTACGGGACGGTGAACGATCTGTCCATGTGTGGAGCGCGGCCGCAGTACCTTTCGGCTGCGTTTGTGATCGAAGAGGGTTTTGCGATGGACGATTTGTGGCGGATCATCCTTTCGATGAAAGCGGCTGCAGAGAAAGCGGGGATTCTGCTCGTGACTGGAGACACAAAAGTCGTTGATCGCGGGAAGGGTGACAAAATCTACATCAACACCTCCGGAATCGGGACTATTCGGGAAGGCGTGAACGTGAGTTCACGAGGTGCGCGGCCAGGTGATGTGGTTATCCTAAGCGGGGAAATCGCTGTTCACGGAATCGCCATTATGTCTGTGCGAGAGGGACTCGAGTTTCAGTCGCCGATCATGAGCGACACCGCTCCTCTCAACGGGATCGTAGAATCGATGCTGGAAGCGAGTCCGGACATCCATGTGCTGCGGGATCCTACGCGCGGCGGCGTCGCAAGTGCACTGAATGAGATAGCTGAATCGTCGCATGTGGGTGTCGAAATTCAACAGGAAGCGATTCCCATCAGTGAGCCTGTGCGGGGAGCGTGCGAAATTCTGGGTCTTGATCCTCTCTATGTGGCGAATGAGGGTAAACTCATTGCGTTCGTTGCACCCGGTGGAGCCGAAGACGTACTTGCTTGCATGCGACAGCATCCATTGGGTAAGCAATCAGCCGTGATCGGGCAGGTTGTCTCGGACCATTCGGGAACAGTCGTCATGAAGACTTCGATCGGCAGTGCTCGAGTGGTCGGGATGCTCTCAGGTGAGCAATTGCCGAGAATTTGTTAACACGCGAATCTGTAGATCTTCTCAACAGGCGATGTTGAATTGCTCAACTATTCACTAATCTGTGATCTGACAACATCTTGGCCATTTCTGTACAGTATCTGACAACGTTCTGTTGAATCCTCTGACATCACTAGCGTTTCATTCTTCATCACTCCAAATTCCCCCTCGTAACACCCTTTGAAATAGCAACTTAGCGTCGCCAATTCTTGGAATGTGAAATTCCTATTGGCACGGAATTGATATGTCTAGACGTGGGGTGAAATACCACATTCTGAGATGAAGCCATGACAATATTCCTCCTGTTTGTGATGATTGCCGTGATGCTGGCGATTGACCTCGCACGGCGTTCTGAAAGGCGAGAGCTGAGCCAGTCGGTGAAAGCGGATGAAGTTGGTGGAGTATCCATACTCGGACAGCGCTTCTTCCATCCCGGCCACTCTTGGATGACCGTGGATTCTGCCGAGCAGGTGACCGTCGGTGCAGACGAATTCGCACGGAAGCTCGTTGGCAAGCTCTCCTCTGTCTCGCTGCCGAAGCTCGGAGCAGTCATCAAACAGGGGGAGGTCATCGGAAGTTTGTCGAGTGGGACCAGGACCATCCCACAGGTCTCGCCAATCTCCGGAATGATCACTGAAGTCAATGCGAAGCTGGTGAAGAACCCGGAACTTCTGAACGAATCCCCCTTGGAAAAAGGATGGACTGTGAAAGTGACCCCATGGGGACTCACGCGGGAAATTCGGAATCTTCTCAGAGAAAACGCTGCCAAAGAATGGCAGGAAGCTGTCCGGCACCAACTTCTCCTCTGGTTCTCTCAATCTCACATCCCGGCCATGCAGGACGGTGGAACGATCATCGAAAACGTCGGCGGCATCGTGAACGACGAACAGTGGAACCAACTTGTTGCGGATTTCTTTCAGGTAACATACGAGGAAAAAGGAACGAGGCAGGAATAAAGGAGCCAATGTCATGACTGTATTACTTGTTGTATTGACCGTGCTTGTGTTTCTGGCTATTGACATTGCTGTCATAGGTGCAAGAGACAAGAAGCGTTCGTCCGCTGTGGGCGCACAACCGGTCGGACTGGCGTTGCCAGTTCGGATTCCCGAAGGGATCTATTTCGCGCGGACGCATACCTGGATGAGTCTGTTTCCGTCGGGAAGGATGCGTCTTGGAGTAGACGATTTCGTGGGCAGATTGCTCGACACACCAAGCATTTCCTATCTCAAGGAGCCTCATCAGCATGTTCAGAAGGGTGAACCGATCCTTCTTCTCAAGGACGGAGGCCATACGCTTACTGTTCGGGCGCCAATGGACGGAGAAATCCTTGATCGAAATGTCAAGCTCACGGAAGAGCCAAACAGGCTCAAGGAATCACTTTTCACGGATGGTTGGGCCTATACGATTGTCCCAGCCAGGCATTCGGACATCAAACAGCTGCTCTTAGGCGAAGAAACGCGCCGATGGCTTGTCGGCGAATTTTCGCGTCTGCGAGATGTTTTCGCCCAGGAAAAGGGGGCCAACGACCTCCTCCCCGCCTTGCTTCAGGATGGGGGCCCACCACTACAAGGCGCCCTGAAATATGTCCTACCGGAGGCATGGGAACGGTTTGAGAGGGCGTTTCTGCGTGACACGGTCTAGGCATTGAACCAATCGTGTCATGTTTCTCACTTGGATCCGAGCTCGCGAGCCGCGGACTCGTAACTCTCGAAGCACAACATCGGAAATGAAAAAGCATGGAAACACGGAGAACGTTTCTAAGAACAGCGCTCGCAACCGCAGCGACAGCCACCCTGGGAGAGTCAGCGCTCGGGGCGACTTCGCGAATCCCCTCACCAGACAGAACGGGCGTTCTCATCGACCTAACAGCCTGCATCGGATGTCGCAGTTGTGAGAAAGCCTGCAGCAAAGCCCACAATCTTCCCACTCTAGCTTCACCTCCCCAAGCGGATGCCAACAGTTCCTTGCCGCGAAGGCGACCAGACGCACATGCACTCACTGTGGTCAATGAGTTCAAAGAGGCAAACGGTTCCCGACCGTCGACGTTTGTCAAAGTGCAATGCATGCACTGTGACTATCCAGCATGCGAATCGGCCTGCATCGTGGGGGCGATCAAGAAACAAGAGAGCGGACCCGTGCTCTGGGACTCCGACATGTGCATTGGCTGTCGCTACTGCATGGTCGCGTGTCCATTCCAAATTCCATCCTTCCAATATGATACGGCTCTGAAGCCGGATATTGTAAAGTGTGACATGTGCATCAACCGAACGAAAGACAGCGGAATACCTGCCTGTGTGGAGATCTGCCCCGTGGAAGCTCTCACCTATGGCCGGCGGTCAACGTTGATTGAAGTCGCGAAGAAGAAGATAGAGAACTACCCTGAGCGCTATCGCAACCATCTCTATGGTGAGCTGGAAGCAGGAGGAACCTCGGTCTTGTATCTGGCCAATGCAGACTTCAATGATCTGAAATTCCCGGCCCTGAGGAGGGATCCTATGCCGGGGACTGTGGAGTCCATCCAGCACGGGATCTTTGCCTACTTCGTCCCACCCCTCTCGCTGTATTCAATCCTGGGCGGATTGATGTGGATCAACAAGAACTCGAAGAAGAAATCAGAAGAAGAGACGATCGAATGAGCACACTGACAGCACCTGCACCTATCACGAAAAGATATTTCACGCCGGGCGTCATCGTTCTGGTGATTCTAGCCTTGAACGGCATCGCCTTCGTTCTTGGAAGGCTGTTTTTTGGCATCGGCGCAGTGACAAATCTGAGCGACCAGTTCCCGTGGGGATTGTGGATTGGCGTCGATGTTGCGGCCGGCGTGGCATTGGCAGCAGGAGGCTTCACGTCTGCTGCCATTGGACATGTGATGCATCGTGAAGATTATCACGTCATCATCCGGACAGCGCTTCTCACGGCCATGCTTGGTTACACGTTTGTTGCGTTTGGTGTCATGATCGATATCGGACGCTGGTACTATATCTGGCACCCGCTCCTGATGTGGAATGGAAACTCCGCTCTCTTCGAGGTCGGCATGTGCGTCATGATCTATATGACCGTCCTCTACATAGAGTTTCTTCCTATTGTCACGGAACGATTCATAGGACGAGTCAATCTCAAAGGCGTGTTCGCAGCCCTCAACCAACCGATCGATAGTCTGCTGAGACTGCTCGACCGTACCCTGGGTAAAACAATGTTTCTGTTCATTATTGCGGGGATCGTCCTGTCTACACTTCACCAGTCGTCGTTGGGAACGTTGATGATCATCGCCGGTCCCAAAATGCACCCGCTCTGGCAGACACCAATCTTGCCGCTCCTGTTTCTCCTCTCTGCCGTGGCCGTCGGATTTCCAATGATCATCTTCGAATCAATTCTCGCTTCGCGCACCTTCGGATTGAAACCAGAAATGCATGTGTTGTCAAAACTTGGGACGATGATCGCGCCGTTGCTCGGGGTCTACCTTGCATTCAAGTTGGGGGATATGGTGATCCGTGAGACGTTTGTCTATCTCCTTGAGCCAACGACAGAGAGCATCATGTTTACGATCGAGATCGTCGCCGGAGTCATTGTCCCTCTCAGGATGTTCCTTTCCCCGGCCGTCGTCCGGTCGCCACTCTGGCTTTTTGTGGCTTCGTCGCTTGTCATTCTTGGGGTGCTTCTCAATCGCATCAATAATTTCATCGTTGCTTATACGCCGCCGTTTGCGACCGCGAGCTATTTCCCGTCGTTTGGCGAAATCTCTGTCACGGTCGGATTTGCCGCGCTCTTGGTGCTGATCTACCGCGTGTGCGTGAAGGTCTTCCCCGTCATAAGCCTCGAACAGGGACATGTTCGGCCTGTCACAAAATACTCTATCCGAGGGTCTGCGAAATGAAACGAGTCACAAACTATTCCGTGTGTCTGGTGCTCCTATCGATGGCACTGAACCTCAGCGTGTTGGCACAGTCATCCGGCACGCGCCAGAGCGGTTGCCTCCAATGTCATACCACGGACGTGCCGACAAAGGCGAATCCGAGTCTCAAGCAGTGTCCGCGTGCTGAGATGGTGTCGGTCCGAGCCTCTGCAAACAGCGGACCGGACAAGCTCATCCTGAACAAGATCAAGGGCGGGTCGGATCTGTATGAGGCGGTCGAGTTTTCACATAAAGCCCACGCGCAAATGTCGGAGATGTCGGCTGGTACCTGTGTGACATGTCATCACTACAATCCGCCCGGCCGTGTGCTCGGGTGCAGTGAGTGCCACGTGTCTCAACTGGCCCAGAATGCCGACCTTTCGAAGCCCGGTCTGAAGGGCGCGTACCACCGACAGTGCATCAACTGCCACAAAGAAAGCGGTTTGGCGGCGACACGATGCGAGGAATGCCATGCGGCGAAGGGTTCTGTTGCGATTGCAGCCGGAAGCGGCGGGAAGCCTGAAGCTGACGTGAAGGCAAAACGTCCCAGTCGAATCGTGATTGAATCCGCCTATGAAGACGCCAAGACGGTCACGTTTTATCACGATGACCATGTCGATCGGTTCAGGTTGACATGTTCAACCTGCCACGCGAATGAGAAGTGTTCCGAATGTCACAGGCCGGCGGGCCTGTCTGCACAGCCCGTTGCTCATGTCAAGGGTGGACATGACCGATGCTCTTCGTGTCATTCGGTAGATGAGAACTGTAATCGTTGCCATGACAAAGAGGCGAAATTACGATTCAACCATGCGCGTGAATCGAGATTTGATCTCGGTCGATTTCACTCGACCCTTGGGTGTGTGAGTTGCCACAAGTCGACGAGTGACTACAAGGGGCTATCGCGCAACTGCGTGTCATGCCATTCCAAGTGGGGTGTCGGTTCATTTAAGCACCAAGTCACCGGTCTCACGCTGGATGAGACACACAAAGAAATCGATTGCGAGAGTTGCCACGAGGGAAAGGACTTCGCCAAGAAGCCGACCTGCGTGGCTTGCCACGAGGACAAGAAGTACCCTGATGCCGTTCCCGGGACAAAGAAACAGGTGACTAGAATGAAACGCTCGTAGTGCGGATGTTGTGAAGAGTGATACCATGGTTCGTCAGCTTCCAAGAAAAATCGGATTCAAGCTCATCGTGGTGGTCGGCCTGACGACGATCGTCACGATTGGGATCTATTCGTACTTTAACATCAAAACCCAGCGGGAGAATTTGCTCGCAGAGGTGGCCCGGCACGCGATGCAGCTGAGTGAGACGGTCCGCAATGGCACCAGGTACGACATGCTGTTGAACCAGCGCGAGCGCATACATATCATCATCAATGATATCGGATCCGATCCCGCGATTGGTGAAGTGCGGGTTTTGAACAAGGAAGGGGCGATCATCTATTCCTCCAGGACGGAGAGTATCGGCCGGATGGTTGACAAGCGTGCTGAAGCTTGTTATGTCTGTCACGCCGAAGACAAGCCGATTGAGGCTCTTCCGACCTCAGGGCGGACCCGCATCTTCCGGCTCCACCCTGACTCTGCCCGCATGCTGGGAGTGATCAATCCCATCTACAGCGAGCGATCGTGCTGGGATGCTTCTTGCCATGCACATTCAAAGCAGCAGCGCGTACTTGGGGTGCTGGATGTTACCATTTCGCTGGCTGATGTCGAGGAACGGATCCGGAGTAGTGCGTTCGAGGTCGGCATCTTTGCCGTCAGCACGATCTTTGTTGCAAGCTTGATCATCGGCTTTTTTGTCAATCGATGGGTGGGGAAGCCCGTGGGGGTCCTTCTGAACGCAACGAAGCAGGTCGGAAGCGGAAACCTAAGCTATACCGTCCCGGACCTCGGAGAGGATGATATCGGCACGCTGGCTCAGTCATTCAATACGATGACGATGAAGCTCTCAGAGGCCAGGCTTCAGCTTTTTCAATCGGACAAGATGGCATCATTGGGCCGTCTCGCAGCTGGGATTGCACACGAGATCAATAATCCGCTCACAGGCGTCTTGACATACTCGAGTTTCCTGCTGAAGAGGACGGAGCAGAATCCTGACCTGCATGATGATCTGAAGGTGGTGGTCCGTGAAACCATCAGGAGTCGCGAGATTGTGAAGAGTCTTCTGGATTTCGCCCGGCAGTCCATTCCGAAAAAAAGTCTGTCTGATCTCACTGAGATTATCCAGCGATCGATCACGGTCGTTGAGCACCAGCTGTCGTTGAAAGGACTGAAGATTGTCAGCAACCTTACCCCGCAGTTGCCGAAAATAACGCTTGATCCGAATCAAATGCAGCAAGTGTTTGTCAATCTCCTTCTTAATGCGGCAGATGCCATCGAAAATGACCCAGGTACGCTGACCATCGACTGCCGAATGTTGAGACTGCCGCCGCAAGGAATCACACAGATCAAGACAGCTCGCTGCCCGAAAGGTGATGACCTGGTCACCTCGACTTTCAAGATCGAAGGCGATCCCTCGATCAGGGTGAAAGTCCGGCGCAACGGCGACACGGGATTCATCATGCTCGATCCCGTCTACGGACGAAATCACCATCACTTCGAGGTGGACACCGAGAACGTAGATACGATGGAGATCCTCTGTCCCGACTGCAACGCTTCGCTCATGGCCGAAGCGGGGAGGTGTGTGGTGTGTCGTGGGCCCCTCTGCGTCTTGGCAGTCCCTTCCCAGGGAGAGGTTGAGTTTTGTGTCAAGAGGACGTGTGGGTGGCAGCGATGGCTGTTCGCGGATTCCGCAGGGAAGAAAGAACATGTTGAGGTGCGTGTAGCCGATACAGGGATCGGAATACCGAAGGAAGATCTTCCGAGAATTTTCGAGCCGTTTTTCACGACGAAGGGGCAAAAGGGGACAGGACTGGGGTTGGCGGTGATCTGGGGGATCATCGACAACCATGGGGGAACCATTTCGGTCGAAAGTGAAGTCGGTGTCGGGACGACATTCAAGATACGCCTCCCGCTTCAGTGAGGGCTTCCGATGCAAGGGTGAGCGACGCGGTGATGGCTGACTAAAAAGAAGGCGAGCGCTGTGAGCAAACCAATTGACATACTCGTGATTGATGATGAACAGGTTGTCGGAGATGCTATCAGCCTGGTGTGCAAGGCGGAGGGTCTCAATGTTGACACGGCGATGGATGCAAGGACAGGTTTGGAGAAACTAGAGCGGAATACATATCGCCTGATTGTGTGTGATATCATGCTGCCTGAAATGAACGGCTTTCACATTCTCGACGCACTGAAGCGGGCGTCTGTTCTCACGCCTCTGATCATGATCACGGGATTCTCGACAATGCAGAACGCGGTGTACTCGTTGAAGAATGGAGCGATCCATTTTGTGCCAAAGCCGTTCACTGCTGAGGAGTTGGAAAGCGCAATCCATCGCGGTCTTCGGTACGGCGAGCTGCGTCGCGATAATATCCTTCCCAAGGGGGAAGAAGATCTTTCCAAGATGCCCGTGCGTTGTCCAGTGGAGTACTACCGCCTGGGCAACTCGAGCTGGGTGTTCATTGCTGAGAATGGCAGCGGTCTTGTCGGGGTTACGGACCTGTTCGTGAAAACGATAGCGCCGATTCGTGAAGTGCGATATTGCGGGTTGGATTCCGAGGTGACGCAGGGAACAGCGTGTGTGAAGATTGCTTCCAAGGACGATCTGGTGCATGATGTGCTGAGCCCCCTGAGTGGCAGAATTATCGAGACAAACAATGCGTTGCTTTCAAATCCTGAGATGCTCGAGAAGGATCCCTACTTCGCGGCCTGGCTCTACAGGATTATTCCAACGGAAGTAGCTCATGGACTTGAGCAGTTGACATCATGTTTGGGAAATCATTGAAAACGAAAAACTATCGGACGACGTTTCTGCCTCTGCGCGGAGCGTGCACGGATCGGGATGTTTGAAGGAGGATACGTTATGGCTCTATTCATTCTGGCAGTTGTTCTTTTCGTCATTGCAGACATTCTCCTGCGGATCACGCTGAAGAAGATGAAAGAGAAGAAACTGCGGCAGGAGCGTGAGGCTGCCCTTGCAGTCGGCTTGAAGCTTGACTTCAGCCGGGAGGCCAAGACCCTGAAGCGGGCCGAAGTCCCCAATCCGAAAGCCCGGATTCTCTGCGTCGACGATGAGGCGGTGATTCTGGACAGTTTCCGGAGGATCCTGGTTCTCGACGGATATGCTATCGATACTGTCGAAACAGGCCAGGAGGCTCTCGGTCTGATCCAGCAGCATCACTACGATTTTGTCTTCACGGATTTGAGAATGCCCAGCATGGCAGGAGAGGAAGTCGCGAAAGCAGTGAAGCACCTGAGGCCCGACATCGATGTCATTATCATCACGGGTTACGCCACGGTCGAATCCGCCGTGGAATGCATGAAGCATGGGGCAATGGATTACGTTCAGAAACCGTTCACGGAGGGCGAGTTGGTCGAATTGGTGAAGAAATTCGTCTTCCGGCGCCAGGAACGAATCAAGAATGAGTTGAGACCGCGGGTGCATGTCAGCCATGTCGCGGAGGTCGACAGCTTCCCCAGCGAAGAATTCGCTATTCCAGGGGGGGCATTCATCTCTGAAGGGCATTGCTGGCTGATGATGGAACCGGACGGGAGTGTGAAAGTCGGCATCGACGATTTCGCCAAGAAACTGTTGGGGCGTGTCGATGATATCGAATTCCCCAATCTGGGCATGAACGTCAAGGCCGGTCAGTCTCTCTTTTCGATCCGCTGCGGACGACGAGTTATCCCCTTCCAGGCACCGATCAGCGGTCGGGTAACAAAAGTGAACAAGTATTTGAGTGAACATCTGGAGGCGCTCGATATCACTCCATATGGCAAGAACTGGGTGTGCGTTGTGGATGCCGAGGACTTTGACGCAGAATTGCCGAGGCTGAAAATCGGAAAGACTGCAGTGAACTTCTTCCAAACGGAAATCGACGAGTTACTTGAGTCCGTCGGTCATCGACCAAACGGCGGGAACGGGGGAAATGGTTCTGGCAAGGGAGATGCCCTGTATCCCGGACAACTGGAAAGCCTCGAAGATCGACAGTGGAATATCCTCGTCAGCAGGTTCTTCAGAAGGTAGTGTCCGGCGAGGCGACTACTACTCCATCATAAAAAAGAGGAATCCATGGATCGAAGGAACTTTGTCAAGACGCTTGGCGGAATCGGGGCAGGAGTCTTGGGGACCGAGTTGGCTGTGGCACAGGAACAGCCCGAGCAGAAGGAGTTCGTCGGAGTTCTCGTCGACACCGCTCGCTGCATCGGGTGTCGCAGTTGTGAAATGGCTTGCGCGGAGACTCACGGTTTCCCGGAGCCTGATGCCAGCACCGACGTCTACGAGAAAGAGAGGGCGCCCTCGACGCTGCAATGGTCCATAGTGAACCGCTACGAGACTGAAAAAGGAGAGACGTTCGTTAAACGTCAATGCATGCACTGCAATCAGCCGGCTTGTGCGTCAGCGTGCCTGACGAAGGCGATGCTGAAAACCGAAGAGGGGCCCGTGATCTGGCGTGAGGACAAATGCATGGGGTGCCGGTTCTGCATGCTCTCTTGTCCGTTCGACATCCCAAAGTATGAGTACGACAGCTGGAAGCCGAAGGTGCAGAAGTGCAGCCTTTGCTGGGAGCGGCTGGAGGAGGGAAAGGTCCCGGCATGCGTTGAGGCGTGTCCGGTTGAAGCAATCAGGTTCGGAAAGAGAAGAGATCTGATCGAGATGGGGAGGGTGCAGATAGCGAAGGAGCCTGAGAATTATGTGCACCACATCTATGGGGAGGCGGAGGCAGGGGGAACCAGCTACATGTATCTCGCTGCCGTGCCGTTCGGGGGAATTGGTTTCAGGACAGACCTCGAGACGACTTCGTATCCGGAGCTGAGTAAGGATTACCTGTATGCTGTCCCAATCGTTCTCACGTTGTGGCCTGCATTCTTGCTGGCATTGAGCAACGCAACAAGAAAAGAAAATGACTGAGACCGCTATGACACAGCCGAATAACAATGGGAGCAAAGGAGCACTCGTAATTTCTGAGGCCAGGCGGTTTGGGCGCTTTCTGTTGAGCGAACTGAAGCCCAAAGGAAAGCTGGTGACGCCCTTCAACGTGTTTGCAGTGGTCGTCCTGGCGATCACGGCGGTTCTCCTGTTCATCAGGTTCACGCAAGGGCTGGCGGCGACCACCAATCTCTCTCAGGATTTCCCGTGGGGGATCTGGATCGGATTTGACGTCATCACCGGGGTTGCGTTCGCGGGCGGTGCGTATGTTGTTACATTCATGGTCTACATTCTCCGGCTGGAGAAATATCATTCCATCGTCCGCATCACAGTCCTCAACGGCTTCCTTGCCTACGTGTTTTACGCTGGAGCTTTGCTGTTTGATCTTGGAAGGCCGTGGAATGTGATCAATCCGATCATCGGAAATTCGTTCGGTGTGAGCTCTGTCATGTTCCTCGTGGCATGGCACTTCATGCTCTACATGATTGCCGAGTTTATTGAGTTCTCGCCTGCAATTGCCGAATGGCTGGGGTGGAGGCGCATCCGCAAGTTCCTTGGCGGCCTCACGCTTGGCGCCGTCATCTTCGGCATCACGCTTTCCACTCTTCATCAGTCAGGACTTGGGGCGCTCTTCCTCATGGCCAAGAGCAAGATCCACCCTCTCTGGTACTCGGAATTCATTCCGATTCTGTTTTTCGTTTCGAGCATTTTCGCAGGTCTCTCGATGGTGATCTTTGAAGGATCGATCAGCCACAGAGTGTTCAAACATCAGATCAGCCCGAAGCATCATTTGGAGCATGAGGAAATCGTGATCGGGTTGGCCCGCGTCTGTGCCGGAACCATGTATATCTATTTCTTCCTGAAGCTCCTTGTCTTCATCCACGGTCAACAATGGAGTTATATCAATACGCCGATGGGATATTGGTTCCTGGTAGAGGTCGTGGGGTTCGTTCTCATCCCGGTGCGTCTCTTCACGCAGGCTGTCAGGTTCCGCAATCTGGCGTTGATCCGCATCGCTGCTGTTCTCACGCTGGTCGGGATTATTCTGAACCGGCTCAACGTCTCCATCATCGCGTTCAAATGGTATGCGGTCGAGCACTATTTCCCTTCGTGGATGGAGCTGATGATCACGCTGGGAGTCATTACGGCCGAGATCGTTGTGCTGCGATGGGTTGTCGAGAGAATGCCGATCCTGCGTAATCCGCCTGAGTGGGCACAACCGACAACTGAAGAGATTCCAAAAACGAGGTTCGTCATGAAAGAAGGAGAGGAGAAGCAATGGGCAGCTATCAATATGTAGACATTTTCGCAACGAAAGGGATCGAGTATCTCTTTGTCATCGGATTCCTGCTCACGCTGGTCGTTTTCTGGAGGTATCTGAACAGATCGACGGTTTTGCCGAATGCGGCTGCTACGGCGAGACTCATTCCGACGACCCCCTGGTTTCGGATGGCCGACGGTCTCTATTTCCATCAGGGTCACAGCTGGGCCCGCGTGGAAGACAACGGGACGGTAGTTGTTGGTATGGATGATTTCGCACAGAAGCTCGTCGGTGAAATGAATACAATCCAGCTTCCGAAACCAGGTGAAACAGTACGGCAGGGGACAAAAGCATGGGATCTTGTCATTGACTCACGATCTCTTCCCATGAGATCGCCGGTCAGCGGACAGGTCGTTGAAGTGAACGACGAAGTGCTTTCGTCGCCTCGTGTAGTGAATGCGGACCCGTACGAAAGGGGATGGCTTCTGAAGGTCCGCCCCAAAGGTTTCAAGGATGACGTGACGAATCTTCTGTCGGGTGACCTTGCGCGCGCATGGATGGAGCAAACATCCAACATGCTTCGCACATGGTCGAGTGGAAGCCTTGGAGTGGTTCTGCAGGACGGAGGTCTCCCGGTCCAGGGGATCGCCAGAAACATGTCTCAGGAGAAATGGCACGAAATTGCGTCAGAGTTTCTTCTTCACACCCCCTCAGAGTGATGGGCGTCCTTCTTTGCGCACGGCACATGTGTGTGGGATAGCTCAAGAATGAAAGGATGAAAGGATGTCTGAGCAAGACGGCACTGGGCGAAAGGCAATCCGTGGAGAGCCCGATCTTCGGGGAAAATATCCTTTGATACCACCGAACGAGCTACGATGCGTCTGGATGACAGCGGGGGTGCTTTCGTACCAGCTCTGTGAAAGGAAGTTTGAGTGTGAACAGTGTCCGCTGGACATCGCGCTCCGCCAACGCTTTGTGAATCGCGAGATAGCTCTCGGTGGGGCAGTGGTAGATTCATCAGGGGGCGACGCTGAAAAGACGCACGGCGCGATGCTCTACGGGCGAAAGCACGTCTGGTTGAGGCAGGAGAACAATGAAGTGGTGAGAATTGGGCTTGAACCCGGCATCGCTTCTGTGCTCGTGTCTCCAAAGGCGGTCGTGCTTCCATCGCTCGGGGAGAAAATTGTCCGGGACAAAGTCTGTGCGTGGATCGTGCTCGACGGTGGCACATTGCCCATCGTGTCCCCGCTGGGAGGCAACGTGATCGCGACGAACTCAAGGCTGGCAGAGAATCCCCACGCAGTCTGTCTTTCACCCTTGGATCAGGGCTGGCTCTTTGAACTCTCAGTCGAGGCTGGAGCGGTGAAGAACGCAGAGGTCTTCCCGGCAGCAGAAATCGCCCGCGTCTACGCCGACGACGAACGTCGATTCCAGGCTATGCTCACAGCCGAGTTGATGAGGAGCGGATCGGGGATAGGTCCAACGCTGGCGGATGGCGGTCAGGCGCTCACCAACATCGCAGAAATGCTCGGAGCCGCCAAGTACTTCAAACTGCTCCGCAATGCCTATACGTGATTCAGGGGGTTATCCCCGAGGGTTGCCACGTATGCCAGTTCAAGTGCATTCTTAAGCGTGCCAACCAAAGGGCTTGGACTTCCTAAGATTGCATTCCTGAAAATGGCATTCGGGGCAATCGTTGTATTTTTCCACACTCTGTTCTTGGCATAGTTTCTGCCAGACGGGCCAAGTGGACAGAAACCATGCGATGGCTTAAGACTCTCAAGGGCCGCCTACTCCTCGGTTCATTCCTACTTTTGATTCTCTTCGGAATCTACTCTTACTTCTCTGTCCGTTTCTACACCGATCAGATGATGTCGCAGGTCACGGAAAGCGCCAACCGTGTGAGCGATTTCATCAAGAGCTCGACGCATTACAGCATGCTTCTGAACCGGAAGGAGGATGTGTACGAGATCATTCAAACCATCGGCCGACAGCCTGGAATCATCAGTGTCCGGATTTTCAACAAGAGAGGTGAGATTACCTACTCGACAGAGGGGGCAGAGAGAGGAACAGTCGTCGACTTGAAGGCCGAGGCGTGCTATGGTTGTCACGACCAGGAAAAGCCGCTGGAATCAGTGCCTGCTGGAAATCGCATGAGGATCTATACAATTCCCGACGGCCGGCGTATCCTCGGGCTCATTAACCCTATCCGCAACGAAACCCAGTGCTCAAGCGCAGGATGTCACTCTCACCCGACGGAGCGCACCGTGCTTGGAGTCCTCGATGTACGGATGTCTCTCGATCGGGTAGATGATGCCATCACGAGCTCGCAACAACGGATCGTCGGTGTCGCCCTTCTTCTTCTTGTTCTCGTCGCAACGACATCATGGTATTTTGTCTCCACCAACGTGCTGCGACCTGTGAAAACCTTGATGGTTGCGACACATGAGGTGTCGTCTGGGAATTTGGAGCATGAGATCCCCATCACAGGGAGCGATGAGATTGGTCGGCTGGCAGGTGCGTTCAATGCCATGACACAATCGCTGAAACGCGCCCAGAAAGAAAACCGTGAGTGGTCGCTCACGCTTGAGCAGCGTGTTCGAGACAAAACTGCAGAGCTCCAGAAAGTCCATCAACAGGTGATGCAGATCGAAAAGATGGCGTCGCTCGGCAAGTTGGCGGCGACAGTGGCGCATGAGCTGAATAATCCTCTCGAAGGCATCCTCACGTATGCAAAGCTCATCGGGCGCAGACTGAAGAAGCTCGAAGTGAAATCTCCGGCAATCGAGGAAACGATCAATGATATCGAACTCATCCAGCGAGAGACCGGACGAAGCGGTAACATTGTGAAAAATCTCCTGCTCTTCTCCAAGAGACAGGTGGGAGAGTATGCCCTGGTGCCCGTGCAGCAGATCGTTCAGAGGGCCCAACAGCTCATGCAGCATCACTTTCAGATCTCGAATGTCCGGTTTGAGGCACACCTGCCGCCGCAAGATGTATTGCTCATGTGCGACGAGAATCAAATTGAACAGGCGCTTGTCGCGTTGTTTGTGAACGCTGTGGAGGCAATGCCGGACGGGGGGAGTATTTACGTCGAAGCTCACCAGGTCCCTGCCGACGGAGACGTTGTGCTGACGGTGAAAGACAGCGGAATAGGCATCCCGCCCGATGATCTTCCCCATGTGTTCGAGCCCTTCTACACGACGAAGAAGGACGTGCAGGGGGTGGGGCTTGGATTGTCGGTCGTATATGGAATAGTTGAGCGACATGGCGGTGTCATCACGGTGGATTCTGCGCCAGGGAAAGGAACGGCGTTCACCATGAAGTTTTCACAAAGTGAGACAATTGGTACCAGAAAGACGATCTCAGGAGAAAGTGCCTGAGTACTGCGATTGCATCTGAGCGATTACAGCTTTGTACGAGGAACTGACATGAATTCAAATCCTTCAATTCTGGTTGTTGATGATGAACAGGTCGTGAGAGACTCGCTGTCGAAGTGGTTTCGTGAGGATGGCTACCACGTCTCTGCTGCTGGGAGCGCGGCAGAAGCGCTCCAGCAGCTGCAAGGGAGAAAGTGGGACATCCTTTTGCTCGATATCAAGATGCCGGGCATGGATGGGATGGAGCTGCAGCAGCGAATCAAAGAGATCGACTCGACAGCAACGATCATCTTCATCACTGCTCACGCGACAGTCGACACCGCGGTCAAGGCGCTCAAGGAAGGAGCGTTCGACTATGTCACAAAGCCGATCGACCCTGACTACCTGTCGCATCTCGTGACGAATGCGCTGAAACAGAGGAACCTCTTCAATGAGAATCTGAAGCTGAAGGAGCAGATTTCTGAGTTCAGCCGCGCAGATGAAATCGTTGGAGAGTCGTCGCAAATGCAGAAAGTCTACGACCTCATCCAAACGGTCTCAAAGACCGATACAACAGTGATGATCAGAGGAGAGAGTGGAACCGGCAAAGAGCTCATCGCACGGGCAATTCACAGCAACAGTGCCCGCCGGTATTTCCCCATCGTGGCGGTCAACTGTGGAGCTCTGCCCGAAGGGATTCTCGAGAGCGAGCTGTTCGGACATGAGCGCGGCGCTTTCACAGGAGCTCAGTATCGGCGGAAGGGGAAGCTGGAACTCGCGGACGGCGGGACGCTCTTTCTCGATGAGGTTGGAAACATCGATATGAAGACCCAGATGGATCTCCTTCGGGTGATCGAAACAAAGCAATTCGCCCGGGTCGGTGGAAACGAGATTATCAGAGTGGATTTCCGGGTTATCTGCGCGACAAACAAGGATCTGGAGAAAGCCGTTTCCGAAGGGTCATTTCGCGAGGACTTGTATTATCGTCTCAACGTCTTCACCGTGTTCATTCCCCCTCTGAGGGAGCGCAAAGGTGATATTCCACAGCTCGCGAACTACTTTGTCCAGAAATACTCACGCGCGATGGGGAAGGCGATCACAGCCATTTCTCCGGAAGCAATGGATACGATCGTTCGGTACAACTGGCCCGGAAACGTCAGAGAACTCGAAAACGCGATCGAGCGCGCCATGGTTGTCGGGAGGCCACCGATCATCAAACCGGAAGATCTTCCCTATCAACTCACCGAGAAAAACCATGTTCTCCCTGCAGGATCACTTGCAGCGATCGAAAAGGCGCATATCGTGTCGATCTTGGAGCAAAACCGTTGGAATATCTCCAGATCGGCTGAAATCCTTCAGATAGATAGGGTCACGCTCTACAACAAGATCGAAAAGTACGGACTGAAGAAACCAAGCGCAGGATAAGACACCCGCGTGGCTTCTGCCATCAACATCCTGAATGCCTCAAAGCTGGAGGATGAGCGGCTCGGGGAGCTCTCGCAGGTCGTCGGCCAGGTGTTTGGACTTCGGACGTACGTGACTCCTGCCCTCCTCAACCTCGACCGGGCGTTTGACGCCTCCCGCGGACAATACAATTCGACTGCGCTTCTCGTCCAACTTCTCAATCAATATGGCCAGTCCGACGACAAGCGTATTGCTGTCGTCGCCGTGGATCTTTTCATTCCCGTCCTGACGTTTGTCTTTGGCGAAGCTCAGCTCAAGGGGCCGGCTGCGGTGGTATCAACGGTCCGGCTGTCCAATCCCTTCTACGGCCTTCCAAGGGATGAGGATTTGTCCCTGAGACGGCTGGAGAAAGAAGTTGTTCATGAACTGGGCCATACGTTCGGACTGTACCATTGCCACCAGTTCGAATGTGTCATGCGGTCGTCGACATATGTGGAAGAGCTTGACCTGAAGCGCCTCTCTCCATGTCCTGACTGCAACGGCCAACTGAAGGGGTTGATGTTGAATAAATAGACAGAAGGATTGGCGGAATCAGGAAAGCCCTTTTTTGATGTTCTCATTTTCGGTAACGGGGTAGGGTTGGAATTTGGATATCTCGGTCTGTTAATCGTTTCAGCGAAGGGCTTTGGTGGCACATTAGTTGTGTGGAAAATCAAGTCGTTGGGCATAAACTGCCAGAAATGAAGATGAGTCTTCACCAGGAAAGGCGTATGTCTTTATGATTCGAGGAAACGTTGTTATCGCTCAAGAGATCTGCAAAGGGTGCGAGCTGTGCATCGAGGCTTGCCCACAAGACAGTCTCGGTCTGTCAGAAAAAATTAATCTCAAAGGATATCGGTACGCGGTCCTGATTCAGGACAACTGTACGGGTTGTGTAAACTGCGCACTTGTGTGCCCTGATGCTGCAATTACCGTCTTCCGCGAGAAGAAGCACGCCAAGGGACCATCTGCGAATGTTGTCACTGCGTGATCAGCGAACGTACCATCCCCAACAAGGACTAGAATAGCTATGTCAACACATGATGAGAAATCCGATGTTCGAATTATGAAGGGAAACGAAGCGCTTGCGGAGGCGGCTTTTCGTGCGGGGATGCAGGCGTACTTTGGATACCCAATCACACCTCAGTCAGAGGTGATTGAATACCTGATGGAAGAGCAACCGAACTACGACTGTGTGGTCCTCCAGGCGGAGAGCGAGCTCGGTTCGATCAACATGGTGTTTGGAGCTGCAGGTGCTGGTGCGCGTGTGATGATCTCTTCGTCGGGACCAGGCATTAGCCTTATGCAGGAGGGCATCTCCTACATGGCTTCGGCACAACTGCCGTGCCTTATCGCAAATATTCAGCGTGGCGGTCCCGGCCTCGGGACAATTCAACCGTCGCAGGGAGACTATTTTCAGGCCACGAAGGGGGGCGGACATGGGGACTATCGTCTGCTCGTCCTCGCGCCTGCATCAGTGCAGGAGATGGCAGATTTCGTTGTCGAGGGCTTCAGACTGGCAGAGAAGTACCGGAATCCGGTGATGATTCTGACGGATGGAGCGTTGGGGCAAATGATGGAGAAACTGGAGCTCCCGAAAGCGGGTTGCCTGCCACATACGGTGATGCCGTGGGCCACAACCGGCAAGCCGGCAGATGGGGAGCGACGAATCATCACTTCGCTTTTCATGCAGCCTGAGAAAATGGAAGAAGTCAATCTGTTATTGCAGAAAAAATATCAGCAGATGGAGGCGGAAGAAGTACGCTATGAGGAACATGAGGTTGAAGATGCCGATGTCATCCTCGTTGCGTTCGGTCTTGTTGCCCGCATCTGTCAGAAAACGATGGAACTTGCGAGGAAAAAGGGATTGCGGGTTGGCATTCTCCGCCCGATTACCCTCTTCCCGTTTCCCTCGAAACGTCTTGCGGAGCTGGCATCGAAGGTCGATGCCATCCTGACGGTTGAGATGAACGCCGGCCAGATGTTGGAAGACGTGAAGCTCGCGGTTGAAGGCCGGTGTCCGGTGCACTTCAAAGGAAGAATGGGCGGCATGATCCCGTCGCCCGATGAAGTGCTGGAGGCAGTTGAGGCCATCGTTGAGCACAAAGTCGAAATGGAAAGGTGATGCCATGGATATTCCGCCTCTCACAAATGGTTTTGAAATCGTTTACAAGAAACCTCAGACCCTTACGGAAACGCCGATGCACTACTGCCCGGGGTGTGGGCATGGCGTTGTCCACCGGGTGTTGATGGAAGTGGTCGATGAAATGGGAATCCAGGACAAGACGATCGGTGTTGCGCCTGTCGGATGCTCGGTCTTTGCCTATGACTACATGAATATCGACATGCAGGAAGCGGCACATGGACGAGCGTCGGCGGTGGCGACAGGAATCAAGCGGGTTTTACCGGATCGCTTCGTGTTCTCCTATCAGGGCGATGGCGACCTGGCTGCGATTGGCACAGCCGAAACAATCCACGTCGTCAATCGCGGCGAGAACATCCTCATGGTCTTCATCAACAATGCGGTGTATGGCATGACTGGCGGTCAGATGGCCCCAACGACGCTGGATGGCATGAAGACAACGACATCTCCGTTCGGGCGAGATCCGAAGTCCGCCGGACATCCTCTCAAGATTACCAACCTCATTGCGCAGTTGCCCGGTGCCTACTACGTCACACGCCAGGCGGCGCATACCGCAGCGTCTGTTCGAAAGCTGAAAAAGGCCGTTCAGGCTGCGTTTCAGTATCAGAAGCTGAACAAAGGGACATGTTTCATTGAAGTCGTGTCGAATTGCCCGTCGGGATGGAAAATGACGCCCGCGGAATCGAACAAGTGGCTGGAAGAGAACATGTTTCCCATTTTCCCGCTCGGTGATCTCAAGACACCGGCTCAAACAATGAACTAGACAGGCATGATCATGATTACAAGTCAGGAAATCATCATTGCCGGCTTTGGAGGTCAGGGTGTCCTCTCGATGGGGCAACTGATGGTCTATGCCGCAATGCTCGAGGGAAAGGAAATCAGCTGGATGCCATCCTACGGTCCCGAAATGCGGGGCGGCACTGCCAACTGCGTCGTGATTGTATCGGACTCAAAGATTAGCTCTCCTATTCTCTCAAAATTCGACTCTGCGCTTGTTCTGAATCAACCCTCCATGGACAAATTCGCGACCAAAGTGCATCCGGGCGGGCTGCTGATCTACGAGCGCTCAACGATCATTAATCCTACGACACGGAACGATATCGAAATCCTGAGTATTCCCGCAATCGAAGAGGCCCACAAGCTCTCGAGCAAGCAGGTGGCAAACGTGGTGTTACTGGGGGCGTTCCTCGAACGGAGACCTATCGTACGGCCTGAGAATGTCATCCTCGCACTCCGCAAAGTGCTGCCAAAACACCGACAGAACCTTCTGCCGGTGAACGAGAAAGCGCTTGCTCGCGGGAAGGAACTGGCACTTGAAGCGATGGCGGAGACGCCTGCTCGGTAACAACTTGTGGCACGACACAGGAGGAAGGGCTGATATGAACGAGAACAATGTTCGATGTGCACATGCATGCCGGTCGACGTGCGCCATGCTTTCGGAGGCGCTTCGGGAAGAGAGCGAGATGGTTCGGTTCTATGAACGTCTCGGGCAGGAGTGCGACTATCCCGATGTCCGCAATATGGTGCAGGAACTTATCGAGCAGAGAAGCCGTTCAGCGTTGATGATCAATCAGAAACTAAACGAGCTCCGGGCGCGGGGCGAGATCATCGATGGTGTCATCTCGAGCTACGATTCCACAGGGGCCTGAGTAGTCGGGGGGTGGGTGTTGTGACTGCCGCCGGCGTCAGTGTCAATACTTGAACAGGAGAACATGAGCGTACTTTTCAGCAGACAATGCGAATACGCACTGCAGGCCGTCCTCTTCCTCGCGTTGAAACCGGAGGGGAGCAAGACCTCGATCCGTGATCTCGCAAAGCGAATCCAGATTCCACACCACTTTCTGGCAAAGATCCTTCAGCAACTCGTGTATAAGGGATTGCTCATTTCTCAGAAAGGACCTACAGGAGGATTTGCGCTGGCAAAGCCGGCAAAAGCGATCACGCTGTATGACATTGTCGAAGCTGTGGACGGGGTGGATTTCACAACGAAGTGTATCCTTGGCTTCCCGGAGTGCTCTGGAAAGAACCCCTGCGCAGTGCATGAAACGTGGGGAGCGATGCGGGATGAATTGAAGAATGTCTTCATGAACAAGAACATCGCCCAGATGGCCCGGGAGATGAAGCGACCAGAATACAAAGCGGTGAACGGATAGCCTGCGGCACCCAAGGGAGGGAGGCCGCAGCAACAAGCCCCCGCCGACAATGTCGAGCGGGGGCTTCCTGTTTTCAGACAGCTCGGTACCCGGCACGCAATCAGGCAGAACCTGTGCGCTCCAGGAGCAGCTTCCGAGTGTAGGCGATGAGTCCTCCGGCGTCGATGATTGCCTGACGGGCGCGCGGGAGAGGAATAACCGCGAAGCGCTTTCCGGTGTTCTTGTTGAGAACCTCGTTCTCCGTTATTTCCAACTCGTCACCCTCCGAAGCCTCGAGATCCGGGCATGTCACGGTCTGAAGTCCGAGATTGATGCCGTTTTGCAGGAATATCCGCGCAAATCCCCGGGCCACGATGATCAGCTGATGACCTTTGAGTGTTGAGACTGCCTGCTCTCGCGACGAGCCGCATCCGAAGTTATTCCCGCCTACGATGACACTCCCTGACGGCACTTGCTTCGATTTCAATTTATTGTTGAATTCTGTCAGATCCGCAAACGCGAACTGTGGAGTCTCAGTCGGGAGCACTGTTGCCATGTATCTCCCCGGATAAATGACGTCCGTCGAAATGTCATCGCCAAGCTTCAAAACGACCGTTGCCATGCTATTTCGCTCCTTTCCGTGGATCCGCTATCACTCCTCGTATCGCCGACGCCGCAGCAACAGCAGGTGAACTGAGGAACACCTGAGAATTCGGATTACCCATCCGTCCTTTGAAATTCCGGTTTGTCGTCGAAAGTGCCGTCTCACCGTCTCCCAATGCTCCCTCGTGTACTCCCAGGCAGGGTCCACAACCGGGATTCATCACCACAGCACCTGCCGACATGAGCGTCCCGACGTAGCCTTTTGCCAGCGCCTGAGCATAGATCCGTCCGGAGGCAGGGAACACCAGCATGCGAACGTTTCCGGCGACTTTCTTCCCCTTGAGCAGCGACGCTGCGACGGCAAGGTCGTCCAACCTTCCGTTAGTACACGATCCGATCACGACCTGATGAATCTTCGTACCCGTAACATCCTTGATGGGCTTCACATTGTCGACAGTATGCGGGCAGGCGATTTGCGGATCGAGCTTGGAAACGTCGATCTCGATAGTCTGATCGTACACGGCATCCTTATCCGGCACGACGAGATCGATCTTACCTTTCACGCCGGCCTCGTAGCGGAGATACCGAAGAGTTTCCTTATCGGCCGGAACGATCCCTGCAGTCGCCCCGGCTTCGACGGACATGTTACAAATCACCAGACGACCTGATGTCGGCATGCTTCGGATCGTCGGACCATGGAATTCAATCGCTTTGAAGTTCGCTCCTTGCGCGGTCAGCCGACCAATGAGGCGCAGGATAAGGTCTTTCGGCCCGACAAACTTTTTGAATTTTCCCTTCACGACAACTTTGATCGTCGCCGGAACCTCGACGTTCAGAGCTGTGCCAAGCGCCCATACGCTGGCCATCTCCGTCGCACCGATTCCGAAGGCGAACGCACCGAGCGCTCCGTGACTTGTTGTGTGCGAGTCAGTCCCGACCACAACAGTGCCCGGCCGGACATAGCCATTCTCAGGGAGTATCTGGTGACAGATACCGCCCACGTCGCCTCTGATGTCATGGAATTTTCCGATCCCCTGGGAGAGGACAAACTCACGCACCTTTTTCTGGTTGGAAGCGGTTTTTGGTGATTCCGCAGGGACCCTGTGGTCAAAGATGATGGAAATCCTGGTCGGATCCCAAATGTTCGGCTTCAGGGTCGTTCCCTGGTAGATTTCGAGGAACTGATTGATGACGAGAGCCGCATTCTCGTGTGACATCGCCAGGTCCACTTTCGGCTCAACGACATCGCCGGCCTTCACCGCGTCGCGGCCGCACGCCCGGGCCAGGATTTTTTCCGCAACGGTCATTCCCATGATACATCTCCTTTGCTAAATGATCTTTGAGTCACGTAACTTCTGAATGTCAGCATCGGAATATCCGAGGCTGCGAAGCACTTCCGACGTGTGCTCACCGAGTGTGGGGGGAGGCGTTTCCACGTGTCCCGGCGTCTTGGAGAACTTTGCGGTCAGGTTGAATAATTTGAGCTCACCGATTGCTTCCAGCTGCACTGTTCCAAAGGTATTCCGATGTGCAATTTGCTCCTGGGCGAGAGCTGCGCCGAGCGCGAGAATCGCGCCTGAGGGCACATCCCTGTTGTTCAATGCATCGACCCAGGAGGACGTGTTGCGCTCCATGAGCTTCGCCTCGAGGAGGGGAGTGAGCGCCTTCCTGTTCTTTTTCCTGGCGTCTCGCTCCTGAAACCGTGGATCGGTTTTGAGCTCCGGTACCCCAAGCACGTCCACGACGGCTTCCCACTGTTCCTGTTTGTTCGCTGCAATGTTGATGAATCCATCCTTTGTTCGGAACGTACCGGATGGGGCGGCGGTGAAGTTGTCATTGCCCATCATCACCGGTTGCTGACCGCCGATCATGAGATTTGCGACAACCCATCCCATAAGGGGCATGATAGAATCCAGGAGTGCCACGTCTATGAATTGACCCTCGCCGGTCTTCTCGCGGTAGTAGAGGGCGCCCATAATGGCGAAGGCTGCGTTGAGTCCTCCGACCGTGTCACACACTGGAAAACCCGCACGGAGAGGATTGAGCCGCTCGTCACCGTTGATCGCCATCTCGCCGCTCAGGCCCTGGATGATCTGGTCATACGCCGGCTTCAGAGCATCCGGGCCCGTCTGGCCGAAGCCACTGATCGCGCAATAGACGATTCTGGGATTAATCGAGCTGAGGATATCATAGGACAAGCCCAGCCTTGACATCACGTCAGGCCGAAAATTCTCAACCACGACGTCCGACTTCGCTGTAAGCCGCTTGAAGATCTCTTTGCCTTCAGGGGGTTTCAGGTTCAGGGTCAGCGACTTCTTGTTTGCGTTTTGAGCCAGAAAGCTCGTTCCCATGAGTTTTCGATTGTACTCCGGGACGCATCCGAGTTTGCGCGCCAAATCGCCATCAGTGGGATTTTCGATCTTGATGACTTCAGCCCCGGCAAGAGAGAGGTGAAGCGTGGCAAATGGACCGGAGAGTACATTGGTCAGATCAAGAACGCGGATACCTTCTAGGAGTTTCATGCGGCTATCGGTGTATGTGAGACATTTGGTGAGAGCTACGTTCGTTGGAGCCCGCTCAACGGTCCGGACTTATGCACGAGCCCGGGGAGTTCCCTCGCGAAAAACCTGGAGAAGTCTTTGGCCACGGCAATGAGTCGGTTCGAGTCGATGTCAGCCCGCAGTCCTGTGAGTTGGAGAGAATGGACGAAGTCTTCTGTGCAGACATTGCCGGCGGCGACTTTTGTGAACGGACATCCTCCGAGTCCTGCGCACGATGTCTCGAAGATGCGCACGCCTGATTCCATCGCGGCATAGCAATTTGCCAGCCCAAGGCCATACGTGTTATGAAAATGACACGTGCATTCGACGGTGGGATTCAAGGCCAAGATTTTCCCGACCATGTTCTTTACCTGGGTGGGATGAGCGTGTCCCGCAGTATCGGCCAGGCTGATAGCGTGCAAACCCGCATCAACGTACTTTCGCACGATAGAGAGGACTCGTTCCTGTGGGATGGCACCTTCGAATCCACATCCGAACGCCGACTGGACTGACACCTGCACTTTCTTTCCGAGACGAAGAGCTTCCTGTGCTGTCGGAATGATTCGGGCAATGGCTTCGTCTGTGGACATTCCTGTGTTCTTGCGGCTGTGGGTTTCACTTGCCGACACTCCCATGCAGAACATCTCAACGCCGCACGCAAGGCCGCGTTCAAGCCCCTTTTCGTTCAGGACAAGGCCTGAAAGCACCACATGCGAAGGTTTGCTCCCCGAGGCGCTGAAGTGACTGAACAGCCTGTCCGTGTCAGCCATCTGAGGAACTTTCTGAGGGTGGACAAAGGAACCAAGCTGCAGGATGTCAATGCCGCTTTGCAGGAGTGATTCGGCCCATTGAATTTTCTGATCGAATGGGACGGCCTGCTGTTCCATCTGCAAGCCATCCCTCAGGCCTACCTCGTGGATCACTATCTCGTTCATAGGGTTTCTGGTTCTTGCTACAAAAGTACATGCTACGGAAGATGCGCGACAATCGCTTTGGCCATGTCGGTGGTGGTATGAGAACCGTGCATATCGTAGGTTCTCACTGCTCCCTCTTTGATGACCGCGGCTACAGCTTGTTCGAGGGCGAGACCTTTCTGTGTCTCTCCGAGCCAGTCGAGCATCATCTTGGCGGCAAGGATTGTGGCTATAGGATTGACCTTGTCCAGTCCGGCGTACTTGGGAGCCGAGCCGTGCGTTGGTTCGAAGACAGCGAGCTTCTGGCCAATATTGCCCGAACAGCCGAAGCCCAGTCCACCCACCATCTGTGCGCAGAGGTCGGAAATGATATCGCCATACAGATTAGGTGCCACGAGCACATCATAGTTGAATGGATTCTTCAGGAGCCACATCGTCATAGCGTCGATGTTGGCATCGTCAAGCTGGATTTCGGGATATTGAGCCGCGACACTTTTTGCTGCCTCGAAGAATAATCCGTCCGTTGCGCGCACAACATTAGCTTTGTGGACGATCGTGACTTTCTTTCGTTTGAACTTCCGCGCGAAATCGAACGCGGCACGGACGATACGCTCAGAGCCGAGGACAGTATTGATCTTGCAGGAAACGGCATACTGGTCGAGCGGAAGGTGGGCAAACGGAGCAAAGGGCTTGGAGAGGCGCTCCAGCGTTTCAGCGAGGGGACCGGGGACAGGCGAGAATTCGACGCCTGCGTAGAGATCCTCGGTGTTTTCGCGAAACACGACGAGATCGATACCTTCTTTGAAATTTAGCGGATTGCCGGGGTAAGCTTTGCACGGCCTGAGGCAGGTGTATAGGTCAAACAGCTGTCTCATCCGCACGATGGGGGAGCGATACGTCAAACCTTTTGACTGAAGCGCGGGTGCAAGTTCCTTCTGGGCTTCTTTCACCGGCTTTGAGGTGATGGCACCGAAGAGGGCTGCATCAACATTGTTGAGGAGATCTATTGTCCGTTGTGGAAGAGCATCTCCTTCCTGACACCAGTAATCCCACCCGATGTCTCCGTAAATGTAGTCTGCGTCAAGTCCAACCTTGTCGAGTACGAGGCGTGTGGCTTTGAGGACGTCTACACCGATTCCATCTCCGGGAAGCCACGCTATCTTGTATTTTGCCATGCTGTCTCCAAAAGAGTCTGTTGTATGTTGATGTCTGATGATAAACAGTTCACACGAAAGCTCTCAACCGGTGTGCCAGAAAAAAAGGCGTCTTTGGCGCACCAGATGCCTAAATCCACTCAGGAATCGCGCCTGTTTCTGAAATTCCTACGTTTTCAAATCCGGCTTTTCTCAGTATTGAAAAAATCCACGTAGTTTGCTTCGTATTTGCACATGGTCAGGAGAGACTGCTTGGATCGAGGAACCATATGATCTTGACAATCAACTCACGAATACATATATTCAGACTAAACAGTCCGAATATATACCACCGCTTTCGTCTGCTCTTCGAATTATGAGAGACTGGCCTCACAGGTGGTTTACAGATGGCGTAGGACAGACTGCATGCAAAGGAAGAGAACATGAGTTGGGAGCGTGCTGAGGTAGCTGAAGTCCAGGTATGCGCGACGGAGAATGAACGACGCGCGGAAGCAGCGAAGTCAGAAGCACCGGCCAGAGTGAACGAAGTCAAGATTCGGAAGGTGCCTCCGGGACTTCGCAGAGACCGAAGACTGTTCCGTGAACAACGATCTGCGATCGCCCGCCTTCGCTGGAGGCTTCAACATGACACGCAGTTCCTTCGGACGACAGTGCAGGCAGCGTTCGTCCTCCTGTGCGTTTGGATCGGGATCGAATTCCATCTCTTCGTGCAATGGGGGATGACGAACGGGACATCTCCCTATGTCACACGCCCGCCGGGTGTCGAAGGATTCCTCCCCATCAGTGCTCTGATAAGCTTGAAATACTGGATTGAAGCCGGCATTGTGAATTCGATTCATCCTTCCGGGCTCTTTATCCTGATCGCCATCCTTCTCACAGGAATCTTCCTGAAGAAGGCTTTCTGTGGCTGGTTGTGTCCAATTGGGACATTAAGTGAATCTCTGTGGATGCTGGGGCAGAAGCTCTTCCGCCGTACGTTCAAGATCACAAAGTGGATCGACATTCCTCTCCGCTCGCTGAAATACTTGCTGCTTCTCTTCTTTGTGAACGCGATTTGGCAGATGGATGTCAATGCGTTGCGAACGTTTATCGAGAGCCCCTACAACAGGATGGCGGATGTGAAGATGTATTTGTTCTTCGCTAACATTTCATCTTTCGCCTTATGGACGATTGTTGTTCTCATTGTTCTCTCCGTCATCGTGAAGAACTTTTGGTGCCGATACCTCTGTCCGTACGGTGCACTCCTCGGAGCGCTGAGCGTTCTCAGTCCATGGAAGATCATGCGCAGCAAGGACACCTGTATCGACTGCGAGCTGTGCACGAAGGCATGTCCTGCAGACATCCCCGTTCATAAGGTGGCCCGTGTATGGAGCGATGAATGTATGGCGTGCTACAGATGCGTGGATGTCTGTCCGGTGAAGAACACGCTCGATGTGCGCTCGATGAGGAACACACGACTTGTACCAGGGTGGGTTTTTGGCAGCCTTGTCGTTGGCGTGTTCGTCGCGGCAACGGGCTTGGCGATCCTTGCAGGGGTTTGGCAAAACAGCATTGGCAAAGAAGAGTATCTCAGAAGATTTCAGGAATTGAACACTCCCGCCTATGAACACTTTGGCGCACAGGGGCAATAGAGATGTCTCCAACACGTGACACGAGCTCGACTGGCGATCGGAGCACGAGCATATTCTATGATCTGTTGGCACCGCACTACGATGCCATGACTGGATTTGAGAAGCGTTTCGAGAAGGAAACGCCGCAGTTCCGCGAGCTTGTCCGAAGATATAAGATCAATGATGCCCTTGATGCCGGTTGTGGCTCAGGCTTCCATTCGATCCTCCTTTCCCAGTTGGGAGTTCATGTGACAGCGGTGGATTGCTCCGAGGAAATGGTGCGTCTGGCGGCGGCGAATGCGAAGGCGCATCATACTGAGATAATCGTCTTTCAAAAGGCGTTCCACGAAATTCCCGCTGAATGGTCCCGCTCGTTTGATGCGGTGTTCGTGATGGGGAATTCGCTGCCGCACCTCCTGACCGATGCAGAACTGCGAACTGCCCTTCAACATCTCATGGGCGTGCTCAGACCGGGCGGTGTGCTGATTGCGCAATGTCTGAACTATGAGAGAGTGCTTGCGCGCAAGGAACGAATATTGAACATAAAAAACGTCGAGGGTGTAAAGATTACCCGGGAATACGAGTATCTTCCGGATGGTATTCGGTTCTCGATTGTGACCGAACATGAGAAAAAGAGCCCCACTCCAGCAGCAAGGGCGACCGTTCGTCTCAGACCCCTTCAAAAAGCCGATATCTCTTCTGTCCTCAATGAACTTGGAGCGTCTGTAGAGTTCCACGGGGACATTGCATTAGCCCCGTTTCATCCTGCTGAATCTGTCGACCTTGTCTTCGTGGCGACGCGCAGCTAGCTCCGCTTCCTTACTGGTGAATATTTCTGCCTGGCCCAAGCGGCGCTCCCAGCTGCTTCACGTGTTGGCGCGATGTCTTCTATTTGCTATATTGCCTCGAGTTTGCCTGTGTTTTGATGATGTCGTAGAATCATGCGGAATCGCGGCACGTGCGCTTTCATGAGTCTGGGGACAGGAGTCTGATGACAACCGTGAGCCGAATCAGAGAGGAGATCATGAATCGACATGCGACTGACAGCGGATCGTTCAAGCGAGCCGTAGGGGGATTCTTTGTTGCCGCCATGGCACTTGGCAGTCTCGCCTATTTCATCACGGTTCCAGGAGGAGATCTCGTCGCGGCCGTCCTGCTCTCCTCTGCATCCGTGTTTGTGGCAGGATACCTGACTCTGCGCTATGTAACGCGTCAGAGTTCAGTCGCCGGCACTCCTCCTCAGACTTTGCCGGCGGAGAAAAGCGTTTCTCCCGAATTGCTGACATCCTCGCATGACATCATTTTGCTCGTCACTCGGGAAGGAAAAATCGTGAGTGCGAACGAGGAGGCAATTCTCGCGTATGGATATGCGAAAGGGGAACTCGAAGGGATGCATGCGCGAGACTTGAGAGCACCGGACGCACGCACTGATCTTGACCGGCACCTCGCGCAGATCCAGGAACTCGGATCATTGCGGTTCGAGACAGTCCATTGCCGGAGGGATGGCTCCACGTTTCCTGTCGAAACGAGTGCGCGATCCATCGAGTTGGAAGGCCAACCGTATGTCCTTGCGATTGTCAGAGACATCACGAAGCGTAAACGAGCCGAGAGTCGACTCACAACGGTTCGGGATTGTTTCCTGTCGTTCGGAGCCGATCCCGTGGAGAACATCAACGCGCTCGTCCGCCTCTGCGGGCAAATGATGGGTGGAGCAACCGCGCTGTACAACAGACTGGATGGCGGGTTTCTTCGTTCCATCGGCCAGTGGAACGCCCCGACCGATCTCCAGGTGACGGATCGGCCGGAAGGGCATGTATGCTATGACCTCATCACGGCTACAAAGGATGACCTCCTGGTTGTTCGGGATCTCCCCTTAACGAAGTACTTCGTTGCCGATCCAAACGTCAAGAAGTATGGGTTGAAGACGTACATCGGACATGTCGTACGTTTTGGGCAGGAGCGCATTGGATCGCTCTGTGTCCTCTTCAACGAAGATGTGGATCCGTCTGAAGAAGACAGGGAGCTCATGGGGATCATTGCTGCTGCAATCGGAATCGAGGAAAACCGTCGGCACAAGGAGCGAGCGCTCAGCGAAAGCGAAGAGCGCTATCGCCGCGTGGTTGAGTTCTCACCAGATCCCATCGCAGTGCATGTCGGCGGCAAGTTTGTCTACGTCAACCGTGCAGGCCTCAGGATGATCGGGGCGAGGGAGATGAGTGAGCTGGTGGGGAAACCGATTCTCGGGATTGTTCATCCGGACTCTCAGGAGGCTATGCGATCAAGAATGATGGAACAAAGTACGGCACCGGTTGAGCAGCCGTTCGTTGAAGAGAAGTTTGTACGACTCGATGGCACTGCGATTGATGTTGAGGTTGCGACGACACCCATTTTCTATGAAGGGAATCATGCCACGCTTGTCGTGGCCCGTGATCTCGAGGATCGCCGGAGGGCGGAAGAAGAACTTGTCAAGCTCAGGAAGGCTGTGGAGTCATCGGGTGAGATCATCTTCACGACCAATCCCGATGGAATCTTCACTTACGTGAATCCAGAGTTCACCAGAGTCTATGGGCATTCGGCTGCAGAAGTTATCGGAAAGTCAACGCCCAGAATTCTCAAGGGTGGAACGCTCGATGCCTCTGGCTACGATAGTTTCTGGGACAGTCTACTCAAGCGAAAGATATTCAAGGGAGAGTTCGAAAACCGAAAGAAATCAGGCGAGCTCATCACAGTCGAGGTGTCCGCAAGTCCGATCGTTGGTGACAAGGGGGCGATCATCGGATTCCTCTCGATTCAGCGGGATGTGTCAGAGCGAAAACGAGTGGAAGACGCGCTCAGAAAATCCGAGGCGAGCTATCGCGAACTCTTCAACAGCGTCGGCGACGCAATCTATATTCAGGATCGGGATGGCAGATTCCTCGATGTCAATCAGGGGGCGGTAGAGATGTATGGCTATGCCCGGAAGGATTTCCTCGGCAAATCGCCCGCCGACCTTGGTGCTCCCGGCATGAATGACCTCGATGCGACCATGAAGGCGGTGCGGAAGACCTTTGCCGGAGAGCCCCAGCGATTCGAATGGTGGGGAAGGCGGAAGAACGGTGAAATTTTCCCAAAGGAAGTAAGGCTGAACAGGAGCATGTATCTTGGCCAGGAGGTAGTGGTTGCCCTCGCACAGGATATCACGGAGCGGAGGGCAAGTGTCCAGCGGCTTCAGGAGAGCGAAGAGAAATTCCGTACGCTCTCTGAACAATCTCCGAACATGATCTACATCAACAAAGGTGGTCGCGTCGTCTATGTGAACCAGAGAGCGGTTGAAATGATGGGGTACACGAAGGAGGAGTTCTATTCGCAGAACTTCAACTTCATGAACCTGATCGCGCCGGAGCACATCTCGCTCGTGAAGAGAAACTATGGTCGTCACATGTCGGGACAGGAAATAGAACCGTATGAGTATGGTTTGCTCACCAAAGGGGGGCAGCGACTCATCGGGATCAATACAACACGACTTATCAACTACGAAGGGGGACCCGCAATTCTGGGAATCATCACGGATGTGACGGGAACTCGGATGGCGGAAGTAGAGCTTCGCAAGCTCCATCAGGCGGTCGAGCAGAGCCCGTCGTCAATCCTTATTACCGACACGGAGGGGAAAATTGAGTACGTGAACCGCAAGTTCACAGAGGTGACCGGTTACACCATCGGGGAAGTACTCGGCAAGAATCCGAGCATCCTGAAGTCAGGCCATACCCCCGAGGGAGAGTACGCAACCATGTGGGAGGCTGTCCTCTCCGGAAAAGAGTGGAGGGGGGAATTCCGGAACAAGAAGAAGAACGGTGAGCTGTTTTGGGAACTCGCGTCGATCTCTCCGATTCGGGATTCTTCCGGGACCATCACCCACCTGCTCGCCGTGAAGGAGAACATCACGGAGCGGAAGGCCCTCGAACAACAGCTCCTGCAAGCCCAGAAAATGGAGAGTCTTGGGACGCTCGCCAGCGGCGTGGCTCATGACTTCAACAACATCCTGGGCATCATCATCGGGTATGCAAGCCTGCTCGATCAGAAACTCAACGATCCGGTACGACGAGCGACGTATTTAGAAGCCATTGTGAAAGCGGCGGAACGCGGGGCCGGGCTGGTGCGTCAGATCTTGACATTTGCCAGGAAGAGCGACTTTACGCTGGAGAAGGTCAATGTCAATTCGATCATCGGCGAACTTGCCAAGATGCTCGGAGAGACCTTTCCCAAGACAATTACGCTGTCGCTTCAGTTAGAAAGAGCTCTACCGCTGCTCGCTGTCGATCGGACACAACTTCATCAGGCATTGCTCAACCTCTGCGTAAACGCGAGAGATGCAATGGGAGACAAGGGTTCTTTGACGCTTTCCACCCGTCTCGTTGACGGTTCCACATTTGCACGACGGTTTGCGACCGCCGCCGGCAAGACGTACGTGGAAATTGCCGTCTCCGATTCCGGTATGGGCATGAATGAGGGCACGAAAGGGCGGATCTTCGAACCATTCTTCACTACAAAGGAAGTGGGCAAAGGAACTGGTCTCGGCCTCTCCGTTGTCTTTGGCGTGGTCCAGGAGCATCAAGGGTTCGTTGATGTCGAGAGCGAGATCGGAATGGGCTCGACCTTCAAAATCTGGCTTCCGGTTCCCGAGGGAATCGTACCGGGTCCTGGTGCCACCCAGCGACATACGGAAGATGCCCCGGGCGGTACAGAAACAATTCTGGTGGTCGAAGATGAGGAACTCATGCTGGACCTTGTTGCGTCAGTGCTCGAGCAGAAGGGATACAGAGTGTTGCTGGCGCGTGACGGCGAAGAGGCGATGAAAATCCACCAGGCAAACATCGGCCGGATCGATCTGGTGCTCTCGGATATCGGTTTGCCAAAACTCGACGGGTGGGAATCCTGTCAACAGATGAAACAAGCAGATCCGACAATGAAGATCATTCTCGCGAGCGGGTATCTGGAGCCGGAACTGAAATCAGAAATCATGAAAGTCGGCTCCATTGGCTTGATCCGAAAACCGTACAGCACGCTGGAGATTCTGAATAACATTCGGAAAGCACTGGACGAAAAGAACTCACAAGGCAATGCCGGCCCCTTCTAAGTGATTATCTGGAAGTCACTTAGAGCGATGCAAATAGTTCTCATTGCTGGAACAAAGCGAGCGCGTGCTGTGTTAGCATATTCAGAGCCCGCTCTTTGTTCCTACCTTGGGCGGGTTCCATTACAACCTCCCTGGCCCCGACGCTCACGGTGCGCGTCGGGGTTTTTATTTTCCCTCGCACTGTGTGTCCATTCCAGCTCAAACATCTCTTCGCTTCACCAGAGGAATGAAAATCGGAGGCCGACTTGTCTTCGACCCTTCGGGACGATCCAAGTCGATTCTACTGAACGATGGTGGCAGGCATTCAGGATGAACGGCGCTGCGCGGAACGCGTGATTTCGCTGAGGAGGACGTCAAGTTCTGAGGTCCTAAGCCGTCGTGATTCTCCAGGAGCCAATCCTTCAAGTGTCAACGGACCGAATGAAGTTCGGATGAGCCGAAGTGTCGGGTGGCCAACGGACGCCGTCATCTTGCGAACCTGTCTGTTCCGTCCTTCCGTCAAGGTGAGCTCGATCCAGGCTGTGGGGACGTTCTTCCTGAAACGGATTGGCACGGAGCGCTGAGGAACCGTAGGCGGGGTGCTTAACAACCGGACGTGCGCTCTTTTGGTCCGACGACCCTCGATGACAACACCCTCCCGAAGTTGCGCAAGCGCATCTTGGCCGGGAATGTGCTCAACCTGAACGAGGTACGTCCGATCGTGGCCGAAGCCGGGGTCCAGAAGATGGTGCTTCATGGAATTGTCGTTCGTGAGCAGAAGCAAGCCCTCGCTGTCGGCATCCAGTCTCCCAACGCTGTAGACATCTTTCGGAAACGGTCCGTACGAACTCAGCGTTGGACGTCCGCCTGTGTCCGTAAACTGACACAGCACGCCGTACGGCTTGTAGAATACGAAATAGGCGAAAGCGTGTTGACGCTTCATGGTGTTCACGGCTGCTTCAAAAAAAATCCCCCGGGGGGCCGGGGGAGTAGGTACCTTGACGTCGATCCTGATCACGTCGCGTCAGCGACATGCTCGTCCTGCTCTTTCACTTCATCGCTGCCTTTGTCTTTCTTGGTGCCGACGAAATTCAGCTCCTCACTCTTTTGATCGAATCCGACACTGATCTTGCTCCCATGAGCATAGGATCCTTTCAGGATTTCTTCAGCGAGAGGATCTTCGACGTATTTCTGTAGCGCCCGACGGAGTGGGCGGGCGCCGAAGGCAGGATCGAATCCCTTGTCCGCAAGGAACTCCTTTGCGCCGTCGGTGAGTTCGATGACGATGCCCATTCCTTCCATTCGCTTGAGGAGATCGCGCAACGCGATATCAATGATGGAGAGAATATGGCTTCTCTCAAGGCTGTGGAAGACGATGGTGTCATCAATGCGATTCAGAAACTCGGGATTGAACACTCTCTTCAGCGCATCCTCAATACGGCCCTTCATCGCACTGTATTTGTCCTGCTCTGACTGAGTGCCAAACCCAATGCCGCCAGTCGTCTTGATGTCGCGCGTTCCGATATTGGACGTCATGATGAGAATTGTGTTCTTGAAGTCAACCCGTCTCCCCAGGCTGTCTGTAAGGATGCCATCGTCCAATACCTGGAGCAGAATATTGAACACGTCGGGATGGGCTTTCTCAATCTCATCAAGAAGTACAACAGAATAGGGCTTCCGGCGCACTTTCTCCGTCAGCTGACCGCCTTCTTCGTACCCCACATACCCCGGAGGTGCTCCGACAAGTCTGGAGACGGAGAACTTCTCCATGTACTCGCTCATGTCGATGCGAATCAACGATTCCTCTGAATCGAACAGATAACGGGCGAGCGCTTTTGCCATCTCTGTCTTCCCGACGCCGGTCGGGCCAAGGAAGATGAACGATCCGATCGGACGCTTTGGATCTTTCAATCCAGCCCGCGTTCGTCGTATCGCCCGCGTCAATTTCGTGATGGCTTCGTCTTGTCCAACGATAACCCCACGGAGCGCATCCTCCATCTTCAGGAGTTTCTCGGATTCGCTCTGAGCGACTCGGTTGACCGGAATGCCGGTCATCATTGACACCACTTCGGCGCAGCTCTCTTCATTCACCTCGTACACGATGTCTTGCGCCTTCAGTTCCCACTCACGCTTCGCGATCTCGAGATCACTATGCAGTTTCTTTTCCAGATCGCGCAGACGGGCAGCCTCTTCGAAATTCTGGTTCTTAACTACCTGGTTCTTTGCCTGCTTGATCTTTTCGATCTCTTCTTCGAGTTGGAGGATCTCTTTCGGAACGATGATGTTCGCGAGGTGGACTCGTGACCCGGCCTCATCCATCACATCGATCGCTTTGTCAGGCAGATACCTGTCGGTAATGTATCTGTCGCTGAGGCGTACCGCTGCTTCAACGGCAGCGTCGGTGTACCGTACTCCGTGGTGCTGCTCGTATTTTGTTTTGATGTTCTGCAGAATCTGAATCGTCTCGTCGACGGTCGTAGGATCGACCATGATCTTCTGGAATCGCCTGTCGAGCGCTCCGTCCTTCTCGATGAACTGCCGGTACTCGTCGAGCGTGGTGGCACCGATGCACTGCAGTTCTCCGCGAGCTAACGCCGGCTTGAACATGTTGGATGCATCGAGCGACCCGCTTGCACCTCCTGCCCCCACAATTGTGTGGAGTTCATCGATGAAGAGAATGACGTCCTTCGCCTTTTCCAGCTCGTTCATCACCGCTTTCATTCTCTCCTCAAACTGCCCTCGGTACTTCGTACCGGCAACAAGGGCAGCCAGATCAAGGGTTACCACGCGCTTGTCGTGGAGTACCCGGGAAACCTTCTTGAGGACGATCCGGAGAGCCAGCCCTTCTGCGATGGCTGATTTGCCCACCCCAGGTTCGCCAATGAGTACAGGGTTGTTCTTCTTGCGACGGCTCAACACCTGTGCGACACGCTCGATTTCCTTTTCGCGCCCGACGATCGGATCCAGCTTGTCTTCGAGCGCCAGCTTCGTCAGATCTCGACCGAAGTTGTCCAGCACGGGCGTCTTGGATTTTTCCTGTTTCTTCTCCGCAGTGTGCGGCGTGGGTGGCGATGACGGCTTCCCGGAGATAATGTTGTCCAGCTCATTCCGCACAACGTCGTAGTGAACGTTGAACTGATGAAGAATCTGGGCAGCGATGTTGTCGTCGTCCCGAAGAAGCGAAAGGAGGAGATGCTCCGTGCCGATGACGTCGGATTTGTAGAGCTTGGCTTCCAAGTAGGTTATTTTCAGGACCTTTTCGGCCTGTTTTGTCAGCGGGATGTTGCCAATTGTCAATGTTCCGCCGGAGGTCCGGACGGTGTCCTCGATCGCCTTTTTGAGCTTGTAGAGGTCTACGCCCAAATTGCGAAGGATCTTGACAGCAATGCCCTCACCTTCCCTGATGATCCCCAGGAGGAGGTGTTCTGTGCCTATGTAGTCATGTCCGAGTCTCAGGGCCTCTTCTCGGCTGAGCCGAATGACGTCCTGCACTCTATTGGAGAAATTGCCTTCCATCGAGAAATCCGCCTTCTAAATTGAACAGAGGAACGATCACTCACGTCTAACGTAACGCATATGGGGTCGTGAGAGTTTCCACCGGGAATATAACCATTTTAGAAAGTGCAGTCAAGGAAGGCATTTTCGGTGATAGTTTTCTGTATTCCTTTAAATCAATTCTCCAATCGTTTGAGCCCTCCCAAACTTTTCTTTGACTTTATTGGCGAAAAAGCTTAAATTTTTTGTCACGTCAGAATTGATTAAGGCGAAAGGTATAGATTTGGCGCTCGAAAAGGCAACCGGGCACGACAAGAAGCTCCAGGACCGCCTCCTCGAAACGGGGGAAATTCCGGGACATATCGCTGTGATTATGGATGGGAACGGCCGTTGGGCCCAGCGCCGTGGATTGCCAAGGATTTCCGGACACCGCGAAGGAGTCAATTCCGTTCGCGACATCGTTGAGGCGTGCGGGCAGCTTGGCGTAAAGTATTTGACCCTGTACGCGTTTTCAACTGAAAACTGGAAACGACCGGAGGAAGAAATCTCTCTGCTCATGAGACTTCTCCTGAAGGCGCTTCGCGACGAGAAGGACCGTCTCCACCAGAACGAGGTGAAACTGAAGGCAATTGGCGATCTTTCTGCCTTGCCTCAGGACGTGCAGGATGAGTTGCTCGAGGGTATTGAGCGTATGAAGGAGAACACGGGACTTACCCTCATCCTTGCACTCAGCTACAGTGGCCGGTGGGACATCACGAATGCGGTCACTCGCATGTTTGATGATATCCGTAACGGATCGTTGAAGAAGGACCACATCACGCAGGACCTTTTCGCGAGTTACCTTTCGACGAAGGACTTTCCCGATCCCGACCTCCTTATCCGGACAAGCGGGGAGCTTCGGATCAGCAATTTCCTCATCTGGCAGCTGGCATACAGCGAACTCTTCATCTCCCAGGATTTTTGGCCAGCCTTCCGTCGGAAACAACTGTATGAAGCAATCGCTGATTTCCAGCGTCGGGAACGCCGATATGGAATGGTCAGCGAGCAGCTGAAAAAAGAAGAACGCACCGGTGCTGATCTCCTCCGTGGGATGGAAAGGTTCTTGAAAAGTGCTTCGAAGCTCTAGGATTACGATTCTTGTTGCCTGCCTCGTACTTCCGTTCGCTGTCCTCCAGTCACAGCAGCGCCCTGAAGTGTTCAAGATTCTCGGGATTTCTGTCGAAGGACAGCGATCTGCAGATCCGGCAGCCATCATCGCGAATTCAGGTCTCAAGGTCGGTGACGAGATCACCCTTCCCGGTGAGCAAACTCGCACAGCGATCGAGCGACTCTATGGCCTGCGGCTGTTTGACGATGTGCAGATCCTCATTGAAAACAGAACTCCCGAAGGTGTCTACCTGCTCCTGCGCGTCACAGAAAATCCGCGTCTTGGGAACATCGAAATCGTCGGGAATGATGAGCTCAGTAACGATGAGGTAGGCAAGCGCATCAACCTCGTGAAAGGCCAGATCGTTACAGACCAGGATCTTTCAAGCATCCGCCGGATGCTGCGGTTGAAGTACGAAGAGGATGGGTATCTCAACGCACAGATCAAAACGGAACTCCTTCCAGGCGGCGATTCCACGGGAGCACGCGTGACACTGCGCGTCGCTATCACGGAAGGTCCCAAGGTCAAAGTGGATCTGATTCGGTTCCACGGCAACAAACGGTTCACCGATGACGACCTCAAAGGACCGATGAAGGAAACGACGGAACGCGCATGGTGGAAATTCTGGGCGACGAACAAATTCGACAAGAAGAAATACGACGAAGACAAGAAGCTGATTCTGAACTACTATCGGAAGAACGGCTTCAAGGATGCAGAGATCCTCACGGATTCGCTCACGTATGACAGCGAAAAGCGCTACCTGACGATCGACATCTACGTGTATGAGGGGCCGCAATATCGGATCCGCAACATCATCTGGGACGGGAACACGGTCTATCCCGCAGAGGTGTTGAGTGCCCGCCTCGGATTCGAACGGGGGGAGATTTACGACAAAGAGAAGTTTGAGCGGAATCTGTATCGGAACGAGGACGAAAACGATGTCTCGTCGCTCTACATGGACAACGGGTACCTTATGTTCCAGGCGGAGCCAGAGGAAGTCCCAGCTCCGGGCGACAGTCTTGATGTCTTGATCCGTATCCGGGAAAGAAATCAATTTCGCATCAACCAGGTGCTCATTACTGGCAACACGAAGACGTATGAGAAGGTGATCCGCCGTGAACTGTTCACGCGTCCGGGCGACTACTTCAGCAGAACTGCTGTCATCCGGAGTGCGCGCCAGCTTTCACAGCTCAACTACTTCAATCCCGAGAAGATCAAGCCCGACACGCGGAATCTTGACGTCGACAAGAGCACCGTCGACCTTGAATATGCGGTTGAGGAGAAGCCGAGCGATACGTTCAATATGTCTGTTGGGTACAGCGGATACTTCGGCTTCAATGGTGCGCTCGGAGTCACCTTCAACAACTTCTCGCTCGCTGAGCCCCTGCGGGGTGGTGCGGGGCAGGTTCTGAGCTTCGACTGGCAGTTTGGCGAAGGGAGCCGCTACAGAACGTTCTCGATCGGTTTCCAGGAACCATGGATGTTCGACACGCCAACGCTGTTTGGCGTGAACTTGTTTGACCAGCGTCAGATTTTCTACTATGACCTTCGAATCACCGGTGCATCTGTCCGTGTCGGCCGCCGCTTCAAGTGGCCCGATTACCTCTTCAGGGGCGACTGGACAGTCCGTTTCCAGCGCAACGACGTCATTGCAGGTGGCTCGTACTACCTTGAAGGATTGACGACGCAAGTTGGCATTTCGCAGGTGATTTCCCGCAACAGCACCGACAGCCCGATCTTCCCAACTCGCGGATCGAGTTTCTCCCTCCTGACCGAGCTGTCGGGAGGTCCGTTGCTCCCGGGGAACGTGAATTTCCACAAGCACGTGTTCAATGCAGACTGGTACATCCCGATCCTGGGAGGCACACGTATGACGCTGGCTGCGTCGTCTCAGTTGGGACTTGTGTTTCCTATTGGAGGTGCAGCGAGAGTTCAGCCCACCGACGTCTTCTTCATGGGGGGCACGGGATTGGGATACTTCAACACGACGCCTCTTCGGGGATATGAAGATCGTTCCATCGGACCGGGCGGTGGCGGACTTGCATTGTTGAAGCACTCGATTGAATTCCGAATCGCTCTCGCGATCAATCCCATTCCAATCTACACGCTGCTCTTTGCAGAGGCAGGAAACGTTTGGGCGGAGCCAAAGGTGATGGATCCGATGGATTTACGGCGGTCGGCAGGTGTGGGTGTCCGATTGCTCATCAATCCGATCGGTCTGGTGGGATTTGACTACGGCTACGGTTTCGACGCACCGACGCCTTCCGGTGCTGCTCCCGGCTGGCGATTCCACTTCCAGTTCGGAAAAGGTTTCTAGAAACAAGATCTTGTTAATCACCCGCATCGTTCACTTACCGTTGAGGACACTGTGAAAAACATTCTCTTGATCATCTCTCTCGTTGCCATCGTGCTGCTTGCGGTTGGAGTTGCAGCCGCGCAGACGACAAAAGCTGCGTACGTTGATTCGGAAAAGATCCTGAGTGAATTGCCGGAAGCTCAGAAGGCGTCGAAGGAACTTGAAACGCTCGTCAACGCATGGCAGGATTCTCTTGCCAAGATGAACGCAGATCTCCAGAAGCAGTTCGAAGACTACCAGAAGCAGGAATCACTGATGCCGGCCGCCAAGAAGGAAGCCGAGCAGAAGCGTCTTGCGGATCTCGATCAGAGGCGACGTGAGTACGCTGCGACGAAACTCGATGCACGTCAGGGCGAAGCAGCACAGGAACGCGAAAAGCGCCTTGCGCCGATTCGGGAAAAAGTTCTGCGCACGATCGAAACGGTCGCGAAGGAAGACGGCTTCACTTTTGTGTTTGACCGGGCGAATGTCCTCTATGCCGATGCGAAAGTCGACCTCACGTACAAGGTGATCGACAGGTTGAAGCGCGGCACGGCGACAAAGGGCAAGTAGCATTCAGAGGAAGGTGAAAGGACGCCATTCGTTCTATCATGCAGAAAGGTGGGGTATGATCATGAAGAAGGCCTTCGGGCTTGCACTTTGCTTGTCGCTTGGGCTGGTGTCTCTCGCACAGGGGCAGGCGAATGTCGGATTCGTGAGCACAGATGCGATCATGAAGCAGCTTCCCGATGCCCAGGACGCACAGAAGCAGCTTGACCAGCTGGTGGTCGACTGGCAGGGGGAGTTGAACAAACTGCAGCAGGAATGGCAGAAAAAGTTCGACGACTACGAGAAGCGTAAGCTGATCATGACAGAGCAGCGACGCATTGATGCAGAGAAGGAACTGCGTGAACTTGATCAAAGGATCGCCGACTACCGAAACAAGCGATTCGGGCAGAACGGGGATCTCTTTGCCAAACAAAACGAACTCATGAAGCCGGTACAGGATCGCGTGTTCAAGGCGATTCAAGATGTCGCCGTCGAGGAAGGCTACGACTACGTGTTTGACAAGAGCGGCGAAATTCTGATGATGTACGCCAACAAAAAGTTCGACCTGACCACAAAAGTGCTGGCAAAACTCAGTGTCGTTCCATCAGGAAAATAGCTAGGGGGCCGACGGTGACAGGCCAGGAAATCGCTACGCTCGTCGGCGGTGACGTATCGGGAGACCCGGGAGTCCGCATCCTTAAAGTCTCAAAGATCGAGGAAGCTGGAGAAGGGGACCTGACATTCCTCTCCAATCCTCGATATGAAAAGCACGTCGCCACGACGAGAGCTTCAGCCATTCTGGTCGCGAAAGGTTTCAACGTCGAGCTCCACGCCAAGCCCGGCCTGACGTTCATCCGGGTTCCAGATCCTTACGTCGCGTTCCTCCAAATCCTCAAGAAGCTGACACCTCAAGCGGATCCTTTCCTCCCCGGAATACATCCGACCGCGGTTGTCGACCCGTCGGCCACTGTAGCGTCAGGTGCGGCATTGGGTGCCCACGTGGTTGTGGGAAGGGGTGCGCGCATCGGAGCGAACTCAAGGATCGGACCGTGCTGCGTCATCGGTGACGGGGCGGCGATTGGGGATGAGTGTCAGCTCTTTCCGAATGTGACCGTGTATCACGGTTGCCAGGTGGGTCACCGTGTCATCATTCATGGCGGAACGGTGATTGGGAGTGATGGATTTGGCTTTGCCCCAAAACCGGACGGAACGTACGAGAAGATCCCCCAGATGGGGATCGTGGTCGTCGAGGACGATGTGGAGTTGGGCGCTAATTGCACCATTGATCGGGCGACCATGGGCCAGACTGTCATCAAGCATGGAGCGAAGCTCGACAATCTCGTTCACATCGCTCATAATGTGATCGTGGGAGAGAACACGGTCATCGCTGCACAAACGGGTGTGAGCGGAAGTACAAAGATCGGCAGGAATGTCATGCTCGCAGGTCAGGTGGGGATCGTCGGGCACATCGAGATCGCCGATCGATCGATCGTGATGGCGCAATCCGGAATTTCCAAATCGACGCAGGCCGGAAAGACATACTTCGGTTACCCGGCGAAGGAACACATGAGAGCGTTGAAGATCGAAGCGGTCATCCGGTCGCTGCCGGAGCTGGCCAAAGACGTCGAAGAATTGAAGAAACTCGTGAAGGCGTTAAAGGACGACCTCACTTCACATCCATCTTGACCACGAGAGGCGGAAGGAACCATGCTCGTTCAGCAGCATACCATTAAGAGACCGGTAACGATGACCGGCGTCGGTTTGCACACCGGTGTGCAAACGACCATGACGTTCAAACCTGCGCCGGAGAACTTTGGCATCCGGTTTCGTCGGGTGGACGTTGGCGGCGAGCCTGAGATTCCTGCTGATGTCGACCATGTCATCGAAGTCGAACGCGGGACGGTGCTCGGCATCGGTGACGTACGAGTCCATACGGTCGAGCATGTGTTGGCTGCGATCGTGGGCCTTCAGGTTGACAATGTGATCATCGAGCTTGACAACATCGAGCCACCGATTGCCGATGGAAGTTCGAAACCCTTCGTCGACATGATTCTGGAAAGCGGCGTCCAGGAACAGGAAGCGCCGAAAGATTATCTGATCATTGACCAGACGATCCGCTATCAGAACGAGGAAAAGGGCGTTGACATCGTTGCGTTGCCCACGGATGATTTCCGGGTGACCGTTCTGATCGATTACCATAATCCCGCGCTCGGCAGTCAGCACACCGGCTTGTTCAATCTCGAAAAGGAGTTTATCACAGAATTCTCGAGTGCCAGGACGTTCTGCTTCCTTCACGAGGTCGAGATGCTGCGCGACAAGGGCCTCATCAAGGGAGGAAATCTTGACAACGCGATTGTGATCGTCGACCGTGAACTCTCTGATGATGAACTGAGAAAACTGGCGCATAAGCTGGGGATCGATCACTCGCTCATCCTTGGCACGACCGGCGTTTTGAATGAGAAGAAACTCCATTTCAAGAACGAGCCTGCCCGGCACAAGCTGGTGGATCTCATCGGCGACCTTGCTCTGATCGGCGTTCCTCTGAAGGCGCAGATCCTCGCAGCGCGTCCCGGTCATGCGAGCAACGTCGAATTTGCCCGAAAGGTCCGGAAGCTCTACCAGCAGAAGAAGCTGGTCAAGAAGTATATGCACGCAAGGAAAGAAGGGGTGATCTTCGACGTCAACGCGATCGCCCGGATCCTCCCGCACCGCTATCCTTTCCTCCTCGTCGACAAGATTATCGATTTTCAGCTTGATGAACATGTCGTCGGTGTAAAGAACGTTACGTTCAATGAGCCTTTCTTCCAGGGCCATTTTCCCGGACAGCCGATCATGCCGGGTGTGCTCATCATTGAGGCTCTCGCCCAGGCGGGTGGAGTCCTCATGCTGAATGGTCTGGAGAATCCCGGGAACAAACTTGTATACTTCATGTCGATCAACAACGTGAAGTTCCGAAGACCGGTCGTGCCGGGTGATCAGCTTGTGCTTGACGTGAAGATGGTAAGCCGGAGGTCGAAGTTCATCCAAATTCGCGGTCAGGCGTTTGTTGATGGCAACCTCGTCGCGGAGGGGGATTTCTCCGCCGCGATCGTTGATCGTGAGCCGAATCAGCCGAAGCCGGAGAACCATACAGACTCCTACCAGTTATCAACGTCCACTCAGAACGCATTCACAAAGTAATGGCTACTCAGGTTGATCCACGCGCGCACGTAAGTCCAAAAGCATCGCTCGCCGACGGAGTCCAGGTCGGGGCCTTCGCGCTCGTAGAAGATGATGTCACCATCGGTGAGGGAACGCGTATCGGTGCTCACGCGATCGTCCATAGCGGCAGCCGCGTAGGGCGTGACTGTAAGATCGATTCCTTCGCCTCGATTGGAGGTGCGCCGCAGGACCTCAAATATGCGGGCGAACCGACGGCCCTCACAATCGGCGATCGCGTTGTTGTACGCGAATTTGTCACGTTGAATCGCGGCACGACCGCGACAGGAAAGACAACGATCGGCAACGATTGCCTCTTTATGGCGTATGCGCATGTCGCACATGACTGTACCGTCGGGAACAACGTGATCCTGGCAAATTGCTGTGCCCTCGGCGGGCATGTGCACATGGGCGACTGGGTGATCCTCGGCGGACTCACCCCGGTGCACCAATTCTGTCATGTCGGCGAACATGCCATGATCGGCGGCGGATTTCGCGTCGTGAAAGATGTTCCTCCCTACATCCTTGCCGGAAGCGATCCTCTTATCTTCGAACGTCTGAACATCATCGGCCTGCGCCGTCGGGGTTTCTCAAACAAGGCCATTGAAGTCCTCGAGCAGACGTACAGAATCATCTATCGGTCGAGTCTGAACGTTTCACAGGCCGTGGCGCGTGTGAAAGAAGAAGTCGAGCAGACCGCCGAAGTCCAAAAAGTGCTCTCGTTCATCGCCGGGAGTACGCGCGGTATCATCTCGGGCTACGCCCACTAAATGCCCTGGCAGTTTCGCAATACCGGACGTCAGACGGGTTCGTTCAACATGTCGTACGACGAACGTCTGGCACACTCTCTGCTCTCGAATGACACTCCGTTTGTCGTTCGGGTCTACGGATGGCACCCACCGGCCATTTCCCTTGGATGGCATCAGGATGTCGATGAAATTGATGGCAGGTTGGCTGCCGAACAGGGCATCGATGTCGTCCGCAGACCCACGGGAGGTAGGGCAATCCTTCACTCCGAAGAAGTCACGTACAGCGTCGCGATGGTCGCTTCTCAGAAAGGCGTCCTGTCAGTCTATCAATGGATCAGTGAAGCATTAGCGCGAGGTCTGAGATCGCTTGGAGCTCAGGTCGCACTCGAAAAATCGCAGCCCCATTTCCCATCGTTGTACCGTTCCCCCTCGTCTGTCGCATGCTTTGCAAGCGCTGCCCGGTATGAGATTCAGATCTCCGGCCGAAAGCTCGTTGGAAGCGCTCAACGCCGCTATGCCCGTCCCGACGGCCGAGAGGTGGTTCTGCAGCATGGCTCGATCCTCCTTGGTACTGATCATCTGAGAATTGTGGATTTCATGAAGAAGCTGCAGGACGCAGACCGGGAACTGCTCAGGACAGAACTCCGGTCCAAGACGATCGACCTTTCTGAGGCGTTGGGTAAACGGGTCGCTGCGGACGAAGTCATTGATGCACTCAGGCATGGTTTTGAGGCAGAATGGGACATCGTTTTCTCGGAACCGAATGACTCAGCGCTGACCGAGCGAACGGCTGCGGAACAGGCTGGCATTGTTTGGAAGTGATTTTTTCGATATGTTGACGAGAGCGATGGAAAGGAAAAAAGGAAGACCGAGCATCCTTGTCTCCAACGACGACGGTGTCGACGCACCGGGGATCTACGCGCTCGTCCTTGAACTCAAGAAGATCGGAGATGTCACCGTTGTGGCACCCGACAAGCAACAAAGTGCAGTCGGGCACGCCATCACGATGAATTTCCCCTTGCGGGTCAAAGAGTTCAAGAAGAATGGTGTCTTCTTTGGCTACGCCGTTGAAGGTACTCCCGCAGATTCGGTCAAACTCGCGGTCAAGGCACTCCTGAAGAAGAAGCCTGATCTGCTCGTGTCTGGTGTGAACCATGGTGCGAATACGGCGATCAGTATCATCTACTCTGGGACTGTCTCCGCTGCCACCGAAGGCACAATCCTTGGGATCCCCTCGATCGCCGTCTCGCTCACGACGTACGGCCCGCCGGACTTCCAGTATGCGTCGAAGTTCGCCAGGAAGCTTGGCCAGCTTGTGCTCAAGAAAGGTCTTCCCGAGGGCACGTTGCTCAACGTCAATGTGCCCCCCATCTCTGAGAAGGAAATCAAAGGCGTGGTTGTGACGCGGCAGGGGAGGGCTGTGTGGAACGACACGTTTGATGTGCGTCGTGATCCCGCAAACAAAGAATACTACTGGCTCACCGGGGTACTTGAAGAGAGTGACCGCGGTCTTGAGTACGACCAATTTGCCGTCAGACAAAACTATATTTCCGTGACCCCCATTCACTACGATCTCACCGACTACAAGATGATCGAAGCGATGGATCGTTGGGGGGTCAACACACTTCACCCTTAACGACTCAGAAGGACATCGACAATGAGAATCGGCATTCTAACAGGAGGCGGAGACGTTCCCGGCCTGAATCCCTGTATCAAGGCGGTGGTGTATCGTGCGGTGGACAATGGCTCCGAAGTCGTCGGAATCCGGCACGGCTGGGCAGGCCTGCTCAACTATGACTTCAGCAAGGATAACGAGAAAGAGAATTTCATCTTCCTCAACAAGTTGAACACACGTACGATCGATCGCTCAGGGGGAACCTTCCTGCACACCTCGAGAACGAATCCGGGCAAAGTGCGGACGAGCGAGATTCCGGATTTTCTCAGGACGCCTGAACACGAGAAGCTTGCGAAAGACTACAAAGTCGATTTCACCTCGCACATTCTGAAGGTGATTGAGCATCTCAAAATCGACGTTCTCATCACAATCGGTGGCGATGATACGCAAAGCTACGGTGTCCGGATTCACAAAGAAGGCGTTCCGGTCATCGCAATTCCGAAGACGATGGATAACGATGTCTTCGGCACAGACTACTGCATCGGCTTCTCGACGGCAGTCACGCGAAGCGTCGACTTCATCACAGCACTCCGGACTGTGGCCGGCTCCCATGAACGCATCGCCATCGTTGAGCTCTTTGGGCGAAATTCAGGCGAAACGTCTCTCATATCCGCGTACCTCGCAGGTGTCGACCGTGCGATTATCTCTGAAGTGCCGTTCGATGTAGAGAGGCTCGCACGCTTCCTGGAAGAAGATCGCTCGATCAATCCGAGCAACTATGCCATCATGACAATTTCTGAAGGTGCTCACCTCCTCGGCGGTCAGGTCGTGGAATATGGTGAGGCGGATGCATACGGTCATCGAAAACTTGGCGGAATCGGCTCTGTGACCGAACAGGCTGTCAAGAAACTCACAGGCATCCATACCGTGTATCAACAGGTCGCGTACCTCATGCGCAGCGGCGAACCCGACGCACTCGACCGCATGGCGGCTACCAGCTATGCGAATCTCGCGACAGATCTTGCCTTGAAGAAGGAGTTTGGCAAGATGGTGGCTTTGAGGGAAGGGAAGTATACTACGGTGCCCATTGAAACGCTCACGCAGGGTCTCAAGAGGGTTGACGTCGCGGAGTTGTATGACTCCGAAAACTATCGCCCGAAAGTGGCGCACCTCCTCGGGAAACCGATGTTCCTGTACTAGTCGCGCGTCAATACAATATGACGCTGTACATGAGAATCCCGTCCGGTCTGGACGGGATTCTTTGTTTCAATGACACGTGCCGGAGGCGGAGAATAGATCAGGCGCTGCTATTTGCGCTTGAAGCGGCGGGGGCGAGGTTTGTAGACGGGGAGCACACCATACTCGCTCGCAGCCCAAAGGGTTAGGATTGCCGTGATGCCTGCGATGCCGCGCTTTTCGTCCTGACTTGGGAGGACAAGCCCATATGTGTCGGCAACGAAGTGGAGATGATGGAGAATCCGCCGTGCTTGTGACCGTTCGATCCACCCGTGCCAGAGGTCGACCTGGTCAACGATCATCTCTTCATGGCGTCGGAGGAATTCTCCGAGTGAAATGAAGTTTGACCTCCGTGCCGTCCGGGGCCTGCACAGGTTCAGAAGATCTCCGAGGTACTCATTCCAGAGCCGGGAGAATCCGCGGTTACCGGGTTTGAGCAGGTATTTGGCCCGGGCCAGCGAGAATTTCGCTTTCGTGGTGACGCGGAAGCGTGGGAGTACGGGGTGAAAGTCGAGAATCGTCTGAATCGCCGTTTTGTCCCGTTCATCCTGTTCGTGATAACACCAGGTCTTCTTCAGATCTCTCCAACTGAGGATCGTGAGGACAGATCTCTTTCCGCTGTCGAGGATGATGAACTTGCCCTGTTCGATTTTCACGGCGGTTATCCAATGACTCCATTCCTGCACGCAGAGGAGTACCGGAATTCCCCGTTGAAGAAACGAGACAAGTTCGCGGCGTGCAATGGCAGGATCGTACCGTCGTATGAGCGTGAGGTCGCAACTGAAGTGGCGGGCTGCTTTGGCGAGCTGGAACTCATCCGTTCCTGACCACCACCGGGTTCCGGCCACGGCGGCGACTTCGTTCTCATCGGCCAGGATTCCCAGCGTGACGAGCGCGTGTTTCAGGGCGAACGGCCCGCATTGCCACAGGTTTGGTTGAGGATAGAATCCCATTGCGATACTCCCGAAGCTAAAGGACGGGAGAACCTAGCTAAAGTTTTGTGCAATATCAATCCAAAGGGTTCACTGGCTGCAGGCAGAGGAACGGTTGTCTTGCTGTCGAAGATTCAGTATCTTGCAAAAACAGGAAGTTCTCGAGCCCTAGGCTCAGGGCCACGATTTGCCCAAAAATTGGAACACCGGAGATCGATCGTCAGCTCTATGTCCACTCCATTAATGAAACAGTACCAGCAGGTCAAGGCGAAGCATCCTGATACGATCCTGCTGTTTCGCATGGGTGATTTCTATGAGACGTTCGAGGAGGACGCGAAGGTTGCCTCGAAAGTCCTGGGCATTACGCTCACCCGACGCGGGAATGGGGCGGCCGGCGAAGTACCTCTTGCAGGTTTTCCCCACCATGCTCTGGAAGCCTATCTTCCGAAGCTCGTACGGGCCGGTCATCGGGTTGCGATTTGTGAACAGTTGGAAGATCCGAAGTTTGCCAAGGGCATCGTCAAGCGTGATGTCATTGAAGTTGTGACGCCCGGCGTATCGTTTTCTGACAAGGTCCTTGACCAGAAGCAGAACAACTACCTTGCCGCTGTTGTATTGCCGTCTCCTCTCGCCCGTGGTGACGAGATGGTTGGGTTTGCCTTCATCGACGTCTCCACTGCGGAATTCGCAGTCACAGAATTCCCGCTTCGGAATTTCGCAGAGCAGATGCACAGTCTGCAGCCCTCTGAGCTCCTCGTACAGAAGCGAGATCGTGAAACGATTGAGAGCATTCTGCGGGATCACTTCCGCGGGCTTACGACAAAGCTCGACGACTGGGTCTTCCATAACGATTATTGCTATGAACTTCTCGTCAATCACTTCAAGACTCAATCACTCAAGGGGTTCGGCATTGAGGAAATGAGACTGGGGATTGTTGCTGCCGGTGTGGTGATGCACTATCTCCAGGAGACCCAGAAGGCAAACATCCCGCACATCAAGAGGATCACGCCGTTTGACACAAGCGAGTACATGGTGCTCGACTCGTCAACGAAACGTAACCTGGAAGTGACATCGTCCCTCTCCGGCCAGTCAGAGGGTACTCTCTTCGCTGTTCTCGATCGAACGCAAACGGCAATGGGTGGACGCATGCTCAAGGCGTGGATCAATCGTCCTCTCAAGAAGCTTGGGCCGATTCGGGAACGACTGAGCGCGATTCAGGAGTTTCACGGAAACGCAAACGCACGAAAGAGACTCCGGCAGGGTCTTGAGCACATTGGAGATCTCGAACGGCTGGTCGCACGGATCGCGACCGGACGGGCGACACCGCGCGAGTTGAAGCATCTGGAGAAATCACTCGGCTGGATTCCGCAGATCAAAGAGGAGATGTCTCCCCTTGTGTCGCCCTTGGTGAAGACGCTAAGCACGAACCTTGATCCGCTCGGTGACCTGGTGGCTCTCTTGCGCGATGCGATCGCTGATGATCCTCCGCTCACATTGGCAGACGGCGGCGTCATTCGGAAGGGTTATCAGAACGACCTCGATGAGCTTCGTGAGTTTGCACACAGCGGAAAAGAATGGATCGCCAGACTGCAGACACAGGAGCGGGAGCGAACAGGTATTCCGTCGCTCAAAGTGGGGTACAACAATGTGTTTGGATACTACATCGAAATCACAAATACACACAAGGACAAAGTCCCGGCGGAGTACATCCGGAAGCAAACGCTCACCAATGCCGAGCGGTACATCACTCCTGAGCTGAAGGAGTACGAAGACAAAGTTCTGCATGCGGAAGAGAAGATTCTCGCACTGGAAACGAAGATCTTCAATGATGTGCGGACATCAGTGGCAGAGCATGCGTCTGTCATCCTGGAAGATGCTCGAATTCTAGCCACGCTCGATTGTTTCATCGCGCTGGCGGACGCTGCGATCGAAAACAGCTACAGTTGCCCGGAGGTTGATGATTCGCAAGTGCTCGAGATCAAGGAGGGGAGACATCCCGTCATCGAGCGCCTGTTGCCGCCGGGTGAGCGATACACCGCAAACGACACCGTGATGAATACCGAGGATGATCAGATTCTCATTGTCACGGGCCCGAACATGAGCGGGAAATCGAGTTATCTGCGGCAAGTGGGACTGATTGTCCTTCTGGCTCAGGTCGGAAGTTTTGTACCGGCAGCACGTGCGAAAATCGGACTCGTTGACAGAATCTACACACGTGTCGGGGCGAGTGACAATATCGCATCTGGAGAGAGCACGTTCCTTGTGGAAATGCATGAGGCGGCTACCATCGTAAACACCGCCACGAACAAGAGTCTCATTCTCCTTGACGAGGTTGGGAGGGGAACGAGCACGTTTGACGGCATCAGCATTGCCTGGGCGCTGACAGAGTATCTGCACACGAGAATCGGCGCGAAGACGCTCTTCGCGACTCACTATCACGAACTCAATGAGTTGGCCGATATCTTTCCGAGGATTCGCAATTACAAAGTCGATGTTCGGGAGTATGGCGACAAGGTCATCTTCCTGCACAAAGTTGTCGCAGGATTTGCCGACCACTCGTACGGAATCCAGGTCGCTCAGATGGCCGGATTGCCGGAGGAAATTACCGAACGGGCAAAAAGGATCCTGAAGAACCTTGAAGACTCAGAACTGAACGTGTATTCCAGCGGGAAACAGATAAAAGGGAGAATCCCTCCTCCTGATATTCAGATGACCTTGTTCGAAATGAAGGATGAACGGCTAAGGGAAGATATCCGAAAGCTGGAAGTTGAGAAGATGACGCCGCTTGAAGCGCTCCAGCGCCTCGCAGAACTGAAGAAAAGGGTGGAGGGAGAATAATGTCAGATCGTCGGATCGCGGAGATCTCCCGTCATCACCTGCGCCACATCCTAAACCTGCGCGTTGATCCGTTGCTCTTTGAGGCTACTTTTGAACACGCTTGTTCGATGCAGAACTGCGATGCAACATGTTGCCAGCACGGTGTCATGGTCGATGTTCTGGAACGTGACAATATCCTGGGCCATGCCGGCCTCATTCGCCGGTATATGAGTGTGGGGCAGGAGGGCGATCCGCAGCGATGGTTTGATGCGGAAGGGGAGATGGATACTGATTTTCCGTCGGGTGAAGCGGTCGGAACCACATCGGATGAAAAGGGGTGTGTATTCCTGAAAGACGATGGACGTTGCGTTCTTCAAGTTGCAGCAGAAGGAGAAGGGATGCCAAGGCAAGCGCTGAAGCCGTTCTATTGCTTTGCGTACCCGATTACAGTCGAGTCAGGAGT
>Ga0233425_10001077_pt1 | contig 64294 bp, 59 predicted proteins | sample Watercolumn_Towu_2_FD_181712 | JGI IMG/M metagenome (GOLD analysis project Ga0233425, IMG submission 181712) | Freshwater microbial communities from Lake Towuti, South Sulawesi, Indonesia - Watercolumn_Towuti2014_140_MG | ecosystem: Environmental > Aquatic > Freshwater > Lake | place...
CGCCGGGGAACAGCCTGTGACCTCAAAACTTCACCGTCCCCGTCACGAAAACCTGCCTCGGATTGCCGTAGAAGGCCGTCAGCGTCCCCTCCCGCCCCAGCGACGGCGTCGGGAATCCAGCCGCGTTGTTGATGATCGCGCCCGTCACCGGGTTGGCCGCGACGAAGGTATAGCCCGACGTCTTATATTCCTTGTCCAGCAGGTTCTTGCCATGCAGCCCCAGGCTCCACCGGTCGTCCGGCGCGGTATAGACGATGCTGGCGTCCCACAGCGCATAGCCCTTCTGGTCGATATAGGGGTTGGGAATCTCGAACTGGTAGGTCTTGGACCGCCACGACACCGTCGTCCCGGCATAGAGGCTGCCCTCGCCGACCGGCGTCGTGTAGCTGAGCGTGCCGCTCGCCGTCCATTTGGGCGTGTTCTGCACTTTGCGGAACGCGGCCACATCGGTCGGCACGCTGTTGATGTTCGCGATATATTCGCGATATTCCGCGTCGATATAGCCGATGGCGGTTTGCAGGTTCAGCCGGTCGCCCGGCGTCATCATGTCACGGCCGAGGCGCGCGTTGCTCTCGAACTCCAGCCCCTTGAACCGCGCCTTGCCCGCGTTCGACACCACGCCGCAGAAGGACGGGATCGGGCGCGGCGGCGTGCCGCCGATCACGGTGCAGGCGACTGAGCCGGGGATCTGCACGTCCTTGTAATCGGCATAGAAGCCGGCGACCGCGACATAGAGCGCCCCGTCCATCAGATTGCCCTTGTAGCCGACCTCATAGCTGTCGACCTGTTCGGGCCGGAAGGCGAGGAAGGACGCAACCTCGCTGTCCTGCCGGATGCCGTCGCCGTTCAGGTCCGGCGCGTTCGTCCCCACCCCGCGCGGGTCGAAACCGCCGCCCTTGAAGCCCTTGGAATAGCTCGCATAGATATTGTGATCGGGCGTCGGCTTGTAGCTGACGGAAAAGCGCGGCGTGAATTTCTTGTATTGGGCGCTGCCCCGGAAATCGGTGCTGGGCGTGCCGAAGGGCAGGCCCGCGCCGCCGAACACCGGCGACCCGCCGCCCAGATAATTCTGCCGCAAAATGTCGGCCCGCCGCTCGTCCCACGTATAGCGCGCGCCCGCCGAAACGCTGAAGCGCGGGCTGAAATCATAGGTGAAATCGCCGAACACGGCATAGGTCTCGGTGTCCACATCCGCCTGCGTGAAGGCGGTGAGACCAGCGAGCGTCGTGAAGATGCGCGTGTCGAACTGGGTGTCGGCGCTGGCGTCGAGATAATAGAAGCCGACCATGCCCTTCAGCGGCCCGGCATCGACCTGCAACTGCACTTCCTGGCTCAGCTGCTCATTGCGGTAGAAGGCCGGCACGTCCACGTCGACGGCGGGCAGCGCGTCGAAATCGATCGGCGACGCGCTGTCGTCCTTGCGCCAGGCGCTGATGGATTTCAGCGTGAAGCTGTCGTTCAACTCGGCGGTTATGTTCATCGACAGGCCGTAGGACTTCACCTGCTGGCGCGGATCGCGCAGCCCGCCGCGCGTGTCGAACACATCGCTCAGCACCGGCGCGCCGGAGGCTTGCCCCGGGATCAGCCGATGGCCGCCGCGTGCATTGCTCTTGTCCTTGGTATAGTCGCCGGTGATCCGCATCAGCACCGGCTGGCCGTAGCCGCCCATCTCGAACGTGCCGCGCGCCGCCCATATGTCCTTGTTGTAATTATCCTGCCCGGTGGTCAGGTTCTTGCCGAAGCCGCCGCGCGACAGCCGCGCAAGCGCGCCGCCCACCCGCACAATGTCGCCCAGCGGCGCGGAGACGCTGACGATCCCGTCCGCCTGATCATAGCTGCCATAGGTGCCCTTGAGCTTCAGCGAGAAGTCCTGCGGCAGCATCTTCGTCACATATTTGACCGCGCCGCCGATCGTGTTGCGGCCATAAAGCGTCCCCTGCGGCCCGCGCAGCACCTCGATCCGCTCCACGTCGTAGATGTCGAGCAGCGCGCCCTGCGGCCGGTTGAGATAGACGTCGTCCAGGTAAATGCCGACCCCCTGCTCGAACCCCGACACCGGGTCCTGCTGCCCCACGCCGCGAATGAAGGCCGTCAGCGTGCTGTTGGTGCCGCGCGACGCCTCCAGCGTGGTGTTGGGCGTCACATTGGCCAGATCGGTGATGTCGATCGCGCCGCCCCGCTCCAGCGCCGCGCCGGAAAAGGCGCTGACGGCGATCGGCACGCTGACCAGCGTTTCCTCGCGCCGGCGGGCCGTGACCACGATCGCCGCGCCGTCCGCGTCCTCGGCGGCGGCCTGCGGCACGTCCTGTGCGAGCGCCGGCAGCGCGGCGAGGCCGCTCCAGGCAGCGGAGGCGAGAGCAAGGGCGCGAATGGTCTGATGGGCCTTCATCGGGGCTGTCCTCTCCTGAAAAAGCGGCGCCCGGTTAGCCAGATCGCCTGCGTTGACCCATTCGATAATGAAAGTTGAACCGGGTTTCAACTTGAAATAAGAGAGCGCGTGACGATGGCGCTCGAACGCTGCAAAAAGAACACAGGGATCAGGAGCGGAGATGGAAAGCGCAGCGCCCGGAAAGGACGACAAGACCCCCCGCACCGCGCGCGGCGAACGCACCCGCCGCGCGCTGCTGTCGGCGGCGGCGGCGGAGTTCGGCGAGAAGGGCTTTCACGACGGATCGATCAGCGGCATCACCCGCCGCGCCGGCTGCGCACTCGGCAGCTTCTACACCTATTTCGACAGCAAGGACGACATTTTCCGCGCGCTCGTCGCCGACATGTCCGGGCAGGTGCGCGACTATGTCTCCCCCCGCATCGCGCAGGCGCGCAACGGCATCGACGCCGAACGCATCGGCCTTCTGAGCTTTCTGGAATTCGCCCGCGCGCATAAGGAAATCTATCGCATCATCGACGAATCGGAATTTGTCGATGCCGCCGCCTACCGCGCCCATTATGAAAACACCGCCACCCGCATGGCCGCCCGCCTGCGCAAGGCGGCGGCACAGGGCGATGTCATGGCGGATGTCGAGGAGGTCCACGCCTGGGCGATCATGGGCATGAACGTGTTCCTCGGCCTGCGCTACGGCGTCTGGGACGACAGCCGCCCGGCCGACGAGATCGCGGCCATCGCCAACGCGCTGATCGAGCGCGGCATCGGCCGGCGCGACTGACCGGCCGGCGCGGCGGCCGTGCTTGCGTCATCCCTTGAAAAGGTGAATTCATTCACAACCAATTCAAGCGGGCCGCGTTACCCCCGTCATAGACTAGAGATGAGGAGAAAGGCGATGACGGGCATCCGACATCGGTTACTCGCGGCGATGGGCCTCGCTGGCGCGCTGGCGCTGGGCGGCTGCTATGACGACGGCTATGGCTATGGCGGCGTCAGCGTCGGCAGCGGCTATTATGGCGGCGGCTATTATGATCCCTACTGGAACGACGGCTATTATCCCGGCGGCTATGGCTGGTATGACGGCTTCTATTATCCGGGCAGCGGCTATTATGTCTATGACCGGGGCGGCCGCCGGCAACGCTGGACCGACACGCAGCGCCGCTATTGGGAAAGCCGCCGCGGCGACCGCCGCGACGATCCCCGCTGGCAGGGTGGCCCCGGTCGCCCGCGCCCCGACGGCAACTGGCAGGGACGCCCCCGCCCCGATGGCAATGGCAACTGGCAAGGTCGCCCGCGCCCGGACGGTGCCGGCAACTGGCAGGGCCGGCCCCGCCCGGACGGCAACGGCAATTGGCAGGGCCGCCCGCCCCAGAACGGCGCGGACGGTCCGCGCGGACCGGGTCGCTGGCGCGGCAATGACGGCAATCGCCCGCAGATGCAGCCCGGCCTGCGCGACCCGCAGCAGGGCCGGCCGCAGATGAGCCAGCCGCGCCCGCAACGCGAATGGGGCGGCCAGCGCCCCGCCTTCCCGCGCGGCGAACGTCCGATGCGATCGCAGGGCCGCGATCCCGCCCCCCGGGTCCAGCCCGACTGATGCGGCTGTCGATGCGCCGGTCGGCCTGCGTTCCCGCCCTCCTGCTTCCCCTCCTGCTCGTCGCCTGCGACGGGCGGGAGGAAAGCGCGATCGACAATCTCGCCAACGGCGCCAACGCGACGCAGGTGGAAAACAACGTCCGCGCCGAAGCCATGGCGCTGATGGAGCCGCTCGACCCGCCCGCGCCGGGCACGCCGGGCGGCCTGCCGGTCGATCCCGAGCCGATCGCCGAAGGCGCGATCGACCCCGACAGCGCGCAGGGCGCGGCGCAGGTGGTGCAGGGCTATTACGGCCTGCTCGAGGAAAAAAGGTTCGTGGACGCCCAGGATCTCTGGGACCAGAGCGGCGCGATCGGCGCGCAGGACGACGCCCATTTCGAAGCGCGCTTCCGCGGTTTCAGCGAAATCCACGCGAATATCGGCGCGCCGTCGCAGCCCGAAGGCGCGGCCGGGTCCAGCTATGTGACCGTGCCCGTGCAGGTCTATGGCCGCATCGCCGCGACGGGCAAGCCGTTCCACACGCTGCGCTTGGTGACGCTGCGCCGGGTGAACGACGTGCCGGGCTCGACCGCCGAGCAGCGCCGCTGGCATATCGAGAGCATCGGCCCCTATAGTGCGCCCGAGCCGGACGCAGCCGACAATGCGACGGCAGCCGCGCCGATTTCCATGACCGACGGCATAGCCCGCAAGCGCGCCAATTAGGCTGCGCGAGGGAGGCCCACCGCTTCCCCCGCGCCTTGTTCAGTTCAGGCGACGGTCGCCTTGACGATCTTGCCGGGATTGCGCGGCGGCTCGCCCTTGGGCAGCGCGTCGACATATTCCATGCCCGACCTCACCTGACCCCACACGGTGTACTGGCCGTCGAGGAAGGTCGCGTCGTCGAAGCAGATGAAGAACTGGCTGTTGGCGCTGTTCGGGTTCGACGCCCGCGCCATCGAACATACGCCCCGCACATGCGGCTCGCGGCTGAATTCGGCCTTGAGGTCGGGCTTGTTCGGGTGGCCGCCCATGCCGGTGCCGGTCGGGTCGCCGCCCTGCGCCATGAAGCCGGCGATCACCCGGTGGAACACCACGTCGTCGTAGAAGCCTTCCTTGGCGTTCTCCACGATGCGCGCGACATGGCCGGGCGCAAGGTCGGGCCGCAGCTTGATGACGACGTCGCCGCCGCTGTCGAGGGTGAGGGTGAGCGTGTCGTCGGCCATGGGAATCCTCTCTTGCCGGGGAAGGGGTAAGTCGTGCCCATATAAAGGCTAATGAAGGCGATGGAAGCGCTGTCTGCCCATTGCTTTTCCGCAGGGCTTGGGCGAAAGCGACAGAATGTTACAGGAACCGGACAGTAGGGGGCGCGATGAGCGAGCGCGGCGACATAGCCGAACCCCTGCGTCATGGGGACGAGTTTGACGAAAGCCTGATCGAGGCGGCGGAAGCCAGCCATGACGAGGACGATCGGCTGAAACCCGAATTCCTGACCGCCGTGCTCGACGCGGTGGGGGATGGCGACAGCGAGACCGCGCGCGATCTCGTCTCGCCGCTGCACCCCGCCGACATCGCCGACCTGCTGGAGCTGACGCCCTCCGAAAGGCGCGCCGACGTCGCCGCCGCGCTGGGCGACATCGTCGGCGCGGAGGTTCTCTCCGAACTCAACGACTATGTCCGCGACGACCTGATCGGCGCGCTCGCGCCCGAGCAGGTGGCCGAATTCGCCGCCGAACTCGATACCGACGACGCCGTCGCCATCATCGAGGATATGGAGGCCGCCGACCAGCAGGCCGTGCTCGACGCGATGGAGCCGGAGGATCGCGCCGCGATCGAAAGCGCGCTGTCCTACCCGGAAGAATCCGCCGGCCGCCTGATGCAGCGCGATCTTGTCGCGGTGCCCGAACATATGACGGTCGGCCAGGTGATCGACTATCTGCGCGACAATGACGATCTGACCCGCGATTTCTGGGAAATCTACATCGTCGACGCCGCCCACCGGCCGGTCGGCTATTCGCAGCTTAGCTGGATACTGACCTGCCCGCGCGGCATCGCCATGGCCGACCTCATGAAGCGCGAACAGACGCTGATCCCGGTCGACATGGATCAGGAGGAAGTGGCGCTCCGCTTCCAGAAATATGCCCTCATCTCCGCCGCCGTGGTGGACGGCAGCGGCCGGCTGGTCGGCATGATCACGGTGGACGACGTGGTCCACATCATCTCCGAAGAAGCGGGCGAGGACATCCTGCGCCTGTCGGGCGCGGGCGAAGGCGACATCAACGAGCCGGTGGTGGACAGCTACCGCGCCCGCGTCCGCTGGCTGCTCACCAACCTGCTGACCGCGCTGGTCGCCTCCACCATCATCGGCATTTTCGAAGGCACGATCCAGCAGATGGTGGCGCTCGCCACGCTGATGCCGATCGTCGCGGGCGTGGGCGGCAATGCCGGCAGCCAGACGATGGCCGTCACCGTCCGCGCGCTCGCCACCAACCAGATCACCGGCTCCAACGCCCGGCGCACCATCGTCCGCGAAATCCGCGTCGCGCTTTTGAACGGCGCGACCGTGGCGGTGGTGCTGGGCCTGGGCGTGGCCGCCGTGTTCCAGAATCCCGCGCTCGGCGGCGTCATCGCGGCGGCGATGATGACCAATATCGTGACCGCCGGCCTCGCCGGGGCGGCCGTCCCGCTCGCCTTCGACCGGCTCAATCTCGACCCCGCCGTCGCCTCCTCCATTTTCGTCACGATGATCACCGACTCGATGGGTTTCTTCGCCTTTCTCGGCCTCGCCACCGCGGCGGGATTGACGGGATGAGTGCAACGCCCATCTTGGGATCGTGACCCCGATTGCCCCATATCCGTTTTCCGGCGCAGGCCGGAATCTAGTCCTGCCCTCTCGCTCCTCCGCAGCGGCGGGACTGGGCTGCGGCCTGCGCCGGAGCAGTGGGACACGCGCCTGATGCCGCTCCACATGACCAAGATCGCGTTCGGCGCGGAAAGCCCCTCGACCTTGCGCGCATGGCTGGAAAGCCAGCCGGGCGAGGCGCGCACCTCCACCCGCTACCTGCCCAAGCGGGTCGCGGAGATGGCGGGCGGCTCGCTCTACTGGATCCACCAGCACCGCATCGTCGGCCGCAGCCCGATCCTGGGGTTCGAGGAAACCGGCACCGGCCGTCACTGGATCCGGCTCGAGCCGCGCCTCATCGCGGTGCGCTCGACGCCCAAGCGCGCGCATCAGGGCTGGCGCTATCTGGAGGATGCCGACACGCCTCCCGACCTGGGCGATGGAGAGGCCGACGACCTCGACGCCATGCCGCCCGCGATGCTCGGCGAACTGGCGCGGCTCGGGCTGGTCTGATCGTCCGCCCCGTTCGTTTCGAGCGCAGTCGAGAAACCTAGGCGCCGCCCTCCGCGCTTCTCGACTTCGCTCGAAGCGAACGGACCTTGGAAAACCTAGCCGCTATTGCGCAGCGCCGTCGCGATCGCGTTGATTGAAAGTTCGATCCCTTCCTTGATCCGCGCGTCATCCTCGCCGCCGCGATGCCGCTTGAGCAGTTCCACCTGCAACAGGTTCAGCGGCTCGATATAGGGCAGCCGCAGCCGGATCGAGGTTTCGAGCGCCGGGCTTTTCTCCAGCAGCCGCCCCTGTCCCGTCGCCGCCAGCAGCCCGTCATGCGCCTGGTTCCAGCCGTCCCGGATCCGCCCAAAGATCGCCTCGCCCCGCGCCTGGTCCTCCACCAGCGGCAGGTAGCGCGCGGCGATGCCGAGGTCGGACTTGGCCAGCACCATCTCAAGATTGGCGAGCGCGGATTTCAGGAACGCCCAATGCTGCGCCATGTCGGCCAGCAGCGCCTTGTCCTCGAACGCGGCCATCGCCTGCCCCACGCCATACCAGCCCGGCAGCATCACCCGCGCCTGCGCCCAGCTGAACACCCAGGGGATGGCGCGCAGATCCTCGATCGCGTTGCTCTTGGTCCGGCTGGCGGGGCGCGACCCGATCTTGAGGCCCGCAATCTCCTGTATGGGGGTAAGCTGGCGGAAGAATTCCTTGAACCCCTCCGTGCCGTAGACGAGGTCGCGATAGGCGGCGAAGGCGGTTCGGGACAATTCATCCATCGCGCCGGCAAAGCGCGCCGCGTCCCGCGCCGAAATCCCCTCCGGCTCCAGACTCGCGAGCAGCGTGGCGCTGGTCATCGCCTCCAGATTGGTCATGGCGACGTCGCGCGTGCCGAACTTGGCGGCGATCACCTCGCCCTGTTCGGTGATGCGGATGCGTCCCTGCACGCTGCCCCTCGGCTGCGCCTGGATCGCCTTGAACGCCGATCCGCCGCCGCGCCCCACCGCGCCGCCGCGCCCGTGGAACAGCTGCATCGCCGCGCCCGCCTCGGCGAACACCGGCTCCAGCGCCTGGCTCGCCTTGTAGAGGCTCCAGGTGGAGGTCAGGTATCCGCCATCCTTGTTGCTGTCGCTGTATCCGATCATCACTTCCTGATGGCCGCGTTCCTTCACCACGCCGGCGATTTCGGGCAGGCCGAAATAGGCGGTCATGATGCCGGGCGCGGCCTCCAGGTCGCCGATCGTCTCGAACAGCGGGATCGCCATGATCGCCGCCTGCGGAGGCGCGCCATCCACGCCCGCGCGCCACAGCCCCGCCTCTTTGAGCAGGATGTTGACCTCCAGCAGGTCGGACACGCTTTCGGCCTTGGAGATGATATAGTGGGTGATGCAGGCCGGGCCGTAGGTGCGATGAGCCTGCGCCGCGGCATGGACGATCGCCAGCTCCGACGCCGTCTCCTCCGAATAGTCGGAGAAAGGCGCGCCCAGCGGCCGGTTGTTCGCCAGTTCCCGCCGCAGCAGCGCGATGCGCGCATATTCGTCGAGCGCCAGATAATCGGCCTCCACCCCCGCCTGCTTCAGCAGCTCCGCCACCACCCGCTCATGCACCGCGCTGTTCTGCCGCATGTCCAGCGTGGCGAGGTGGAAGCCGAACGTCTCGACCGCGCGAATGAGCCGCCCGAGCGCCCCGCCGCTCGCCAGCGCCCCGTCGCCCTCGCTCGCCAGCCCCTGCGCCACGGTCACGAGATCGCGGCGGAACGCCTGCGGCGTCGCATAGGGTTCGCCCTTCAGCGCCGACGGCCGCGCCGGTTCCCCGCCGGTCAGGCTGACGCAGGTGGCGGCCAGCCGGGCGTAGATGCCCGAAATCGCCCGGCGATACGGCTCGTCCCTGCGGCTGGGCGACGTGTCGCCGCTGGTCTCCGCCAGCTCCAGCACCGCCTGCGGCACATGGGCGAGTTCGGTCGACAGCGACAGTTCCGCGCCCAGCGCATGGAGCGCGTCGAGATAATAGGCGATCGCCGCCTGCGCCCCGCGTTTTAGCGCGAATTGCAGCTGCGGCGCCTGGACGAAGGGATTGCCGTCGCGGTCGCCGCCGATCCAGCTGCCCACCCGCAGGAAGCTCTGCGGCCGCGCCCCCAGCACCCGCTCCCACCGGGCATAGAGCGCGGGCAGTGCGGGCAGGAAGGTGTCGCGGAAATAGGCGAGCACATTCTCGATCTCGTCGGCGACGAACAGCTTCTCGCGGCGCAGGGGGCGCGTTTGCCACAGCAGCGCGATCTGGCGGAATATCGCCTCGTCCAGATTTTCGCCCTCGTCGGTCTCGACCCGCCCGGCGTCCTTGAGCAGCATCAGGTTGGCGATGCGGTTCTTGTGGTCGATCATGCTCTTGCGCCGCACCTCGGTCGGGTGGGCGGTCATCACCGGCACGATCAGCGCGCGAGACAGCAGGTCCAGCACCGCCGCGCGACTCACCCCTTCCGCCTCCAGCCGGGCAAGCGCCGACGCGACGTCCGCGCCCGGTTCCGCCGCCACGCCCTGCCGGTCCTCGGCCAGGTTGGCCAGCATCGAAAACAGCATGAACCCGCGCACGAAACTCAGCGTGTCGTCGAGGCTGAGCGCCTCCAGCCCCGTATCGGTCAGGTCCGCGCCCTGCACCCCCCGCGCCCGGTCGACCGAGGCGGAGCGGATATATTCGGTCTGTTTGTAGAGCTTCTCCCCCCCATAAGCGCGAATGACATCGCCCAGCAGCCGCCCCAGATAGCGGATGTCGGGATTCTGCGTGATCGCCGGAGCGGACGGATTGGATGCGAGAGTCGCCATGCGGCGGATGCTGCATCGCAGCAAGCCGATGGTCAAGCGCAGCGTCGTCCTTGATGGCAAAGCCGCGCATACCGGCGGCTGCGGCGCCTCCAACACCGAGGTTGGCGTCGGACGGGAAAACCATCCTCCCCTTGCAGGGGAGGTGGCTGGCCGCAGGCCAGACGGAGGGGTGTCAACCTCTCGTCCGCAAACGCCACAATCGCCTTTCCTAATAGGATTTCATGTGATCCATGCTGGTGGATGGATCAGCCACCCTCTCCCCCCGCCCCGCCGCCGACCGCCCCGGATCGCACCCACTGGACGCCCGCCAAGCAGCGCCGCTTCCTCGTCGCCCTGCTCGAATGCGGATGCGTGGCGCAGGCTGCGCGCGGGGTCGGCATGTCGCCCGCCAGCGCGCATCGTCTGCGCCGCCGCCTTGCCGGGACGATGTTCGACCATAGCTGGACCTGGGCGCTCGATCGCTACGCCGACCGCATGGCCGATCCCTTCGCGCCCGACGCGCAGCCCGTGGCGCAGCGATGACCCGGCAGGGACTTCGGCATGATCCTGGCGTGACTTTAGCGAGACTTTTGGCGGCTTTTGGCCCACGACGGTGTGAACTTCGGCCACGGCGTCGCGACGCGCGTTCGTCCCCGAACCCACGCCCCTTGCGCTCCCCGCCCGCCCGCGTCAAAAGCCCCTCGTGACCGCCAGCATCAGCATAGGAAGCGACAGCAACGGCAATGCCGTGCTGGTCGACGTGGAGGAATTGCTCGCCACCCGCCTGCTCGTTCAGGGCAATTCTGGGTCGGGCAAGTCGCACCTTCTGCGCCGCCTGCTAGAGGAAAGCGCCGCCATGGTGCAGCAGGTGGTGATCGACCCGGAAGGCGATTTCGTGACGCTGGCCGACGAATATGGCCATGTTGTCATCGACGCGGGCGACCATAATGAGCGGGACATCGTGCGCATGGCGGCACGCATCCGCGAACATCGCGCATCCGTCGTCCTCAGCCTCGACGCGCTCGAACTCGAAGCGCAGATGAAATGCGCCGCGACCTTCCTCTCCACCCTGTTCGACGCGCCCCGCGACCACTGGTATCCCGCCCTCGTCGTGGTGGACGAAGCGCAGATGTTCGCGCCCGTCGCGGCCGGCGACGTGTCGGACGAGGCGCGCCGGCTTTCCCTCGCCGCCATGACCAACCTCATGTGCCGGGGGCGCAAGCGCGGCCTTGCCGGCGTCATCGCCACCCAGCGCCTCGCCAAACTCGCCAAGAATGTCGCCGCGGAAGCCTCCAACTTCCTGATGGGCCGCACCTTCCTCGACATCGACATGGCCCGCGCCGCCGACCTGCTCGGCATGGAGCGGCGGCAGGCGGAGCAGATACGCGACCTCGAACGCGGCCGTTTCCTCGGCCTTGGCCCCGCCATCGCCCGCCGCCCGGTCAATGTGAAGATCGGCGCGGTCAAGACCGGCACGCGCGGCGGATCGCACAAGCTGATGCCGCCGCCGGTGGCGAAGGGCGAGGATTTCCAGGAACTGCTCTTCGCGAGGCAGGAGGAGGACTTTGCTCCGCCGCCCCCACCCCGCGCCGATCCCCCGCCCCGTCCCGCCGAGGACATCATGCGCCAGCTCGCCGACGCGCCGCAGGCCAGGCCCGCCGCGCCCGAACTGGATTTCGGCCAGAACGAACCGGTGGTGATCGCCGCGCTGGAGGAGATCGTCGCCGATCTGGGCGACGCCGCCCCCTCCGTCTCCACCCTCTATCAGGATTTCGGCGTCCGCTGCCGGATGAAGGGGCTGAAGACCCCGCCGCTCGACCTTCCCGCCTTCCGCAAGCGCTTCGCCATGGCGCAGGCGGGCATGGCCGATGCCGACGATCCGCGCTGGCAGGATGCGATCGCGGCCTCCGCCCCGGTGCCGGAGGACATGCTCGCCCCCTTCCTCCTCATCGCCCGCGCCGCGCTCGACGGCCGCCCCTGCCCCGACGACGCGGCGCTCGCCCGCGCCTATGGCACCAGCTCGCCGGGCCGGGTGCGCCGGTTGATCGACTATATGGAAAAGCTGGGCGTCATCGTCGCCCGCACCGATTTCTCCGGCAAGCGCTCCATCGGCGTTCCCGGCCTCGGCCTCTCCACCGCCGCGGCGGAGGGGTGATCCACATCAATCCCGCCCCATCTTGACGCGGGCGGCAACCCCTGTAGCTTTGCGTCCCTGATTTCTCAGCCGGCTGGAGCGCGTATCCTGTGCCATGCCCCGATGCTGATTGCCGCGGTGCCCCGTACCGGACCCGTTCCGTCCGGCCGCCCGCGCGCCTGCCTTTCGCCCGCCCGTCATTCCCTGCGGAGCGGCCGATGACAGCCATAACAGGGGGAGAGGAACAAGCATGGAGATCGTCACTATCGCGATAGGGTGCGGCCTGCTGGCCGTGCTCTACGGACTATTCACCAGTCGACAGGTGCTGAGCGCCTCGCCCGGCAACGACACGATGCAGGCGATCGCCGCCGCCATTCAGGAAGGGGCGAAGGCCTATCTCGGCCGCCAATATACCACCATCGCCATCGTCGGCGCGGTCGTCGCCATCCTCGTCGCCGTCTTTCTCGGCCTCACCTCCGCCATCGGCTTCCTCATCGGCGCGATCCTGTCGGGCGCGGCGGGCTTCATCGGCATGAACATCTCCGTGCGCGCCAACGTCCGCACCGCCGAAGCATCCCGCGGCACGCTGCAAAGCGGCCTCACCGTCGCGTTCCGCGCGGGCGCGATCACCGGGATGCTGGTCGCCGGCCTCGCCCTGCTCGCGATCAGCACTTTCTTCTGGTATCTAACCGGCCCGGCCGGCCACGCGCCCGACGACCGGCTCGTCATCGACAGCCTCGTGGCCCTGGCCTTCGGCGCGAGCCTCATCTCCATCTTCGCGCGCCTGGGCGGCGGCATCTTCACGAAAGCGGCGGACGTGGGCGCCGACCTCGTGGGCAAGGTCGAGGCCGGCATCCCGGAGGATGATCCGCGCAACCCCGCCGTCATCGCGGACAATGTCGGCGACAATGTCGGCGACTGCGCCGGCATGGCCGCCGACCTCTTCGAAACCTATGTGGTCACCGTGGGCGCGACCATGGTGCTGACCGCGCTGCTGGTCAGCGGCGTCGACAACGCCTTCCTGATGAAGCTGATGGCGCTGCCGCTGCTGGTCGGCGGGGTGTGCATCATCACCTCTATCGTCGGCACTTACATGGTCCGCCTCGGCTCCAGCCAGTCGATCATGGGCGCGCTCTACAAGGGCTTCTGGACCACCGCCCTGCTCTCCATCCCCGCCATCTACGCCGCCACCGCCTATGTGCTGGGCGACATGAACGCGGTGTTCGGCGCAGACCTCGATGGCGTGGGCGGCTACACCGGCATGGCGCTGTTCTGGTCGATGATGGTGGGCCTCGCGGTCACCGGCCTGCTGGTCGTCATCACCGAATATTATACCGGCACCAGCTACCGCCCCGTCCGCTCCATCGCCAAGGCGTCGGAGACCGGCCATGGCACCAACGTCATCCAGGGCCTGGCCATCAGCCTTGAATCGACCGCGCTCCCCACGCTCGTCATCGTCGTGGGCATCATCGTCGCCTATCAGCTCGCCGGCCTCATCGGCATTGCTTTTGCCGCAACGGCGATGCTGGCGCTCGCGGGCATGGTGGTGGCGCTCGACGCCTATGGCCCCGTCACCGACAATGCCGGCGGCATCGCGGAAATGAGCCACCTGGACGACAGCGTCCGGGTCAAGACCGACGCGCTGGACGCGGTGGGCAACACGACCAAGGCGGTGACGAAGGGCTATGCCATCGGCTCGGCCGGGCTTGCCGCGCTCGTCCTGTTCGGTGCCTATACCGAAGACCTCAAATTCTACAATTCGGCCCTCGGCCTCACCGCCCCGGTCGATTTCAGCCTGTCCAATCCCTATGTCATCGTCGGCCTGCTGCTGGGCGCGCTGCTGCCCTATCTGTTCGGCGCGATGGGGATGACCGCCGTGGGCCGCGCGGCGGGCGATGTGGTGAAGGACGTGCGCGACCAGTTCGCCACCAACCGCGGCATCATGGACGGCACGTCGCGGCCCGACTATGCGCGCACCGTCGATCTGGTGACGAAGGCCGCGATCAAGGAGATGATCGTGCCCTCGCTCCTTCCCGTGCTGGCCCCGATCGTCGTCTATTTCGCCATTACCGCCGTGGCGGGCGTCGACAACGGCTTCGCGGCGCTGGGCGCGCTGCTGCTCGGCGTGATCGTGTCCGGCCTGTTCGTCGCCCTGTCGATGACATCGGGCGGCGGCGCATGGGACAATGCGAAGAAATATATCGAGGACGGCCATCATGGCGGCAAGGGTAGCGAGGCCCACAAGGCGGCCGTTACCGGCGACACGGTGGGCGATCCCTACAAGGACACGGCCGGCCCGGCGGTCAATCCGATGATCAAGATCACCAACATCGTCGCGCTGCTGCTGCTCGCCGCGCTGGCGCATGGCGGCTGATCGACGCAGCGTCCTCCCAAGTGCGAAAGGCCCGGCCGAGGATATCGGCCGGGCCTTTTGATGCGGGGGGCGACCCGCGCGATCAGCGCTGCGCGAGCTGCACCGGAGCCACCGCCTTGTGACGGATGGTCAGCCCTTCCTGCGCCCATTCGCCCTTGCTGCGGCAGGCGGTCGCGGGGATCAGCGATCCGGTCCGCGTTTCCCGGAGGCAATAGCGGCCGCTGTCCGCCTGATAGGTTACCCGGGCATTGCCGAACCGGCCTTCCGCCTTCGCGAAGGCGGGGGTGGCGGCGGCCGAGACGGTCAGACCGGCGACGATAACGGCGGCGGTGAAAGCGATGGTCTTCATGAATTTTCCTTCCCTGATGGTTCGTTGCGTCCGTTGATCGGACATGCCAACGGCTATGCAGGGGCCGTGCCAAATTCGAAAACCCATGGGTTTCCGTCATTTTTCTGCTGATTACCCGACAGTCACCCGCGCCAATTCCCGAACAATCGCGGAATTTGCCGAAAGATCGGATAATTTTCATCGGGCGATCGCGTGCATCCGCATGGGACCGGCTTAACCCTTTATAAAGGATGCCGGCGCACCTTCGGCCGGCAGCCGGTGGGGAGGGCGGTCGGCTGTGGCCCCGTCGAAGGACGCGGTCCGTTACCGTCAACAGCAGCGGATGGAGCCATGACCCCGCAGGACAAGCTCACCGATGAAGCCGGCCGCCTCGCCGCGCTCGATCGCTACGCCATTCTCGACACCCCGCGCGAAGGGGCGTTCGACAAGATCACCGACCTCGTCCGCACCCTCGTCGGCGTGCCCATTTCCGCCGTGTCGCTGGTGGACCGCGACCGGCAATGGTTCAAGTCGATCGCTGGCCTGGACATCGACCAGACGCCGCGCCCCGTCGCCTTCTGCGACCATGCCATCCGCCAGCCCGAACCGCTCATCATCCCCGACGCGCAGGCGGACGATCGCTTTCGCGACAATCCGCTGGTCACGGGCAATCCCGGCATCCGCAGCTATGCCGGCGTGCCGCTGCGGACGCCCGACGGCTACCAGATCGGCTCGCTCTGCGCGATCGACACGCGCGCGCGCGACTTCCCGCCCGAACAGATGGCGATCCTTGAGGGGCTGGCCCCCATCATCGTCGAACAGATGGAACTGCGCCTGCTCGCCGAGCGTGATGGCCTGTCGGGCGCGATGACCCGCCGCGCCTTCGTGGCCGCAATCGATCGCCAGATCGCGCTGTTCACCCGTCACGAGCGGCCCTCCGCGCTGGTGCTGCTCGACATCGATCATTTCAAGGCGGTCAACGACACCCACGGCCACCCCGCCGGCGACCGGGTGATCCAGGCGGTGGCGGGACTGTGCGCCACCCTGTCGCGGCCCAGCGATTCGATCGGACGGCTGGGCGGCGAGGAGTTCGGCCTGCTGCTGCCCGAAACCAGCGAGGCCGACGCGCTGCTCGCCGCGCAGCGCTTCTGCGACGCCGTGGCCGCGCTCGTCATCGCCAACGAGCCGCCGCTGCGCGTCACCGCCAGCTTCGGTGTCGCGGCGATCGGCCCGGGCCGCATGACCAGCGCCGACTGGCTCGCCGCCGCCGACGCGGCGCTCTACGCCGCCAAACGGGCGGGCCGCAACCGCGTGATGCTCGCCCCGCATCAGGCGCTGTGTGCCGCCTGAGCCTGGCACCCGTCTGTCCTATCGCCCCCACCGCTGGCATTGTGCTGGCACGCTGGGAAGTCGGCACTGGAAAGAAAATATCCTGCTTCGGCAATGAAATGCTGAAATCAGCGGGACACATGCGAAGTTAAGCCCCGCTTGCCGCTCCGCACCGGCGCGCCTATAGCCCCGCGCATGACTGCCGAACCCTTCCGGTCGCAACTCGCCGCGCTGGAACAGCGCGGGCAGCTGCGCCGCCTCGCCCCCCGCGCCGGCCGCGACTTCGCCTCCAACGACTATCTCGGCCTGTCGGGCGATCCCCTGATCGCGCAGGCGGTGGCGGACGCGGTCGCGCGCGGCGTGCCGCTCGGCTCGGGCGGCTCGCGGCTGCTGCGCGGCAATGCGCCCGAACATGAAGGGCTGGAGGCGAAGGCCGCCGACTTCTTCCGCACGCAGGCCAGCCTGTTCGTTGCCAACGGCTATGTCGGCAACCTCGCCCTCTTCTCCACCCTTCCCCAGCGCGGCGACCTGATCGTCGCGGACAAACTGATCCACGCCAGCGCCCATGACGGCATCCGCATGAGCAAGGCCACCGCCGTCTTCGCGCGCCACAATGACGTGCAGAGCGTCGCCGACCTGATCGCCGCCTTCCGCGCCGAAGGCGGCAAGGGCCGCATCTGGATCGCGGTCGAAACGCTCTATTCCATGGACGGCGACATCGCCCCGCTCGCCGATCTCGCGAAGCTCGCCGCCATGCATGATGCCATGCTGCTGCTGGACGAGGCACATGGCACGGGCGTGTTCGGCCCCGGCGGCCGCGGCCTGTCCGCCGGCCTCGATGGGCTGCACAATGTCCTCACGCTCCACACCTGCGGCAAGGCGATGGGGGCGGAAGGAGCGCTGATCTGCGGCCCGCGCGTCCATATCGACTATCTGGTCAACCGCGCCCGCCCCTTCATTTACTCGACCGCGCCCTCGCCGTTGATGGCGGTCGCCGTGTCCGCCGCGATCGACCGGATCGAGGGTGCGAGCGACCTGCGAGAGCGGCTCAAGACCCTGCGGCAGGACGCCGCCGAAGCGATCTGCGCGCCACTGGGCCTGCCCGCCCCGCGCAGCCAGATCGTGCCCGTCATCCTCGGCGAAGACAGCCGCGCCATGGCGGCGGCGGCTGCGTTGCAGCAGGCGGGATTCGACGTGCGCGGCATCCGCCCGCCGACCGTGCCGCCGGGCACCAGCCGCCTGCGCGTTTCGCTGACCCTCAATGCCAGCCGCGCCGATGTCGCTGCCCTGGGCCAGGAACTGCAAAGGATCATGCGATGAGCGTCCTCGTCGTCACCGGCACCGACACCGGCATCGGCAAAACCGTATTCGCCGCCGGCCTCGCCGGGGCACTGGGCGCACACTATTGGAAGCCGATCCAGGCGGGCGTCGATCCGGCCGGCGACAAGGAGACGGTCGCCGCCCTTTCCGGCCTGTCCCCCGGCCGCATCCTGCCCGAAGCCTATCGCCTCGCCACGCCCGCCTCGCCCCATCTTGCGGCGCGGATCGACGGGGTGGACATCCACCTCGACCGCCTCGCCCTGCCGCGTGTCGATGGCCCGCTGGTGGTGGAGGGCGCGGGCGGCCTGCTCGTGCCGATCAGCGAGACGCTGACGATGGCGGACCTCTTCGCCCATTGGGGACAGCCGGTCATCCTGTGCGCCCGCACCGCGCTCGGCACCATCAACCACAGCCTTCTCAGCATCGAGGCGCTCAGGAGCCGCGGCATCCCCATTGCCGGCATCGCCTTCATCGGCGATCCTCATGCGGAAAATGAGCGCATCATCCCGCAGATCGCCGGCGTGCCCGCGCTCGGCCGCCTGCCCCTGCTCGATCCGCTCGATCCCGCCAGCCTGGCCGCCGCCTTCGCGCGCCACATCAACCTGCCGTAATTTTCGACCAACGACATGGACAAGCCTGTTTGACGAGCGTTCAAGTCCCGCTCATGCCGGGCGCGTAAAGCGGCCGATCGCACGACAAGCAAGGGACGCATTGTTCATGACGAAATATCTTCTGGGCGCTGCCATGGGCGCGCTGGCGCTCGCCACCGCGGCGCAGGCCGATCAGGCCGGGACTCCGGCACCGGCCGCCGCGGCCTCCGCGGCCGGCAAGCCCGCCTATGGCAGCTATGGCTTCGACGCCGCCGGCATGGACCGGACGGTGAAGCCGGGCGACGACTTCTACGACTATGCCAACGGCACCTGGGCCAAGACCACGCCGATCCCGGCCGACAAGTCCAACTATGGCGCCTTCACCATGCTGGAGGAAGTGTCGCAGACCCGCACCCGCGGCATCCTCGAAGCCGCGCAAGCCGATCCCGCCAGCAAGATCGGCGCCGCCTATGCGAGCTATATGGACAAGGCCGCCGTGGAGGCGAAGGGCATGGCCCCCATCCAGCCCTGGCTCGCCGAGATAAAGGGCGTTACCGACAAGGCCGCCTATGCGAAGGTCGCCGCCAAGGCCGCGCGCGCCGGCATCCGCGGCCCGTTCCGCTTCTATGTCGGACAGGATGACAAGGATCCCGAAACCTATATCCTCTCGATGATGCAGGGGGGCCTCGGCCTGCCCGACCGCGACTATTATCTCGATCCGGGCGAAAAGATGGCGGCGATCCGCACCGCCTATCTCGCCCATCTGGAAAAGATGCTGACGCTTGCCGGGGAGCCGGACGCCAAGGCCCGCGCCGCCGCGCTGATGGCGTTCGAAACCGAGATCGCCAAGGTCCACTGGACCCAGATCGACAGCCGCGACGCCGACAAGACCTATAACAAGATGACCCTGGCGCAGTTGCAACAGGCTGCGCCCGGATTCGACTTCGCGGGCTATTACGCCGCCAACAATCTTCGCCCCGCCGACCTGCTGGTCGCGCAGCCCAGCGCGATCACGGGCGAAGCGGCGCTGATCGCCAGGGCGCCGTTGCAGGTGCTGAAGGACGGGCTGCTGCTCTCCTCCCTGCACGCCTATGCCGATTTTCTGCCCGACAGCATCGCCGACGCGGACTTCGCCTTCTACGGCACCACCCTGTCAGGCACGCCGCAACGCCCCGAACGGTGGAAGCGGGGCGTCGACTTCCTCAAGGAATCGCTCGGCGAGGAAGTGGGCAAGCAATATGTCGCCCGCTATTTCCCGCCGGAAACCAAGGCGGCGATGGACGAGCTGGTGAAGAATGTGCTCGCCGCCATGGGCCGCCGCATCGACGCGCTGCCGTGGATGAGCGCCACGGCCAAGGCGCGCGCCCACAAGAAGCTCGCCGCTTTCACGCCCAAGATCGGCTATCCCGACAAGTGGCGCGACTATGCCGGGTTGGAAATCCGGCGCGATGACCTGCTCGGCAACGCCATGCGCTCGAACGCCTTCGAATTCGATTACAACGCCGGAAAGCTCGGCAAGCCCATCTACCGCTGGGAATGGGGCATGACCCCGATGGAAATCAACGCCTACGCCAATTTCGGCATGGTGGAGATCGTGTTCCCCGCCGCCATCCTGCAACCGCCCTTCTTCGATCCCCATGCCGACCCGGCGGTCAATTATGGCGGCATCGGCGCGGTGATCGGCCATGAACTCAGCCATCATTTCGACGATCAGGGCGCGAAATATGACGAGACCGGCAAGCTCAACCAGTGGTGGACCGATCAGGACGTCGCCAATTTCAAGGGGCTGACCGACAGGCTGGTCAAGCAATATGACGCCTATGCGCCCTTCCCCGGCGCGCATGTGAAGGGGGCGTTCACGCTGGGCGAGAATATCGGCGACCTGGGCGGCCTCGCGGTGGCGCTCGACGCCTATCATGCCTCGCTCAAGGGCAGGAGGGCACCCGTGATCGACGGCACCACGGGCGACCAGCGCTTTTTCCTGGGCTGGGCGCAGGTGTGGCGGCGCAACTATCGGGAGGCGAACCTGCGCCAGCGGCTGGTGACCGACCCGCACGCACCCTCGCAATATCGCACCGACATCGTGCGCAACTTCGACAGCTGGTACGACGCCTTCAAACCCGCGCCCGGCGGCAAAATCTACCTCGCGCCCAAGGACCGCGTGAAAATCTGGTAAGGGGACAAGCGGGCCGGACAGGCGATCCGGCCCGCTTGTCATGCCCGACGACCCGTTTCTTTCCTTCGACGGCTTGATTCCAGCGGACTCATTATCCCCTGAATCGCACGACTCGCCGTTCCATTCTTCCCTTCACGGAACGGATTTCCCAGCTTGTCCGTCTGATCATCAGCAATTTGATCGACAGAGGAGAAGAAAGTTGACGGGTCTCAACAGCAAATTTCTGAAGGTCGGTATCGCATCGGCCGCCATGTTCGCCGCTCTTCCCGCGCTGGCGCAGACGGCCCCCGCCGCGCAGCCGGCCGCCCCTGCGGCATCCAGCGCAGCCCCGGCCGCCGGGGCCAGCAATTTCAGCGACGCCGACATCAAGCAGTTCGCGGCCGCCGCCGTCGAAGTGACGAAAATCCAGCAGGATAGCTCGATCCCGGAGGCCGACAAGCAGCCCAAGATGGTCGCCGCGCTTCAGGCGTCGAGTATCGCGCCCGAGAAGTTCAACCAGATCGGTCAGGCTGCCGCCGCCGACCCCGCGCTCCAGCAGCGTATCCAGGCCGCCGCGCCCCCCGCGCCGGCTGCAACGCCCGCCAGCCCGGCGGCGCCCGCCACCCCGGCAGCGCCGCAGCAATAAGCCGCGGCAACAGGTCGTCACGAAGGGGGAGGCCCTTGGCCTCCCCTTTTTTGCGCGATAAGCGCTGTGCCATGATGTCCCCCGTCTGGCACCCCTTTACTCAACATGGCCTGAACGAACCCGTCCCCCATGTCGAGCGGGCGGAGGGCGCGTTGCTGCATCTGGCCGATGGGCGGACGCTGCTCGACGGCATCTCAAGCTGGTGGGTGACCACCCACGGCCATTGCGAACCCCGCATCGCCGCCGCCATCGCGCGACAGGCCGCCACGCTCGACCAGCTGATCTTCGCCGGCTACACGCATGGCCCCGCCGAGGAGGTCGCCCGCGCCCTCGTCGATCTCGCCCCCCGCGCGCCCGGTCAGCAACCGCTCGCCCACGTCTTCTATTCCGACAGCGGCTCCACCGCGGTAGAGGTCGCGCTGAAGATGGCGCTTGGCTACTGGCACAATATCGGCAAGCCCGACCGCCACCGCATCCTCGTCCTCGACCATAGCTATCATGGCGACACGATCGGCGCGATGTCGGTGGGCGAGCGCGGCGTCTATAATGCCGCGTGGCAGCCGCTTCTGTTCGACGTCGGCACCATTCCCTTCCCTTCGCCCGGCAGGGAACAGGCGTGCCTCGACGCGCTGGACGCCGCCTGCGGGCAGCAGCCCGCCGCCTTCCTGGTCGAGCCGCTGATCCTCGGCGCGGGGGGGATGCTCCTCTACCCGCCCCATGTGCTGCGGGACATGGCGGCGATCTGCCGCCGCCATGGCGTCCTCTTCATCGCCGACGAAGTCATGACCGGCTGGGGCCGCACCGGCACGCTCTTCGCCTGCGAGCAAGCGGGCGTCGTGCCCGACATCATGGCGGTGGCGAAGGGGATTACCGGCGGCGCGATCCCGCTTGCCGCCACGCTCGCCACCGCCCCGATCTTCGACGCCCATGTTTCGACCGACCGGGCGAAGCTCTTCTACCATTCGTCCAGCTACACGGCCAACGCGATCGCCTGCGCCGCCGCTGCCGCCAACCTCGCCATCTGGCGCGAGGAGGATGTGCTGGGCCGCATCGCGACCTTGTCGGACGGGATCGCCGCGCGCCTCGCCACCCTCGCCGGGCACCCCGCCTTCGCCAATCCGCGCCAGCTCGGCACCATCGCCGCGATCGACCTTGCGACCCCGGACCCCGGCTACCTCTCCGATCTCGCCCCGCGCCTGCGCGCCTTCTTTCTCGACCGCGGCCTCTTGCTCCGGCCGCTCGGCAACACCATCTATCTCATGCCGCCCTATTGCCTCGACGCCGACCAGCTCGACACGCTTTTCGCGGCGCTCCATGCCGCCGGCGATCGCTTCGGCGCGCATCCCTGACTTTCAATTTGCTGATTTTGGCGCTATGGCGGCGCGATTTTTCGAATTCGGGATATTATGGCTAAAGAAGAACTGCTTGAAATGCGCGGACAGGTTGTGGAGCTTCTCCCCAACGCCATGTTCCGCGTGCGCCTGGAAAATGACCACGAAATTCTCGGCCATACCGCCGGCAAGATGCGCAAGAACCGCATTCGCGTGCTCGTGGGCGACGAAGTGCTCGTCGAACTCACCCCCTACGACCTGACCAAGGGTCGGATCACCTACCGCTTCAAATAAGCCGCAGATCACGATGCGGCTCATCCTGGCTTCGGCTTCCCCCAGACGGCGCGACCTTCTGGGCCAGATCGGCGTCGTCCCCGATGGCATCGACCCCGCCGACATCGACGAAACCCCGCGCAAGGCCGAACTGCCCGCCGCCTATGCCGCGCGCGTCGCCGCCGAAAAGGGCGCGCTGGTGGCGCAGCGCCACCCCGGCGCGCTGATCCTGTCGGGCGACACGGTGGTGGCCGCCGGCCGCCGCATCCTGCCCAAGACGGAAAGCGAAGCGGAGGCGCGCGCCTGCCTCACCCTTCTGTCGGGCCGCCGCCATCGGGTGCTGAGCGCCATCACCATGATCGACGGGCAGGGCCGCGCCCGCCACCGCCTCTCGGCCAATGTCGTGACCTTCAAGCGGCTCGCGCCGGCCGAAATCGACGCCTATATCGCCAGCGACGAATGGCGCGGCAAGGCGGGCGGCTACGCCATCCAGGGCCGCGCCGCCGGCCTGATCCGCGCCATCCAGGGCAGCCACAGCGCGATCATGGGCCTGCCCCTTTACGAAACCCGCGCGCTGCTGATCGCAGCGGGCTACCCGGTGGATTAAACGCTATGGCCGAATGGCTCTATGAGGAAGGCATTGGCGAGGCGCGGGCCGCGCTGATCGAGCATGGCCGGCTGGTCGAGGCGCTGATCGAGCGCGAAGGCGACCAGGCGCGCGCCGGTGCGGTGGTGCAGGGCCGCCTGATCGCCACCCTGATCCCCCGGAAGCGCGGTGTCGTCCGCCTGCTCTCGGGCGAGGAAGCGCTGCTCGAACCCATCCCGCCTCGTCTGGCGGAAGGCGCCAATGTGCTGGTCGAAATCCTCCGTGAAGCAATCCCCGAGGAAGGCCGCGAAAAGCGCGCCAAGGCCCGCGTCGCGCCGCAGGGCGTCAAGCCGCATCCCGGCCCCAGCCTGCTCCAGCGCCTCCGCGACACCGGCGTGCCCGTCGTCCCCTGCCCCGCGCATGAGGAAGACCGGCTGGAGGCGCATGGCTGGAGCGAGCTGATGGACGAGGCGATGCGCGGCGAAGTCGGCAGCGAAGCCGCCGCCCTGCGTCTGTTCCTGACGCCCGCGATGCTGCTGATCGACGTGGACGGCTCCCTCCCGCCGGCGCAGCTCGGCCCCAAGGGCGCGAAGCTCGCCGCGCAGGCGATCCGCCGCATGGGCCTCACCGGCTCCATCGGCATCGACTTGCCGACCATGAACAACAAGGACGAACGCATCATCGCGGCCGCGCAGATCGACAAATATCTGCCCCTACCCTTCGAGCGCACGGCCGTGAACGGCTTCGGCTTCCTCCAGATCATCCGCCGTCGCGAGCGCGCGAACCTCATGGAACTGCTGCGCGAGGACCGGGTGCTGACCGCCGCGCTGGCGTTGCTGCGCCGGGCGGAGCGGCACGGCACAGGCGGCGCGGCCACGCTGACCGCCGCGCCCGCGATCATCGACCTGCTGCACAAGCGCGCCGACTGGACCGACCTGCTCGCCCGGCGGCGGGGCGGCGCGATCAGCCTGCGTGGCGACGCATCGCTTGGGCTGGAGGGTGGCCATGTCGCCTAAACTGCTCGCCTGCCCCCTCTGCGGCCAGCCCGCGCAAGCCGCCACCCGCCCCTTCTGCGGCCCCGCCTGCCGCGACCGCGACCTGCTGCAATGGCTGGGCGAAGGCTATCGCGTCCCGGGCGCACCGGCCGATCTGCCCGCACAAAAAAATGGCCGTGAAGGGCTGGACAGCGACGAGGCTTGACGCCTATAGGCACGCCTCCATCGGGCGGCCGCGTCGCCCCGGACCCGTGCCCGGGTAGCTCAGTTGGTAGAGCATGCGACTGAAAATCGCAGTGTCGGCGGTTCGACTCCGTCCCCGGGCACCATGATTCGCCGATTTTTGCAACTGCCGCCGCGCCACGCGCCTTCTGCTATGGGTGGTGCAGGCGGACGCCGCCATGCGGCCAGGGCGGGGAAGCCGGCGCGCCGGGCGGGCGTGCGATTGCGGCACCTCGCGCTCGCTCCATCGGGCCAGCGCACCCCGCGATAGCATTTGGTCTCAAAGAGCGGTAACCAGGGGCGCGCGTCGGGACAAGGCCTGAACCGGCCCGCCGCACGGCTATGGCAGAATGTCGCTCACTCCGCGGCGATGGCGACCGGCGTTTGCGCGTGCCGATGCTCAGGCGCCGGCAGGCCAAGATGCCCGCGCAGCGTGTCATGCGCGTAATCGGTGCGAAACAGGCCGCGGGCCTGGAGGATCGGCACCACCTTCTCGCGGAACAGCGCAAAGTCGCGCGGTCGCGTCACCCGCAGGATGAAGCCATCCGCCGCGCGTCCGGTGAACCAGCGCTCGATCTCGTCGGCGACCGTCTCGGGCGATCCCACGAAATCGGACTTCCACTGGCCGAAGCGGTAGGCCGCCTGGCGCAGCGTCAGCTTCTCCTCCGCCGCCACCCGGATGATCCGCTCCGCCTGCCCCTTATAGCTGTTGAGCGTCACCCCGGTCAGGTCCGGGAAGGGCGCGTCGAGATCATAGCCCGAAAAATCATGATAGTTGAACGCGCGCCCGACCTGCGTCAGCAGCTTGTCGATGCTGAGGCTGCCCTGCTGCGCCGCGGCAAGTCGCTGCGCCTCCTCGTCGGTGTCGGCGATCGTGGGGACGAGGCCGGGCATCACCTTGATGAGGTCGGGGTTGCGCCCGATCGCCGCCGCCCGCGCCTTGAGGTCGGCATAGTAAGCGCGCCCGCTTTCGAAATCCTGCGACGCGGCAAAGGTGCCCTCGGCGATCGCCGCGCCCAGCGCCCGCCCCTCGCCGCTGTCCCCGGCCTGGAAGATCACCGGCTGGCCCTGCCGCGACCGGCTGAGCGCCAGCGGCCCGGCGACCGAGAAATGCGCGCCCTTGTGATCCAGGCGATGCTGCTTGCTCTTGTCGAGGAACAGGCCCGCCGCCTTGTCGCGCGGGAAGGCGTCGTCCTCGTAACTGTCCCACAGCCCCTTCACCACCTCGACGAACTCGCGCGCGCGGGCATAGCGCACGCCATGCTCGAAATGGGCGTCGCGCCCGTAATTATGGGCCGCGCCTTCAAGGCCGGTGGTGACGACGTTCCACCCCGCCCGGCCCCGGCTGATATGGTCGAGCGACCCGAACTGGCGCGCGACATTATAGGGCTCCCAATAGGATGTGGTGAGCGTACCGATCAGCCCGATGCGCGACGTACTCGCCGCCACCGCCGACAGCAGGGTCAGCGGCTCCAGCCGATTGAGAAAATGCGGCGCGGTGTCCGGCGTGATGTAGGGCGAATCGACGATGAACACGAAGTCGAACTTCGCCGCTTCAGCGAGCCGCGCATTGTCGATATACCAGCCAATGTCGATGCTGGCGTCGCCGGGCAGGTCCGGGTCGAGCCAGCTATGATGGTCGGCCCCCACCCCTTCCAGCATCGCGCCCAGATGCAATTGCCGTTCGGTCCCGTGGCCCATGCTCGCTTCCTCCTGCCAGACAGACCGGAACGATAGAAGGGCGGCGTGGGGCGGAATAATGAGAGCTGCTCAAACACCGCTGATTTTGTTCAAAGCGAAGCGGCGTCGGCGAACGCGCTGCACCGCGCCCGGCCGTTGGTGACGCGCTGATGGCGCAGGCACAGTCCGTCCGCGCCACGTGCCGACGCATACGCCGAAGACAAGGACTGTGTTCCCGGCAATGTCGCTTCCAGATGGCGGGCGTCGGCGCAAAAATGCCGGCAGGCCCTGCAATCCGACGTCGCACGGGGCGGCGCGAGCGCCGCCAGACGGGCGCGCAGGCTCATCGGCCCAGCGTCGCCCAGTGATCGCCGAACAGATGCACCGACAGCAGATAGCCCAGCACGAGATTGACCGCGACGCCGATGGTGAAGGCGGCAAAGGGCGTGCGCCCCGCCGCCGCCAGATCGCGAAAGCGGGTGTTGAGGCCGATGCTGAGAAAGCAGAAGATGAAGGCCCAGCTGCGCAGATCCTTGATCGGCGCGATCAGGCCGGGCGTCGCGACCGCGTTATAGTCGGCCAGGCTGTATCGCGCGGTCGCGAGCGTCACCAGGGCGGAGGCGAGGAAGAAGCCGATCACGAATTTGGGGAAGCGGCGCCAGATCTCCCGCGCGTCCGGCGCACTGCCGCCCGGCTGAGCGTCCCACCGGGTCGTCGCGACGATGGCGAGGGCGACGGCCCAGATGCCGATCCACACGTCCCGGCCGACGACCTTGACGAGCGTGAAGGCCTGCAACGCCTGCTCCGCCGTGCCCGCGATGCCGGGGACCTTTCCGGCGAGGCCGCCATAGGCCTCGGCCGCGGCGATGCCGGCCGCGTCGGCGAACTCCGACGTGCCGATCCAGGCGCCCGCGACGCCGGTCGGCAGACCCAGCAGCCTCGCCGCGACCGGCAGGGCAAAGATCATGACGATCGCCCAGAAGATGACGATGGTGATGGTGACGGCGGCATGGTCCTTCTTCGCGCCGACCGCACCCGCCACCGCGATCGCGGCGGACACCCCGCACACCGCCCCGCCCACGCCCAGCGTCGCGGCAAAGCGCCGGTCGAGGCTGAATTTGACAGCCGCCCAGTAGATGATGCCGAAGGTTGCCAGCGACACGATCGAGGCCTGGAGCAGCGCGATCGGCCCGGCCAGCGCGATCAGCGAGAACGGCACCGTCGCGCCGAGGAGGACGATGCCCACCTTGATGTAGAATTCCCCGCGGAACCCGGCGGCGAGCGACGGGGGTACAGACACGCCGTTGGCGATCAGCAGGCCGGCGAGCAGGGCGATCAGCGGCGGCTCCAGATTATAGCGCGCCGCCCCTTCCCACTGCCCGATGACGAAGATGGCATAGGCCGCGACGAAGAGCAGGAGGAAGGCCGGCACGAATTGCCGGACCTTGATGCCGATGGCCGAAAGCGCCGCGCCGAAGACAGCGAGCCAGAAAAGCAGGAGCGCCCCATAGCGCGGCCAGTGCGTCGCAAGGTCGGCGACGACCTGCGCCGGGCTATGCCATTTGGGCGGCAGCACCGCCAGCCAGCGCAGCGATGCCCCGCTTGCGAACAGCGCCATTCCCGCCAGGACGATGCCGATGCCGATCCAGATCGCCCACCAGTCCTCCTTGCGCCAGAGGTCGCGCCACCGCGAACGCGGGACCGCCGCCCCGTTGCTGTCTGTCGCCGCCGTCATCCTACCGCCCCGTTCGCAATTCTTGCCTGCCGTCATGCCACCGCAGCGGCCAGCTTGCTACCGGCGGGCGCGGGAAAAGCGACCCGCTTTCAGGATAATGTCCGCAAAATCTCGTCGGATTCGGGCCGGTCGAGCCAGTCCGGGCTGACGATCAGCGACTGTATCGTCCGGCCCGAATCCACAAGCAGGACAGCGGGTTGCGGCAGCTGCCAGCTTCCCGTGCCGGTCACCTCGCCGAGCCAGCCAGGGGGCGGAGAGGCTGGCTTGTCGTCAGGCTCGAACGCGATGCCGATGTGCCGGGCGAGCGCGTTGTCCGTGTCCGTCGCCACGAAAAAGGGCAGCTGGTGGCGATCCTTGATGTCTTTCAGCCGGTCCGGGCGCTGCGGGCTGAGCGCGACCAGCGGGATATTGCGCTGGCGCAATTCGGGCCAGAGCGTTTCGGCATAATAGGGAAGCGCGATGTTGCACGCGGGGCAGCCGGCGAAGCGGAAGAAGATGAACAGCGCCGACCCACCCTGCGTCAGGCCGCCGAGCGTCAGTTCGCCGCCGTCCACTTCGGGGAAGGCGAAGTCGGGCAGCGTATCGCCGGGCTGGGCGATGGCGGCGGGATCAAACCGTTCGGTCAGCAGCCGGCGCTGGCGCGCATTGGCCTCAAGCTGGGCGGCAGGCCAGCTGCGTTCGCGCTCGGCCTGAAGCGCGGCATAACGGGTCTTGAGAGGCTCGGTCAGGATAGTCGCCATCATCGTCTCCTTGCGGTGACGCCATGATGGCCGGCCGCGCGCCGCGCCGCCAATGAGAGTTGGTGGCGCGGCGGCGATGATTTGTCATAGGTTCAGGCCGCGTCCCGACGCACGGGCAAGCGCTGGTGGCGGCTCGGCAGGATGGGAAGGCCGAGATTGGCGCGCAGCGTGTCGCCTTCATAGTCCGTGCGGAATAGCCCGCGCGACTGGAGGATGGGCACCACTTGCTCCACGAATCGGGTGAATTGCTCCGGGTGGCCGAGATGGACGTTGAGCCCGTCGAGCGCCCGTCCCTCGAACCAGCGCTGGATCTCGGTCGCGACCGTTTCCGGCGATCCGACGAAGGGGCTGCCGCGCCCGGCGCGGGCCTTCTCCACCGTCTGCCGCAGCGTCCAGCCCTGCGTCACCGCTTCGTCGGTGATCCGCTTCGCGTGGGTGTAGAAGCTGCTTTTCGCGGCCTCCAGCGCCTCCGCCGGGAACGGCGCGTCGGGATCGTAGCGGCGAAAGTCGTGCCAGCCGAAGGGACGGCCGAACTCGGCCAGCGCCTGGTCGAAGCTCTGGTCCAGCTCACGATAACGACGCTGGATGTCCTGCGCCTGCGCGTCGGTGTCGCCCACATAGACGAAGAAGCCGGGGAGGATCACGATCTCATCGGGATTGCGGCCGAGGCGGGCGGCGCGGCCCTTCAGGTCGGCGTAGAAGGCCTGGCCCTGCTCGATCGTGGCGGCATGGGTGAAGATGGCGTCGGCGATGTTCGCGCCAAGATCACGGCCCTGGTCGCTGTCGCCGGCCTGAAAGATCACCGGCTCGCCCTGCGGCGAGCGCTGGATGCTGAGTGGCCCCGCCACCTGGAAGAATTCGCCGCGATGATCGAGGCGTTGCAGCCGGTCGGGGTCGAGGAACTGCCCGGTCGCCCGGTCACGGACCAGCGCACCCTCCTCCCAGCTCGACCAGAGGCCGCGCGCCACGTCGAGAAACTCGGTCGCGCGGCGGTAGCGCGTGTCATAGTCGAAATGTTCAGGCAGGCTGAAATTGCTGGCCGTGCCCGCGTCGCCGCTGGTGACGACGTTCCACCCGGCCCGCCCCTTGCTGATGAGGTCGAGCGAGGCGAGGCGGCGGGCAAGGCCGAAGGGGTCGTTGTAGGAGGTGGTGAAGGTGCCGACGAGGCCGATCCGCTTCGTCGCCACCGCCAGCGCCGACAGGAGCGTGAGCGGCTCCAGCCGGTTGAGATAGTGCGGCGGCGAATGGGGCGTGATGAACTGGCTGTCGACGATGAAGACGAGGTCGAACTTCGCCGCCTCGGCCTGACGCACGATGTCGATGGTCCAGTCGATGTTGACGCTGGCGTCGACCGGGATGTCCGTGTCGAGCCAGCGGTTGCTGTCGCCCGGACCGCCGACGCCGGTGGGGACGAGGCCGAGCTTCAACTGGCGCTTGGTCATCGGCCGGGCCTTCAGGCGTCGAAACCGGGCGACTGCCGCTCCGCCTTGCGCAGCGCGGCTTCCCAGACGAGGTCGAAATGGGACCTGCCGCCCTCGACGGGGTCGCGGTCGCGGCCGATCTGCCGGCGCACCTCCTCCTGCGCGGCTTCGGGCGCGATCAGCACATTGTCGCGGCCCACGGCCAGGGTGCGGACCTGCGCCTTGCACGCTTCCTCCAGATGATAGATGCCGCTGAACGCCTCGCCCGGCGACGCGCCCAAGGCCAGCGTGCCATGATTGCGCAGCAGCATGACCTTGGTATCGCCGAGGTCGGCGACCAGCCGCTCGCGCTCGTCGAGGTTCAGCGCGACGCCCTCATAGTCGTGGTAGGACAGGCGCGGGATCAGCGCGAGCGCGCGCTGGTTCAAGGGCAGCAGCCCTTCGGCATGGGCGGAGACCGCCATGCCGTCGGCGCTGTGGAAATGGGCGATATAATGGGCGTCCTCGCGCGCGCCATGGATCGCCGAGTGGATCACATAGCCCGCATAGTTGATGCCATAATCGCTGTCCCCGATGACGTTGCCGTCAAGGTCGACCTTGACCAGGCTGGACGCGGTGATCTCGTCGAACATCAGGCCATAGGGGTTGATGAGGAAATGATGGTCAGGCCCCGGCACCCGCGCGGAGATGTGGGTGTAGATGAAATCGTCCCAGCCGTAGAGGGCGGAGAGGCGGTAGAAGGCGGCGAGATCGACGCGGACCTTCCATTCGGCTTCGCTGATGCCGCTGCGGCGGAAACGGTCGTCCTTCAACACTGTAGCCATGGCGATGCTCCTTTGGGCGCAATGATAAGGGGGCGGCAGGGGGCCGCCCAATGAGGATTTCTGAAGGGTCGCTGGGGATCGCTCATGCCGGGAAGATGCCGGGATCGACGATCGACGCGACATTGACATGGGCGGGCAGTTCGCCATCGGCATGGAAGCGATCGACCACGCGCTGGAGCGGCGCGATGACGGCGGCGTCGGGCGCAACCAGCACCGGATTCTGGCGCTCGACGATCAGTTTCGCGAGCTTGGGATCGACCCCCGTCGCCCTGGCGAACACGGCGGCATAGTCGGCCGGGTGCGCCTGCGCCCAGAGGCTGGCCTGGCGGAAGCGGGCGATGACATCCCTGAGCGCGGCGCGCTTGTCGGGATCGTCCAGCGCCGCCTGCGACGCGGCGATGAGGGTGAGGCCGGTGTTGATCCCCTGCCCGTCGCGCAGCACCCGCGCACCGCGCTCCTCGGCGGCGATCTGGTAGGTGCCGAAGGTTGCCCATGCCTCGATCCGGCCGGCCGCGAAGGCGGCGGCGGCATCATTGGGCAGCATGAAGCCGATGTCGACCGTGCGCCGGTCGAGCTTCGCTTCCTTGAGCGCTTCCAGGAGGAGATAGCGCGAAATGCTGCCCCGCGCGCTGGAGACGATGACGCGATGGCCGGCAAGACCCGCGACCGACCGGATCGGGGAGCCGGGCGGCACGATGATGCCGATGTCGCGGGTGGAGGAGACCGCGCCGGCGATCACCTTCAACGGCACCTTCGCCGCCGCCGCCAGCACCACCGGCAGGTCGCCCGCCGGCGCGGTGTCGACCGCGCCGGCGTTGAGCGCTTCGAGCAAGGGCGCTGCCCCCACGAAATTGGCCCATTCTATGTCGTAGGACAGGTTGCCGAGCGCTTTGGCTGCCTCCGCCTTCGACTGGAGCAGATGGACCTGATCGCCCAGCACCAGCTTGGTGCGGCCGCCCTTCCCGCCCCCGCCACAGGCGGAGAGAGCCAGGGCGGCCGCGCCGGCAAGGAAGGCGCGCCGGTCAGAATGCAAGAGCGATCCGTCCATAATAATAGCCGCCTGCCGGGTTGAAGGGCGACGGGCCATAATAGCCCTGCCCCGTCTGGGGATTGCCCGGCCCGTTGGTTTCGGGCCGCACGTCGAAGAGGTTGGTCGCGCCGACCGAGAGGGTGGCGAAGTCGGTCACCTTCGCGCTGACGCTGGCGTCGGTGATGACCTTCGCGCCGAAATGGCGGTCGTCGCCCGCCGCCGTGCGCTGGGTATATTTGCCGTAGCGGGTGGCGGTGAGGCTGAGGCCGAAAATGCCCTTCTGCCAGTTCAGCGTGCTGACCAGCTTGGTGTGCGGCTGGAGCACTTCCAGCTCGCCGATCTTGTCCCCGCCGAAGAAGACCGATCCCGCGCCGAGCAGCGACGTGCCGTTGGCGGCGAAAAGCTGCGACGGGGTGGCGACCACGTCGGTCACGTCCGTCCTGGAATAGTTGAACGCCAGCGTCACCCCGAACTTGCCGAGATCGCCGATGGTGCGGCTATAGTCGGCGACGAGGTCGAGGCCCTTCGTTTCGGTGTCGGCGGCGTTGATGAAATATTCCGCCTGCTCGATGTCGGACAGGCCGTTGGCGGCGAGGATGGCGGAGATGCCGGGGCCGAACAGGCGGCCGGTGCGCTCCACCCGGTCCTTGATGCGGATATAATAGCCATCGAGCGTGATCGACAGCGCGGGCGCAGGGGTGAAGACGAGGCCGAGGCCCGCGTTCCACGTCTTTTCCGCCTTGAGCGGCTTTGCGCCCAGCAGCTTGCCGACCGTCGAATCCGCCGTCACCAGCTTGGCGACGGTGGGGCGCAATTCCGTCTGGCCGGTGGCGGCGTTGAAGAAGGAGGAAGTGCGGCCGTCCGTCTGGGCATAGCCGATCTGCGTCAGCGAAGGCGCGCGGAAGCCGGTGCCGACGGTGCCGCGGATCGCGAGCGTGGGCGTCACTTCGTAGCGGCTGTTGAGCTTGAGGCCGATGGGGCTGCCCGATCCGTCATTATAATGTTCGGCCCGGATCGCCGCGCCGATATACCAGGCGTCGGTGGGATAGAGGCCGAGGTCGACATAGCCGGCATAGACTTTCCGGCTGATGTCGGCCTCGTCGGCGGGCGACAGGACGATCGCGCCCTGCACCACCGGGGAGGCGACGCGGCCGACATTCCAGTCATATTGCTGGTCGCCCGGCTTGAAGGTGTAGGTCGCGGGCTGATAAGCCAGCGGATCGCCCGCGAAGGTGCGGAAGCGGTCGAGCCGATATTCGGCGCCCACCGAGATTTCGAGCGGCTTGGCAAGGCCGATATCGATGCTGTGGTGCAGATCGACATTGTGGGTCCACTGGCGGAACTCGAAATTGGCGAGGTTGGGCCATTCCGTCGGGCCGGTCGGCCCGAGCGACGGACGGACCGACAGTTTGGAGAATTGATGGCTGTAGTTGCGGCCGAAGGAGGAGGAGACGTCATAGTCCCACCCCGCCAGCGTTCCCCGCAGGCCGCCGACGACCTGAAAGTCGTTTTCCGCGATATTGTTGAGCGGATAATAGCCGTCCGGGAACTGCGCCGTGAAATTGGCGGTGCTGTTGGGGCGACGGAAATTATTGCCGATCTGCGCGTCGCGCTCGCCATAGGTGCCGAAGCTGTAGAGGGTGACCGTCTCGGTCACCGGCAGCTCGGCATTGTAGCTCAAGTTGAACGCCTTGATCTGCGGGTCGCCATTATGCGCGCCGTCGCGGTTCCACTGCGCGTTGCGGGCGTTGGCGGCGGCGACGTTCGCCTCCACCTGCGCGCGGGTCAGGCCGCTCGTCGCCACCACCTGATCGATGGTGCGGCCAGCGGGCAGGCCGTAGAGGTTGATGTCGGTCGCGGGCAGGTTCCACCAGGCGCCGCCGCGCTTGCGGATGTCGCCCGAGAGGGTGAGGAAGCCGCCATTGTCGCCGATCTTCGTGCCATACCGGATCGTCGCCTTCCAGCTGTCCGGCTCGCCATTGGCGTCATAGAGCGTGCCATAGGTGAAGTCGCCGCTCAGCCCTTCCTTCCTGGCGAGCTGGATGTTGATGACGCCGGCGATCGCGTCCGTGCCATATTGGGCGGCAGCCGAATCCTTCAGCACCTCGATCCGGTCGATCGCGCTGGTCGGGATAAGGTCGATATCGACCGGGTTCGCGCCCGAGGTGTCGGCGGTCGAATTGTTGAGGAAAGCGCCATTGTGCCGCCGTTTCCCGTTCACCAGCACCAGCGTATAGGCGGGCGCGAGGCCGCGATTGGTGACGGGGCGGCCGATCGAAAAGACGCCGGCATGGGTCGCGCCGAAATTGAGCGAGGGGAGCAGCTTGGACAGCGCCTCGCCAAACTCGGCCGCGCCGGTGGCTTGCAGCTTTTCCGCGCCGACGACGTCGATCGGCGCGGGGCTTTCCGCCACGGTGCGGGGCGCGCCGCGGACGCCGGTGACGATGATCGTGCCGGCATCGGCAGCGGCGTCTCCGGCCGCCTGGTCCGGCGCGACGACGCCCTGCGCACCGGCGGGTGAGACAGCGAGATAGACAGCATGAAGCGCTGTCGAGGCGAAGAAGATGCGGCTCTTGATCATCGGATGAGTCCCCCAGGAGATGCTGGAGGGCGGTCTATTCTCTATATATTTGGTTGATAAATGAGTTCGGTCATTCACCCATGACTTCAGCTAAACTGAAGATCGGCTTGGCCCGATAAAAGCTATTCTTGGCTCCTGCCGAAGCTGCCGTCGAACGCCAGCCGCACGTCCCGCGGACCGGTGATGAGGCCAGCCTTCTGGAACCGGGCGGTGATCGCTTGCTCATGCGCGATGATGCCGGCATCGATCGGACGCGACACGCGGTTGCTCCGTTCGAAACTGGCGCGCGCGATGTCGAGCGGCAGGCCGGTCTCCTTCGCCAGCACCTGCGCGAACTGATCGGGATGCTGCCGCGCCCAGGCCACGGCCTTGGCTTCCCGCTTCAGAAAGTCGGCGAGCAGGGCGCGCTTGGGATCGATCGAGTTTGCATGGGCGATGTCGATATAGAGCGGCAGGCCGTAATCCTTCGCGTCCGCAACCGCGCGAGCGCCTTCCTTGATCGCGACGTTGGTGTAGGGCGTCCAGGTCGCCCATGCGTCGATCGCCCCGCTGTCGAACGCCGCCTTCGCGTCGCCGGGGGGCAGGAAGGTGACGCGCACCTTGTCCACCGGGATATTCGCGCGCTCGAGCGTCTGGAGCAGCAGGTGGTGGCCGATCGACCCGCGCGTGGTGGCGACCGACTTGCCCACCAGATCCTGCGGACCGCGCAGGGGCGAGCCGTTCTTCACCAGAATGGCGAGCGCCTCCGGCGCCTGGTTGGCGGGAGCCTGGACGGCGATGGCCTTGACCGGGCTGCCACTTTGATAGGCGAAGATGAAAGGCGCGTCGGCAGCAAGGCCCAAGTCCGCCGCGCCGCCGCCGACGGCTTCGAGCAGCGGCTGGGCGGCGGGAAATTCCGACCACTCGACGGTGTAGGGCGCGCCTTCCAGAGCGCCCGAGGCGATCATCATCGCCTTTACCTGCCCCTTCTGGTTGGCGACGCGCAGCACCTTGTCGTCGCCGCGATGAAAGGTCGCGGCGGCAAGGCCGAGGCCCGCCACCGCGACAAGGGCCGCCGACAGGATGGCGACGTTTCGTTTGGACATGGATCAGCCCGCCAGTGCGAGGCCGGCCGCCTCGCGCTGCGCCACCTTGGCGCGGACGAGCGGCAGCAGCTCGCGACCGTAGAGGACGGAATCGCCGAGCGGATCGAAACCGCGGATCAGGAAGTGGTCGATACCGATGTCATAATAATCGAGCATCGCATCGGCGACCTGTTCGGGCGTGCCGACGAGGCCCGTGCTGTTGCCGGCCGCGCCGGTCAGCGCCGCGACGCCGGTCCACAGGCGCTTGTCCTGCCGATGGGCGCTGGCGGTTTCCAGCAGGCGCAGCGATCCCGCATTCGGCGGGCGATGGCCGGTCAGCGGCAGGCCGGCGGCGAGGCGGTTCTCGCGCACCTGCTCCTCGATCTCGGCCGCGCGCTTCCACGCCGCTTCCTCGGTATCGGCGATGACCGGGCGGAGCGAGAGCGAAAAGCCGGGGCTGCGGCCGTAGCGCGCCGCGGACTTGCGAACCGCGCGCACCGTGTCCTGCACGGCGGCGAGCGTTTCGCCCCACAGCGCATAGACATCGGCATGGCGGCCGGCGACCTCGATCGCCTCGTCCGACGATCCGCCGAAGAAGACGGGCAGGTTGTCGGGCTTGATCGCGCTATAGGCCTGGCGGATGTCGTAGAACTTGCCCTGATGGTCGAACGGCTTGGCGGCGGTCCATTCCTGCCGCAGGACGCTCAGATATTCGTCGGTGCGGGCGTAACGCTCGGCCTTCACCGTCTTGGTGTCGCCGTCGCGCGCCATTTCCTCGTCCGCGCCGCCGGTGATGATGTGGACGGCGACCCGGCCGCCCGAAAGCTGGTCCAGCGTCGCGAGCTGCCGCGCCGCCACGGTCGGCTGGGTGAAGCCGGGCCGATGCGCGACCAGGAAGCCGAGCCGCGTGGTGCGCGCGGCCGCGTGGGCCGCGACGATTTGGCTTTCCGGGCTGTTGGAGCTGAAGGGGATAAGCACACGGTCGAAACCGCCCTCCTCCTGCGCCTTTGCCGCCGCGTCGACATAGTCGATGTCGAGCGCGCGGCTGCGCACGGCGGCTTGCGTTTCGGAACCGTTGTTGAAGCCGATATAACCGATGAACTTGACGCTCATGGGAAACTCCTTGTTCGACGAATTTCATATGTTCGTCACCCCAGCGAAGGCTGGGGTCTCCCTTCCTCCTTCCACGCCAGAAGAAGAGAGATGCCAGCCTGCGCTGGCATGACGGGCGTGCGATCAGATCACGTAGAAGCCGTGGGTGCCGTCGCGCTCCAGCTGGGCGACGAGGCCATATTCCCAGTCGAGATAGGCCTGCATCGCGGCGGCCTTGTTGTCGGTGCCTTCATAGGGGCGCTTGTAGCGGCCTTCGGGTCCGCGCGGGGACGGCGCGCCGTCGGAGCCGCGCTCCAGCGTCGCGGCGGACCAGTCGACGTCCAGAACATAGACCTCCCAGCCCAGCTGGGCGAGCCAGGAGGCCGTCATGTCGGCGCGCACGCCGGTGGGATCGGTCACCACGATGCGCGCGCCGCGCACCGGGGCGTTATGGTCGGTTTCCTGCACCAGCTGCCCGCCTTGCGCATTGCGGAATCCGGGCAGATGGCCGCTTTCATATTCGCGCGGTTGGCGCACGTCGTAGAGATAGAGGGTGCGCGCCGTTTCGGCTTTCAGCGCTTCCAGCGCCTCCCAGCCGATCCGCTTGACGCCCGCGCGATAAGCGACATCGCGAGCATGGGCGCGCGCCTCCTCCGTCGCGACGTCATCGACTTCGGGCGCGGCGCGGGTCTGGCCGGTCTCCAGCGCCTGACCGGCCAGCGTCCAGCCGATCGTGCCGTTGCGCAGCGCATAGACCTTGTTGGGGATGCCGGCGTTCACCAGCGACTGCGCGCCGATGATGGAGCGGGTGCGGCCGGCGCAATTGACGATGATGGTCGTATCGGGATCTGGCGCGATCGTCTGCGCCCGCAGCACCAGTTCGGCGCCCGGCACGCTGGTGCCGGTCGGAATGCTCATCGTGTTATATTCGTCGTAGCGGCGCGCATCGAGGATGCGGATGTCCGCCTTTTCCCGGATCAGCGCCTGCACTTCCTCGGCGGGGAGGCTGGGCGTGTGGCGGCGATGCTCGACCAGCTCGCCGAACGCCTTGCTGTAGCTGTTGACGTCCTCGAACAACTCGTAGCCAGCGTCGCGCCAGGCGGTGAGACCGCCCTCAAGCTCGCGCACGTCGGTATAGCCCAGCGCCTCGAACCGCACGGCGGCCTTGCGGCTCAGCCCCTCGCCATTGTCATAGACGACGATCGGCGTGTCGAGCCGGGGAATGCGCCAGCGTGCTTCCTCGTCGATGCGGCGCAGCGGAATCTGCGCGGCGAAAAGCGGGTGCCCCTGCGCGAACTCATGCTCCTCGCGCACGTCGATCAGCGCGATCTCGCTGCCGATCAGCAGCGCGCGGCGGATGTCCTGCGGGGTGGACGCCAAAGTGCGTTCGCTTATGCGGTCAAGCGTGTCGGTGGTCATGCGTTTCTCGATCTGTCCCAGAGGTTGGGGATGACGCGGTTGGCGTATCCCGAGATAAAGGTTTTCGGCGTGCCGTCCGGCGCGTAGGTCGCCCGCTCGACCGCGCCGATATTCGCGCCATAGACGTGGATGCTCACCGATGGCCGGTCGGCAAGGCCGTTGGTGACGCGGTGAATGTCGCCGATGCGGGGCGAGACGGCATCCACTTCGCCGGCGCGCAGAAGCTCCTCGCCGTCGGCCACCAGTTCACCGGACGGGAGGCGGCCGAAGCGCTCCACCCGCTCGACGCCGCGCAGCACGCCGATGAGGCCCCAGACGCTATGGTCGTGAATCGGGGTGGACTGGCCCGGCCCCCAGACGAAGCTGACGACGCTGAAACGCTCCCGGCTGTCGCAGTGGAGCAGATATTGCTGGTAGCGGTCGGGATCAGGCTCAGCGAACGCCTGCGGCAGCCAGTCGTCGGTGGCGATCAGCCGGGCGAGCAGCGCGCTGCCGCTGTCGAGGATCGCCCGTTCATCGCGGGTCGCCGCCAGCAGGTCGGCGAAGGCGGTGACGAAGCCGCGCAGGCGGGTCGTATCGATCGGCCGTTCGAGGGTGGCGGCTGCCGTCATTCGGCGGCTTCCAGCGCGGGCGCGAAGGGGACGACGCCATGGTCTTCGCCGCCAAGGTTGGACAGCAGCTTTTCGCGCAGGCGGGCGGAGAAGCTGGCGCGCTCGCCGCGCGGGGCGGTGATGCGTTCCTCCGCGACGATGCGGCCCCTGTCGAGCACCAGCACCCGGTCGGCGAGCGCGATCGCTTCCTCGACGTCATGGGTGACGATCAGCACGGCGGGGCGGTGCCTGCGCCAGAGCGAGAGGACGAGGTCGTGCATCCGGTAGCGGGTGAGCGCGTCCAAAGCCGCGAAGGGTTCGTCGAGCAGCAGCAGCCTGGGTTCGCGCACCAGTGCGCGGGCGAGCGCCGCGCGCTGTGCCTCGCCGCCCGACAGGGTGAGCGGCCAGGCGTCGACGCGGTGGCCGAGGCCCACTTCCTTGAGCGCGGCTTCGGCGCGCGGACGAATGTCGCCCTTCAAACCCAGCCCGACATTTTTCCATACCGGTTTCCACGGCAGCAGGCGCGCGTCCTGAAACACGACGGCGCGGCTATTGGGCACTTCGACATCCTGCCCGCGCACTTCATCGAGGCCGGCGAGGGTGCGCAGCAGCGTCGTCTTGCCCGATCCCGAGCGGCCCAGCAGGGCGATGAACTCGCCCGGCGCGATGTCGAGGTCCAGCCCGTCGATGATGGTGTTCGCGCCGAAGCGCCGGGTAAAGCCGCGCAGGCGCACGACGGGTTCGGGATGGGGCTGGTGAACGGCGCTGTCCACCGTGGAAAAGCCGAGGCGAGCGTCCATGCTTATTGCTCCACTATGCTGGGGCGCCAGATGAGGGCGCGGGCTTCAAGGGCGCGGACCAGCCAATCCGCGCCAAGGCCGAGGATGGCGTAGACCATGAGGCAGACGACGATGATGTCGGTCCGCATGAAATCGCGGGCATTGTTGATGAGGTAGCCAAGCCCCGCCGAGGCGTTGATCTGCTCCGCCACGACGAGGACAAGGATCGAGACCGACAGGGCATAACGCAGCCCCACCAGCAGCGAGGGCAGCGCGGAAGGCAGGACGACATGCCAGATCTGCTCGGCGCGGCTGAGGCCGAAGCTCTTCGCCGCATCGAGCAGGCGCAGGTCGACGCTGCGGATGCCGCTGTAGAGGTTCAAATAGACCGGGAAGATGGTGGCGAAGGCGATCAGCGCCACCTTGGGCGTCTCTCCGATGCCGAACCACACGATGAACAAGGGGGTCAGCGCCAGCGCGGGGATGGTGCGCTTGATCTGCATGAGCGGATCGACCGCCAGCTCCCCGGCGCGGGAAAGGCCGGCGACGAGACCGAGCGCCAGGCCCAGCCCTACCCCGATCAGCAGCCCGGCGGCGACTCGGGCGAAGGAGACGAGCAGGTTGGAGGGCAGCTCGCCCGAAATCACCATGTCGATGAGCGTGCCGATCACCGCCGAGGGCGCGGCGAGCGTGCGTTCCGGGATCAGGCCGCTGCGCGAGCCCAGCTCCCACAGCAGCAGCAGCAGGACCGGCGAAAGCCAGCGCCCGCCGAAGCGCGACAGCGAAAAGGGCTGCCGCGGCCGTTCCGCCCTATGGGAATGTTCGATCGCCAAACTTGCCATATCCGATCCTTGTCCAGGGTCAGGCAAGCCCAACATGTATTCTCTACCAATTCAATTAAGTTTTTCTGGGCTGACCTATAAGGGATGATCATAAGGGTCCGTTCGACGTTCCCTGGCCACCGCGCGCCGCAGAAAATGGCGGTTCGCAGCCCTTCGACCGTTTTGGCGAAGATTTATTTGCCGCCCGTCAATCTCTACTATTTTGATCGATATATGAGCGCGGGCGATAGGAGACGCGCCGTTCCCTGCACCGGGTCGGCGCTCCCCCGCATCGCTCTCAAGAAAGGCCAGCCGTGCCGGTCAACCTGCCTACCAACCTGCTGCGCAGCTTCGTCGCGATCGTCGATACCGGATCGATGCTCAATGCGTCGGAACAGGTGTTCGTCACCCAGTCCGCGCTCAGCCTCCAGATCAAGCGACTGGAGGAACTGGTGCAGCAGACCCTGTTCCTGCGAGAGGGGCGGCGGCTTAACCTGACGCCCGCGGGCGAAGTGATGCTCGATTATGCCCGCCGCGTCCTGCTGCTGCATGACGAGGCGGTGGCGGCGGTAAGCGCGGGCCGCTTCGCCGGGCCAGCGCGAATCGGAATGGTGCAGGATTTCGCCGACACGCTGCTCTCGGGGCTGCTCTCGCGCTTTTCGGAGCTGCACCCCGACGCGCAAATCTATGCGCGCGTCGCGGGGACTGCCGAGTTGCAGGCGCTGCTCGACCGGCGCGAGCTGGACATAGTGCTGGGCTTCGCCGCGCCGAACGATTCTCATGCCGTGACGGTGGCGGAGATGTGCTGGTATGGCGACGCCGCGCTGGCCGACCGCCCCGTCATCCCGCTCGCCGTGCTGGAGGAGCCGTGCCGCTTCCGCGAGGCGGCGATCCGGGGGCTGGAGGACGCGGGCCTACAATGGCGCATCGCGGTCGAGACGCCCAATCTCGCGACGCTGAAAGCGGCGGTCGGCGCGGGCCTCGGCATCACCTGCCGCACGCATCTCTTCATCGGCGAGGAAGCGACGCTGACGCATGAGCGGCTGCCCGAACTGCCGCGCGTCGCCGCGATCCTGCGCGCGGGCGACAAGCTGGACAGCGCGGCGCAGCGGCTGGCCGAACTGGCGCGGGAGACGGTGCAGGGGCTGTGAAGCGCCCGCCCGCTCAATAGCCCCGCGCGGGATCGACCACGTCGGACGGGGTTTCGCCGCGCACGAAGCGGCTGATGTCGTCGCGCACCTTCTCCAGCAGCCGGTGCCGCACCAGCGTATAGTTGCTGGAAATATGCGGGGTCAGCCGCACCTTGGGGTGGATATAGAGCGGATGACCTTCGGGCAGCGGCTCGGGATCGGTGACATCGAGGGTCGCGAAGGTCGGGCCGTCCGCCCGGTCGAGCGCACGGATCAGCGCGTCCTGATCCAGCACGGAACCGCGCGCGACATTGATGATGTGCGCGCCGGGCTTCACCTGCGCCAGCACGGCGTCGTCGAAAAGATGGCGCGTCTGCGGCGTGCCCGGCACGGCGATCACGACATGGTCGGCGCGGGCGACGAGAGCGGGCAGATCGGTCAGCAGTTCGACCCCGCTGATCCCCGCCTGCGCGCCCGAGCGGCGCAATGCCACCACCTGCGCGCCGAGCGCCAGCGCCCGCTTCGCCACCGCCTGCCCGATCGCCCCCAGACCGACGATGCCCACCGTGGTGCCGGACACGCGCCCGAGCGGCGCCTGCTTCCAGTCGGCGCGCGACCGCACCGTCACCGCCTCCAGATTCTTGGCCTGCGCATAGATGGCGGCGATCACATAATCGGCGATCTCGTCCGACGCGACGCCGCGCCCGCAGGTGACGAGCGGCGCGTCGAGCAGCCATTCGGGGTAGAAATCGATGCCGGCGGACGCGCTATAGACCCACTTCAGGCGGCCCGGCCATAGCGACGGCCGCGCCACGCGGGGCTGTCGCCAGGCGGGTGACGGGCGGACGAGCAACAGGTCGGCTTCGGCGGCGGCGGTCCAGGGTTCGTCCTCCGCCACGTCGATGACGACCGGCGCGATCGGATGCTGGCCGAGGCCCTTGTTGAAATCCGCGTCGAGCTGGCTGGCGATGATCAGCGACATGGTTACTGCCCCAGCGCCGCGCGGCCGGCGGCGACAAGGATCGTGTCGGTCTGGGGCGAATGGATGCGGCTGCACAGCACGTCGCGATAATGGCGTTCGAGCGGGTTTTTGCGGCTGAGGCCGGGATTGCCGGTGAGTTCGAGGCCGATCTCCACCGCGCGGGTGGCGTTGGCGGTCGCGACATATTTGATCGTGTTGACCGCGACCGCACCGGGCGGATCGCCGGCATCGTAGCGCGCGGCGGCATCGCGGATCAGCGTGGCGTTGACCTGAAGCAGCGCTTCGATCTCGCCGAACTTCTCCTGCACGCGCGGCAGGATGGCGAGCGATGCGCCGAGGTTGGAGGGTACACGGTCGTTGAGATAGGCCGCCAGCCAGTCCCGCGCGGCGCGCGCCACCCCGTCATAGATGGTCGATATGGCAAGCGCGTTCCAGATGGCGAGGCCGGGGTCGCCCGCCGCCGCCGCCCATTGCTGCGGCAGGCGCACGTCGACCGCATGGTCGAGCGGGGTCGGCGTGTCGGCGAAATGGACGGCATGGCTGACGGTCGCGCGCATCCCCAGATGATCCCAGGCCGGCTCGATCGTGACGCCGGGGCTGCCGGCCTTCACCAGGAAATTGCCGACACGCGGGCTTTCCTCGTCGGTTTTCGCCCAGACCGAATACCAGTCCAGCCCCGTCGATCCGGTCGAATAGATTTTCGTGCCGCTGATCGCCCAGCCGTCCGCCGTGCGCCGAGCGATCGTGGCGGGCAGGCCGCCGCGCACCGGCGTGCCGAGTTCGGGTTCGACCCGGAGGCCGCCGATCAGGCCCCTGCCCGCGACCGCATCCGCCGCCAGCCGCTCGTAGATGGCGGCGGGCCAGCCCTGCGCGCGGTGCGGGTTGGCGTGATAATGATAGGTCATGAAGAGGATGAGCGCGGTCGACGGCTCGCCTTTCGCGACAGCGGCGAGCACGCGCAGCGCTTGCGACAGGTTCGCGCCCCGCCCGCCCAGCTCGCGCCGGACCGTCAGCCCGATCAGCCCTTCCCGTGCCAGCAGGTCGAAGGGCGCGCGGGGGAATTCGCCGCTGCGGTCACAGGCTTCGGCGTGCGACGCGAGTTCGCGGGTCAGCCAGTCGAGATAGTCGTCGGTAATCGCAGGCGGCGCGGCGTCGGGCGTGGCGAGACGGGTTGCCATGATGGTCAGCCTCTTTTCGGGATGGCGGAATTGAAGCGGTCGTCCCACAAAGGACGGACATCGACCGGCTTGGGCAGCAGCTTCTGCGCGTAGAACAGGTCGGCGACCTTCTGCTGCGACGCGATGGCTTGCGGGGTCACCGGGCGCAGTTCGTACACGTCGCTCTTGCGCTTGAACTGGTCCTGCACATAGGCGAGCGGCACGCCGATTTCCCTGGACACGATCACCGCCCATTCGTCCTGATGCGCGGCGGCCCAGCCATAAGCCTTCTGCACGAGGCCGAGATAGTCGGCGACCAGCTTCGCCTTGTCGGGATCGGCCAGCGTATCGACATGCGCCGCGACCAGATAATTGCCTGACAGGATGCCATAGGCGGTGCGCAGGATGCGCGCGCCTTCGGTCGCGATCGTGCGCTGGATCGGAAAGCCGTAGATCGCCCAGGCATCGAGCGCCCCCTGCGAGAAGGCCGCCGCGCCGTCGCTCACCCCCATCGCCACCGGCTTGATGTCGTCCCAACCAAGGCCGACTTCCTCCAGCATGCGGATGAGGAAATATTGCGAGGTCGTCGCGCGGACATAGCCGACGCGCTTGCCCTTGAGGTCGGCGATGCTCTTGGCGGTCGATCCCTTGGGCACAAGCACCACCTGGTTGTTGACGTCGCCATGCGCGACCGCGATCTGGCGGAAGCTCTGGATGGTGGACGCGGCGGCGAAGATGGGCGGGATTTCGCTCATCCCGCCATAATCCAGCGATCCGCCGTTCAGCGCCTCGACCACCAGATGGCCCGACTGGAACTCGCTATAGGCGATGTCGAAGCCTTCCGGCCTGATGCCGGCGGCCTTGAAGAGCAGGCGCGAATCGCCGTCGCCCTTGCCGGTGATCGACACGCGCAGCGTCGGCCGGCCGGCCTTGGCGGAACCGCAGGCGGCGAGCAGCAGGCAGGAGGCCGCGCCGCCGCCCAGCAGCAGCCGGCGGGAAAGACCCTCAGCCGCCACGGGCGCTCGTCGCGGCCGGCGCGGGTTCGGCCGCGCGCTCGAACAGGACGACGTTGGGATCGCGCAGGATCTCCCGCGCCGCCGCCGCCTTCCAGCGCCGCCATCGGACCAGCAGGGATTGCACAGGGGACATGGCCGTCACTCTCCAGAAAACCGGATCAGGCCTTTTTATCTATTCCCAAGGTAGAGATATGTCCCACAAGCAATGCTGCCCGACCCATTAGAAATGCTTGATCGACGGCCGCCGCCGACCGCTGCGCGTCGAAAGAGGCGGCCCGGCGGGCAACCGGGCGGCAGGAGGCTGGCCCGCCGCCCGGTGGAGGATCATGCCGCCTGGGGCAGGATGACCGGATAGACGGCCTCTCGTTCCCAGGCAATTCGGGCCTCCAGCGCCGCGACGATCGGACGATAGGCCGCCTTGAAGCCCGCCGGATCGGCCCATACCCGTTCGGGCGGCCAGTCGCTGTTGCAGGCGATCAGGTCATGCCGCCATTTCAGCAATTCTTCATGATAGCGCTGGCTGACGGTCGCCGGGAGTGTGGCGGCGACTTGCTTCAGCAATTCCCCTTCCCGCCGGCAGTGCGCCGTGATCGTCCTGGACAAGGCCAGCCGCAGCCGGTTCAGTTCACCCGTATGTTCGGCCGAGCGTCGGTCGGCGATGGCGAGAACGGCGTTCGCCAGTTCGATCATCGCGCGATGCTGCCCCTCAAACTCCTCTCTCATCGATCTACCCCGCTGTTATTGTTGGCAGATCACGTTTCGCAAGAGGAACGTTAAAGCTCTGTAAAATTGCAGAAGCAATCGTTCTAACCTATGTTGTACCGCTCCGCCTGACGGCGGTTGCGCTCACTCGCCCTCCAGCCGCTGGCTGAAATAGACCATCTGCATCGCCTGCAACCGCGCGCCCTGCGCGATGTCGGCGTCACCCGAATGGCCCCCGGCGGTGTCCTCGTAGAAATGATAGGGGATGCCATACTCCTTGAGCCGCGCGGCGAACTTGCGGGCGTGCTGCGGCCCCACCCGGTCATCCTTGGTCGTCGTCCAGATATAGGGCGCGGGATAGGCCACGCCCTTGCGGATATTGGCATAGGGCGAAATCTTCTGAAGAAACGCCTTCTCCTCCGGCACCGACACGCTGCCATATTCGTCCACCCAGGACGCGCCCGCCGCGATCTGCTCGTAGCGGATCATGTCGAGCAGCGGCACCTGAATGACGACCGCGTTCCAGAGGTCGGGATGCTGGTTGAACTCCACCCCCATCAGCAGCCCGCCATTGGACCCGCCATAGATGCCGAACTTCGCCGGCGACGACAGCTTGCGGGCGAAGATGTCCCGCGCCACCGCGGCGAAATCATCATAGATGATCTGCCGCTTCGTCTTGAGACCCGCCTCGTGCCAGGCCGGGCCGAACTCGCCGCCGCCACGGATATTGGCGAGCACGAAGCTGTTGCCCCGCTCCAGCCACAGCTTGCCGGTGATCGCGGCGTAGCTCGGCGTCATCGGCACCTCGAACCCGCCATAGGCGGTCATGATCGTCGGCGTGGAGCCGTCCCGCTTCATATCCTGGCGATGGACGATGAAATAGGGAATTTTCGTCCCGTCGGTCGACGTCGCCTCATATTGCTCGACCACAAGGCCGCTCGCATCGAAGCGCGCGGGCATCGCCTTTACCTGAACCGGCCTCGGGTCCGCCGCGTTCAGCGCCCAGAGCGTCGTCGGCGCAAGGAAGCCCGCGACCGACAGATAGGCCTTGTCGCCCTTGTCGCTCGCGGCGGCGATGCCGATCGTCGCATTGTCCGGCAACGCAACCGCCTTGCCGGTCCAGCCCTTCGGCCCCGGCGTCAGCACCGTCACGCGCCCGCGCACATTGTCGTTGTAGGACAGGACGACATGCCCCTTCGTCGCCGCCACGCTGTCGATCGACTGGCGCGGCCTCGGCGCGAACAGGATCTGCGGCGTCAGCACACCGCCCGAGCGCAGCGCCGCCAACGGCACGGCGACGAGCGATCCCGCCGGCACCGTCACCCCGCCGCTGGTCCACGCTTCGCTGGTCTGGATCAGCACCTGCCCGTCGACCATCCCCTGCAACTGGCTCTTGGCCGGCAGCGGCAGCCGCTTCACTTGCGTCCCATCGACCAGATAGGTCTCGTTGCCGAAGAAGGTGACGCCGCGATAGAGGAAGGCGGCGCGGTTGCCCTGCCCGTCCGAGAGGACGATCGGGAAGGTGCCGACCTGGTCGCTCTGCGCCCCGCGATAGATTTCGGTCGCGGCGGACAGCGGCTGCCCCCGCTTCAGCGTCTTGACGACGAAGGGATAGCCCGACTTCGTCATCGTGCCCGCGCCCCAATCGCGCGCGAGCAGGATAGTGTCCCGGTCCAGCCAGGCTTCATTCTGCTTGGACGTGGGGATGGCGAAACCGCCCTCCACGAACCGGCCCGCCGCCAGGTCGAACTCGCGCAGCGTCACCGCATCCTCGCCGCCGTCGGACAGGTTGACGAGCGCCAGCCGCTCCTCGGGGTCAAGGATTGTCGCGCCCTTCCACACCCATTTCTTCCCCTCCGCCTTCGACAGCGCGTCGAGGTCGAGCGCAACTGTCCATCTCGGTGTCGCGCCGGCGTAATCGGCCTCGCTGGTCCAGCGCCATATCCCTTGCGGATGGTCGGCATCGCGCCAGAAATTATAGACCCGCCCATGGACCAGCATCGGCATGGCGATCCGGTCCTTGGCCGACGCGATGGCGAGCGCTTGCGCGTAATAGCCGGCATAGCGCGGGTCTGTCTGGAAAGCCTTGACCGTCGCCCTGTTCTCCGCCTCCACCCACTGCATCGCGCGCGGCCCGGTCCAGTCCTCCAGCCACACGAACGGATCATCAGCGGGCGCGTTGGAGGGGTCAGGCGCGCCTGCGCCGGTCAGCAGGGCTGCGGAAACCAGGGTCAATATCCTCTTCTTCATCTCTGTTCCCCCATCATACGCCCCCGCGCGAAACGCCGCCGCCGCACAGCCGCGATCGTCAGCAGGGGCAACGCCGCCAGCGTCAGGACGATCCCGATCAGGCTCGGCGACCAGCCGAAAAGGGCGTGGACGCCCAGCGCCGAGGGCATCACCCAGACCAGCAGGCCGGTCGCCAGCAGCCACAATCCCCAGCGCCTCGGCCGCACCGCGACCATGCGCATCTCGCGCCGCCATGCCTTGCGGCCGGCCTTGCTGCTGCGATCGGGGGGAGCCGCCTGCGTCATAAGATGCTGGACCTTGTGCCCATTCGCCCCTATCCTGTCCAGCATCCCCGGGGGACCGTCCACAGACGGTTGAGAGGCGGCTGATGTGGCTGCGACCCGCTGAACCTGATCCGGCTGACACCGGCGTAGGGAGGGTAAGCGCGCACTGACACCGCCCGCACTCTCTTTCCGCCCGAAGGAGAGTTATCATGGCAGATGTCGATTCCTTGATTGAGCGGGCTTCCGCTGGAAGCCCTGCGGCCCGTACCGAGATGCGCGTTACGACTGGTCCGATCCGTGGATCGCGCAAGATCCATGTCGGCCCGCTGAAGGTCGCCATGCGCGAGATCGACCTCGAACCCTCCAGCGGCGAACCGCCGGTCCGCGTCTATGACACGTCCGGCCCCTATACCGACCCCAACGCCCGGATCGACATCATGGCCGGCCTCCCCGCGCTCCGACGCGACTGGATCATGGGGCGCGGCGATGTGGAAGCCTATGACGCCCGCACGGTGAAGCCGGAGGATAACGGCCTCAAGGGTCCCGACCGCACCGGCGGCGTCCAGCCCTTCCCCAACGTCGTCAAGCGCCCGCTGCGCGCCAAGGCCGGCGGCAACGTCTCCCAGATGCACTATGCCCGCCGCGGCATCATCACGCCGGAGATGGAATATGTCGCGGAACGCGAGAATCTCGGCCGCGCCCGCCTCGCCGAATATCACCGCGACGGCCAGAGCTTCGGCGCGTCCATCCCCGACTATGTGACGCCCGAGTTCGTCCGCGACGAAGTCGCGCGTGGCCGCGCCATCATCCCCAGCAACATCAACCACCCCGAATCCGAGCCGATGGCGATCGGCCGCAACTTCCTGGTGAAGATCAATGCCAATATCGGCAATTCGGCCGTCGCCTCCGACGTGGCGAGCGAAGTCGACAAGCTGGTCTGGTCGATCCGCTGGGGCGCGGACACGGTGATGGACCTCTCCACCGGCCGCAACATCCACGACACGCGCGAATGGATATTGCGCAACTCGCCGGTCCCGATCGGCACCGTCCCCATCTATCAGGCGCTGGAAAAAGTCGGCGGCATCGCCGAAGACCTGACCTGGGACATTTTCCGCGACACCCTCATCGAGCAGGCGGAGCAGGGCGTCGATTATTTCACCATCCATGCCGGCGTGCGCCTGGCGTACATCCCGATGGCGGCGAAGCGCGTCACCGGCATCGTCTCGCGCGGCGGCTCCATCATGGCGAAATGGTGCCTCGCCCATCACAAGGAATCGTTCCTCTACGAGCATTTCGACGAGATCACCGAGATCATGAAGGCGTATGACATCGCCTATTCGCTCGGCGACGGTCTGCGCCCCGGCTCCATCGCCGACGCCAATGACGAGGCGCAATTCTCCGAACTCTATACGCTCGGCGAACTCACCCACCGCGCCTGGAAGCAGGACGTGCAGGTGATGATCGAAGGGCCGGGCCATGTGCCCATGCACAAGATCAAGGAGAATATGGACAAGCAGCTCGAAGTCTGCGGCGAAGCCCCCTTCTATACGCTGGGGCCGCTCACCACCGACATCGCGCCGGGCTACGACCATATCACCAGCGCGATCGGCGCGGCGCAGATCGGCTGGTACGGCACGGCGATGCTCTGCTACGTCACGCCCAAGGAGCATCTGGGCCTGCCCGACCGCGACGACGTGAAGGTCGGCGTCGTCACCTACAAGCTCGCCGCCCATGCCGCAGACTTGGCGAAAGGCCATCCCGCCGCCAAGGTCCGCGACGATGCCCTGAGCCGCGCCCGCTTCGAGTTCCGCTGGCGCGACCAGTTCAACCTGTCGCTCGATCCCGACACGGCCGAGCAGTATCACGACCAAACACTCCCCGCGGAAGGCGCGAAAACCGCCCATTTCTGCTCGATGTGCGGCCCCAAATTCTGCTCGATGAAGATCACGCAGGAAGTCCGCGACTTCGCCGCCAAGAAGAATCAGCCGGCAGACGGCTTCCTTGAGGCTGGCCTCACCGGCGCGGAAGTGGCGGAGGCCAGCCGCGCCGCCGCGCTCAAGGGCATGGAGGAGATGAGCCGCCTGTTCAGGGAAACGGGCAGCGAGCTGTATATGGGAACTGGAGATAGGGAGCGGGATTGAGTTTGACGGCACCACTGTGGGTATCCGCCGCTGGATACCTATTGCGGCATTGGTCGATAGATAGATGCGTCGCTCCTGTTCGGGAGATTACCCATGCCGACCATCTTTCGCCTCGATGGCCATCGCTTCTACTTCTACAGCCACGAACCCAATGAGCCGCCGCATGTCCATATCGACAAAGGTGGCGCATCCATGAAGCTCTGGCTGGAACCGGTCGCGATGGCGAAGAACACCGGCTTTCGCCGGTCGGAGATCAATGGCATAATCGCCATGGTGGCGGCCCATCAGGATCGCCTGCTGGAGGCATGGCATGACTATTTCGGCCAGAATTGAGAAAAGCTCCATCACGGACGAGCGCGTTGCCGATGTCCGCTGCGACGCGGACAGCCTGATCGTCGACCTGATGGACGGCCGCACGATCTCCGTGCCGCTAGCGTGGTATCCCCGCCTTGCCAATGCGTCACCCGCCGAACGCAACGTCTGGGAAATCGCCGGGGGCGGCTACGGCATTCACTGGCCTGGCATCGACGAGGATTTGAGCACGGAAGGGTTGCTGCGAGGGGCGCCGGCGCCAAGATAAACAGAGAATGCCGTTACATGAAAACCGGCAGGAAATAGCTTTCCGCCGGCTTTCATGCATTTCATATTAGGGACATTCAGGCAGGCTGAGCAGATTATTCGGCTGTTCTCCGTCATTCTGCGTCTTGAGATATTTGTTGCCTGCCGCCGAGGTCGCAACGATCACCCACACGGTGCTGCCATTGACACTGACATAGAATTGCCAGGTATTCGACTCGATCGCAGCGATGGCTTGTGCCTGCGTCAGCTTCCAACGGCTCGGATAGCCTCCTCCTATATGCGAGATGCGGTCATACGCGCTGTAGCGGTTAGTCTTGTTGATGCATTGGATTTGGGCAGTTTGGGTCATGGTCGACTCCATCCATACCGGCGCGCAGACACCTGCGCCGGTTGACCATTGGATTGAGGACCACTAAACTCATGACGCTTGCTAAGAGCATGAGGTGGATGCCTGCCTCTGATCGAACCCGCTGCTGAAACGGCGGGTTCGATCGTTCCAGTAGCACAACTTTCGTCATCGGCAAATAATTAGTTCCTATCAGGTTCTCGAATGTGATAAATGTGTGCGTGTCACGTTCGATGAACCTGATGTTGCTTCTGGACCGTGATCTCTGGGGTGTGGCCCGCACGATAGCGGGCCACACTTTTGGCATATCGTAAGCGAATCGGCTTCGTTGCCAATGAACAGCGATTCGGGGCTGTAGCCGAAGCAATAATTCGCCAACTGCAGCATCGAAATGTTGTTGTAACCCCCGTATGGACGAACATATCCCTCAAAATCATCAACATCGGCAACAGCGCCGGCGTCATCCTGCCGAAGGAGCTGTTGGCGCAGCTCCGTGTCGAGCTCGGCGACACGCTCTAGGCCACCGACACGCCCGAAGGCGTGCGCCTGACCGCTGCCGATCCCGACTTCGAGACGAAGATGCCGCTGGCCGAGGGAATCGATCTTGCCATGCCCGAATCCGCGCTGGCCGCTGCCTCTGCCTTCGGCGTCGTCCGCGACCATCCCTTCGTCGCACAATGCTGGACTTCGCCGCCGGCACCCGCGCGCAAGACCATCTCGCCGACTGGTTCCGCCACCACCTCACCGGCCCCCTTTCCTAATAGGAAATTGTCTGCTCCACCCTTGTGGATGGAGCAGAACCCCATCCCCGATCCGCCCCGTCCGCCCGCCACGCCCAGGCGCGGCCGCTGGACGCCTGCGCTTCAGGCGCGCTTCCTTGGCCTGCTGATGCAAGGCGGCAATGTCAGCGCCGCGGCCCGCGCGCTCGGCCTGTCGGCGTCGAGCGCGCATCGCCTGCGCCAGCGGCTCGCCGGCACGCAGTTCGATCGCGACTGGGACGAAGCGCTGCGGCTGCACGATCATTATCGCGCCCATCCGCTGGCGCTCGATGCGCTCGCCGCCGCCATCGCCGGGCGGGGCGGATAGGAAGGGGCGCGTCGGCGACGCATAACAGCCGCCTATGCCCCGCTTCGGACACGCGCCAGGCGGCAAAAACCCACCTTTTGCGTCAAAAACCCCGCGCCATGGTGTGAACTTCGGTGAACCGGAAATTCAGTCCTCCAGCACCCGCACCCCGCGCCGTTTCTTCCAGTCGATGGCGACGCCGATCCGTGTCTCCAGCCGCCCGTCCCATCCGGTGGACAGACCCTGCGCCTCCAGTGCGGCGACGATGCGGTGGCCGATGGCGATGGCCGCGCCCTCGCCCGCCTCGCACGCGCCATAGTTCAGATAGAGGCCGTCCCCCTCCACCGCGCTGTCGGTGTCCTGCATATGAAAGAAGGCATAGCCCTGAACCGCCAGCCCCTGCCCCTGCGCCGCCTCGATCTCCTCCCAGATTTCGGTCGCGCCGCATGTGCCGCAGCAGGTGAAATTCTGCCGCGCCACGATCCCCTCCGCCTCCAGCGCGGCGAAGGCGGCGTCCAGCCGGTCGCAATCGGTGGTGGCCGGCCAGCATATCTCGGCGGCGCGGTGCCGGGCCAGCGCCTCGCGCAGCGCCGCCGACGCCTGCCGGCGCAGCAACGGCCGGGGCAATTCCTCCTCGAACTGCTGGTTGGCGTTGGTCAGGATGGCGTCGTCGTCATAGAAGCCGCCCGCCACGTCGCGCCGCACCTGCTCGCGCAGCGCATCGATCGGATCATAGGGGGAAGGATCGACGGGAGTTTCCGGGGTGGCGCGCCACGCGCCGAACAGGCGATTCCACAACCAGCCGAACATGCGCTGCCTCAAACCTCCTGCCAGCCGCCGCGTCGTCCCCAACATGGCGCGCCCTTGGCCAAAGGAAAAGGGGGAAAGCGGCGGATCAGGGTGCAGGCGCGATCATCGCGTGGCGGCGGGTCGGTCGGGTCCGTGCAATCGCGCCCTTCCCGCCACACACCCCACTGGATTGCCACGTCACAAGGCTTACATAGCGCCGATATGCCCCCCGCCACCCCCGATTCCACGCCGCTGCCGCCCGTCTGGTCCACGCTGCGCCGCTTCCTGCCCTATCTCTGGCCGGCGGATGCCCCCGCGCTGCGCCGCCGCGTGGTCGGCGCGATGCTGTTCGTGGCGCTGGCGAAAATCGTGACTCTCGCCATGCCCTTCGCCTACAAGGGCGCGATCGACCGGATGGCGCCGGGGCTGGAGCCGGCCGCCGGCCTCGCCATGGCGCTGGTCGTCGCCTATGCCGCGGCGCGCTTTGGCGGCGTGCTGTTCGACAATCTGCGCAATGCGGTTTTCGAGAAGGTCGGGCAGGAAGCGGGCCGTCGCCTCGCCGACGACGTGTTCGTCCACCTGCACCGCCTGTCGCTGCGCTTCCATCTCGACCGGCGCACCGGCGCGGTCACGAAGATCGTCGAGCGCGGCACCAAGAGCATCGACACGATGCTCTACTTCCTCCTCTTCAACATCGCGCCGACCGTGCTGGAGCTGGTCGCGGTCTGCGCCATCTTCCTCGTCAAATTCGGCGCGGGCCTCGTCGCCGCGACGCTGGCGATGGTGGCGCTCTACATCTGGTTCACCCGCGCCGTCACCGAATGGCGCAACCAGCTGCGCCGCGACATGGTGGACATGGACACCAGCGCCGTCGCCCATGCGGTCGACAGCCTGCTGAATTTCGAGACGGTCAAATATTTCGGCGCGGAGCAGCGCGAAGCGACCCGCTACGGCGCCGCGATGCGCGCCTATGCGAGGGCAGCGGTCAAGAGCGAGAACAGCCTCGCCTGGCTCAACATCGGCCAGTCGCTCATCACCAATCTGATGATGGCGGGCGCGATGGCCTTTACCGTCTGGGGCTGGAGCCGCGGGCAATTCTCCACCGGCGATGTCGTGCTGGTGAACACGCTCCTGTCGCAACTTTTCCGGCCGCTCGACCTGCTCGGCATGGTCTATCGCACCATCCGCCAGGGTCTCATCGACATGGAGGCGATGTACAGGCTGATCGACACCCGGACGGAGGTCGCCGATGCGCCCGACGCGCCGATGCTGCGCGTGGCGGGCGGCGAAGTGCGGTTCGACTCCGTGCGCTTTGGCTATGACCCGGACCGGGAAATCCTGCACGGTGTCACCTTCACCGTGCCGCCAGGGCGCACGCTGGCGATCGTCGGCCCGTCCGGGGCCGGCAAATCGACCATCGCCCGCATCCTGTTCCGATTCTACGATATTCAGGGCGGCCGCGTGACGATCGACGGGCAGGACATATCCGCCGTGACCCAGCAATCGCTCCGCGCCGCGATCGGTATCGTGCCGCAGGACATGGTCCTCTTCAACGACACGGTCGGCTACAATATCGGCTATGGCCGGGAGGGGGCGAGCCAGGTCGAGATCGAGGCGGCGGCGAAGGCGGCGCAGATTCACGACTTCATCATGGGCCTGCCGCAGGGCTATGACACGCGGGTGGGTGAACGCGGCCTCAAACTGTCCGGCGGCGAAAAGCAGCGGGTCGCGATCGCCCGCACGCTGCTGAAAGACCCGCCGGTGCTGGTGCTGGACGAAGCGACCAGCGCGCTCGACAGCCGCACCGAAACCGAAATCCAGACGGTGCTGCGCGACATCAGCCGGCAGCGCACGACGCTGGTGGTCGCGCACCGCCTCTCCACCGTGGTGGATGCCGACGAGATCATCGTGCTGGAGCAAGGCCGGATCGTGGAGCGTGGCCGGCACGCCGACCTCGTCCGCGCCGACGGTCTCTACGCCGCCATGTGGGCGCGACAGGCGCAGGAGCGGGAGGACATGCCGGCCGAAGACAGCATCGTCGATGCGATCGACTTGGCAGCGCCCTCCTGACCATCGGTGGGTCAGGAGGGCGCGACCGCGGTCAGGCGCGCTCAGTTCTGGCGCGTCGTCACCGTGGTGGTGGTCTTTTCGGCGGCGGCGGTGCGCGGCGCGGTCGTGGTCGTCTTGCGGACGATCTTGCGCTTGGGCGCGGCAGTGCGCGGGGCGACGGCGGCGGTCTTGACGGTCTCGGTCGTCACGGTCGTCGTGGCCGGTCGGGCAGCGGCGGCGGCGGCGGCCGTCCGGGCGGCGGCGGCATCGGCCGCGGCGGAGGCCGCAGCCTGCTCCGCCACATCGGCGCGGGCGTTGGCGGCGTCGGCCTGCTGCTGGGCGCTCAACGCGGCATCCGCCTGAACCCTGGCATCCAGTTCGGCGCGCTTCTGCCCTTCACCGATCACGGTATCGGCGGCGGCCTGCGCTTCCATGGCGGTGGCAATCGCCTTCTGCTCCTTGCCGCTCTTGAGCTGGTCCTGCGCCAGCCTCAGCGCCGCCTGCGCACGGGCCATCAGTTCCGGCGAGCCGTTGAGCTTGGCCGCAGCATCGATCTTCCCCTGCGCCTGCGCGATCGCGGCGAGCGCCCGTTCCTCGTCGCCCGCGAAAGCCGGCGTGGCGGTCAGCGCAAGCGCGGTGGCGGCCATCAGACCGCCCATGGTCGATCCAAAGATATTCTTCACGTTTCTCTCCTTCCAATCATGAATGACGGGCGGAGAAACGTGCGTCTTCTTGCCAAGGTTCCTTTATCTGAGGTTCAGGAAAGGGGCCGCGACTTGCGGTGGCACCCGCATCAACCTGCCGCTTTCCCTGTCGATCATCGCCCAGGTCGACTTGGCTGCAACTTTGACCTTCCCGTCCGGCCCGGTGAATTCGATCAGCCGGTCGAAGCGCGCGCCGCGCGGTCCTTCGGCTATCCAGGTGCGGCCCGTCACCGTCTCCCCTTCCGTCACATTGCCGCGATAGTCGATCTCATGCCGGGTCACGACCCAGATATAGGCGTCGACATGGGCTGGCTCTGCGTCGCGGTTCCAGTGCTCGACCGACAGCTGCTCCATCCACTGCACCCAGACCGCGTTGTTCACATGGCCCAGCACGTCGATATGCTCGGGCCGGGCGGTGAACGGCTTTGAGAAACTGGACGCCATCAGTTCGCCATTCCCAGCTGCCACAGGATGAAGGCGAACTCCTCGGCGGTTTCGTGCAGGCTCTCGAAGCGCCCCGACTTGCCGCCATGACCCGCACCCATATTGGTCTTGAGCAGCAGCATGTTGGCGTCGGTCTTGGTCGCCCGCAATTTCGCCACCCATTTCGCCGGCTCCCAATAGGTGACGCGCGGATCGTTGAGGCCCGCCGTCACCAGCATCGGCGGATAGGCCTGCGCCTTCACATTGCTGTAGGGGTCATAGGACAGGATCGTCCGAAACGCCGCTTCATCCTCGATCGGGTTGCCCCATTCGGGCCATTCGCCCGGCGTCAGCGGCAGCGTCTCGTCCAGCATGGTGTTCAGCACGTCGACGAAGGGCACATGCGCCACCACCGCGCCCCACAGGTCGGGATCGCTGTTGACCACCGCGCCCATCAGCTCGCCGCCCGCCGATCCGCCCGAAATGCTGATCCGCCCCTTGGCCGCATAGCCACGCTCGATCAAGCCCTTGGCGACATCAACGAAGTCGTTGAACGTGTTGGTGCGCTTGTCGAGCTTGCCGTCGAGATACCATTGCTGGCCGAGGTCATCGCCGCCGCGGATATGCGCGATGGCGAAGGCGAAACCGCGATCGAGCAGCGAGAGCCGACTGGTCGAGAAGCCCGGCTCCATCGCCAGCCCGTAGGCGCCATAGCCATAAAGGTGCAGCGGCGCGCTGCCGTCGCGGGGGAAACCGGCGGGATACACGATCGACACCGGAATCTCCGTGCCGTCGCGGGCCGGGATCATCAACCGCTCGGTCGCATAGCGGCCGGCGTCATAGCCCGAGGGGATTTCCTGCACCTTGAGGACTTCCAGTTCCCCGCTGTCCAGATGATAGTCGTAGATGGTGTCCGGCGTGACCATCGATTCATAGCCGATACGCAGTTTCTTCACGTCATATTCGGGATTGTCGTCCAGCGATGCGGAGTAGCTCGCCTCCGGGAAGGCTATGCGCTTTGGCTGATGCGTTGCGTAATCGCGCAGTTCGATCTGATCCAACCCGTCCTGCCGCCCTTCGGTGACGTAGAAGCGCTTGAAGAGGGTGAAATCGGTCAGGTAGAAATGCGGGTCGGGCGCGATCACCTCGTCCCACTGCGCCGGGGCATCCAGTTGCGCCTTCACCAGCCGGAAATTGGGATGGGCGTCGTTGGTGCGGATGTAGAGCGTGCCGTCATGCTCATCGACATCATATTCGCGGCCGGGCTGCCGGGGTGCGACGAGCAGCGGGGGCGCCGTGGGATCATCCGCCGGAACCAGCCACGCCTCGCTCGTCACATGATCCCCGGTGCCGATGACGATCCATTTCTCCGAAGAGGTGAGGCCGATTGAGACGCGGAACCCCTCGTCATCCTCATGGAACAGCTCGATGTCGGTCGCGACATCCTGCCCCAGCCAGTGCAACCGCGCATTGTCGGTTCGCCAGTTTTCGTTGGCGATGCCGTAGAGCAGACCCCTGCTGTCGGCCGTCCATACCAGCGACGACAGCGTATCGGGGATCACCTCCGGCAGCATCTCGCCCGTAAACAGATCCTTGATCCGCGCCTCGAACCGTTCCGATCCGTTGGTGTCGATCGCATAGGCGAGATAGCGGCCGTCGGGGCTCACCGACATCGCGCCGAGGCGGAAATAGTCATGGCCCTGCGCCAGCGCCGGCTCGTCCAGGATCAGCTGGTCCGCGCCGCCCGCCACCGGCCGCCGATACCATTTGCGATATTGCGCCCCGACCTCGAAGGCGCGCCAGTAGATATAGTCGCCATCCTTCTGCGGAACCGACTGGTCGTCCTCCTTGATCCGCCCCTTCATCTCCTGAAACAGCGCGTCGAGCAGCGGCTTGCGATCCGCCATTGCCCGCTCGAACAGGGCATTTTCCGCCTCCAGATAGGCGAGCACATCCGTGTCGGTGACGTTGGGATAACCGGGGTCTCGCAGCCAGGCCCAGGGGTCGTCCACCGTGATGCCATGACGGGTGAAGCTGTGGGGACGGGGGGCGGCGACGGGCGGCTTCAGGTAATCGGTCATCAACTATCCATGGTTCAGACGGCGCGGGCGCTGGCGTCAGCGTCACTGCCCCTCTATGTTGTCGGCTTTATGGCCGGCGCAAGAGGCCGGCATGATCCAAGGAAGTTCCGATGTCCAGTTATGAAGATCGCCTCAAAGCCCTGCGCGCGCAACTGGTGCGCCAGCAACTGGACGGGTTCGTGGTGCCGCTGACCGACGAGCATATGAGCGAATATGTCGGCGCCTATGCGCAGCGCCTCGCCTGGCTGACGGGCTTTCAGGGATCGGCCGGCAGTGCGGTGGTTCTGCCCGAGGAAGCCGCGATCTTCGTCGATGGACGCTACACCCTCCAGGTGCGCGAGCAGGTGGACGGGGCGCACTGGCAATATCAAAGCGTGCCGCAGACGTCGATCGCCGCCTGGCTGAAGGACCATGCCGGGCAGGGCGCGCGGATCGGCTACGATCCCTGGCTCCACACCCGCGCCTGGGTCGAGCAGGCGACGCAGGCGCTTGCCGAGCGGGGTGCGCAGCTGGTCGCGGTCGACACCAACCCGATCGATGCCGTCTGGCCCGACCGCCCCGCCCCCAGCGACGCGCGGCTGGTTGTCCATGATGTTCGGTATGCCGGGCGCAGCGCGGCGGAAAAGCGCGCCGCCATGGCGGACTGGCTGACGCAGAAGAAGGCGGACGCCGCGATCCTTTCCGCCCTCGATTCGATCGCGTGGACGTTCAACATCCGCGGCAAGGACGTCGATCGCACTCCGGTCGCGCTGGCCTATGCCGTGGTCCACGCGGATGCGACCGCCGACCTCTATGTCGCGCCGGAAAAGATGGACGAAGCGGTCGCCAAGCATCTCGGCAACGGCGTGCGCGTGCACGATCGCGCTGCCTTTGCCGACGCGCTGGCCGACCTCAAGGACAAGACGGTGGTGGCCGACCCGGAACGGGCCGTCGCCGCGATCTTCGGGGCGCTGGAGGCCGGCGGCGCGACCGTGCTGCCGCTGCGCGATCCCGCCGTCCTGCCCAAGGCGATCAAGAACGACACCGAGATCGCCGGCCACAAGGCCGCGCAGGCGCGCGACGGCGCGGCCTTGAGCCGCTTTCTTCACTGGGTTTCGGTCGAAGCGCCCAAGGGCGGCCTCACCGAACTGTCCGCCGCTGACCGGCTGGAAGCGTTCCGCAAGGACACCGGCCTGCTGGAAGACCTGTCCTTCGATACCATCAGCGGCGCGGGGCCGAACGGCGCCGTGGTGCATTACCGCGTCGAGGAAAAGACCAACCGGCCGATCGAGAGCGGTAGCCTCTATCTTGTCGATTCGGGCGGTCAGTATCGCGACGGCACCACCGACGTCACCCGCACCGTCGCGATCGGCACCCCGAGCGAGGAGATGCGCCAGCGCTTCACCCTGGTGCTCAAGGGGCATGTCGCGCTCGCCCGCGCGGTTTTTCCCAAGGGCACGCGCGGCGGTCAGCTCGATGTGCTGGCGCGGCAGTTCCTCTGGGCGGAAGGGCTGGATTACGCCCATGGCACAGGGCACGGCGTCGGCAGTTTCCTAGCCGTGCACGAAGGACCGCAGCGCATCGCGACCTTCGGCGGCGGCGACGAGCCGCTGGTGGCGGGCATGATCCTGTCCAATGAACCGGGCTATTACAAGACCGGCGAATATGGCATCCGTATCGAAAATCTGGTGCTGGTGGAGGAGCGCGCGATCCCCGGCGCGGAAAAGCCGATGCTGGGCTTCGAGACTTTGACCTATGCCCCGATCGATCGCGCCCTGATCGTCGTCGAGATGCTGGGCGATGCGGAACGCGCCTGGGTCGATGCCTACCACGCCGCTGTGCTGGACATCGTCGGCCCGCAACTGGACGGCGACGCCCTGTCCTGGCTGCGCAGCGCCTGCGCGCCGCTATAGCGTCATCTCTCCGGCGGCGGGGAGCTTTCGTCCTTCGCCGCCTCCCGGCTCTGCGCCTTGCGGCGGCGCAGATTGTCGCGCAGCGCCTGCGCCAGTCGGGCCTTCTTCTCGTCCTGGGTTTGCGTCATGATCAGGCGCATAAGCAAAATGCCGCGTCCACCGCAACCTGCCTTGACACGGGCAGCGCAGGCGGCCATAGGCCCGGCCTCCGCGACGCGCAGCCCGCCTCGCGGTCGGACAATAGAGTGCTGCCGTAGCTCAGTGGTAGAGCGCATCCTTGGTAAGGCTGAGGTCGTGAGTTCAATCCTCACCGGCAGCACCATTGATACCCCTTCAATAGCTTGAAGGCTGTTTTGGGGGGTGGAGCCGGCGGTTGCGCCGGTTGGACATCCACGGAAGATAGGCCGTCCTGAGCCGCTGTTGACGCGCAGCCTGCCTATGCTGAGCCAAGGGCATGGGATCACGCTTTTCCTCGCGACCTATCGATGGCTCGTGCCGGTCTCGACATGTTCAGGGGCGCAGGCGACGGCCTCTCCGCGCCTCATCCGGGAAGGAGGACATTGCTACGCCTCTGCCCATGGCGTTTTCGCCAGGAACAGAGGCGCGGCTTGTGCAGTCGGCATCGCAGGCACGGGGCGCTTGGCGTCGGTCCTTACGCCTTATCCCCTGCCTCCGCCATTGGCGGGCGCCCTCGCTTCACCGGGTCAGGTCCAGCGCAACATCGACAATCATGTCTTCCTGACCGCCCACCATCTTGCGGCGACCGACTTCGGTGAGGATGGTGCGTGTATCCAGGCCATAGTCGCCGGCAGCCTTTTCGGCATGGCGCAAAAAGCTTGAGTAGACGCCGGCATAGCCGAGGGTAAGCGTCTCGCGATCAACGCGCACCGGACGATCCTGCAACGGCCGCACGAGATCCTCCGCCGCATCCATGAGCGCATAGAGATCGCAACCATGATTCCAGCCGCAGCGGTCAGCCGCCGCGATGAACACTTCCAGCGGCGCATTGCCTGCCCCTGCACCCATGCCGGCCAGCGAAGCATCGACACGGATCGCGCCATTCTCCACCGCCACCATCGAATTGGCGACGCCGAGCGAAAGATTGTGGTGCGCATGCACCCCGCGTTGCGTCTCGGGCTTCAAAACCCGGTCGTACGCCTGCAACCGTGCGGCGTAATCGGCCATGTTCATGGCGCCGCCGCTGTCGGTGACATAGACGCACTGCGCGCCGTAGCTCTCCATCAGCTGCGCCTGCCCCGCCAGCGATTCGGGATCGGTCATGTGGCTCATCATGAGGAAGCCGGAGACATCCATGCCCAGGCCCCGTGCCGCCTCGATATGCTGCTTGGAGACATCGGCTTCCGTGCAATGAGTCGCGATCCGAACCGATCGGACGCCCATGTCGTAGGCGTGCTTCAGGTCATGAACGGTGCCGATGCCGGGCAGCAGCAGCGTCGTGAGCACGCTATGCTCCAGCACTTCGGCGACTGCGCCGATCCAGTCCCAGTCGGTATAGGCGCCGAAGCCATAGTTGAAGGAAGAACCCTGCAACCCGTCGCCATGGGCGACCTCGATCGCATCGACCTTGGCCCGGTCCAGCGCGCGGGCGATGTCCTTCACATGCTCGATGCCATATTGGTGGCGGATCGCGTGCATGCCGTCGCGCAGCGTGACGTCCTGGATGTAGAGCTTGGTGCTTGTCGGATCGAAAGTCATGCCGCGGCCCTTTCATGCATGCGGATCGCCATCTTCTCGGCCGTTCGCAGCGCCGCCGATGTCATGATGTCGAGGTTGCCGGCATAGGCGGGCAGATAATGCGCCGCGCCCTCCACCTCGAGAAACACGCTGACCTTGAGACCGGTGAACTCGGTCTTGCCGGTGGACGCCATTTCGGGAATGCGCAGGGGCTGGTTGTCGCCGATCGCCTCGAACTGGACGGCTTGCTTCAGCCGATACCCCGGAACATAGGTCTGCACCTGCGTCACCATGTCCTCGATCGACTGGCGAATGGCGTCGCGGTCGCCATCGTCACACAGGCAATAGACGGTGTCGCGCATGATAAGCGGCGGCTCGGCCGGATTGAGGACGATGATCGCCTTGCCGCGCGTCGCGCCGCCGACCTTGACGATGGCCTCGCTGGTCGTCTCGGTGAACTCGTCGATGTTGGCGCGCGTGCCGGGGCCGGCGCTTTTTGAGGCGATGGAGGCGACGATCTCGCCATAATGCACCTTGGCCACGCGGTTGACCGCCGCAACAATCGGGATTGTCGCCTGGCCGCCGCATGTCACCATGTTGACGTTGCCGGCGTCGAGGTTGGCGTCGCCATTGACCGGCGGGATCGTATAGGGGCCGATCGCGGCGGGCGTGAGATCGATCACCCGCTTGCCATGTTCGCGCAGCAGCGCATCATGCCGCTTGTGCGCCCCTGCCGAGGTCGCGTCGAACACGATCTCGATCTCGGCAAAACCCGGCATCTTGATGAGACCTTCGACCCCCTCGGCCGTGATCGGCACGCCCAGCCTGTCAGCGCGTTTCAGTCCATCGCTCTCGGGATCGATGCCGACGAACGCGCCCATTTCCAGCGTATCCGACAGACGCATGATCTTGATCATCAGGTCGGTGCCGATATTGCCTGATCCAATGATGGCAACCTTAGTCTTCGCCATTGCCGTCAATCCTTATCGTATGTGAAGCCGACTTCGCCAATGCCGGCGATCGTCGCGTGAATCTTGTTGCCGGGGGTCAGCGCAGCCATCGGGCCGAGGGCGCCGGCAAGCAGAATGTCGCCTGCCCTCAGCGGTTCGCCCCGCGCCGCCAGCGTCTGCGCCAACCAGGCTGCGGCGTTCAGCGGATTGCCGAGCGCGGCGGCGCCGACCCCTCTCGACACCACCGCGCCGTCGAAGGTCATTTCCATCGCCGCGCCCTCGAGGTCGAGTCCGCCGAGCGGCCTGCCCTCGCGCGCCAGCACGAAGAAGGCGGACGAGCCGTTGTCGGCCACGGTGTCGGCGAAGGTGATCTTCCAATCGGCAATGCGGCTGTCGACAATCTCTATCGCAGCATGAACCGTCTTCACCGCCGCAGCGACCTGCGCCGGTGTCGTGTCGGCATCGGGCAGGTCAGCGCCAAGGATGAACGCGATCTCGGCCTCCGCTTTGGGCTGGAGCGCGCGCGCCGGATCGAGCCGCCCCCCATCGGCGATCTCCATATCGGCGAAAAGGACGCCGAAGTCGGGCTGATCGACGCCCAGTTGCTGCTGCACGGCCTTGGCGGTCAGCCCGGCCTTGCGCCCGACAATCCGGCGTCCTTGCGCCTCCCAAAGGCGCGTGTTGATCGTCTGCACGGCATAGGCGCCGTCGGCATCCACCGGGTCCAGCAAGTCGCGCAGCGGCGCCACCGCGCCTCCCGCGTAAGCCTCGCGCAATCGACGTGCCGCCTCATCAAAGTTCGTGTCGCTCATCGCCGCTCCTCTCGCGTCCCGACTTACGCCCACACCACGATTGGCACCAGCTTACCAAGCCGCTATCTTCTCGCATGATGAGAAAAGGCGTTCCACAAATTCAGGCGACCGCCCGCACGCTGGCGATGCTGGAAGCGATCGTGGCAGACGGCGGCCGGTCCAGCGTGTCGGCACTCGCGCGCACCATCGGCATCCCCGTAGCGACCGCGCACCGGCAGGTGGCGACGCTCCTTGCGCAGGCTTATGTCGCGACCAACCCGCGCGGCGGCTACGTGGCCGGACCGCGACTCGTCGGGTTGCTCCACCGGCTCGATGCGAAGGAGATCATCGCCAATGCATCGGCCCCCTTCCTCGACGATGTGGCACGCGAACTGGGCACCGTGGTTCAGCTGGGTACTTTTGAGAATGACATGGTGACCTACCGCATCAAGGCCGGCCCGGGTTCGGCGAGCTTGTTCACCAAGGTCGGCATGCAGCTGGAGGCATATTGCTCGGGGATGGGAAAGGTGTTGCTCGCGCATCTGCCGGAGACGGAACGTGATGCCTATCTCGCCGCCGGTCCGTTCCCGGCGCTGACCGAGCGTACGATCACGGATCCTTCGGAACTGCGCGCGGAACTCAGAACTGTCCATGAGATCGGCCATGCCATCGACAATGAGGAAATCGCGGCAGGGCTGACGTGCGTCGCGGTACCGGTCCGCACCAGCGACGGGAACGTGGTCGCGGCCATATCCGCGTCCTTTGCCGCGCCCTTGCGGGAAAACCTGCTCCATGCTGCGGTCGGCGCGCTGACGATGGCGGCATCCCGGGTCAAGCGGTCCGTGGGGCTGCCCGATTGTCATGACGCCGGAGGACGCCGGGGCGATGACGTAGAAGCAGGTGCCTAGACGATATTGAGGCCCGCCGTGCGCCGGGACTTGTAGCAATTCGGCAGGGCAATGCCACGCCGGCCAGCGCAGGGCCTCGGCTCGCGGGTTTTTCAAACATGCTGCCCACTTGCTGTCAAACGGCGTTCAAAAGGGACCCCCGATCGGCGTCGAAGAGGGACCCCCTTTTCAGATAATATGATGCTGGTTTGTTGAAGATGGCCTTGCGCTGCGTGCGGCGGAGGGCGGGCGTAGCCCG
>Ga0233425_10001078_pt1 | contig 64290 bp, 38 predicted proteins | sample Watercolumn_Towu_2_FD_181712 | JGI IMG/M metagenome (GOLD analysis project Ga0233425, IMG submission 181712) | Freshwater microbial communities from Lake Towuti, South Sulawesi, Indonesia - Watercolumn_Towuti2014_140_MG | ecosystem: Environmental > Aquatic > Freshwater > Lake | place...
CGCCGGTCGGTTTCCTTCCCTGTGCCGCCCGCGCCTGGATGCGGAACGACGCGGAGCAGTGACTGGCCGCTTCGGGCGTGCGCACTTCGCCCGCACGAATGGGATTGAGATCCACGTACAGGCCGCAGACTAGCAAGGCGCTCTCATCGGTGACTTCACGACACCGGAATCTACCTTCGAAGAAACGACCGGTGCAGTCATCTTCGAGATTGCTGCGACGCGCAATGTACTCGGACAAGGCCGCCATGAACCAGGAGATGTTGGACAGGCGCTTGCGGATCTTCTGGATCTTCTCCTTGTCCTCCGCCAACTGCCGTACCTGCTGTTCGGTCGGCTCAATCCACTTGCCGTCCAGAACCCGTTTGCCGGGAAAGACGCGCAGCCAGCGGCGGGCTACTTCCCAGGTACCCATCCGTTTCACCAGACGCGGCGTGGTGCGCAGTACCAGATGGAGATGATTGGACATGATGGCCAAGAAGCAGACGTCGATCGTGAAGTTGGCGACCAGGAGTTCCAACCGTTCGATGACCCATTGGCGGCGATGGCTGTGGTTCTTACCGGTCAAGGGATCCTTGCCCAGCAGATAGGCTCTCCGGACGCAGCGGCTCCATATATGGTAAATCCCGGGTTCTCCGTCGCGGACGATCTCCCGGCGCGCACAGGCAGGCACGACTGGTGCTCCCATGAAGTGAGGCCACAGATGAGCGACGCGGACCAACGCGTCCCTCTACCTCTTCAAGCACCATTTGCTCCCGCTGGCCATCAGGTGTGTGGGTGTCTATAGTCTGCCCGTCACAGAGGGATTCTCACACCCCCTGGTACCTTTTCAAGCGTCCACCCTTCGCGGTACTCGCAACGCAACAGCGCATCGGCCTCGGAGTTGTTCCGGATCCGCATTGCGACGGGTTCGTATTCCAACGGTGTTTCGAATTGTGTGGCAACGTTGCCCAGCATCAGAAACTCATTCAGCGCCGAGGCATAGTCGAAGTTCGCCCACGGGCGGGCGCCGCCCCGGCAGGCGGCAAACCAGTCCTGCTCGGGCCCGCGCGACGACTCCACCGTTTCCGGCCGCTCGCACTGTACACCGCGAAAATCCTCGGCAGGCAAGAGGTGAAACCACATGTTGTGACCGGTGGTGTGCAATGATCCCTTGGTGCCGACGAGCAGCGTACCGGCGAACTTCCAGTTGTTCTTGTCTTTTTGCGGCGCGTCTTTGAGCAGCGGTGTCACAATGTCGTCAATGCCTGGCGCCTGGCCGTTGTACCACCGCATGGTGATGGGAGGTAACTCGCCGCGGGCCGGGATTTCCCAGTCGACGATTTCCCAGCGGGGAAATGAGAGACGGTTGATACCCGAAGTCCTTGCGCGCACGCGCACCACGGGCGGGCTTGTTCCCGTTTCCGGATTGAGCCACAAGTCGTGCACCTTGAGCGCCATGAAACCGAGGTTCGCGCTGTGCGAACCCCAGTTCCCCAACTGGCAGGTGCCGAACTCACGCCACAAGTGCCGCTGCATCCACTGCGCGTGGAACGGCCGGCTGGCCGCTGGCCCGAGCCACAGATCCCAGTCCAAATGGTCGGGGATCGGTTGCTCGCCCTGCGGTGGCTCGTTCCGATCGGCTCCGCCCCCGTCGTTCCACACATGGACCTCGCGAATCTGGCCGATCGTACCGCCGCGAACCAGTTCGAGAGCCCGCCGGAAGGCGCCGCTGTACGTCCCCTGGTTGCCCATCGACGTAGTAATACCCTGCTTGCGAGCCAGTTCGCGCAGCGCCCGGGATTCATGAATCGTGCGCGTCAATGGCTTTTCACAGAAGACATGTTTACCGGCGCGCATCACGGCCGCCGATGCGACGGCGTGCGTGTGATCCGGCGTGGCCACGACTACGGCATCCAGGCCGCTGTCCAGCTCCTCCAACATGCGGCGAAAATCTCGAAACTGCCGCGGCGGCGATTGGACGAGCCGCCCGAATTCGGCGCCGGCCCGCTGTTCCCAGTCGTGCGGGGAGGCTGCGTATCGTCTTCCCGTTTCGTCCCAATACCGCATGGTCGCCGCGATCTTCTGCTCATCCACGTCGCACACGGCAACGACATTCTCCATGCGCGGAATCGTGTCCACGAACCAAGTCCCTCGACCTCCGACACCGACCAGTGCCACGTTGATCCGCTCATTGGCGGCGTAACCGCGCACCAGCCGCGAAGGCAGAACAGCGGCGCCCAGCCCGGCAACGAGAGACGTCTTCAGGAACCGGCGGCGGGAAACGTACGGCTTCATGGCAGTCGCCCTTTCTGCGTGAGATTCTATTCACGGCATGCAGACCACTGTTTGATTCACGGTTGGGGCGGTGGGCGGCCAAACCAATTCCTGGCCGGTGGCCGTGGTGGCTTTGACGTAGTACTCGTGCAACTCGGACTTCTCCAGGGGCAGTTCCACGGAGTACACGCCGCGTCCCACGAGTTGGCAAGCGCGCTGTGTAAACGGCCCCGCACCGGCAGCGCGGTAGAAGAGCACAACGTCGCGCGGCGTTCCAACGGCCAGCACAATGGCTTTCAGCTGCAGCTTCCGTTCGCTTGTGTCAGCCAGCGAGCGTGTGGTCGGGAGGAACAATCGTGGTTCGCCGGCGTACTCGCGCGCTGGCCGGTTGGCAGCGAGTGCTTCCTGACCGACGTATTCCGCCAGTTGTTTGTCCAATTCGCCGAAGACGAGCGGCAACACGTGCTGTTGCCAGTTGGTCACATTGCCCAATCCACCCCACGTAGTGACGGATGACAGCAGATGCTTGTGGACTTCCGCCACCATGTCCAGCATCTGTTGGCGAAGCGGCATCAGAGTCGTCCGCGCCGCTTGTTGCTGACGAGAGCGCTCCTGCTCCGCTTTGACTTTGGCGAGTTCGGCATTGTATTGGCCCCACAAGCAATTCAACTGGCCGACGGCGCGCAGGTAGCGAAACTGATTCAGCCAGTAATCGAATCGTTCCCGATTGCCCGGGCCCTGCACTTGTCCGCGCAACGCAGCCATCTCATCCACAAATGCGTATTCCGCTTGTGCCCGGCTCCACGGCCGTGCATCGGGAGTAATGCCGCCCGGTCCGTTTACCCAAGTCGACGGGCGCGGCAAGTTGGTCTTCTTGCCCGTGTTGTCTTGGGACTTGGCACTCCCGTCCAGGCGTGCAAACAGTTCCGCCAGGGGCTGCGACACCGCGGGACCGAATTCGGCTGCGGCCCAATCGGCGTAGAAGTCGTCGACCGGCAAATCGCGCGGACGCAACTTCTGAGCGGATTCCGGATCGACGTCGGCCAGGTCGGCTTCGTAATCCTGCCACTGTGGACCGCCGCAGTTGATCTTCCTCGTCAGCTTTGATTCTCCTCCCTCAATCACCAGGCCGGCAATCGAAGGGTGTTCGACGATGTTGGTGAATTCCAGTACGAGCCAGCCGTCCTGGACCTCGACGTTCTCGAACGATTTGTCAAGCGCCTTGTCGGGCCCGACCTCAGCGAAGATGTCCAGCCGCTCGATGACCTGCTGGCCCTGGAGTTTCGCGCCGAACACGCGCTTGCCGACTTCTCGATAGAACGGTTCGCAGAATTGCAGTGTCACCCGATAGCGGCCGTTCGGGACCTGGAACCGATAGCCGCGCACTGCCCAGCGCACATCCTGATAGACGGCGTCCAGTTCGGTATCCGCGATCGGCTGGGTGAACGGCGCCACATTGCCACCCAGGCGCCCTTCAATTCGTGGAGGTTCCACCGGCTGATAGGGTTTCCCGAATTCTGGGTTCCACGGCTGTTCCCAAGCCGCGTGCGCCAATGCGGCCACGTTGGGGCTGAGTATCCTGGTGCGCCAGTGGATGCCCATGAGTCCCGTGCACCCGTAGGCGTGCGCGTCCGCCGCATCGCGGCGCATGCGACCGGCCCACAACTGCGGGATGATCAGCGCCGGGTCGTCTTCCATCCAGGGGATCGCCCACTTGGGACGGCCCTGCACGCGGGCGAATCCCGTTTCCACGGGAGTGAAGCCCACCTCTCGATTGATGCAGCTCAACGGCATCTCTTTGGGCAGCAAACGGTCGAACAGCGCGCGATCCTGAGGCGGGCCGAGGACCCAGCCGCACGTGCCCAGCGTGAACGGGGCCTGCGCCTTCTCGGCCGCCGCAATGGCCTGCTGCAGATCGTTGACGGTGGCGTTGACTTGGGCATCCGTGGCCCCTTCCCAAGTCCAGCCTTCAGGGGTCCAGAACCAATAGTAATCCAGCGCATGTGTCTGCTTGATCCGCTGGAACAGGCCTTCGTACAGCTGCCGCACTACGGCCGGATCTCGAGGATCCTTGCCCGACTGCGTCAAACGTTCCTGAAGGGCCTTGGGAATCGTCAACGGAGTCTCCGTCCCGAGGCAGGTCTTGATGCCGAGCGCACGCGCATACCCGCACACGTCCGCCAGCAGTCTCCCCACGTCCCTGAACAGCTGATTGGACTGGGACGTGGTCTGACTCGTGAACGGGTTCAAACCGCGCATGTAGTCCGGGCCGAAGTCATCGCGATCGAACAACCTGTCCGCGCCGAAAGAGTAATCGCTGGTCTTCTGCGGTTGACAACCCCAGGCTCCCGTTTCATTGGCGGTAGTGAAGTGGCGCGCCGGATAACTGAAGCGGACCTCGCCGTCCGCGGAGATATCCTCCGGCAGACCGATCCAGACCAAGGGCTCCGGTCCCACTCCGCCCTCAGGGTACGTGTGGAGCCCGAAGAAGTTCATCCGCAATTTGGCGATCTGCGCCAGTACGGATTTGTAATCATCCGCATTCCACCAATCCGGGCCTTCGGGAAAATCGTGGAACGGCTGAATGCCGCGCAGCGTGAACAGCGGCGCTCCCTTCTCGTCTACCGTGGGCAGGACCCAGGCGGTCTGCTGGTCAGGAATCACGTCACCGTGCAAGTAGAAGCGCACTCCGATGTGTTCCGCAAAACGATACGCGCCGAAGAGCGTGCCCTGGGCATCACCGCCCGTGATCTGCAGTACGCGGCAACCAGCACGGCTCGTTGTCTGGAGGTGATAGTGCTGCGGTGCCAGCTGGCTGGCATCGACGGCAAGCAGCAGGGCATCGCCTTGCTGGGGAAGTTCCGTCGCCACGGAGAGGAGTCGGCCACAACGCAGATACACATAGCGCTGGATTTCGCGCGCCGCCAGTTGCTCCAGCGCGCCGGCGGTCGGCGACACCACGATGACCGTACCGCTCTCCGCCGCCGGTGCATCGGTGGGTCTCACCAGGCCGAACAAGATCAGAGCCGCGCCGACATTGAGAAGACAGCTATGCCGCATGGCAGCTCTCCTTATTTCAAGGGAAGATCGTTCGCCTCCGAGTGGCCGTGCCACATCCGCTCGATGGCTTCCAGTGACTTGCCCTTCGTTTCGGGCACAAAGAGCGCGACGACCATGATGGAGATCAGGCAGAAAATCGCGTACAGCCAGAACGGAAATGCGTGGTGGAACGTGCGAATGAGCCACGGATCATCGTCGAGCATGGGAAACGTCTGGGACACCACGAAATTGGCCACCCAGAGGCAGAAGGTGGCCACGGACATGGCGCTGCCTCGGATGCGCATGGGGAAGATCTCGGACAGGATCACCCACGTGACAGGTCCCACGGCCAGCGCAAAACAGGCGATGTAACCGAGCATGAACAGCAACACCCACATCTTGGTCTGCTCGAAATAGGCAGCTGTGCCCAACCCAATGAGTGCCAGAGCCATGCCCGAATACCCGATCAGCATCAACGGCTTGCGTCCCAGCAGATCGACCGTCCAGATGGCAATCACGGTGAACAGCAGATTGACACCCCCCACCACCACCGTCTGCAGCAGCGCGGCATCCATGCCCGAGCCGGCAATGCGAGTGAAAATCTCCGGGGCAAAGTAGAGGAACACGTTAATACCCGTGACCTGCTGCAAGACCGCCAGAGCCACACCGACCATGAGTACCCCGAGGATCCTGGGGTTCGCCAGCTGCAATATGCCGGCCGACGCTTCGGCTATCGTGGTTTCGATTTCCTGCAACTCGCGCCGCGCGTGTTCCGGACCACCGATCCGCGCCAGGACCGATTGCGCGGCCTCCCACCGTCCTTGCTTCGCGAGGAAGCGGGGACTTTCGGGCACGAAGAACAGCGAACACAAGAGCAGTACAGATGGCAAGACGCCGGAGCCGAACATCCAACGCCAGCCCGTACTCACGTTCCATTCCACATCGCCCAAGCTCGCAATGAAATAGTTGACGAAGTACACGACCAGCATTCCCGAGACGATCGCGAACTGGTTGATGGAGACCATGCGTCCCCGGATCGCCGCCGGGCTGATCTCCGCGATATACAGCGGACTCGCCATGGAAGCCGTTCCCACGCCGAGGCCGCCGATGATCCGGAAGAACACGAACTGGCCAAAAGTCCGCGGAATCGCCGTGCCGATGGCGGACGCCAGGAAGAGCAATGCCGCGACAATCAGAAGATTGCGCCGTCCGAACAGATCACCCAGCACACCTGCGATCGTCACACCCAATACGCAACCCGCCAGCGCGGATGACGCCGCCCACCCCTTCATGGCCGCGTCCAGCTGGAAGTGGGTCTGCAGGAATCCAATCGCCCCGCTGATCACGGCCGTGTCGTAGCCGAACAGCAGACCTCCCAGGGTGGCGATCAGACAAATCAACACCAGGTACGAAAGGCTCCCGGTATTGCCACCCGGCAGGCCGATTTCATCCGTCTTCATTGTTGGCTTCCTGACAACACGAAACAAACCGCGGACCGAACGCTGCCGGATGTGGAGCACTCACGCAGGACTGCGAGTGCGAACAGTCTCGTCAATGTCCACTGTCCCGGATGGCACGGAACATGGCGAGCATATTCTCAGTAGGCGTATTGCCCTGGACATTGTGCACGGAATTGAAGACAAACCCACCGCCGGGCGCGAAGATCTCAATCCGCTCCCGCACCTCGCGATAGACCTCTTCCGGCGTGCCAAAGGCAATCGTCTTCTGCGTGTCCACTCCGCCACCCCAGAACACAATGTCCTTGCCGAATTCCCGCTTGAGCGTGCGGGCGTCCATCTTCGCGGCCGAACACTGCACCGGGTTGAGAACGTCGAAGCCCGCTTCGATGAAATGCGGGATCAGATCATAGACGGAGCCGCACGTGTGAATGAACGTCTTCCAGTTGCTCTGCGTGTGAATCAGGTCGTTCACCTGCTTGTGGAAGGGGAAGAACAAATCGCGATAGGCCTTCAGGGAGATAAAGGGACCGCGCTGAGTGCCGAAATCGGTGCCGGTGATCATCACCACCTGGACGCAATCCCCGAACAACTCCACGAGCGTCGTAATGTTCTGCAGCGCGATCTCGCATTGCTTCTCGAACACCTTGTACACATAGTCGCGGCGGGTCGCTGTCGATATGTACCATTCCTGCACGTCCCGGATGCCTTTGGGATACTTGAGAAAGGGGGCCGGGACCAAGGCGATGTCCCCAAAAGCCGCGCCGGGAACGACCAGCAGGGCTCCCAATTGCGGCCGCGCCGCGAACCACTCGTGCACTTCACGGTAATAGGCCAGGTCCTCCTCACTCAGCAGACCGAACTCCTCCAGATTGGCTGCGGGATCCAGTCGGCTGTCGTCGATCGGCTCCTGTCGGACGATCGAATCGAAGAAATAGCCACCCTTGGGCATGCGCCCGCTGGGCGGCGCCGTCATGTCCCCTTCCGGATGGATCAGCAGATCCCCAGTCCGGTTGTCGACCGTGTATCGGAAGTCGCCGCTGACGAGTACCTCCGTCCCGTCGAAGAGCGTGAACGGTTTCCAGTCGCTGTTGACCGTGCCAAACATGGTCTTGCGGCCCGAACGGCCAATGACATCGATGCTGATCGCGGCCCGCAGTTCGTCGTCGATCTCGCCGAGCATCTGGTAGGGCTCGTTGACCTTGACGCGATACCCGCCATTCCCCAGGACCGCCTGCCGCAAGCGGCTGATCGCTGACGCGTGAATGCCGGTCACCGGCGTGGCCCCAAAATCCACGCAGACCCGGTCGGGTTCCTGGTGGTTCAATGTCATGGCAAGGCGTTCGCGACCGTTCATATCGATCTCCTGGCTAGCGTACATGGAATCCAGCAGCCAGGTCATCGCCGGCTGTCGGGGCTCCCTCGCACGGGATCTGTGCCGAGAGCCATGAAGCACTATAACCGAGCGCCGGTATGGGAACAAACGGCGGGGCCGTCAACCGCAGCGGTGCTGCCGCACCGGTACAAGAACCCGCTCCCGCTGGTCGCTGGACCGCCTGGATGAGTTCACGATCTCTGGGGACAGTCCTACAAACGGCAAAATCGGCACGTGAAGTGCCGGACATCGGCCATGACCCGAGCGAAAAGCTGGCACGTATTCCCCGGTCGTGTACCATGAAATGAGAGCCACGAGCGGCACCACGTTGGTCATTCTCCCGGTGCCGTTGCACAACCACAGGTTATTACCAGTCGTCCTACGGTCAGGCCGGTCATGGGAAATCAAAAGACGTACTATCCTCTCAGCCGTCGCCTGAGCAACCGACGCCCGATCAGAACCAAGCGGAGGTCATGGTTCGAAAGTCTGGAACAGCGCACTCTGTTCGACACCGGTGGTCTCTTACCCTCCCCGCTGGCGCCTGTGGATGACGCAGCGGAGGGTGAGGCAACCTCCACGGTGGCCAGTGTGCAGATCGCGCCTCTGCCGGTGCGCACGTTCAACGTGGTCTTCTCCCAACCCATGGCCATCGAGCCCTTGATCGCCGACGGCTCGATTCGCACGGCTTTTTCCCTGCAGAACCTCGAGAGCGGTTCGGTCGATCTATCGTCCAGCACATTCGTCTATCACGGCAGTACACGGACGTTGACTTGGACATCTCCCACGGCGCTGCCGGCCGGGCTCTACGAATTGCGGCTCAATGGCACCCTGCTGCAGGATACTGCGGGCAGCCCGCTGCACGGAGGGACGGGTGGTTTGGCGTTCACCTTGCCGGTGTTTGCCGCGCCGCAGAACGTCCAGGCTGGCGCTACGGCGCTCGACGTCGATGCTTACTCGGTCCCGGCGCTGGCCGATTGGAATGCCGATGGTGTCCGTGATCTGATTGTCGGTGAGAAGACGGCCAGTGGTGCCGGCAAGGTTCGCGTCTACTTGAACAGCGGAACCGCAGCCGCGCCCATCTTTGAATCATCCGTCTATGCGCAACAGGGAGGTTCGGACCTGAGTGTGCCAGGCGCCGGCTGCCTGGGAATCTTTCCGCGCGTGTTTGACTGGGATCGTGACGGCAAGCAGGACTTGGTCGTCGGTTTGGCAGACGGCCGCGTGCAGGTGTTTCCCAATGTTGCCACCAATACGGCACCGGCCTTTGGGAACCCGACCTACATCACCGTCGGACCTGCCGGCACGAAGGCTGAACTGGACGTCGGCGTGCGCGCCACGCCGGACATCGTGGACTGGAACAACGACGGGCGCGAAGACCTCGTCGTGGGTGCGCTCGATGGAAAAGTGCGCATCCTGTTGGATCAGGCCACGGTGGGCGCTCCCGATTTCGGCAGCACACTCGTGCTGCGCGATGGTGCCAATGACTTGACCGTCGCGAGCGGGCGGTCCAGCGTCGCCGTCGCCGATATGAATCGTGACGGCCGCAAGGATCTGTTGCTGGGCAATACCGACGGGCAGTTGTTCTTCTATCCCAATGTGGGCACGGATCGGGCTCCGGCCTTTGCCGGTTCCGAGATGATTGCCGTCGGTGGAGTCAACGTGGATCTGCCAGGTTCACCGCGGACTCGGCCTTTCATCGGCAGCCTGCAGCCGCAGGGCCTGCCCGAATTGTGGCTCGGTGAGGAGCAAGGATTCGTCCAGCATTACGACGTCTCTTCCTGGTCCAGCCCGACCAGCGCGCCGATTCAAGACGGTCCGCCTGGCGGGACGTTTTCCTACTTCTTCGAGGCGACCGCATCGGCCTGGCAGAACCCTGGCGATTCGCTGGATGTCAGCGGGGACGGTAATGTCGTGCCAGGCGATGTGCTGATGATCATCAACGAACTCAATCATCCCACGTGCCACGACGAGTCCGGCCTGATGCAGTTGCCACCGCCGCCTGGTACCGCACCTCCGTACCACGACGTCAACGGCGATGGCTACTGCACACCGAGAGACGCACTCATCGTCATCAACTACCTCAATGCGCAGGCCGCCGGAGAAGGTGAAGCTGCCGGTTTATCGTCACGCGATGCGTTGTTTGCAGCTTGCACCTCCGCGCTGGCTCACGGTGAAGTCCCCTCCCAGGACGCGGTTGCCCGAGATCTGGTTTCTGACAGCGCAGCGGATTGTTGCGTGCAGGCAGATGTGGCACCGGCCATGCCGGTGGAAGAGTGTTTTGCACAGGGTGCTGCGTTCGATGTTCTGGCCGAGGACGGGGTGCCAGCGCTGACGTCTGTTCCTCTTTGTTGTCGCGAAGAACTCGATTCCCTGTTCGCTCTGTTCGATGCCGATCTCTGGCACAGCGGAGTCTGAGCGATCAGTTCCGGATTGCCGTCCCGCCTTCCGCCGTGTTCGGCGCGCGATGCGCCGTCTACAATGGGCCTGCGATTTGCGTTGCGCGGGCATCGTAGTCTCATTCGCGGGAGGTGCTGCGTGGACATCATCAACAAGGCCAACCGGTTGATTCTGGGCACATGGTGGGTGCTCTGTGTTGCGAGTCTGGTGTGCGGCGAGGACTCGCCGGCGCAGCCGAAATTCGTCCAGCAATTGGACCTGATCCATTTCTCGCACACCGACTATGGTTTCACGGACCATCCGGCTGTCTGCCGCGAACTGCAACAGCGTTATCTCGATATTGCCTTGGATGCGGTCGAGGCCACGCGCGACGCGCCGGATGCCGCGCGGTTTCGCTGGACGGCCGAGACAACGGTGGCCGTGTACGACTGGTGGCAAGCCGCCAGTGCCGAACGCCGCGCTCGGTTCCTGCAAGCGGTTCGGGACGGCCAGCTGGAGGTGAGCGCGCTGCCATTGAACAACACCCCTTTCTTGAGTCGTGAGCAGTGGCACACGCTCACGCATTGGCTGCCGGAAGATCTGTGGAACGAGCTGCATCCCCAGACGGCAATTCAAAATGACGTGAACGGCTTCCCGCGCGCGGGAGCCCTGGCTCTGCTCGATCGCGATGTGCGCTATCTGTTCTCGGGCATCAACGGTGATTCGGGCGGCGCGCCGTTCGAGCGCGCGTCGGCCTTCTGGTGGCGCATGCCCGACGGACGGCGGCTGTTCGTGTGGCTGAGCTTCACCTACGGAGAAGGGTTCTTCTTCTTTGAGCAGAACGAATGGCGACAAGGCCCGTTGCCTCTGGCCGGTGATGCCCGTTATCGACCTCCGCGGGCCGGTGATATCCTGCGTAGCGACGCCGAGTCGCTGGCTTCGGCCCATCGCCGCTGCCTGGAGCGCATTGCGCAACTCGAAGCCGGCGGTTACCGCCACTCGGTCTTGGCGGTGTCGATGACCAACATGTGGCGGTACGACAACGACCCGCCTTTTCCTCCGCTCTCGGATTTCGTAGCCAGCTGGAATCAACGGGGACTTCAGCCGCGGTTGCGGCTCGTCACCGTGAGCCAGGCCATGCGCGATCTGGAAGAGGCTGCGGGAGCGACCGCGCCGGTCCATGAAGGCGAATGGACGGACTGGTGGGCGAATGGTACGGCGTGCGCCCCGCGCGAAGTCGCCGCCAGCCGATTCGCCAAACGCGCACTGTCTGCTGCCAAATCCGCCGTCTGGGGGCCGATCGACGATAGGAGCCGCGCAAAGATCGTGGAACTCACGAAGGACCTCTGCCTCTTTGATGAGCATACCTGGGGGTCAGGCATGAGTGTCGCCTTGCCCTACAGCCTCGACGCGCAAGGGCAGTTCAACGAAAAAGCCCGCTTCGCCTGGCGATCACAGGCGCTGGCCGAGTGGTTGCTCGGGCAGCGGGCACGCACGCGGCTGACACCCGAACCCGAGGGCCTCTACTTGGCAAACCCGACCGACGCGCCCTGGAGCGGTTGGGCCAACATGATCAGCACTTGCCTGCGCGACGACTATCGCTCCGTCGTCGATCCCGTCACCGGAGAGAGAACTCCGCTCGATTTTCAGCCGGGAGTTCAACCGTTTTCCCGGCCACGACGGCCAGAGGACTTCAGCCGCGAGGACGTGTCGCGCACGTTTCCCGATCGATTCCCCGATCGATTCGCGCGCTTCTGGGTCGAAGAACTTGCCGCCCATTCGGTGCGTCGCCTGGAATTGAGCCGGGAGAAGGTGGCAGACCCGCCGGCATCCGCAGCGGCTCCCGCGGTCACCACCGACGAGCAAGGATGGCCGGTGACGGCGATGTGGCGCGGGATGGAGAGTCCCTTGTTTGTGACCGGCACGGGAGACTTTATCGCAGTACGCGCAGACGCCTTCGCGCCGCGCTGGGCCATGCGTGACGTGTGGGAGCGGGGGCTGGATGACGAACGCGAGAAATCCCGCCGCGAGCTCCTGCAGGAAGTCCCCGCGCAGCCGGCGGAACAGACTGTCGTCGTCGAAACGCCGCACACATTGTTGTTCACTCAAGCCCTGCAACATCCCCGACTGGCGTGGGCGACTCGACAAATCGAACTGTGGAAAGATCAACCCAGGGCGCGCCTGACCATCCGTCTCAACCGTTTGTCGTCGTTCGACCCCGAAGCCTTCTACATCGTGTCCGCGCTGCCGTGTGATGGTACCTTGCCGCAGGCCGGGTGCGGCGGCCAGCCGTTCGTGCCGTTTCGCGATCAGATCCCGGGCACGTGCCGCGATTACTTCGCCGTCGACGGCTGGCTGCATTATGCGCTGCCGGCCGGGCACTGGCTCTGGGTCTCGCGCGACGCGCCCCTGATCACCCTCGATGGACCCCATCCACTGGCCCGCATCTCTGCTCCACCTGCTCGCACTGCTCGTGTACTGGCGATGGTCTACAACAACTTCTGGTACACGAACTTCGTCGGCGACAGTCCGGGTGTGATGGAATTCCAATTCGAACTGCTCTGGCGACAGAAGATCGACGATGAGTCCACGGCCGCTGCCTTTGCTGATACCCTGGTGTCTGAACCCGTGATGTGCATCAATCCCGTGCAGCCCGAACATCCGAGCTTTCTGGAACGCCTGTATCAACCGTGATCCGTGTTGCGCACCGATCAGGGTTCGCCCAGGAGCAACACGCGGGTATCCCCTTTCTGCAGCGGCAACGTGAGCTGAGGTCCCTGGCCGAGTTTCTGGCCGCTGAGCAGGTCCAGAACCGGTATCGGGCGGCCCACGTTAATCGTTTGGGGACCGTCCTGCGAGGTGTGCACGACGAGATAGGGTCCGTTGTGATACACGTTACAGTCGGATTCCGAGAAGAGATGGACCCGAGCGCGGCGCGCCGCCAGCCGCAGGAGCTGTGAGTTGAGTCCGGGAGGCCCGGCAAACAGCGACCAACCTTCGCCTGTGCGGCGGAGGGCCACGGCCGCTGAACCATCGGGCCACACCGCCAGCGTTTCGTCGGGTGTGGCGTCCGCTGCCGCAAAGAGCGGCCGCAACGGCTGGTCAATACCCCAGCCCGCAGTGAGTCCGAGTTGCCGGCCAATCGCCGTGGGTTCGGCCCAGGCCTTGGTCGTGGACACCGGGCGCAACTGGAATCCGGTCAGCTCTTTCATTCCGGGGAGCGTGATGCCGTTCTCGTCCTGGTATCCCGGCGCGTAACACCAGATCCGCGTGCAGTTCCGCGTTGTCTCCAAGAGCTGTTGGCGCTGCGCGGCGGAAAGCGACCAGGCGTTGAGGAACACAAACAGTTTCGCGGAGACTCGGCCGGCCAGGACATCGTCCTGCAGGTACTGCCCGTACGGTGCACCTACGCGACCGAGCGGTCGCCGAACTTCGTAGATGCCCGGCCGCGCGAGGACATCTCCGCCGGCGGCAACCTGCAACATGCTCCGTTCGTCGATCACGGCAGCTACTTCCGGCTGGAACGGGCGCGGATTTGCCAGCAGGGGTCCATCCAACCGCTGGAGACGTTTCATCTCGCCCCACATGCGCGCATCGTGGAACCAGCCGGTGGCACCCAGGTCCATCCACCAGGTGCCGAAATTGCGCAGCGCGCACTGCGCCGTGTTGCGCAGCAATTCGCGGTTGGTGTCCTCGATCGTGTCGACCGCATCCATGGCGCCGGGGAAGTTGCCGCTTCCCAGATAGGTGCGCGTGTCGTCTTCGTACAACCACATCTTACCGGCCAAGGCCACGCTCTCGGCCGCTGTCATCGCGGGAGCGCTCTGGCCGAGCCCGCGGTCGAAGTAGGAAATCGGCGAGCACAAGACATCCACGTCCGGGCTGTTCAAGACGCGCCGCAGTCCATAGTGACCGGCGGTCGCCGGTCCGTTGTGAATCGCACCGAACTCGAAAACGTATCCATAAAAGAAGACCACCAATTTGCGTCCGCGTGTTGCCTCGCGCGTGACCTTGGCCAACTGGCAGACACATTCCGCCATCGCCTCCTGCTGGAACAGAGCGAAGTCGATCAGGGCGCGGCCGGCCACCGGATCGTGAAACACACCCTGGGGCGCTGCCCTTCTCTGTGCCGGCGTGGGAACGGGCACCGTCTCCAACGACACCTGAGCGTCGTGCCAGGCCGTACGCAAAGCCCCGTCGTCGCGATAGCGTTGCTTGAGCCACTGACGCCAGGCACGCAGGTCCGCGGGCGCATAGCCGTTCAAGGGCCGCGCCCACGTCTGTTGGTAGAACCACTCCCCCGTGTTCTGTCCGCACGGATGGTAACCCGCGATGTGTTCGCCGAAGGTGGCCTCGAGGTGCTGAATCAGGCGTGCCAGGCGTTCACACGCATCGCGGCGATACACGGGTGAAGCGACAACCGCACCGTACTGCTCCGGTCCCGCCTCATCCCAGGCCATCATCTCCTCGGCGTGGGCTTCGCTCCACCATCGAGGCGGTTCCATGCCGATGCGCGGCAGCAGCATGGCGCGCGGGTTGGCTGTCAGGACCGCGCGGCATTGCGCCTCCACGGATCGCCAGTCGGTGGGTTCATCGGGCCGCGGCCAGGGCAAGTGAATGGGGAAACTGACAAAATCGACGCCCGCCTCTGCGGCCATCTTGATCTGGCCTTCGAAAGGACTCGGCGGCCCACCCAGATACGTGAACGTCTGACCCGGCCGATAGAAGGCCACGGTCAGCTCCCGAGGCGGCTCGGCTTTGGCCAGAAAGGAGACACGGTAGCGATGGTCGGCGTGAAGCGTGAGGCGGGGCAGATGATAGATGTGGAAATCCGGCCATTGCCCGCCGGCGGGAGCTCGCAACGAAACGCGCAAAGCGGACGTGCCCGCGCGGCCTTGGCCCGGCATCGTGCGCAGAGTTGCCACGGTGTTGGCGGCGCCGGGCGGCCAGAAAGTCCATGACCGGCGGAAACCGTCCATTCCCTGTTCAAAGTCATCGAGCGGGATGACCTCGTCGCCGGTCGTCAAGTCCCGCACTTGGATCGCGTCAATGTCCAGTTCGCCGGCGACCTGGCCAAAACGGAAGTGCATCGTGGCCCCGCCGAGTTCATCTTCGACGGGAGTGAATTCGAACGCCACTTCCTGTGCTGCGCTGCCGACGCGTATGGGCTGCGAGCCCGGCGCTCCCCAGAACATCCGAGCGCGCACTGGACGGCAGTCCACCATCAATCGCGGGACCCCCGCGGTGGAATCGACTCGCACCGACTCGACGGCCCACGCGATGCTGCCGCCGCTAGCGGCTCCGGCCAACACCACGAAGACCATGCACGCCCGGCATCGGGCGCCGGGTACGCAGGTCACAGAACGTGCCATTCGATCGTTCTCCCGGGACGCGGTTACAGGGACTCGCACAACGCGACCCCGCTACCGGGTCGCGGGGACTCTCCCTCTCCCGCCGCATTGGCGAGAGAGGGAGTGCGCACCGCCATTCTCGGAAAGCGCGCCCTTCCCCGCACGGGAAGGGCCAGCATGGCTAAAACGTCTCGAGCGGAGGACTGCTCCCGCGGCAAATCATCCGGGAGCTTCACCGCCCGCACGGCCAGTCACTATTAATAGCGATGGCCACCGCCGAATCCGCCGCGGCCTCGGCCACCGCCGCCACGCCCGCCGCGGTCTTCGCGGGGTCGAGCTTCATTGACTGTGAGCGCGCGCCCACTGACTTCCTGACCGTTCAGACCGTCGATGGCAGCCTGGGCTTCCTGGTCGCTCGACATCTCCACAAACCCGAACCCCTTGGAACGACCAGAATCGCGGTCCATTACCACTTGCGCCGATTCAACGGTTCCATACTCCTCAAAAATGCGCTGCAGGTCGCTGTCGGTGACGCCATACGACAGGTTGCCGACATACAACTTCTTCGCCACTTCGGGCCTCCTTCAAGAAATACCACGCAACACAAGCAAGGCCCACTGCGGGCGGATGCTGTCGCATGAAAACACTGCTAATGATTTGTGCCGATGCGGAGCAGAAAAGCAAGGCCGGTTTCCACTTTCCGGTGCCCCGCAGGAAGGGTTCCGCTCGGCGGGTAGCTTTGGATGCTTCCCCAGGCCCGGCCTGGAGATCCCTTCTCCAGCCGCGTGAAACATCACGACGGAGGGAACGAAGCCGCACGCCGGAGCCTTACGGACCGGCACCTGCCGTTCACACCTGCCGCTGCCAACGCTCGACGGCCCTCTCTCCCGCGGGTGCGGGCACGAAAAAATCCCCCGGTTGCAGATCGAGTTGGCTCGCCATCTGGAGGCAGGGCTCAATCTTCCCCATGTTCGGATACCGGCCGTTCGTACCCAGCGTGAACTTGAGCCCCGCTTCTTTCGCCACGCGGAGAAAAGCCAGACTGGGCAGCTTCAAGCCGATTTCCATGGCCACATTCCTCCTGCTCGCCGCTTCCACCACCTTCTGAATACGGGCCTTGGTCCAAAAGGCATCATAGTCCTCGGCCAGCGGTGCCGGCAGCCAGGAAACATTGGCGAAGACGTCGATGGGCTGCTGGTCCAGCAACTCCACGTGCCAATCGACGAAGCGATCCATGAACTTCTGCTTGTCGCTCATGTCCACCCGCGCCGTGGCGTCCGCCTCCCACAACTTGACCCGCTGCCCGTCTTTGCCGGGAAACGTCATGGCATCCATCAGAATGTAGTCGAGCCGTGCCAGGGCCTTCCACGAGAAGCCACTGGTCCAGTCGGTCCATTCGGCTTGAACGCCGCGATAGACGGGCTTGCCTTCCAGTGCATCCAGATAGCGTCCCAGTTCCTCGTCATTGCTGAGCACGACCGGGTACTTGTTTTCCTTGGTTCCCGCATGTTCCACGATGCCGAATTTGACTTTTCGTTCGCGAGACAGCTCCAACACCTTGTCGATCGTGCTGTTGTCCAGGTGCACGTGGAAGTCACTCCAGGGCAGTTCGCTCTGCGCGGGAGTACCGGGTTCAGCAGCTCGCAGGTGCGCTGTCCTCGCGATCGCGGAGCCGATGGCAACCGCACTGATGGCCAGGAAACCGCGGCGGGACGGCGCGGCCGGCTTGCGCGCGCCCTGTTCGTGAAAGGTGGTGGTTGAGTGGGCGGTCATGTGGGAGTTCCCCGGGTGTTGAAAGCGGATACGAGAATATACCATGAGGCGGCAGCGGCCACATGCCGCTGAGCCGCGGGACAAAAGCACGTAGAACACCTGTCTTGTGCCGACATCCATGGATGGTTGGCTGGCACGCGCTGCGGAGACGCCATGACCAAACGCGACGTCGTCCGAATGGTACTCGCCGGCCAGCGGCCCCCTTACGTGCCCTGGTCGATGGGGTTCACTCAGGAAGCCCGCGAACGTCTACAGCGCCACTATCGCTGCAGCGACCTCGAAGAACCGCTGGGAAACCATCTCGTCAAACTCGGCAGCGATATCGGCTTCTTCGATGACATCGGCGACAACCGCGTGCGGGACGTGTTCGGTGTCGTCTGGGATCGGTCGGTGGACAAGGACATCGGCATCGTGGAAGGATGTGTCCTGAGTCGCCCAACCCTGGCGGGATACGCGTTTCCCGATCCGTTGGATCCGCGGTTCTTTGCCGCGATTCCGGAGCGAATTGCCCGCTATCCCGATCGTTTTCGCGTCTTCCAACTCGGCTTCTCGCTCTACGAGCGGGCCTGGACGTTGCGCGGCATGGCCAACCTGATGATGGACTTTCATGACCATCCTGTCTTCGTGCGGGAATTGTTGCAGGAGATTGCCGCGTACAACGTGGCGCAGGTGCGGGCAGCACTGCAGTACGATATTGACGCCGTTTATTTCGGAGACGACTGGGGGCAACAGCGCGGCCTGCAAATGGGCCCCCGCCTGTGGCGCGAGTTCATCTATCCCGTGCTGTGTTCCATGTACCGGGTCGTGCGCGAGGCGGGCAAATTCGTCATGATTCACTCGTGCGGCGACGTGGACGAGCTTTTCGACGACCTGATTGCCGCCGGTGTGCAATGCTTCAACCCGTTCCAACCGGAGGTCATGGACGTCCACGCGCTCTTGCCTGCCTACCGGGGACGATTGGCTTTTCACGGCGGCCTGTCCACGCAGAGGACGCTGCCATTCGGCACGGTCACGGAAGTCCAGGCGGAAGTGCGCCGCTTGTTGGCAGCAGGTCGTGAGGGCGGCTATCTGTTTGCACCTGCGCACGACGTGGAAGGAGATGTGCCGCTGGAGAATATGCTCGCCGCGATCGAACTGGTCCAACAACAACCCGACTATGTCGCCTGACTTCGGAGAAGACACTCACATGGAATTCAATCCCTTGGATTGGTGCGTCTTCCTGGGATTCATCGTCTTTGTGGTCTTGTTCTCCTTGTACAAATCGCGGCAGGAGACGACCTCCGCCGACTATTTCCTGGCGGGGCGCAAATTGACCTGGTGGCTCATTGGCATCTCCATGATTGCCGCGAATATCTCGACGGAGCATTTTGTTGGCATGTCGGGGCGTGGCTTTGAATTGGGCCTGGCCATTGCCAGCTACGAATGGACGGCGGCCGTGGCGATCGTGCTGGTGGCCTGGTTCTTCTTGCCCCGATTCCTGCGAGCGGGCATCTACACGATTCCGGAATACCTGGAGTACCGGTACAGCACGATGGCGCGCGGCGTAATGGCCGCTTACATGTCAGTGGCGTACATCCTGGTCGGCCTGGCATCCGTGCTGTACTCCGGCGCACTGGGACTTCACGTGGTCTTCGGATATCCCGTAGTCTGGGGCGTGTGGTCGATCGGCCTGGTGGCGGGCATCTACACGGTCTATGGCGGCTTGAAAGCCGTGGCCTGGGCCGATCTGTTCTGTGCCATCGGCCTGCTGATCGGCGGCGCGCTGCTCACCGTTCTGGGCCTGCAAGAGCTGGGGGGGCTGGGAGGAATCCCGCACGGCCTGCAGGTCTTCGTGCAGAATGCCGGCGATCGGCTCTCCACCGTCAAGCCGTGGGATCATGAGGAGATTCCCTGGGTGGCGGTCTTCCTGGGAGGACTCTGGATTCCTCAGCTGTTTTATTGGGGCCTGAACCAGTTCATCACACAACGGGCTCTGGCGGCACGCAGCCTGGCGGAGGCTCAGAAAGGCGTGCTGCTGACGGCCAGCCTGAAACTGCTGATTCCGTTTATCATCGTCGTGCCCGGTATCATTGCGTACGAGCTGTACGCGGACGAAGTGGCCGCTGCCGATCAGGCCTATCCGTATTTGATGCGCCGCATCCTCCCGGCGGGCTTGCGGGGCCTGATGTTCGCCGCCATTTTCGGCGCGGTGATGAGCACGCTGGACTCGATGCTGAATTCGGCCTCCACAATCCTCACGATGGATGTCTATCACCGGCACCTGAACCGGGAGGCGTCACAGTCGCAGTTGATCTGGGTCGGTCGAATGCTCACGGCGCTGTTTGTGGTCGTCGGTTGCACTTGGGCGCCTTTTGTCGCGCAGATCGGCGGCGGCAGCGTATTCAAGTACATCCAGACAGTGTGGGGATTCATCACGCCGGGGATTGTCGTGTCATTCTTGTGCGGGCTTGCCGAGGCGCGAACCCCCGCCCGAGCGGCGGTGGGCGCTATGCTCCTCAGTCCGGCCATCTACGGTTGGTGCCTGTGGGCCCTGCCGCAAGTGGCGTTTTTGCACCACCAGGCGCTGACTTTCATCGCACTCGCCGCCTATGTGGCGATCGTGGCCAGAACCACACAATTGGGGAGCCCGGGACCAGCGAACTCATTCCGCTCGAATGCTACCGGACTGTCGCTATTGACGGGCCTGCTTGGGACCGTATTGTTGGCTCGGCCACTGCAGGCGATCGTCGCGCGAAGTGTGGGCGGGGAACAGTTCCCGGAGTTGTGCGCCGTGCTCAGTGGCGGAATGATCGGGGCGTATTTTGGAGTCGTCTGTGTTGTTATGCGAGCGCCGGCGCCAGGCGTGAAACGTGCTGACGCGTGTGACGTTCCTGAACCTCCATCGACCGGCCGACAAACGGTAGGGAAGACGTTGGGAATCGTAACCGGAGCGACTGTGCTGGGACTGCACCTGTATTTGTTCGCCACCTGGGTGCTGCCGGAACACTGGCTGCGATGGGGCTGGGACCAAGCGCCCGCGGCTGGTTCCGGAGCGACACTACTCATCGCGCCGCTGTTGTTGGCGGTAGCGGGCACCGCAGCCATGATCTGGCTCTGGGTCTCCGTGCAACGGATGCCGGCGGCAGCGCGGCCGACGATGCCGACCATCGAGGAGATTGATTTGACCCCCAGCCGACTCGCTCCCGGGTGGGGAGCTGCCGTCATCGCTGCGGTAGCCGCCCTGTACTGCGTCTTCTATTGAGATGAGGCGGCCGCCGGGCTCACGCGATCAGGCGGGGAGTTCGTACTCCTTGCGCCTCGGACGCTTCACGAGTACGGTGGCTTCCGCATCATCCGGGAACGTCTCCGACTTGGGGTCCCAACGCAGCTTGCGACCTGCGTGGCGAACGATGTTGGCCAAATGGCAAACCGAGATGGAACGGTGGCCGATTTCGACATCCGCCACCGGCAAGGCGCGGGTACGGATGCAGTCGATCCAATTCTGCATATGCCAGCGCGCCTGCCAGAGGGCCAACTCATCGCTCCACTTGCGTTCCTCCTCGGCCACATCGACTTTCTTCAGCAGTTCCGCCGCGATTTCGGGAGGGTTCGACGTGAACTTGTTGCGGTTGATTTCCAGCTTCCCGTGCTCGCAGACGAACACAGCGCCACCCATGGGCCCGCGTCCCTGTTCGATGACGAAGTTCAGCGTGACTCCGTTGGCGTAGCGCATCCCGACTTGCCCGTTCCCGCCCGCGGTGATCGGCCACAGTTCGACCGGACCGGTCTCATCCATGCCCAGGGCCCACTGCACCTGGTCGATGCCGTGCGCTCCCCAGTTGGTCATCTCGCCGCCGGAGAAGTCGCGCCAGCGCATCCAGCCCGTCCACTGCCCGTTGAAAGGCCGCATCGCGGCCTGGTTGAGCCACACGTCCCAGTTCAAGCCGCTCGGCACGGGTTCCGCTGGGAACGGTTCCGCCGGCGAGGCTTCGGCACCGGTGTAGTTGATGGCCCGCACTTCCCGCACTTTGCCCAGGCCCCCGGTCCGGATCAGCTCGCAGGCAATGCGGTTCATCTCCATGGATCGCTGCTGTGAACCCACCTGGAACACGCGCTGATGCCGCCGCACGGCTTGCACCAGGGCGCGCCCTTCCTGGATGTACAAGGTCAAAGGCTTCTCGGCATACACGTCCTTGCCAGCCTGGCAGGCATGGACCGAAGGCAGGACGCGCTGGAACTCGCCGGTCCCTACGATTACCGCGTCGATATCCTGGCGTTCGAGAAGTTCCCGATGGTCCTGATAGAGGGGCCAGTCACCGGACTTGTCGGCCTTGTACTTTTCCGCGCGCGGCAGGTTGCAGTCGCACAACGCGACAAGACGTCCGTCATCCGGCAGTTGATTCAGCAACAAGGTTGCTCGGCCACCGACGCCAATCGCGCCGATACCGATCCGTTCGTTGGCGCCCGGTTTGCCTTCGCCGCCCAGTACGGAGCGCGGCACAAAGAGGGGAACGCACAAGCCAAGGGCCGTATTGCGGACCATCTCGCGTCGCGAATACCTGCGCTGTCGGGCCACGGTCATTTGGAGACTCCTCGCTGTGGGAAGATCATGGGTCATCTGTGAATCACCGGCACGAGGCGCGCCCTGCGGTGCTCTCGCTGGCCCCGGAAGACGTCGCCCTTCGTCCCCGCACGACGTCCTCCAGGGAAGCCTTCCGAGAACCGGCGTCGTCCGGCGTCTATTGTACGCTCCAGCAACCTCGACACAACAAAGGAGAGGCTGTGACCGCTACCTGCTGGACACGGACCTTTGTGTCTACAATGAGTCCGAGTTCAACAGGATCCCAGGACTAAGAGCAAAGGACTGTGCAACACAGCGGAAGGGAATCAGCGTGGATGAACTGCTGCGCGAATGGGCCGTCACCTGGCACTGGACAATCTTGTTACTGGTCATGGCGGGCAGCGTGGCGGTGCTGGGACGCGGCGCGGATTGGCTCGTAGACGAGGCCGTCGCCGTCTCATTGCGGTTGCGCTTGTCACGTGCCGTGATCGGCGCGACGGTCGTCAGTCTGGGAACCACCACTCCGGAAACGGCCGTTTCCGTGCTGGCGGCCGTCGCGGGCAATTCGGGTCTTGCCCTGGGAAATGCGGTAGGCTCGATCATTTGCGATACGGGACTGATCTTGGGAATCGCGTGCGTTCTACAGCCGCTTCCCATCAATCGCCCACTGGTGCAGCGTCAAGGACGCATCCAGATTGCCGCGGCCGTCCTGCTCGTGCTGGCCTGCATTCCCTGGTCGCGTCCCGCACAGATGTTCGTTCAGGGAGGGCAATTGCCCCAGTTGGCGGGCGGTCTCTTTCTGTTGCTGCTCCTCGTCTATCTGATCTGGTCGATACGGGCAGCAGGTGCCGCTCAGCGTGAGACTCAGGCGGAAGCGACAACTGCTGCCGGCAAACATTTCCTCCTGGTCTTTGCCAGTCTGTGTGGAGCCATCGCGGTCGTCGTTGTATCCTCGTCGTTTCTGATCGCCACGGCTACGGAGTTGGCCGCACGCCTGCATGTGCCTCCCAGCATTGTGGCCGCCACGCTGGTCGCGTTCGGGACGTCACTGCCCGAATTCATGATCGCGGTAACCGCGGCTCGGAAGGGCCACGGCGAATTGGCCATGGGCAATGTCATCGGCGCCGACATTCTGAATGTGCTCTTCGTAACAGGAGCCGCCGCGGCCGTGACGCGAAACGGGTTGCGCGTGGAACCGCATTTCTTCCAGCTGCAGTTCCCCGCGATGCTGTTCGTGCTCGCCGTGTTTCGTCTGGGTGTCTGGCGCCGCGATGCGACACACCTGTCACGGCGCTACGGCATGATCCTGCTCGGCGCATACGTGCTGGTAACCGTCATCAGTTACCTGCATCGTTAGCACCAGCGCATTTATGTGTTCACGGGTCGGTGGGGGATTGTCGCATTTTTCGGCGTTGACGCCTTGCCTTCACGACCAGATAGTGACCGAAAACATGGGCCGATCCCCGTCTCTTCACCGACCCGTGAACGCTTGCAGGCGCGCGGGCCGGACCAAAGCGGATCGCTCGGTTGTTGGTCCGGATGTCAATCGCGCCTATTGCGTTCCGTTCGACTTCAGCGTGTCGATGAGAAACTCGTAGGCTTTCGCGTACTTCTGGTCAGCGGACCCAGGATAGATCAAGTGGTACTTGACGCCGGCGGACTGCAACTTCTCCGCGAGTTTCACTCCGAACATGGCGGAATGCGTGGGATCCTTCTCGGGTTCCCCGGCGGGAGCCGGCGCCGCGCTGTAATAGAGCATGATCGGCGGATCATCGGCACTGACCCATTCGTAGGGCGAGTATTCCTTGATCCAAGGCAGCACTTGTTCCCGACCGTCATAGAACCGCTGGAACTCCGTGGGGTCGGTCTTGCCCGGCGTGCGGAAGCCGAACGCGTGCCCCCCGTACTTGCTGTTGGAAATCCACGCGCGCATCTGATGCGGATCAAGGCTGGTTTGAGCGCCCATCACCGCGGCGCAAGAGAGACGCGTGGACTCGCGCGCGATGGGATCAGAACTCGCGGCGTCTGCCAGGTCATCATGAAACGCCAGCCACAGACTCGAACATGCGCCGGCCGAACCACCCGAAGCGCCGATGCGGGTCTTGTCGAGCCCCCACTCGCCGGCTTTGCTGCGGACAAACTGCAGGGCCCGAGCCGCATCGCGCAACGGCCATTCGACCGGTGGTTTCACGCCCGCCTCTTGCGCTTGTGTCACGTAGCGGTAATTGATGGATACCACGGAGATCCCGGCCGCGAGGCATTCTTTCAGGCCGTTGTTCCCCACATTGTTCTTGTCACCCCCCACCCAGCCACCGCCGTGAATGAAAAACAGCACCGGCGTCGGTCCGGCAGCGGTGGCCTTCCAGAAGTCCAACACTTGCCGAGGGTGGTCCCCGTACGGCACGTTGGCCGCCGTCGGTTGCGGCAGCACCGGGGCGGGCGCTTTGGACTTGGCCTTGGCTTTCGCGCGCGGTTCAGCTACCTGCGTCTGCTCGGCAGCCCAGGTGGCCGTGACGGCCAGCAAGATCAGCAACAGCATCGTTTCGGGAATGAGTCGAGTCGTCTTCATTGCGGGTACCTTCCTTCTTCACGGTTGCTTCGGCTCAGAGGTCGGCGGCATTGGCTCCAGCATGATCCCACATAGCAGAGCCTTCCCTATCTCGGGTGTCAACGTGACTGTCAGGCTGGCAGTGGGATCGAAGTTGACGGCATAGGTCTGCTCCAGAACGCGACAGGGTGCCCCCGTCTTCGCGAAGATGTCGATCCGCTCGCGAATCGGCGTTCCGTCCACGGCCACCACGAAGACACGTTGGCCCGCGGCTGTCGAAGACGGGTCCAGCATCCACAGGCGCAGACGATAAGGGGCGGCGTGGGTCGAAACGCCCGGTGTTTTGCGCGGCTGCGAATTTCGTTTCGGCACGATGGGATGCAGGATCAACGTGACGGGGTGGTCGCTCTCCATCCCGGCCCGGCAGATCTCCTCGCACGTCGGGGGCAGGTCGTCCGGCCGCGTGAGGGGACGGTCGTCCGGCAATCGCCAGATCTCGGTCCCCGTCTCCTGCGCACCCCACGTCTCCCACACGTGGTGGTCCGCGTCGAAATGAAAAGTGAACGTGCCGCGCGATTGGGCCAGCGGATCGTGGGACGTCGGCGCGAAGTTGTAGCGCACGGGTTCCAGGCCGAGCAGTTGCCGCTGTCGCACATAGTATGTCAGCCAGCGCAGGTTCTGGGACACCACCAACCCTTGCTCGCCGCGCGTGATTCCGCCCAACGAACTGAAGCGGGCGAACTGCTCGATGACCTGTTCGGGATGGGCCTCCGCGATGGCTGCGCGGGCTCCCGCGCGATCGCCCTGCTGCAGCGACGCCTGCGATCGTTGGAAGGCATCCTGAGTCTGATGAAACGCGCTGATGTATTCCTCCAGGCCGCGGTAGTATTCCAGGCGGTCTCGCTGCGCGGCGGTGAGCGCCGACAGGTCCAGTCCGTCGAAGGAGCGCAGACGCTGCCGGCAACCGGCGACGATCTGCGGGATCTCCACCAGGGTGCGGTCGATGAAGAAGTCGCTGGTTTCGCGGGCGAATTTCGGCGCGTCGCACACCCAGCGTTCCAGATACTCGCCTAGCGGCCCGCGTGCCGCGGTGCCGAACGATCGCTCCGCCATCTCCTCGCACACGGCGCGCAGCGGTTGATTGCGCGTGCTCTCCCATACCTGGCGGATGTGGCTGAGGAAGTACAGGTCGAGGGGACGTGTGGTCCAATGAATGATGCCGAAGCCGCACGCCCGCGCGTCGGTCAGCTTGGCGTGAAAGTCCGCGAACGGCGTGTAGGGCCGGCCGATGTAATTCCCGTCGTCATGGTGCGCCCAGACGACGGGTATCACGGGGCGTTCCGCGGCCACGTCCCGAATCACGCGCCGCGACTCGTCATCCGCCAGTTGCGGCTTATCGTGCAGCACATTGTAGTCCAGGCCGATCAATTTGACGTGCGGGGGAAAGAACCGGTGGGCTGCCGCCAGGAACTTGAAGTCCCACGAACCGGATGCCAGACGTACGCGCTCGTGTCCTAATTCGCGCAGAGCGCGGTCGCACGCGCGGACGATCTTGCTGATGGCGAAGATCTGCGGCGCCTGCCAGAGTTCAGCAGCCGGCGGCGTCTTGGCGATCTCCGCGGCGTACTCCCGCTGCCAGGCTGCCGGCATCTCGGTCGCTATGAGGTCCGTCCAGGGAGTTCTACCGGTTCGGAACCAGAGCACCAGGCAAGTGATTTGCGGGTAGGCCGTGAGCAGCGCGTCGACCTGCGCGCGGTAATAGGCATAACCTTCCGGTGTCTCGGGGTTGGCCAGCCACGTGCCGTCCGCCTCCGGGTTGACGAAGCCAGGCATCTGCGCGCTCGTGCGAAAACGCGCATGGGGCGGCAAGAGCTGGATCAACTCCTGCGGGTTGGCGGAGACCGTGTCCACGTCGTCGGCAAAATACACGTCCATCCCGCGCTGCTCGGCGCAGGCAAACACCTGTTGCATGAGTTCTCGAGCCGCGTCGGCACGCCTGTCGTCCGCGACCAGCGCCGCATCGGATCCGAAGACCGGCTGGTCAAAAACCTCTCCACCCCACAACCGCCGCACGTCGTTCACATGGGGCGTGGACCAATCTCGCCCCTTGGCGGTCGTGGACAGGTAGCCCACGGGCTTCACTTTCCCCTGAAACGTAAAGCTCACCATCGGATTGTTGCCGTAGGCGTGTACCATGACGGCGTTGTAGCCCATCTTCTGGGACTGGCAGATCCACAACTGCCAGTCGCGCAGGTTCCAGGTCGAACAACCGCTGAGGAAATTGTGCCAATCGAACACCAGGCGATCAGCCACCAGCGGTCGATCGGCCAGGTCCCACGATTCGCACGAGAATGCTTCCTGACGCGGAGGCGGCGCCGCATCGCCGGAGAGGTAGAACCCGTATCCCAGTCGATTCAGCAGAGCGTAGACACCATAGGCCGTCCCGCGCGGATCGGCTCCCGCAATGATTCCCCACGCACGTCCGCCTTCGTTGCGGTGGACAATGCGGTAGCTCTCCGCGGCCTGCGGTGCTGTGGGCAGGCGCTTCCGCACCTGCTCGTCTGAAACCGCGTTGCCGACGAGGATCACCTGACCGACGGCGGGCACCTCGCCGCTGAGCACGAACCGGTCGCTCGGGTACAGCTGCTGCAAGTATCCGACCAACTCCCGCGCTGCCTCGCGTTCGACTGCCTGGGCTTGCTGGGCCACGACAATGGTCACGGAAGGGCGGGGACTCCCTCCGGAGACGCCGGACTGGTTCCCGATTCCACAGACCAATGCTGCGGCACAAACCACCGTCGCGACGTTGAGGATCCTCTGCTGGATGCGTTTTGCGTGGGCAGTCATCGTTGGTTTGACTCCTGACGTAATCCGGGTCCAAGGTGTCACACGGCTGATTTGAGCTTGCCGAGTCATGGGAATCTCTCGGATGCCCGGCCAGACGGCAGCACGCGGGACCGGCACCGAGCGCCCGTCTCGTTTACGGATCCGGGATTGCCGGTTCGTGAACGCGTTCTTCCTTGTCCATCGTGGAAACCGGCAGGCCGTGGCCCGGCCGATCAGCATATATCAGCCAGTAGGCCACGGGAATCACGAAGAGTGTGAAGAGCGTGGATGCAAACAGCCCGAAGATCAGCGACCAGGCCAGCCCCGAGAAGATGGGATCGATGATGATGGGCACCGCGCCCAGCCAGCCGTTTCCCGCGGCCTGCATTCCCGCGGGAGCCGCAGTTTCCCTGGAGCGGTCTGCCAACACGTCGACCACGACATCCGCCGAAGGCCGCCCAGCCGTCTCCGCGAAGACGTAGGCCACGCGGTGGAGATTTTTGTGGAAGGCCAAGTCAAGGTTTCACCCGATTCCAGGGCATTTTCGCCAGAAGCAGCCCCATCAGGCAATTGTCCGTCAGCCCCGTGAACAGCAGCCCGGCCCCTACCGCGGCAGGCAGCACAATCCAGTAGGGGTGCACGAACCAACCCAGCAGCGAGCCCAGGATGATCAGCGATCCGGCAATCATCTGCACCTGCCGCTGCAGAGATATCGACTTGGGGCCGCGCACCACAGGGAGACCGCATTTCTCCCAGGCGACCGTTCCTCCCTCCACGTTCACGACGTCCGCAAAGCCCAGTTGCAGCAACTTCTGACAGGCCTGCTGGCCGCGGGCGCCGGAACGGCAAATCAGATACAACGGTTCCGTGGCGGGCTCGGACCGGCCTTGCAGCACAGCCTCTCGGCTGAGTTGGTCGAGCGGCACGTTGCGCGCGCCCGTGGCGTGGATTTCACGAAACTCCAGCGGCGTTCGCACGTCGATCAGATCGATTGTCTTGCCGCCGCCGCCAAGCGCCGCCAACTCCCGCGGCCCGATCGTGCGCATCGTCATGGAGTACTCCTATCGCTGAGTGCGTCTTCTTCCCGATCGTCGTCCGTCCGTGTGTCCAGCTGCTGCTTGGGAGCCGAACTCGGCCCACAACTGCCGCTCATTCACGTCGAGACGCCGAACTTCGGCAGAATCCACGCTTGCAGGACAAACCAGACAACGAACACTGCGGCCAATACCAGGAACTCCATGGAAGTACCCCCTTTGCGATCCGCATCCGACGGTGGTCGCTGTTCGGTGTTCATGTACTTAAATATCGCAAGATGTCGATATATGTCATCCTGGCGTCTGGATATGCATCAGCCGAATCGCCCGCCGAATCGCGTTTCGACGCAGTGCATGAGTTTGCCGAGATGCAACTCGGCGACTTCGTAGTACGCTTTGCGGCCGTCCTTACTGCTGCGCAACAAGCCGCAGCGCTGCATCAGCCGCAGGTGTTCGGACGCCACGTGACTCTTGATCCCGCAGGAATCGGCCAGTTCCCCGACCGTGTACCGGCCCCGCAACAGCATCTGGACCATGCGCAGCCGATGCGGGTGCGCGAGTGTCTTGAGGCACTCGGCTGCCTGCTCCAGTCGGTCCAACGGCATCAAGGCCAGGTTCTTGCTCTGATCGGCCATAGGTGTGCCCCTTGTATTGATCAATATATCGACATATTTCGATATGTCAATTAGTTCCTCGGGAGTTCTTGGAGGGACGTGTCTCGGCAGGGGGGCTACGGCGACACGGGTCGTGCACGCCAACGGGGATACCCGGACGCCATTCCCGCGAGGCGGGGGTGTGGCGAACGACCGGCGTCCGAAGGAAAATAGCCGCACACGCGGAGGCGCGCCGTGCGCGTCCGCCGTGGAGTCCGCAGCACAATCACAGACCAATCGGGGAGCCGCTACCTATGCATCGTCGCCAGTTTCTCCAGGATGCCGCCTTTGCCCTAGGCGGAATTGCCAGTGTCGCCGAGATGATTCACGCCGCGGAAGCGCTTGAGGTGGCCAGGCAGAAGCCCAAACGCGTGGGGTTGATCGGCACCGGTTGGTACGGCAAGAGTGATTTGTTCCGCCTGATACAAGTCGCACCGGTCGAAGTGGTCTCGCTCTGCGATCCGGACAAGAAGCTGCTGACCGAAGCGGCGGAGATGGTCAGTCAACGGCAGCCATCCAAGAAGGTCCCCCGTACGTACGGCGATTACCGGCAGATGTTGGGCGAGAAGGATCTGGACATTGTGCTGATCGGCAGTCCCGACCATTGGCACGCGCTCCACATGATTGCCGCTGTCGAAAGCGGCGCGGATGTGTACGTGCAGAAACCGATCAGTGTCGACGTGATGGAAGGGGAAGCCATGGTGGCCGCGGCGCGCCGGCATCAGCGCGTGGTGCAGGTAGGCACGCAGCGCAAGAGCACGCCCCATTTGATCGAAGCCAAGAAGAACATCGTCGAGGCGGGTCTGCTGGGCAAAATCGGGCATGTGGAGGTGTGCTGTTATTATGCGATGCGTGCCAATGGCAATCCGCCGGTGGAACCCGTACCCGACTTCTTCGACTATGAAATGTGGACCGGCCCGGCACTTCTGCGACCCTATGACGGGCTGCCGCACGTCCGCTGGTGGCGGACGTTCATGGAATACGGCAACGGAATCGTGGGTGATATGTGCGTGCACATGCTGGATACGGTCCGCTGGATGTTGGGTCTGGGCTGGCCCCGGCGGATCAGTTCGGTCGGCGGGATCTACGTGCAGAAAGAAGGCAAGTCGAACATCTCGGATACGCAGACGGCCGTATTCGAATATGAGGGCTTGAACGTCGTGTGGCAACATCGCACGTGGGGCACGGCACCGGATCCCCAGTATCCGTGGGCCCTGATGCTGTACGGCGACAAGGGCACGCTGAAGGCCAGCACGATGAGCTACGATTTCGTACCGCAGGGAGATGGCGAGTCGATCCACAAGGACTGCCTGTACGAACGGGAGAAGTACCCGGAAGACGTGACAGAGAAGGGTATTGAGCTGAACGCGGCACCGGCCACGCGTCTGCACATGCTCGACTTTCTGGCCGCCATCGACCAGCGCAGCCGGCCGGTCGCGGACATCGAAGAGGGCCACATCTCCACCGCGAGCTGCATCCTGGCCAATGTATCGATGCAACTGGGTCGACCCGTGGTCTACGATCACACGACGCGGCAGGTCGTTGGCGATGCGGAGGCCACGCGGCTGCTGCAGCGTCCCTATCGGGCTCCCTGGTCACGACCGGCAATGCCCGGTTAGATGCGGGACGTAGTGGGCTGTGATCGCGACCAGCGTGCTCACCAGATGCAGGACGTCGCGCTCTTGGCCGAACGAGTACGGGGCTCACTTCCGAACTCAGGAACTCACCGATGCGTCTCCAGGAACTGATGCCGCGACACGGGTTGCCGATGTATGGGATCCTGGCGGCAGTGTTCTGCTGCGGCCCGCGGGAGGCCGAAGCAGCCGCACCGACCGAAACGCTGCGCGCGGCCATCCAGGATCTGGCGCAGACCTTCGGGCCGCGCTATCCTCGCAGTGAGGAGTGGCTGGACCGGTTGAACCGGCTGGAGCCCGTGCTCCGCGGCGATACGGTGGCGGAGGCAGACCAGCGGGAATTCGAGCGGCTCCGGCGCGAAGCCCTAATCGCCAATCCGCTCCTGACCGAGCAGCCGGTCCTATTCGTGGTACGCCAGCAATACGCCCGTGATCACCACAACACGGCCACGTTCTTTCCCGCCGCGGCACGGGAATACAACGACGGTCAATTCACCCCCGGCGGCGCGCTCAAGGTCATCGATTTCGCCCAGAGCGGAGCGGTCCGCACGCTGCTGGAGTCGCCGCGGGGAGTCGTGCGCGATCCGGACGTTCACTTCGATGGATCCCGCATCGTCTTTGCGCTGCGCTCGGACGCGGCGGACAGCTACCACCTCTACGAGATCCAGGCCGACGGATCAGGCTTGCGCCAATTGACACAAGCCCAGAACGTCGATGACCTGGACCCGTTCTATCTGCCGGATGACGGCCTGGCCTTTTCTTCCACGCGCGAACCCAAGTACTGCATGTGCAACCGGCACATCATGGCCAATCTGTTTCGCATGGGCAGCGACGGAGCCAACATCCACCAGGTCGGCAAGAGTACGCTCTTCGAAGGGCACGGCTCGCTGCTGCCCGACGGACGGATCCTCTACGATCGGTGGGAATACGTCGACCGAAATTTCGGCGATGCCCAGGCGCTCTGGACGGTCAATCCGGACGGCACCAACCATGCAGTCTACTGGGGCAACAATACGGCTTCTCCCGGCGCCGTGCTCGAGGGACGCGCGATTCCCGGTACAGAACTGGTCCTCTGCACATTCAGTTCCTGCCACGATCGCCCCTGGGGAGCCCTGGCGCTCCTGGATCGCCGCTTGGCATTGGACGGCCCGGCGGCCGTGGTCCGCACATGGCCGGCCGACGCGGTCCGGCTGGTGGAGGAGCGCGGCCATGAGATCTTCGACCGGTTTGTGCAGCTCCCCTGCAAATACGAAGACCCCTGGCCATTGAGCGCGAAGTATTTCCTTTGTTCGCGGATGACCGGCCAAGGAGAACAGATGGGCCTGTATCTGCTGGATGTGTTCGGCAACGAAGTCCTCCTGCATTCCGAAGCGCCGGGATGTTATGACCCCCTGCCGCTGGCACCTCGTCCTCGCCCGCCCGTCGTGCCACTCCGCCGCGATTTCCAGCGTCAGCCGGGCCAATTCTACGTGCAGGATGTCTACCGCGGCACGCACATGCAGGGCGTGCAGCGCGGTGAGGTCAAGTGGCTGCGCGTGGTCGAGTCTCCCGAGAAACGGTTCTGGACCAATCCCGTCTGGCGCGGCCAGGGCATCGAAGGTCCCGCAATGAACTGGCACGATTTCAACAACAAGCGGATCCTGGGTACCGTACCGGTGAACCCGGATGGTTCGGCCTGGTTCACGGTACCCTCGGAACACTACGTCTATTTCCAGCTGCTGGACAAGGATGGTCTGATGATCCAATCGATGCGCAGTGGAGTGATTTCCCAATCGGGCGAAACCACCAGCTGCGGCGGTTGCCATGACGAACGGCGGTCAGCGCCTCCCGTAACACCATTGGTCCCAGCCATGGCCCACGACACGGTCCGTGGCGGTGCCCCGGCGGAGCTTGCGGACTGGTATGGTCCCCCGCGATATTTCAGTTATCTGCAGGAAGTCCAGCCGGTCTTCGACAAGCACTGTGTGGGCTGCCACGACTACGGGCAATCCGCCGGCCAGTCGCTCGTTCTCGCCCGTGATCGGGATCTGGTGTTCAACGCCAGCTACATCGAGTTATGGCGGCGAGGGCTCATCCACGTCGTGGGAGCCGGACCGCCCGACACGCAACCGGCGCGTTCCTGGGGAGCGCCAGCCAGTCGGCTGGTCGCCGCGTTGCGTTCGGACGCCTTGGCCTGCGGCCGGACGTTGGATCGCGAGAGCTGGGATCGCATTGTGACCTGGATCGACCTCAACGCGCCGTATTATCCCACCTATGCCAGTGCCCATCCCCAGAACCTGGCCGGCCGTGCGCCGCTCGACGATGCCCAGGTCGCGCGACTCGAGGAACTCACGGGCGTTCCCTTGCGTGGGCTGGCCGGCCACGATCGCACCACCGGGCCGCAAGTGAGTTTTGACCGACCGGAGCGAAGCCCCTGCCTGGAGCGCCTGGACGGTCCCGACGGCCCGCGCTATCGGGAAGCCCTGGGGTTGATCCGTCTGGGCCAGGAGGAACTCGCGCGGCATCCCGAGGCTGATATGCCGGGTTTTGTGGCTTGCGCGACCGATCAGTGGCGGGAGCAGAAGTACGCGGCGCGACAAGCCGCGGAAGGGCGAAATCGTCGCGCGCTGCAAGAGGGTCGCAAGTCATACGATGAGCCGGCAGGCGAGAATCAATAGTGCGCACTTGACCTCGGGCTCCGGTCAGCCGCCGCAAGTCGCGTCCAGCTTGCTTCACTTGCTGAAAAGGGCTAAGGTGGGCGCGCGTGCGACGGCAGTTTGGGAAACGCAGGACAACTCGCAGGGCGGAGAATGGTGATGATTCATCTCGGCATGCACACGGACAACTGGAGAGCGCTCAGCGGCAACTTGGAGATCGCGGTGGACACCGCCGTGAAGTACGGGCTGTCGCATATTGAATTCGGGGTCATACACGGCCAGTATTTCGTGCATGGACTGGGGTACGACCCATCGGTCTCGCTGCAATCGAATCCGCGCGCCCTGCGACGTTACCTGGACCAGAAGGGCCTGAAGGTTTCGCAGATCGACGGTGCGTTTCCCATGATGGGTCCGGAGGGCTCGACATTCGGCGTGCAATACGTGCAGCAGGCCATTCGTTTCGCAGCGGAGATCGGCTGCCCCATCGTCGATACCACGGACGGAGCCCAGAAGACGGCCGGGTTCACCGACGAGGAGGTTTTCCAGATCACTTGCCACAATTACCGGCAGTGCCTCGCGTGGGCCGACGACTATGGAGTCACTCTGAACATCGAAACGCACGGGCCCTATACCAACAACGGCGATTTCCTGGAACGACTGTACAAGTACTTCGATTCCGAACGCCTGAGGTTCAACTTCGACACCGGTAATTGCTTCATTTCCGGTAACGATCCGTTGGAGTACTTGAAGCGCTTCCGGCCGTATCTGTCGCATGCGCACATCAAGGATGTGAGTCGGGAGTTGGCCGCTGCCGTGCGCGGGGAGGAGACGGGAATTGCCTGCAGCATGGTACCCATCGGCGGCGGCATCAACACTGACAACATCCGCCGCTGCGTGGCGTTTCTCAAGGAAAGCGCCTGGAGCGGCGTGTTGTCCATCGAGTGCTATGGGACGGATCCGAATATCAAGAGCAGCATCGAGTTTCTCCGTGGTCTGCTCTGACGCGGCCTGTCACGCATCCGTGTGCTTGCCGTCGCCGGTCTCTTCCGCCGGGGTAGTCAGGTGCTGCTACGCCCGTGTTTCTGCCAGCGGGCACTCCGGCCAGGCTGGCAGAGCGGCACCGGGAATGGAATTGCGGTCGCGTGCCGCCCTGCAATAACGCTTGACGATTGCCAGGAGCCGGCTGCGGTCGAACGGTTTGGTGGTGTAGTCGTCGCAACCTGCTTCAAGGCACCGCGTGCGATCTTCCTGCAGCGCGTGCGCCGTCAAGGCCACGATGGTTCCGGGATATCCCAGCTCGCGCAAGCGCCGAGTGGCGGTGTAGCCGTCCAGGACGGGCATTTGCATGTCCATCAAGATGAGATCATACGGCTGGTCTTGCCGCCAGGCGGCCAGGGCGTGATCGAGCGCCAGCGAACCGTTTTCCACGGCGGTGACATCGATTCCGGCGTGCTTCAACAGGAAGCTGACCAGGCGCCGGTTATCCGGTCCATCCTCGGCAAGCAGCACGCGGCCGCGCACCAGCGACTCGCTCACCGCATCACCTCTCAAGGGACTGTCTTCCACGGGCGGTGCCGGTTCCGTCGTCGCGCCGGGCGGGATGTCCACGCCCAGGCAGACCGTGAAGGTACTGCCCTGCCCCGGCACGGAATGCACGCTGATCGTGCCCTCCAGCAGTTCGATCAACCGTTTGCTGATAGCCAGTCCCAGACCCGACCCTCCGTGCCGGCGCGCGGCGCTGGCATCGACCTGCATGAATGGCTGGAACAACCTGGCAATCTGCTCCGAGGTCATTCCGATCCCCGTGTCGTGGACCTCAATTCGCAGTTGTGGCGGCTGCTGTGCACCGTCCTGCCGTGCGGTAACGCGCACGGTTCCCGCGTTCGTGAACTTGATGGCGTTTCCCAACAGGTTGACCAGCACCTGGCGCAAGCGGAGCGGGTCAGTGAACACCCTGTCGCCAACAGACGGATCGACTACCGTCTGCAAGGTGAGGTGCTTGGCGTCGGCACGGACACGCATCAGAGCCGCTACGTCTTCAATCAGCTGGGCCGGCGAGCAGAGCTGGCGTTCGATGCAGAGCTTGCCGGCTTCAACTCGCGACAGGTCTAGGATGTCATTGATCAGTTCCAACAGGTGCTCGGCGTTTCGTTTGATGATCCCCGCGTGTTCCCGGGTCGCGCCGTCGCCGTCCTCCTCTACCAGGATGTCGGCATAGCCCAGGATGGCGGTGATCGGCGTGCGAATCTCGTGGCTCATGTTCGCGAGGAACTCGCTCTTGGCGCGCGTGGCGGACTCGGCGGCCTGGTGCAGTTGAGCGAGTGAGCGGTTGGCGGCTCGCAACGAATCGGCCTGAGCACGCTCCGCCGCCTCGGCACGCTTCCGCTCGGAAATTTCCCGGATAATCCCCACGGCGAGCCACTTGCCGTCCTTGGCGAACGCGGACAGCGCCATCTCCACGGGAATCAAGTGGCCGTCGCGGTGCAGCGCGTTCAATTCCACAACCCTGCCCACGGCGGTGCCTTGTCCCGTCGCCACGAAGCGGGCGAAACGCTGGCGAAACAGCACATCCAGCTCGGGAGGAGCGATGATCTTGTGGATATCATGTCCGAGGACTTCCGCGGCAGAGTAGCCGAACATCTTCTCGGCGGCCGGGTTCCAGAGGATGGCCTTGCCTTCGCCGTCGAGCATCACCACCGCATTGAGGGCCGAATCACAGAACGTGCGCAACCGCTGCTCGCTTTCCGCCACGGACTTTAGGGTGACCGACAGATCCTCCTCCCGTTCGCGGAGTTCTTTCGTGCGCTGGCGGACGATGCGCTCCAGCTCCAGCCGATGGTCGCGCATCCGGCCGACCAGCGCTGTCAACACTCCGCTCAGCACGAGACTGGCCATGGCGGTCAGCCACGTGGCGCGGAGGGGATGTAAGGCGAAAAAGGCCGCGGTCGGCTGGGCAGCAACCGCGTAGGTCGCGCCGGAAATGGGCAACGGGACCAGTTGCGCGAAACGGTGCGAGAAGCGGTTCGGCTCGTGGAAATCCGTGGGAACTGCCGCCGTCGATCGGATCCCGGCCGTCGAACATTGTCGCTCGTCAAGCAACTGGACGTGCAGGAGTTTCTCGCCGGTTCCCGCGTGTCGTTCCAGCCGGGCGAGCAGGGCATCAAGCCAGACGGCCATCGCGGCGTAACCGGCCGGGCGCGACGGGCCGGCGTCTTGCTCGGGACCCAGTGGTTGCTCCTCGTAAACGGGTTGGACCACGAGCGCTGCTAACCGACCGGGCGGGTCACCGGAGATGCTGATGGGAGCGCTGGCCGTGGGAAGTCCGGCGGCACTGGCGGCGTCCAGCACGGCGCGACCGAGGGAGCCATCGCGAAAGTCAAAGGCTCGCAGCCAGTCCAATTCGGCCCAACTCGAAGCGTAACAGACGGAATGTTGTTCGTCGCGCTCCGCAGCGCGTTGGATGGAGATCCAACCTGCCGTGACGGCGCGACCGGTCATGGGTTCCGTGAACCGGAGAAACTCCTCTTCGGTAACTTGCTGACTGCTCGCGAAGAAACTGGATATCGATTTCACATCCCGGCAAATGGTCTGGAATTCGTCCGCGAGCGATTCCGCGCAGGAGGTCACGAGGCGATCCAAACTCGTGCAGCGCGCACGTTGTTCCGCGTTGTAGACCCAGGCCGTGGCCGCGACCGTGAGCGCCAGGCCGACCAGTGCTGTGTGGCACGTTTCCAGGTGTCGAAGGCGCAATTGCTGAGCCAGCGGCAGGGACTCCCGGTGCTGGATCCCGCTCTTGAGCGCTAAAGCCAGCAGCAGGAAGATCATCGTCATGACAATGGGCGGGACGCGGGCGGCCTGGATTGCGACCGACCAGTCGCCGGCGTCGGCGTCCAAGCCGACAATCATCAACAACCGGTTCGTGACGGGGTCAAACAGTGGGGCGAAGGCGGAATAGAATGCCCCCCGACCGTCTCGCAGGGGACCGCAGGTAATCGCCCGTCCCGTGTGGAGAACGGCGTCGCCGACCGGTGCGCTGCGTTGAAGAACGGTTCCCGGACTGAATGCGAGGTGCTCGTCACCAGGGTGGACGGCTGGGCCAAGGACCAGTTGCCCGTCGCGCACGACTGCCGTGTAGATGCCCCGCGCCGCCGTGACGCGCGCCAGGGATGACAGCTGCCGTTGGAGTCGCTGGAAGAGCGGCATGCCTTGGTCGCGAGCCGAGAATGTGAGTCGTTTGGGGATGTCCGGGTCAATCATGCGCGCGATGTTGGCTGCCTGGCTGGCCAATTGCTCGTGTTGCATCGCATCGGCATCCTTGCCGCACCAGTCGGAAGTCACCCAACCCACGACGGTGATCAGCGTGAACAGCGTGGCCATGGTCCAACGCCAGCCATACGACGCCGACAGCGCGTCAGCCCGACGGCTGCAGTTGTTCCGTCGGATGTCCAAATACAGCGCGGCAATGCAGGCGACCCGTATGCCGTGCAGTGATACAACGGTCCCGGCCAGCGGGGACTTCGCGCTCAGACCAACTACGCCTCCCGCCAGTTCCAACGTGGCTGTGGCAGCGGTCACGATGCCAAACGCCAACATGGCGGCGGGAGCCAGACGCCTTCGCCAATGCTCCCGGCCGAACGTTGGCCGCAGGGGTACGCGTCCCAGGGCGAGCGCTGCCAGAACGGTCGTGGGCAAGCTGAGCGCACACCGACTGATGGCCAGGCCCGCCTCCAGGCCGACTGCCAGGCAAGGGCCCAACAGCGACAGACCCAGGACCGGGAGCCACAGCGCTCTCGCCAGCGTTGTCCGTCCCTTGGCGCTCGGCCACCCGCACTCGCACATGATGACCAGGGCCGCAGCGGACAAGACAACCCTTGCCAGGGCAAAGGCCGGCGACGGGGGCAGCAGCCGGGACAGTACGTCGCACCAGTCACTGACGCCCTGCAACAAGGCAAAACACAACAGCAGGTCCCAGACCACGTGGCGCTCTTCCCTGCTGCGCTGTTCCAGCGCGGCGGCCATCAGCAAGAAAGCCAGACCACAGAGGAAAACGAGGAAGTCCACGCTTGTGGGGAAGCTGTCAATCACGGAGATCGTCCTGCTCGCCGCAGAGCCACGTCGCCCCGGTGCCAGTCGCAACGTTGGAATACGCCTGATCTCTCGCCAACGAATTCATGGCCAAGTCCTCCCACTGCGCATAGATCGTGCCAGGATAATCTCGGCCGGCGTCCGAGCCGTGTTGCGCTCGTACGATTTCCTTGAATCGCCGCAGGAAGGCTGCCACGATCACTGGATCGAAATGCCGGCCGGAGTCCGCCTGGATGAGCTCTCGAGCCAGATCCGACGAATAAGCCGGCTTGTAGGGTCGTTCCGAGGTGATCGCGTCGTAAGCGTCGGCGACCGACACGATGCGCGCCGGCAGCGGGATCGCGTCCCCTGCCAGGCCCGCAGGATAGCCCGTGCCGTCGAACCGCTCATGGTGATGTCGCGCGATGACAGCCGCCATCGACAGGAAACCGCCCACGGAGGACATGGACACGGCCTCATCCAGTATGTTGGCGCCGAGGACCGCATGCTGCTGCATGGTCGCGGTCTCTTCCGGCGTGAGCCGTCCCCGCTTGAGCAGGATCTCATCCGGAATGCCGACCTTGCCAATGTCGTGCAACAGACTGGACCGGTAGAGGTCTTCGAGGAACTGCCGATCGATTTGCGTCGCGTAGGGCCCTTGACGCGACAACTCCACGGCAAGGATCTGCGTGTAGCTGCGCATGCGCCTCAGGTGAGCTCCCGTCTCGCCGTCACGGGACTCGGCCAGCTTCGCCAGCGTATAGACGGCGATGTCCTGGGTCGCAATGATCTCCTGCGTCCGTTTCTCCACCAGTCGCCGCAGATCGTAGTGCCGCCGGTCAATCTCACGGTGGATGGCCGCCGCCTTCGCCGTCGCGTCCTGCAACTGAAAATGCAGCTGGACACGCGCGCGCAGGTCTTGCGGATCAAAGGGTTTGGCGACGTAATCATCCGCTCCGGCGCTGAAGGCCAGCATGCGCTCCCGCGCGGATGACTTGGCGGAAACCATGATGACCTGCGGGCAGCTCGATTCGAAGATCGTCTTGATGCGCCGGCACGTTTCGTAGCCGTCGATGCCCTCCATGAAGATGTCCAGCAACACCAGTCCCGGAGTGAAGAGCAGCAGTCTCTCGATCGCCGTTTCGCCGCTGTCGGCTTCTTCGATGAGACATTGGTCGTGCAGGACGGCGCGGATCAGCCGGCGCAACGCTGCGTCGTCGTCCACGATCAACACCCGCTTGGCTGCCTTCCGATCCCCGTCCAAGAGCGCACTGCTCCGGTCGGGATCGTCGTTGGCGCGACTGTTGCTGTCATCGAGCGACTCGGCGATGAGGCGCTCGGTTCTGTCGATCACATCCCAAAGGGACTGTGACCAGCCGGGATCTCCGCGAACCTCGCGATCTAGCGATACGGCACAGGCGGAGACTCCACCCGACGGAGTGACAGCCGGATCACAGCCCGGAGCTGGGATGGGCTCGGCTTGGTGAAGTGAGCTTTCGAACTGCACGACCTGATGCCCCTGGCTCGTGTGAAGACCGGCGTGAGTGTCCTTCGGTTGCTGCCTATCACCTGCCGTCGATGCTCGCTCAACGGTCCCGGGACACCGGAATGCGAATACCGACCCAAGGTGATCACTTATCAAAATCTACGTTGCCAAATCGAGTTGCGCTGCGTTGGCCCGCCGGCTTCGGCCAATTGGCGGACCCCCGCCAGGAACACTGGCTGCCTCCGCGACGGCAACGATCTCCCCCTGCGCAGCCAGGAGAACCCCTTCAAGTGGACCGGATTTTACCAGGGGGTGCGGAGCGGCCGACGCGAGCGCTTTCCCGGTCGACAAACAGCGATGCATGAGCCGGTCCGCCGCAAGTCATACGGGAACGCGACGGCGCAGATGTGTTCGCGTCACACGCGCGTGAATCTGGTCTGGGGATTTGCGCCGGCCCGCGCGCGTTGGCAAACGGAGATCAAATCATGGAGGGTCCGGAGAATCACTTCCTCGTTCGCGCTCCCCTTCGCGGCGATCTCCAGCTTCTGAGCATACGGAGTGATGTCCGCAAAGCCGTAGCTGCCCGCCGAACCCTTGATCTGGTGCGCACATCGCGCCAGGCCCTCCCAGTCCCGTTGTTCCGCGAGGTCAGTCAGCTTCCGTGTACGCTCGGGCATTTCGGCTACGAAGAGCTCCACCAGCCAGGCCAGATCGGGTTCGCCACCGAAGTCCGAAAAGATTCCTGCATCGAGAGAAGGGGATTCCATGGACTCACTGCTCCCTGTTCCGTTTGCTTCTGAAAGCATAGACCGCGTTTCGACAGGGCGCTGTTTGGTGACTCGCCACCGCGCACCGACACATTCGGCGCCGTCGCTGCAATGAGTACAGACCGATCCGCTCAGCCCATCGCTCTGGTGTCTCGCGTCAGCTTGACGGTTGCGCGGGCGCCTCGCTAGGCTTGTGCAAGCCGCGGCGTTTCGCGCAACTCATTGCGCATACACCTCCCCAGGATGGATATTCCCAGTGCCTACGGAAAGCCTGAGCGACCGGCAATTGGCGGAGTTGGCCGCAGTCGAAAACCGGTTGCTGGAGCGTTTTCGCGACCGGCTGATTGTCAATCACGACCTGGACCGCACGCTGGTCAGCGCGCAGGCCAATCGGTCCGAACACGTCGATCGGTGGTTCAAGTACCGGGAAGGCTTTTCAGCCCCGCTGATGCGCTATTTGCTGCAGCGACTGGAAGTGACCCAAGGTCGCCTCCTCGACCCGTTTGCCGGATCGGGCACAGCCGTCTTTGCCGCGAGTGCCGCGGGGCTCGACACCACGGGAATCGAATTGCTGCCCAGCAGCATCGAGATCCTGGAAGTTCGCAAGTTGGTCCATGACGCACCTTCCTCGTCTTGGGCCGCGCGTTTGCAGGCATTCTGCCAAGCCCGATCCTGGGAACAACCGGGACCCGTGCGGCCGATATCACATCTGCCAATTTCGGCCGGCGCATACGCGGCCGATGTGGAACACGCGCTGGGCCGTTTTCTCTATGAAACGGAACAGACAGATGACCCTCGGTTGGCACGCGTGCTCCGTTTTGCCGCCCTGTGTGTCCTGGAGGCCATCAGCTACACGCGCAAGGACGGCCAGTATCTGCGCTGGGACTACCGCGCGACTCGTCCGCGACGCGGGCATTTCGACAAGGGAACAATCCTGAGCTTCAGCCAGGCCATTACCCTCAAGCTCCAGGAAATGGTGGCGGACCTGGTCCGGATTTCCGACACTGGCGCGGTGCCGCAGCGTGGTCAGATCGACATCCGCGCCGGTTCCGCACTGCAAATCGTGCCGCGTTTCGCGCAGGGCACATTCGACGCTCTCATTACGTCTCCACCGTACTGCAACCGTTACGACTATACCCGTACCTATGCGCTGGAACTCGCATTCCTGGGTGTGAACGCCGCACGCCTCAAACAGCTGCGACAGGAGATGCTCAGCTGCACCGTGGAAAACCGGTCCAAGACGGGGCTCGACCGCCAATTCTCCAGCGACGGCTATCATCTCGCCCGGCGCGCCTTTGAATCGCAGGAGTGTCTGCAAGGGATCCTGCAGTATCTGGACCAGGCGCGCCGCCGAAAGACGCTGAACAACTCCGGCATACCGAGAATGGTCCACAACTACTTCCTGGAATTGACCATCCTGTTCGCTGATTGCGCGCGGATCCTCAAAGCAGGCTCGCCCTGTGTCATCGTGAATGACAATGTGCGCTATCACGGCGCACATGTTCCCGTCGACCTCATTCTCTCTGACCTGGCAGAGAAGGTCGGATTCACCGCGGAAGCAATCTGGGTCCTGCCGAAAGGCAAAGGGAACAGCAGTCAACAAATGGCAGCGCACGGCCGCAGTGAGTTGCGCAAGAGCGTCTACGTGTGGCGCGCGAATCGCGCACCAGAGCCATGATCCGCTGGGCTGAACTGGGGCCCCCGGTGATGCCTTGAACGCTTACTTGCCGCAGTATCATCCTCATCACAGGGACATACTACGTTGCGTCAGAACCTACTCCCACTGCTGGTAATCCACGTTGAAAACGACTATTGTAAGGAAAAATACTACACACTTCTTAGGGAGTTCTCTATGGGTAAGAAGAAGTCGGCACGGGTAAACAAGACACAAGCGGTTCGTGAGTTCTTCGCCTCTCAGCCCAATGCAATGCCCAAGGCAGTCTCGGAAGCATTAAAGGAAAAGGGAGTCAACGTCACTCCCCAGATTGTGAGCCAGATCAAGTATCAGTTGCGACTACTGGGAGGTCGAGCAAGCGGCCGGAAGAATAAGGCCGCCGGTGATCTGACTGCCGCAGATCTGGTAAAGGTCAAGGAACTGGCGGACCGACTGGGCGGTCAACAGAAAGTCGCGCAGGCACTGGAAATCCTCCGACGACTCGGCTAACTTCGGCGCTGGAATGGACCTGGTCGGCTGAGGCGTGATTCTGGTTGGCCTTTTCCCTTGGGAGCGACGACACCATGGCCACCGCATTCCGGGGCTGTGCCTTGCGGGTCAGCTTCTTGGGTCTGTGGGCTGCAGCGAGCCTGACGGCGCAGGAGGAGAACCGGCCGCACGTGCCGGGGCCCTTGCGCGTCCACCCCACCAACCACCGGTATTTCGCGGACGCCACCGGCCAGGCTGTCTACCTCACGGGTGCTCATACCTGGCCGAATCTGGTGGATATGGGTCCGGCACCTGAGCCGCCGCCGTTTGCGTTCGCCGAATATCTGAGCTTTCTCCAGCATCACGAGCACAACTTCGTGCGATTGTGGACCTGGGAGTCTGCCTTTTGGGACACCGTGGCCAACGGCGCCAAGAAGCGGCACGTCGTGCGCCCCCTGGCTTACCGGCGGTCCGGGCCGAATCTGGCCCGCGACGGAAAACTGAAGTTCGACTTGCGGCAATTCGAATCGGAGTATTTCCAACGTTTGCGCGACCGAGTCGGCGCGTTGTGTGAACGGCGCATCTATGTCTCGGTGATGTTGTTTGAAGGTTGGGCTCTGCAGCACGACGTGACGGCGTGGCAAGGTCACCCCTTTCATCCAGACAATAACATCAATGACATCAACGGTGATCTCAACGGGGACGGTCGCGGCACCGAAGTTCATACGTTGAGCATTCCTGAAGTCGTGCGCATCCAGGAGGCGTACGTCCGCCACGTTATCGACACCGTGAATGAGTTCGACAACGTCTTATACGAGATTGCCAATGAGAGCGGCGCGTATTCCACGGAGTGGCAGTACCACCTGATTCGGTTCATTAAGGACTATGAGAAATCAAAACCCAGACAACACCCGGTCGGCATGACGTTTCAATATGCACGGGAAAAAGAGCAACGCGGCACCAATCAATTGTTGTTTGACAGTCCTGCCGACTGGGTCTCCCCGAATCCGGACGGCGGTTATCGCGACAACCCGCCCGCCGCGGACGTCCGCAAGGTAACTCTCAATGACACCGATCATCTCTGGGGAATCGGTGGCAACCGTGCCTGGGTGTGGAAGAGCTTCTGCCGGGGCCTGAATCCTCTGTTCATGGACCCGTATGACGGAACCGTCCTTCCGCCGGCCGATGCGGCGAAATGGGACCCCGTCCGCCGGAGCCTGGGTCATACGCGCCGATTCTCGCTGCGCATGAACCTGGCGTCTTGCCGGCCGTGCGATGAGCTGGCATCCACCGGATACTGTCTCGCGGACACGGAACGCGCCCAGTACCTGGTCTATGCTCCCGACGGGGGCACCATCACAGTGGATCTCTCGGCCGCTACAGGCAGCCTCCGGATGGAATGGTTCAATCCCGCGGAGGGCCGCTGCGCGGCGGAGGGTCGAGTGGAAGGCGGTGCTCGTCGTGAACTCACGGCTCCCTTCGCCGGGGACGCCGTATTGTTCGTAGCGCGCTGAGCGGTCCGTAGCGTGCCAACGCATCATAAACGGACCTGCCTGGTGAAGGAGCCCGCAAATGCGACCGCGTCGTTCGATCTGGTGCTGGACTGCCGTGATCCTCGCCCTTGTCACTACCGGGGATCAGTGCCCGCCCGTGCGTGCCGGCAACAACCTCGAGGCCGAATTTGCCTCGCCGCCGGCTGCGGCCCGGCCTTGGGTCTACTGGTTCTGGAAGAATGGAAACATCTCGCGCGCGGGTATTACGGCCGACCTGGAGGCCATGCAGCGCGTGGGCATTGGCGGTGTCATTCTGATGGAGGTGTCGCTATCGACACCGGCCGGTCCGGTCTCCTTTTTCAGCAGTGCGTGGCGCGACCTGTTCCAACACGCCGTGACTGAAGCCGCACGTTTGGGGCTGCAAGTCAGCGTTAACAGCGCGCCGGGGTGGACGGGAAGCGGCGGTGCCTGGGTCCCCGCCGCGCAGTCCATGCAGCAAGTGGTCGTCAGTGATACCAAGGTGGTGGGACCGCGCCCATTTGCCGAATTGCTGCCGCAACCCGAGACCCGGCACGACTACTATCGCGACATTGCCGTGTTGGCTCTACCGACACCGCCCGTCCCTTATCGCATCGAGGACATTGCCGAGAAGGCGTTCTACCAGCGCGGTCCGATTTCCTCGCAGCCGGGTGTGAGACCCGCGTTTGAAAGCCGCTCGAGTTACGAGGATCTGCCGCTCGAACAGCGCGTCCCGCTGGCGGACGTCCTCGATCTGACCGACAAGCTGGACGGCTCCGGGCGGCTCGCGTGGGACGTCCCGGCAGGATCCTGGACCATTCTGCGTTTTGGCCACACCAGTACCGGCCAGACCAACCGGCCGGCTCCCGCACCCGGTCTGGAATGCGACAAGCTCGACAAGGAGGCCCTGCGCGCGCACTTCGGACATTTCACGGCGCAGCTGTTGCGCGACGCACCAGCCCTGCCGCACCGGGCGCTGGTCGCCACGCACCTGGATAGTTGGGAAGTCGGCGCGCAGAACTGGACGGGGAGTTTTCGCCAGGAGTTCCGCGCGCGGCGCGGCTACGACCCGGTCCCTTACCTGCCGATCATGACCGGCAGAGTCCTGGACAGCCTGGAGATCTCGGAACGGTTCCTCTGGGACTTGCGCCAAACCGTGTCGGAACTGATCATCGAGAACCACGGTCAGGAGATGCAGAACCTCGCACAACAGCACGGACTCTGGCTCTCAATTGAGCCTTACGATATGACTCCCTGCGACGACATGATGTTGGGTGCCACGGCGGATGTGCCGATGTGCGAGTTCTGGAGCAGTACGTTCGACACGCGTTACAGCGTCAAGGAAGCGACATCGATCGCGCACGTCTACGGCAAGCCTGTCGTGGCCGCGGAGGCTTTCACGTCCACGGAAGACTGGTTGTTCCATCCGGCCACCATCAAGTCACTCGGCGATTGGGCCTATTCCGAAGGTGTCAACCGCTTCGTCATCCATCGCTACGTGCATCAGCCGTTTCCACAAATCCGCCCCGGCTTGAGCCTGGGACCCCATGGTCTGCATTACGAGCGGACGCAGACCTGGTGGGAACTCACCACGCCCTGGCATGAATACCTGGCCCGCTGCCAACACCTGCTCCAACAAGGGCAACCTGTCGCGGATGTCCTCTATCTCAGTCCGGAAGGGGCCCCGAATGTCTTTCAGCGTCCCGAACCGGAACTGGCCGGTTTCAAATACGACGCCTGCACGACCGCCGCGCTGCTGCAGTTCGTCACCGTCCGGGACGGTCGTCTGGCGGTGCCATCCGGCGCGAGCTATCGTCTGCTCGTCTTGCCCGATGCCACGACCATGACGCCGCCGTTGGTGCAGAAGATCCAGCAATTGGTCACGGACGGAGCCCAGGTCGTGGGCCAACCGCCCGAGAAATCGCCGAGCCTGCAGGACTATCCCGATTGTGACCAGGAAGTACGCCGGATCGCCGAGCAGTTGTGGGGAACGGACCACGGACCGGAGGCCGCTACGACCCGACCGGTTGGGCGCGGAGCCATCCATTGGGGTGGGCCGTTGACGGTTCCGCGCGCTCCTGTCGCGGTCGCTCCGCCGCTGGACGGAGCACTCTGGATCTGGGGCGGGCCCGGCGAGCCGGCACTTGCCGCGCCGGTCGGAAAACGGTACTTCCGGCGCACGCTTACCATTGATGAGACGGCTCCGTTGCGCTCTGCTTCCCTGTACATCACGGCAGACAACGCATTCGAGTTGTTCGTCAACGGTCAGCCGGCCGGACGAGGCGACGCCTTCACACGGCTCTACGAATTCAACATCACGCAGCTGTTACAGTCAGGTGCCAACACGCTGGCCGTCGTCGCGATCAATGGCGGTAATGCTCCCAATCCGGCCGGACTACTTGTGTGCCTGGAGATGACGCATCATGACGGCAGCAGGAAGCTCGTCCATTCCGACACCCAATGGTCCACGGCCGAACAACTTCGCGAAGGGTGGCTGACGGGTGATCTCGAGCAAGCGGTCTGGAGCCCGGCAGTACCCCTGGGGCCGTTCGGCACGGCACCCTGGGGAAAGCCGCGGCACATCCTGCCGCGCCCCAAAGTCTATCCTTCGTCGCCGGCGATTGCCGACCTGTTGAGCCGGCTCCAAGTCGCGTCCGACTTCGAAGCCGACACGCCACTGCGCTTTGCGCACCGGATCAGTGGCAATATCGACCTTTACTTCGTCAGTAACAGTGACCGCGCGGCACGAGAAGCACAGTGCACTTTTCGATGTGCCGGCCGAGTCCCGGAACTGTGGCATCCCGAGAACGGACAGATCCGGGACTTGACCGCGTTTGAGCACCTGGGCGACGGCCGCACGCGACTGCAACTGCACTTCGACGCAGAAGAGAGCTATTTCGTGGTCTTCAGGAAGCCGACCACGGCGCAGTCGCCCGACCGCAAGCACGACGATTTTCCCGAGCTGCATCCGGAACTCACCGTCTCCGGTCCTTGGGAGGTTGCGTTCGACCCGCGCAACGGTGGCCCTGCTGATCCGGTGATCCTGCCGGAACTGGTGGACTGGAGCCTCCGACCCGAAGAGGCCATCCGCTATTACAGCGGTACGGCAACCTACCGCTCGACCTTTCAGCTCCCGGCGAAGCCGCCCGCGCCCGTGCGCCGGGTACTGGATCTGGGGCGGGTGCATGAGATCGCCCAGGTCCGACTGAACGGCCAGAACTGCGGCATTGCCTGGCGGAACCCGTTTCGCGTGGACGTCAGCGACGCCATCCGAGAGGGTGCGAATCACCTGGAGATTGCCGTCACTAACCTGTGGCTGAACCGGATGATAGGTGATGAACACCTTCCGTTGGACTGCGAACTGCGCAACGGCACGTCAATCGCCCGCTGGCCGGATTGGTTGCTGCAGGGAAAGCCCAGCCCCGCGGGTCGCGTCACGTTCTCTTCGTGGCGGTCCTGGACCAAGGATTCACCGCTGTTGGAGTCGGGACTGCTGGGCCCCGTCACGCTCCAGGCGGAACAACTGCCGGACGATTGACAGGGGGCAGCCCGGCGCTCGCCTTTGGCGGGAACTCCAACTAATCTAGTAAGTGAATCCCCCTCAGTCTCAGGTCCAGCGAATATGAATCTCTTGAGTTGGTTCAAGAAAACGATGGGAACGCCGGCGGCTCGCAGTGCGCATATCACGTGGGCGACCAGCACGGTGGGTCGCACGGCCAGCCGCGCCGGGTTGTTCCTGAAGAAGCAGTTGTGGGTTTGGCCGATCCTCGCGCTGGTACTGCTGACCACCATAGGGCTGGCGGTGCGTCACATGCTCGAGTCCACAATGCGCCAGAATCTGCAATCCGCCCTGCAATCGGCGCTGGATATGCAAACCGCGCTCGTGCTGCAGTGGACGCAGACACAGTGCAAGAACGCAGAGGCCGTGGCCAATGAACTGAAGGTGCGGGAGAGCATTTACTCGTTCTTGGGAACTTCTTCTGTCGCCGCGCCGCCGGCAGATGCGGGAGGTGCCGCGGACAGCCACCAGCAGCTTCAGCAGCACTTGAGTTCGATGTTGTCGTCGCACGGTTACACTGGCTTCATCGTGAGCGACAAGGACAAGCGGATCATTTCGGCCTCGGAAGAAAGTCTGATCGGCTCGGTCGAGATTCCCGAGTACGACAGTTTCCTCACGTCGGCCTTGGAAGGGAAAACCACGGTCTGTCCGCCGTTCATGAGCGTGGCCGCCTTGAAGGACGCGACGGGCAGAACGCGCACGGGCGTTCCGACGATGTTCGTCTGTGCCCCGGTTCGTAATCCCAGTTTCCAAATCGTCGGGGCGCTGGGACTGCGCATCCGGCCGGAGCGGGGATTCACTCAGCTCTTTCAATTCGGTCGCATTGGGCGCTCCGGCGAGATTTATGCCTTCAACCAGGAGGGCTACGTTATCTCCAACATGCGGTCTGACGAGCAGTTGATCCTCCTGGGACTGCTGCCGGACAAGCCCGATTCCCGGGCTCTCCTGCAGTTGCAGCTGCGCGATCCTGCCGGAAACCTGCTGGAAGGATACCGGCCGAGTGTGCGCCGGTCAGAAATGGCCTGGACCAAGATGGCAGCCGCGGCGATTGCCGGCAACGCCGGCGCCGACCTCGACGGCTATCGCGATTTTCGCGGAGTACCTGTCGTGGGCGCCTGGACATGGTTACCGCAATGCAATTTGGGTCTGGCAGCCGAGGCGGACAAAGCCGAGGCCTATCGGACGCTGAGAATCCTGCAAGTCACGTTCTGGGTCCTGTTCATTCTCCTTCTGGCGACCTCGGTGGCAATCTTCATCTTCACCATCATCGTGGCTCGTCTGCAGCGCGAGGCGCAGAAGGCGGCGATCGAGAAACAACAGTTGGGTCAATATCGTCTGGAGAAAGAACTGGGCAAGGGGGCAATGGGGGTCGTCTACAAGGGTTATCACGCGCTGCTGCGCCGGCCCACCGCGATCAAGATGCTGAACGTGGATCGCGCCAACGATGCCCTGATGGAACGCTTCGAACATGAAGTCCAGATCACCTGCCAGTTGAACCATCCCAATACGGTGGCGATCTACGATTACGGACGCACACCCGAAAACGTCTTCTACTACGCCATGGAATACCTGGATGGGATCGATCTGCAGACCCTGGTGGAGAAGTACGGACCCCAGCCGGAAGGCCGCGTGATATCCATCTTGCGGCAAGCGTGCCATTCGCTCTATGAGGCGCATTCGCTCGGCTTGGTGCATCGGGACATCAAACCGGCCAACATCATGATCAATTGGCGCGGCGGGGAACCGGACGTCGTCAAGGTCCTGGACTTCGGGTTGGTAAAGACGCTCGAGCAACGGTCGAGCGCGGAGTCTCCCGCCCAGAGTTCTCTGACGGGAACACCTCTTTATATGTCACCCGAGGCATTTGAGTTTCCCAATTCCGTCGACTGCCGCAGCGACGTGTATGCGCTGGGCGCCGTAGCCTATTTCCTCGTGTGCGGCCAGCCCGTCTTCTACGCAGACACGCTGCGCGAGCTGGCACACCGGCACATTGACGATGTGCCGGTTCCTCCCTCCGTCCGCCTGGGCAAGCCGGTATCCGTTGAGCTGGAGAATGCGGTGTCGGCCTGCCTGGAGAAGTCGCGCGCCAAGCGGCCGCAGACAACTCGCGAACTGGCAGCGCGCTTGAGCAAGTGCCCGACGGCGGGCAGTTGGACTACGGAGGACGCCGAGGCCTGGTGGGGGCGCCACCAACGGGGCCAGGCGGGAACCACCGGCTCCGGTGTTCGCGGACCCGTTCTGGAACAGACGATCGTCAGCGGCTCCAGCGGCACTCCATCCTGATTGGCTCACCGAAGCCCCGCACGGTACAATCCGCCGGTGACATCGCCCTGGCGCATCAGGAGCCGTACCCATGGTCGCTCGATTGTACCGAGTATTCTCATTGTGCCTGGTCACCGGACTTGCGGCGTTGTCGTCGGACATGTCTCTGATGCGAGCGAGCGAAGCGCCGCCACTACTTGGCGAAGCAGCCGTCGTCTCGCACCGGCCGGAGGCCGCGCCCCGGCGGAGCGCCGTCTGTTTCTCCAGCCGCTGGATCCATCCCGTGAACAGCAATGATCCACGGGACACCTTCGCGGTGGCGTCGGCATTTCACGCCACGGATTTCGTCTGGATCTACACGCTCGATGCGCAGGCCGTCACGCGCATGAAGGGCTACGGCGGCCATGTCTTTCTGGCCATCAACTCGCTGGTTCCCGACGCGCCCGGAACGAACGAACGCCTGCGCGGACGCATACTCGATCTGGAGGGCAATCGCGTTACGGCCCCCTGGATGCGCGGCTGGCAGGGAAGTTATTGGGGCTGCGCGAACAGCCCCGAGTATCGTGTGAGTTACCTGGCTTATGCCCGGAAAGCCCTGGATGCCGGCGCCAGCGGCCTGCAGATGGATGACCCGCCCATGAACCTGGCGGCCGTTAAATGGGGCGGCTGTTTCTGCCCCCACTGCCTGCAGGGCTTCCGCAGTTATCTGCAGGAGCACTCGGAACCGGCCGATTGGCGCAGCTGGGACATCCAGCAATTGGCCGACTTTGACTATCGCGCATACCTCAGAGATCGTGGAGCCCCAGTCGGTGATCTGTTCGCCAAGTACGCCGGCGGGCGCCTCAAGGAGTTGTTTGAAGCCTTCCAGCAGGAATCCGTGCGTGCTTTCTATCAGGACGCGCGCGCCGCGATCGACGCCCACGCCGGGCGGCACGTGATCTTCGCGAGCAACAACTACGCCGGGCGCTGGCAGTTTCCCTACGACTTGTTCGAAATCGGCATGGCGGAGATCCCGGAACGGGACGCCACGCCCAACATCCTCTACGCGCGACTGGCGGAGGCCGGCCAGCGCGGCAAGGCGCAGCTCTTCACTCTGGTTCCGAAGACCGTGGATGGCTCCGAGGTTCGCCTGACCCGCCAGGTCATTGCCACCGCTTACGCGTGCGGCGGACACCTGATTGTGCCCTGGGATGTGTACACCGGCAGCAATACCCCGCGCTATTTCGGCGAGCCGCGTGCCTATGCGGATCTCTATCAGTTTGCCCGGGAGCAGGCTGCCTTGCTGGATGACTACGAGGACGCCGCCTTTCTCTTGTCCGGCGTGCGCGACGAACGGTATCCGGCCGACGCTCCCTGGGCCGCTGCCGCTGCCCGCGATGTCGCGGTCTTCGCACGCGCCAAACCGAGAGATCCGCTGGCCCCCGTCGCAGTGCACGTCGTTGACTGGCGGGCGGAAAGTCAGCCGTTCACTCTGGAACTCGCGACGCGCCGGTTCGCGCGGCAGGGATCGTTGCGCGTCGAGTTGCTTCGGCCGGGAAGCTCGCCCGCGACAATCACAGGCAGCGACAACGGCGGACGCACGAGCATTGAAATCCCGGCCGTCACACCGTGGGGAATCCTGCGCGTCTCTGCGCAGCCGTAACGGAGCGCAGCAGGACTTGTGCGCTGCTGCCGTGCTCAGGGCCAGTCGTCCGTGCGGAACGGGGTGGCCGGCAAGCCGGCCCCATTAAAGAGATTGCACGTCGGCAAGTTCTCCCAGGCGTAGCGCGCGGCCACCGGTTGCGGCACCTCGGGACTCGAAACCACCACGCTGTCGCCTGCGATGCGCGCTTGCGCCAGCTTCCACTGCCGATCCTGTCCGGCGACCACGAAGCCCTGCACAGTTCCTCCTTGGGCCACGAGTCCGCCCTCCGTGTGACGAAAACGGATGACGATCTCCCGGCCGCGGATCTCGTGTCCTGCGGGAAGCGGGCCTGACGTGGCGGGAACTTCCCGGCCGTAGACCGATCCCAGCACCCAGAGGGACAAGCGGCGACCGACTTCCTGCTTGTTCTTCGGATGGATATCGTTCGCCTCTCCGATGTCGATGTTGATGCCCATACCCGTTTGCGGAAGCGCGAGTGACTTGAGCATCGCTTCCCGCAGCATCGGCCAATCGCGGCCAGTGCCGCTGAAGTTGGGTAGTTGAGCCCAGGCAAAGGGAAACTCGTAGCCCCACCTTGCCCGCCAATCTCGTACCAGCAGCGGGAGTTGATATTGGTAGAAGCCCACCCGCGAGGGAGCCGTGTTGGCCTCGCCTTGATACCAGATAGCGCCGCGAATGGCGTAGGGAATCAGCGGTGCGATCTTGCCCAGATAGAGCCCCCCCACATTCCCTTTGCGCGCCCGAACGGCGGCCGGGTCCTGTGGTTTTCGCGGAGGCTGCTGCTTGGCAGCTCGCGCCTGTTTGGCAGCTTCCTGCCATCGGGCCAGGGAGCGCTCGAACGCCTTGCGTTCCGTTTCCGGATCCACGCTGGCATTCTCCTTCTCCAGCGCTGCGAAGAAGGGCTGCAATTCCGGCGCGGAACGCTGGGTCTCGGGGGCAATCCACAATTCGATCGGCGTGCCGCCAACGGACGAATTGATGAGCCCCACAGGCACCCCCAGATTCTTGTGGATCTCCCGGCCAAAGAAGAACAACGTTGCCGAAAAAGAGCCCACCGTCTCAGGCGAGCAGACTTGCCATCGGCCTTTGCCCTCGGACTGTGGTGTGTCCGCCGCTCCCGACTCCTCGCGGAACATGCGGATCTGCGGCAGGTTCGCCGCGACTCGTTCTTGCTCATAGTCCCGCGCACGGTTCACGGTCATCGCCATGTTCGACTGGCCGGAACCCAGCCACACTTCGCCGATGAGAACGTCGCGGATCGTGATCGTATTGCGTCCCTGCACGGTGAGCGTGGTGGGCTCACTGGTCTGCAACCGCGAGAACTTCACCAACCACTTGCCGTCCTGGTCGGCCTTGGTCGCGGCTTTCTGATCTGCGACCGAAACGGTGATTTGCTCATCCGGTTCCGCCCATCCCCACACGGGCACGCTGGCGTCGCGCTGCAGCACCATGTGATCCGAGAAGATGGCCGGCAGCTTGACATCCGCGTGTGTGCCGACCGGCGACACGATGCCGATCAGGCAAACCAGTCCGCCGATGAGTCGGCGACAGAGACTGGATCCAACGTGCTGTTGCTGCGCGCGAGAGTCGCGACGAACGAGCAGGTTGACACCGGCAACAGAATGGATTGATGTCATGACGATGATTCCCAAGAAAGGATGCAAAGGGGCGTCGCAGGAACGCAATCCGGACATGGCGGTCTTGGTTGGCAGGCGGGCGCGGCTCAACTGGCCGACACTTCACCCGTGGCGATGTCGATAATGTTGGCATGGGACTCGACGGGCAAGACAATGACTTTGCCGTCGCCCATACGACCCGTGCGCGCGATGTCCACGATGCGCCGCACGGTCTCTTCCACTCGGGCATCCTCCACCCACAGCGTGATTTCGACTTTTGGCAAATAGGCGAGCGAGTACTCGCTGTTGCCGTATTGATCGAGGTAGCTCTTCTGGCGCCCATATCCCTTGACTTCGCGGATATTCAGCGCTTCGAGCGGGGCTCGCTTGAGGCTCTCGAGCACTTTCTCGGCGAGATACGGTTTGACGATGGCGACGACTTGTTTCACGGTATTCTGGACCAAGCAAAGAGGGCGAAACGCTTGCCGCGCGGACAACCGCCGACGCGCCAGTCGCCAAGTGCGCGATCGAAGACCCAAGTGAACGTTGCGCCAATCCTAACCGCCGCCGCGGAGAAAATCCAGCGCGCACGCAGACGGGGTGCTGTCGCAAAGACGCGGGCGGTGGAGGTGAACGAGAACGGTCTCCTCTGTCTGTACGCTCCTTTTCCCTCTGCGACTCCGTGAGATCCGCTACGATCGAGGCTCAGCGATATCAGGTCTCTGGCCGCAGCGCGCGCAACTCCGCCTCCCAAGGTTGGCGGTAGGGTCGCAGCAACATGGCCGTGGCTTTCTGATCGCCGATCACTTCTTCCCGGTTCGCATCCCACACCAGTTTCCGCCCGAGGCGCAATGAGATGTTCGACAGGTGGCAGGCCGTGGCGACTTCGTGGCCGCTCTTCAAATCGGACAGTGGTTGCTGGCGCGATTTCACGCAATCCAGGAAGTTCCGCGTGTGGCGAGCGTAATCCTGGATGGCATCACCGCTCTCGTCCTTTTCCGGCGTCGTCCAGAGCCCGGCATCTTCCTCGGGTTGCAGTTGCGGGCCGCCGACCGGATGTCCCTTGACACCCAGAATGCCGGCCACCACGTTGTTCGGGTTAACCTTGGGATCGGGACTCAACTCGAAGCCCGAGCGCGAAATGGGCAAGCAGCCAAAAGTCCCGTAAAAGGTCAAGCCGCCCATACCCAGCCCGCCGCGTCCCGCCGTGGCCTCGCGATACTGGCAGGTGACCGTGAAGCCCGGGTACTCCAGGATGATGTCCTGTGTATCGGGCACCTCGCAGTTGTCATTGAGAAACCAGCGCCCGCCCACGCTGTACACCGATCTCGGCGCGGTTACGCCCAGCATCCAGTGCACCAGGTCGAGCGAATGTTGCCCCAGGTTCGTCGCCTGCCCGCCCGAATAGTCCCAGAACCACCGGAAATGGTAAATGGAGCGGTTGGGGTTGTAGGGACGCAGCGGCGCTGGACCAAGAAACATGTCGTAGTCCAGCTCGGGAGGCGGCGACTGATCCGGAGGATTGCCAAAACCGGGCATGACGTTGCGGGAATTGTTGTTGGCCGCGCCGACGATCTGCCCGAGCTTTCCCTCTTGAATCAGTTGCCGCGCGCGGCGGAAGGGAGGACCTGATCGGTTTTGCGTACCGACTTGCACCACGCGATTCGTGCGTTGCGCCACGTTGAGCATCCAGCGCCCTTCGCGCACGAAAAGTGTGAGTGGTTTCTCGACGTAGACGTCCTTTCCGGCGTCGCAGGCCATCATGGTCATCAGCGCATGCCAGTGGTCCGGAGTGGCCACGTAGACCGCGTCCACGTTCTTGTCGTCCAGCAACCGGCGAAAGTCACCGTGCCGGGCGACCGCACCTCCGGCCATCTCCGCCGCCTGTTCCACGCGCCCCTTGTGGGCGTCACACACGGCTGTCACGCAGGCATCCGGTTGGGCTTGGATGGCCGCCAGGTGGAAGCGCCCGATCAGGCCGAACCCGATCAGGCCCACGTTGATCCGTTCGTTGGCTCCCCACACGCGGCCGGCAGAAAGCACCGTCAGGCCGGCAGCGGCGCTCGTTTGCAGAAAAGCACGTCGATGGGTGGGCATGGTCTTCACCTCAGTTACCACAAAATGGCTCACGGGGAATGGTCGACACGGCACGCGACGGTGGGGGAAACACAATACCGCCGCGCACCGCCGTCGTGTTGTTACTTCACGGATCCCGCGCCGCCATCGGCAGCGAGTCGTTTCTTCGGCGGGGCCGGATTCTTGGTCTGGTTCTTCTTCCAGGCGGGAACGGGTGTGGGCGGCGCGTCCTTTTCCTTGAGCACGAGCGCCCGCAGCGCCGCGTGGTCCAGCAGCGGGTCCTGTGTCTGTGCGCGCCAGCGCTGCAGTTCCTGGAACAAGCGGTCCTGGACGGTCTGAAGATTCGCCTGCCCCGCCAGATTGTGGAACTCATAGGGATCGGTCTGCAAATCGTACAGCTCGAGATACTCCCCGGTGGCCGCACGTTTCTGGATCTTGCGGTATTCGTCCAGCGGCAACTCGGATGGCCAGGGGAAAGCCGGGTCCTTTAACAACGTGATCGTCAACTTGTAACGCTCGTCGCGGATGCTGCGTTGGGGATTGAGATTGCGCGGCTCATGCGTGGTGTACTCCGTGGCCAGCGACTCCCGCCACGGACCCGGCTGGCCGCGCAGCAGCGGCACCAGGGAGCGGCCGGGCAATCCTGCCGGCGGACTGACACCTGCCAATTCCAAATACGTGGGCAACAGATCAATCGAACAAACCAATGCCGGGCTGACCTGCGGGTTGACCTGGCCGGGCCACCAGGCAAGGAAAGGAACGTTCACACCGGCCTCGAAGGAGGTCACCTTGGCGCGCACCAGCGGCGGTCCGTTGTCGCCGAGAATGATGAGGAACGTGTTTGTGTCCAATCCGCGTTCGCGCAGCACCTCCATCAAGACACCCACCCCCTCGTCCACACGGTTGACGCAGGTTGTGAACTCCGCTACCCGCCGGCGCAGCTCCGGTGAGTCGGCGCCGAGAAACGGATAGACCTGGGCCTGTTCCGCCGCGACTTTGACCCGCGGGCTGCCCGCGACATCCTGTAGATGCGGGTCGTGCGGATCAAAGAAATTCAACATCAGGAAGAACGGCTGTCCTCCGCGGTCGGCCAGGAAGTCGCGGCACTTGGCGCGGACTTTCTCTGGATCGCGCGTGTCGGCCGTATTCGTCTGTTTGTAGTCGAAGTCAAACGCGCTTTCAGGCGCGACGTGGAGCTTGCCAATGATCCCCGTGCGGTAGCCGGACTGCTTCAAGAGTGACGGCAGCGTCGGCACTCCGGGGTGCATCGAATAGCCCAGGTGAGCCAGGCCGATCTGCCCGTTTTGATGCGGATACAGCCCCGTAAGCATGCTGCTGCGCGAAGGACTGCAGGAGGCCTGCGTAATGTAGCCGCGTGTGAACCGCGTTCCCTCGGCTGCCAGGCGATCCATGTGGGGCGTCGTGGCTACGGTGTCCCCGTAACAGCCAAGCTGAAACCCCATGTCGTCGCCGGTGACCAGGATCAGGTTTGGACGGTCGGCGGCGGCGACGGACGCACACAGCAAACCGAGACAGACGGACTGCAAGAACCGAGATCGCAATTGCATTGAAGGGATTCTCCCAAGCTGCCGGCCAGGAAGGTCATCGGACCCCTAGAGCGTAAGCCACCGCGCGCCGAAAAGCGACCGTGCCTTTGCGCGATTTCACATTCGTTGTCCAATAGCAGACGATTGCCGGACGTTCAGGCCGGTGTTGCTTTCTTGGCTCAGGCGATCACGCCATGCCCGAGACCCTGACGGGGCGAATCGAACGCGTCACCTATCACAACCCGGAAAACGGTTTCGTGGTGCTCAAGGTGCAGGTCAAGGGCCGCCATGACCTGGTCACCGTCGTGGGCAACACCACGACCGTCACCGCCGGTGAGCAACTGGAGGCGACCGGTCGCTGGTGCGTGGATCGCGAGCACGGCCAGCAATTCAAAGCCGAGGAACTGAAGACCTCACACCCGGCTTCCGCCGAAGGCATCGAACGCTTTCTGGCCTCGGGAGCGATTCGCGGCGTGGGACCCAAACTGGGAGCCCGGATCGTCAGCATCTACAAGGAACGGACACTCGAGATTCTCGAAACAGCCCCCGACTTTCTCCTGCACATCCGCGGAATCGGCCCGGAACGTCTGAAACGCATCCGCCACAGCTGGCAGGAACAAAGGGAAGTCCGCAAGATCATGCTGTTCCTTACGGAGCACGGCATCACTTCGGGCCGAGCGGTGCGGATCTACCGGACGTACGGCCAGGAAGCGATTGCCAAGATCAAGGACAACCCGTACCAGCTCGCCGATGACATTCGCGGCATCGGCTTCAAGACCGCGGACGAGCTGGCAGCTCGGCTCGGCATTGATCGAAACAGCCCCTTTCGCGCCCGGGCGGCCGTGCGTTTCTCGCTCCAGGAACTCGCCCACCAGGGGCACTGCGGCTATCCGGCAGCGCGCGTGGTGGAACACACGACCGAACTCGTCGCGATGGATCCGGCCACAATCACGGAGGCCATCCAATTCGGCATCGATAGCGGCGCGCTCGTGCAGGAAGTCATTGAAGGCGAACCGTGGTTGTACCTGTTGGCGCTGTACCGCGCCGAAGTGGGTCTGGCCCAATCGGTCCACCGCATCGCCGCGGCCGGTCCCCACCCTTTGCCGAAAATCGATTGCGAGAGAGCGCTCACCTGGGTCGAGAGCAAGCTTGGCATCTCCCTGGCGGCCGCACAACAAGAGGCGGTTCGGCAAGCGTGCCAACACAAGGTGCTCGTCATCACCGGTGGTCCCGGCGTGGGCAAGACCACCCTGATCCGGAGCATTCTGGAGATCTTCTCCGCGAAAAAGATGAAATGCGTTCTGGCGGCCCCCACGGGTCGGGCCGCCAAACGCCTGGCGGAAACGACACAACGCACCGCCAAGACGGTGCACCGACTGCTGGAGTTCGACCCGGCGACCGGAGACTTCAAACGCAATTCACAGCATCCGCTCAAAGGCGACCTGTTCGTCCTCGACGAAACCTCGATGGTGGACGTGGTATTGGGGCACCAGTTCCTGCGGGCAGTCCCCAGTAGCGCCTGCGTGATTCTCGTCGGTGACGTGGATCAACTCCCATCCGTCGGCCCGGGCACGGTCCTGTCGGACCTGATTGCCTCCCGCGCCGTACCCGTGGTACGGCTCACGGAGGTTTTTCGCCAGGCGGCCGCCAGTCAAATCATCACGGCGGCGCGCGCCCTGAACCAGGGTCGGATGCCCGAACTTGCGCGGCGCGAGGATCCTACGGACTTCTACTTCATTGCGGCCAGCGAACCGGAGGCTATCGAGAAACTGGTAGTGCAGTTGGTGAAGGAACGGATTCCCAACAAGTTTGGCTTCGATCCGCGAACGGACATTCAAGTGCTGACTCCCATGAACCGGTCGGTGCTGGGAGCCAGAAACTTGAACCAGGTGCTGCAGGCAGCGCTGAATCCCGCGGGGGACGCGCCCGAGGTGGAACGATACGGCTGGACCTTTCGCCTGGGCGATCGGGTGATTCAGACCGAGAACAACTACGACCGCGACGTGTTCAATGGAGACCTCGGAGTCATCGAGAAGGTGAACCGCGTGGAACAGGAGCTGGTGGTCAACTTCGAGGGCCGGCTGGCAGCGTATGACTTCGGGGACTTGGACGAACTGGCGCTGGCCTATGTCCTCTCCATCCACAAGAGCCAGGGATCGGAGTTTCCCTGCGTGGTCATTCCGCTGCATACGCAACATTATCTGCTGCTGCAGCGCAATCTGATCTACACGGCCGTGACGCGCGGCAAGCGACTGGTCGTCCTCGTGGGCACCGAAAAAGCACTGGGCATGGCCGTACGGCGTCAGGATACCCACCACCGTTGTTCGGCCCTGCGGCAACGACTCGCGAACGGCTGAAAGCACGCCGAAGACCAACACAACGCTACAGCGCGACGGAAGAGCCCGCGCGGCGCAAATCTCCGACCCCGCCGAGACGGCCGACCGACACTGCGCCGCATCACGGAGATGCTTGTCGTTGCAGCAGCAACACCCAGTCGCCCGGCGCCGGCCGCGCGAAGCGACGGGTGCCCGTGTTGTCGATCCGCTCGACTGATTCGACATACCGCCCACGTACGGGGTCAAACCAACAGGCTGTCAGCGACGTGGGGAATGCCGACACATCCACCTCGATCGCATCATTGTCGGGAAGGTAGGCGACCGCCAGATCACGCGCTTCATTGGCCGCCAGGACCATGCGTCGTGTGATGTCTTCGGGCTGATTACGGATCAGGTCGTGTGCCGGCTCCAGTTGCCACCATTCGATGGTGTTCAAGAAGTCATGCAAGTGCTGCATCTGAAAGGCGCTTTCCCATTGCAGCGCCTTCGGCCAGTAGTCGTACTTCGTCGCATCAGTGACCCACTTCCAGACGGCACCATTGCCTTGGGGGCACTTGGGCGGCACATCGCCGGCGCCGTAAGTGTATCCCATGGCTCCTGACAGCCAGCTGCGCCAGGCCAGCCCCCGCGCATCGACGGCCTGCCAGGCCGTTTCACCCTGGCCGTCATACATGGCTTCCAGATTAATGACCGGTTTATGCGGTTCGTGGCGATACAGGTGCAGAACCCATTCGATAGCGTGATGCGCGCAGCGCACCCGGTTGCCGCCGTTGTGCCCGGACTGCACTGCGGCAATGTCCAGGTAAGGTTGATCGTAGTACGACAACGAGTAGGTTGGCTGTGGTTGATTGGAAGGCGTGCCGGGGTGCTGGGTGATCAGGTGCACCGTCGTGGCCTCGCGGGCGGCACGGCCCACTTCATCCGCCAAGGGCATGTAGTTGCTATCGAAACTCGGCGAAAAGATCACGCAGTTCCCGAACAGCCGGGCGATGATATTCCGGGCGAACAGGCAAGCCTCGCCAGCCGCGGGATACCGATCGACCGGTTCCATCAGACCGACGAGCAGCACGACCAAGCCCTGGTCGTTGGCATGTTGAACTTTCCGTTCGAATGACTGCCAGTACGCCGGATTCCACCGCGCGCACGACTTGTCCGTGAACGGCGCCTCGCCTTGGCGATCATGGTCACCGGCCCATCGCGGCGCCGAAGCGATTTGAATCAGTGTGAAATGTTTGGCGATGCGGTCGGCAACATAGGTTTCCCATTCCTGATCGCTGGCTCGGTGCGGTACGGACCAGGCGGTGTCACCCATCCACAGGAATGGAGTCCCGTCTGCGTACGTGAGGTAACGCCGGTTCGCGCTCACCTGGAGAAAGCCGCGCGCATACACGGCGTTGCTCCCCTGATAGGGCAGGACTTCGACCTGGCCCTGCTGGTTGTGCAGTCCCGTGTTGGCTGCGTCGGAGCAGTCCGTTTCCCACTGCCAGGTACCAGGTACCGGGAAGGCGCACCGAATGCGGAAGACATCGCCACCGTCCCAGAATCCAAACGCGCGGAACGTGCGGCCGCCGGGTCCGGTATATCGCACACGCAACGTCACGTCGGCGTAAGGATTGCCGTAGTCCCGGTCGCTGATGAGTGCGTGCTCCCACCTCTGCCAAGCACATGGATTCGGCGGAGCGGTTTCCGCCAGACACGGCATTCTCACCGTCATCCCCAACCACGTGAATCCGACCGCCATGAACAGGCAGCGAGTGAGTACTCGTGATCGTGCCATGTTGCTTGCTCTCCACACTTGTTGAGTTCCGGCTGATTTTAAGCAGCGCCGGTCGATTCGTACACGATGCGGTCGAAAGACGGGCCACGACACCCAGAATATCGGAGGGCCGTGCCAAGCGTGTGTTTCTTTGACAGGCTGCTGCGCGCGGTCTTACACTGTTCGCTTTGGTGGAGGACGCAACGCCATGGTCGAGCGAGTTATTTGTACGCGTTTTCACAGCCTCGGGTGATGGCGCTCCCGATCAACAGGACTGGGCGCTTGCGCTGTGGCGCACCGCTGCTCGGGCCGCAGCGCCGGATCGACCGGCAACTGTAACGCCGACTTCTGCCCCATAACCCAGTGCAACGGAGCCTCTCACCGTTTCTGTACATGCAGTTCATGGAGCCGCTCGGCACCACAGACGGATCGGTGGAAGCTGCCTGGGATCACCGGCAGGACCGTTGGCACGAGGATGTGGTTGCCGTCACGGGGATTTGCTGCGGATCGCGACGGCCGCCGATTTCTGCGGCACGCGCTGGCAGGTCAACGCCGTGATGATTCCCACGCCTGGCGGCCGCGCCTATCTCATGCCCGTGGCACGCGTGATGCAACTCTATCGGCAGCATTGCGGCACGCATGCGGCGGCGGTCAGCCGCGCGCCCGAGGGCCTGGATGTCGCGGCCAGCATCCGTGGCGAGACCCTGTTCCTGCACGTTGCCAACACGCACCGCGCGCAAAGTAGCCGCACGCAACTTCAAGTGGACAATCGCCGCATCATGCGAGGACGCGTATGGGAAATCGTCGACGATCCCGCCGTGGAGGTCTCGCAGTTAAACTGCGATCAGGTGATGAAGACTTGTGAAAAACCTCTCCCCCACGACGGTGTCTGGGAATTTCCGGCCGCCTCGGTATCCGCCGTAGAGCTGCAGCTAGAGCCTTCGCTGAACGGCTGACTCGACAACTGCGTCCGCTTTCACTGTCGGCGGGGGACCGGCACATCTTTCGGCGCTGGCGGTTCTTCCTCGATGACCAGACCTTGTCCGAAAACATGGGCCGATCCCCGTCTCTTCACCGACCCGTAAACGCCTACGCAGACGCCGCACGGCGTGTGGGTCAGGGACTCACGACCAGAAGATAAACGGCCATCATGCATCCCAGCATGGCAACGACAATCGTCACGACCACGGCCAGCAACGCCGTGCGTGGTGTGTAAGTCCGCTGCCGCTTGAGGAACCGCAGGAATCGATAGTATTCGTACGAGGCGATGGTGCTGGCGACGACCCCGAGAACGATCAACGCCGTGCCGATCCACAGGGACCAAGCCGTAGACCGCGGATCACCTACAGCGTGTCCCATTGCCGCGATCTCTCGCAGGAAGAGACCGAATCGAGCTACGACGAAGCCAAATCCCATCAGCGCCAGTCCTGTGCGCATCCAGGCCAACAACGTCCGCTCGGCCGCAAAGCGGACACGCGGGTCCTCTGGTGATTGAATTGTCTCACTCGTGCGACTTGCCATGCGCGTGGGCCTCGATGGTGAAGGCACGTCTTTCGGCGAATTATCCGTGCCGACGCAGCTGCACGTCAACCGAAGCAGGAATCGGCGGTGCGAAACCCGCAACGCATCGCGAACAAGCAGTCGGTCAACTGCTGCTGCCCCATCGCGCGATTGCCGCCGGCCGCTCTTGCGTGGAATCATCGCGGACATTCCGTCACAATGGATGCTGCAAACGCTGCCGTCGGGTGGGACCAGCGAGGGAGACGACACGATGAGACGTTATTCGCAGAACACGTTCGTTCTGGCCGTTGCGCTACTGATTGGACCGGCATCGGGGATTTGCGGCGATTCGGATCGCGATACGGACCGTGACGGGCTGTCCGATCAGACTGAGACGGACTTGGGAACCGATCCCGGTTTCGCCGAACCATTGGCCGTACTGGGGACCTATTCGAAAGGCACGGACAAGTCTCCCGAACTTGATCTCCTGCGCGTGGAGTTCGCAAATGTCGCTCATGACCGCTGGTTGTGGGCCATGCACTTCGCACAACCCTACCGTTTCGACAATTCCGGCCTGATCGTCTACGTGGACGCGGACAACGATCCAGCGACGGGCCGCAGGCAAATGGGTTGCGAACTCATGTTGTCGCACGATCGCGGTCGTCCCGGCGTCACCGCGTTCGCCCCCGATGGTGCCGACGCGCCGGCACCTCTGCCGCGCGTCGCATTGGTGGGCGGCGTACTGTACATCTGCCACGACGGAGAACTCAAACAAGAAGACGGTCATTCCACCTTCCGCTTTACCGTGCTCTCGGAAACGCGCGACCCGCATGCCAGCGTGGACAGCTCAGGCTGGACCGGCGCGATCGGGCCGGCCAATTCCGATCGGCCGAAAGCGGTCGTTCTGGACGATCTCAGCGCCGCCGAAGGTTTCGAGTGCACCGAAGGTCTGGATCTGGTCTGGCAACTGCAGAACGATCCGGCCAATGTGGTCATCTCCAGCGTCAGCGCGGATTTGCAGAACATGACCTACCACGACACCGAGTACCGCTGGCCCGCCGTACGCGGCGCTCAAGGCGCAATTGTTGCCACGGTGCCCAAAGCAGGGAGGTTCCATCCAGCACTCGTGGTCTACGACACCGCTGGCCGGGAGACGTATGAGATGCTGGTCGATGGGAATCGAGTCGGTCGTTTCCTGGCCGCCGAGGATGACCGCCGGCAGCGAATCCACTTCTTAAGCCAGCCAATCGAATTCCGCGGAGGAGAGAAATTGACAATCCGCACGGGTACTGTCGGCAGTCACATCACCGAAGACATTCTACTGCTGGCTGACAGACCACCCGTACGCGCACGGCAATACGAATTGCGCCAGATCGAATGGGGACTCGCCAAGAATGTCGTGCCGCCCCAAGTGCGCGTGACCTGGATCACCACCTGGCCCGTGGCGTGCAGGGTTGAGTTCGGCCCGACGACGGCTTACGGAAAACAGCTTACCGAGGAAGAGCCGACCGCCAACCACCGGCTGCT